>Ga0209380_10001305_pt1 | contig 16917 bp, 16 predicted proteins | sample HubBroMetageWFT6_FD_188347 | JGI IMG/M metagenome (GOLD analysis project Ga0209380, IMG submission 188347) | Warmed and freeze-thawed soil microbial communities from the Hubbard Brook experimental Forest, New Hampshire - Hubbard Brook CCASE Soil... | ecosystem: Environmental > Terrestrial >...
GCGAGGCCACGAGGGATGGCGCCGGAAGAGGTGCGGCGGGCGGTTGGGCTGGAGCTGGAGAAAATGGAGACAGGTCTGGCTGATTGCGAACGCAGGTTTGGCCGCGCGGCCAAGATCATGGACCACATGTTTCTCGGGCCTTTGACGGCCGCTCAATGGCGCAAGTTCCACTGGGTTCATGGGCGGCACCACGCGCGGCAGATTCGCGAGCGAGCGGGAACATAGTGGGCGTGCCCCGCTAGCAGATCCCCGTCTTAGATAGTGAGCTAGGGTAGTGGGCTACTTTGAAAATCTGACAAAAACTAAATAGATCAGCAGGAAAACCAAACCGAACAACCCGTAAAAGCGTATGAAAGCCGGGTACCACGGTTTCATCACCAAATCGCCGAACATCTGTTGTTTCCATTTCCGCCTGGAAACGTCTACTCGTAGCCATCGTTCCCTAGAATAGTTCGCAGCGGTTTCAGGCGCGACGAGGCTAAATGCACAAATAAGCAATCCAGTTACCAGGAAGAAGTCGGTAGTCGAGATCATTAAGCCGTTCCGTCCGCCCTTCGTTGCTCATAGGCTTCCCACAAAGTAGCCACTACCGCGTCTTTTCGTTGCTTGCCTTTAATTTTTGTCTTTGTCGTTGTTACTGCTCTTGTCGTTTTCGCTGGCCGGTTCGGGTTCCGCGACTCCGGCTTTGTGGGCTTGATCCTGTAGATCGTCGAGTTGCTGCTTGGCAGCTTCCAGTTCTTTCTGCTTGGCATCCATGTCGGACTTGTATTGCACCTCGTCCTTGGTGAACTGGACGTTGCGCGCGGTGACGCCGGGATCGGAAGTTTGGACAGCGGCGCGCAAGCGAAGTTCGCGCTGGTCGAGATCGACCTCATGGTTTAGGGCGGCGATCTTTTCCTTCTGCTTGTCGAGTTTTTGCTTCCACTCTTCAGCGGCTTTCTGGCGATCGGCGGCAGCGGTGTCAGGCGGGGCTGGAGCGGCTGGGGCGCCGGCATTGCCGCTGGCGTCCGCTGGCGGCCCAACCACGCTTAGAGCTTCGCCGGTGGGCAGATTGTCATTGTCGAAATGGCGGCTGGTCGAAGTGGTCTCGGGCTTGTTCTTGCGAACGGATCGCGCGTAGTCGCCTAGCGACTGGGCATTTGCGCCAGTGAAACCCAAGAGAAGCAGCGTACCGACGGCTATGAAATTTGTTTTCTTCATCTGATCATCCTTTCGAAAACGTCTTTTCAAAAAACAGCTGCCGAAAGTTTCTAAACCGGCAAGTTAAGAACTGCTGGTGGCGGCGCGCGCGCCTCCGAGAAAACTTCCAATGGTGCGATCCAATTGCGCCGCTTCTTGCGCGATGCTGTCGGCCAATTGGCGCGCCAGATCCGTGTCGCGACTACAGGCTAGTTGTTGCGCGTAGCCGGCGATGGTGGTCAGGGAATCGCGCAGGCCGAGCGCGAGCTCGGAGGAAATTTCCTGGCGCATTTTCTGTTCGTGCCGGATGCGTTCGATGTCGGTCTTATCGGTGAGGACGATCGTCGTACCCATTAGGCTTGCGTCCTCGGCCAGCACGGGTGAGGCGGTCAGTTCGATGACGTGGTTTTCGCCGTCGCGGGTGACGTAATTCAGCAGCAGGCCTCGAACCGCGGACGTGCCGGCCAGTGCGGGCGCTAGCGCTTGCTCGATGCTCGTTTCCGGTGTCGAGGCTGAGGTCAGAACATTATTTTCAGGGCGCAGTCTGGCCGTGCGAAAAAGATCAGAGCAATGGAGGCCGACGGGCGAGGCGAAGCCCAGCAGCTTGCGTGCCGCCGCATTTGTCTGGCGCACCAGGCCGCTGGTGTTCAAGAAGAGCACGCCGCAGGAAAGATTTGAAAGAATGGTTGAGCTTAACGTGTCAGAGGCCTTGGCTTTTCGGCGCTCCGCCAGTTGCTGGGAGCTGAGTTCATGTTTTTGCTGCTTCAGTTGTTGAATGACGGCGTGATAGGCGTGCACGGGCAGTCCCTCAGCCGCCAGAGGAGCCTGATTGATCTCGTCGGTCTCGGCGACGAGATTCTTGCGCAGGCGTCGAATGATGAATAAGCCCAGGCCGAAGGCGGCGAAGGCAGCAAAGAGAAGCGCGGCCATGCGCAACACCATCGGACTGATGAGCGGACTCACAACGCCCTCCAATACCAGTGCAGGAGCCGGTTGCCAAAGACGAACGAAAGCAGGGCCATGCCGCCGAGGAATACTCCGAAGGGCATCTCGTAAAAGCGCAGCGCGAGGCGCGCCGACTGCCAGGCGCGGCGGCGAGGCGTCAGCCGGATTGAAATTGGTGCAGGTTCCGGGGTGATGCTCGCATCAGAAGGCGAAACGACTGCGGGAACAATCGCAGCCGAATGCTGTGCGGTTACGTGCGCCTGGATGCGGCGCAGGCGCTTCAGCCAGACGGCGAGAACCGTGGTCAGTCCAAAGAGCGATCCGGCGAGCGACGCGGTAAAGATGGTGAGGACTGTCAGCTTGGTGCCGAGGAATGCGCCGATCATGGCCATCAGCTTGACGTCGCCGAATCCCATGCCTTCCACGCCACGAGCGCGCAGATAAATCGCAGCGGCGCCATACAAGAACGAGGCGCCAACGGCCGCGCCCAGCAGGGAATCTGACAACGACCAGATGCGCCACGAAATCTCGCCGCGCAATGCGGGCGACACCATGCCTGGGATGATTCGGGAGGCGAGGTCGTTCACCGGGATGACCAGGCTGAACAAGATTCCGAGAGCAAGGCCGGGCAGCGTCATGGCGTCCGGCAAAAGCTTGGTTTCGGCGTCGGTGAAGATGAGGCCGAGCAGCAGGTAGCCGAGCACGATGCACTTCAGCGTCGCCAGCGTCAAGCCGAAGTGTAGGTAACAACCGAGAAAGAGCAGGCCGGTGACGAGCTCGATGATGAGGTAGCGTGGCGATATCGGCTGTTTGCAGGCGCGGCATTTTCCGCGCAGAATCAGCCAGCTCAGTACCGGAATGTTGTGGTAGAGCGGGATGAGATCTCCGCAATGTGGGCAGGCGGAGCGCGGAGTTACGACCGACTGGGCGCGCGGGAGCCGATAGATGCACACATTCAGGAAGCTGCCGAAGCACAGCCCGAGAGCGAAGATCGCGGGTCCGAGAATCGGTTCGATGTCTACAGGTTGCATGTCGGCTAAGTGCCCAGTCTGCTTGAGTTTAGTTGATTATAAGCGGCTGCGGCGGGAGCTTTCCAAGTACGAAAGTCACTGTACTTCTGCGATGCGCAAGTTGTTGTGGGGACGGGAGAAACCAACCGAGATCACGCGACCCGAGTGATCCCGTGGCGCTGGGGCAAAAAAATCCAAAATACGGTGCCCGTGCCTCGGCGCGTCATTCGCCCTGAACTGGAGCCCGCGGAAGATCCATTCGACCGGCTGCGCACGCGAATCGATCCGCCGTGCTTCTGCACGATGCCGCGTGAGATCCACAAGCCGAGGCCGGTGCCGGTGTCTTTTTTTGTGGTGTAGAAAGGCTCGAAAATCTGGACCAGATCTTCCGGTGGAATTCCGCTGCCATTGTCGGCCACGGTGATGCGGACACCCTCGCGGCCATCCGAGCAGTTGCGCGCGGCGGTCACGCCTACTTGCAGAGTGCCGCCGTCCTCCATCGCATCAACCGCATTCACCAGAAGATTCGCCAGCAACTGCCGTAGTTCTCCCGAGTAACCGTCGACGGGGTAATAGCTGCGATAGCGCCGGGTCACGCGAATGTGACGGCTTTCCAATTTGCGGGAATAGAGCAGCAGAATCTCATCCATGATGACGGCGGGGTCCATCGAAGCCGGCGAACTGGCATCGCGGACAAATCCCAGCGTCTGCTGCGCGAGGCGCGCGACCCGGCCAACTTCTTTTTCGGCTTGCGTCAAATACTCCAGGGCATTGCGCGAATCATGGCGCGCCAGGTAGAGCAGATTGATGACGGCCTCGAGGGGGTTGTTGATTTCGTGCGCCATGGAAGCGGCGAGGCGCCCGGCGGTGGCGAGCTTCTCGCTGCGGCGGATGGCTTCCTCGGATGTCTTCTCGGCTGAGAGGTCGCGGGCGATGGCCGAGGCTCCGATGAGCTGGCCGCGGGCGTTTAGCAGGGGAGAGACGGAGAGCAGCACAGGGCAGCGGGTGCCGTCTTTGCGCATGCGCTCGGTTCGATAAGAGGCGACAGGTTCAGAGCGGGTAAGGATCTCGCGGTTGCGTTCCAGTTCGTCGCGGCGTTCCGGCGGCACGAGCCGCGTTAGGTGAAGACCGACTGCTTCTTGGGCGGTATAGCCATAGAGGCTTTCGGCGGCGCGATTCCAACTGGTGATGGTGCCTTGCGTATCCGTACTGTAAATGGCGTCGCAGGAATATTCGACGATCGCGGCCATCTCAGTGACGGTGCGGTGGGCGCGCGATTCGGCTAAAGTTTTTTGCCGCGCCATGCTACTGGCGAACATGGAAATCGCCAGAAAAGCGATTAGGCGCTCAAGATCGGCGGCCGTACCGATACCAAAACTGAAGTGAGGTGGCAGCGCGAAAAAATCCAGGCAGGCGGTCGATAGCAGAGAGCAGAAAACGGCGGGACCAAAGCCCAGAAAGCGCGCGCTAAAAAGCACCGCTGCCAGCAACAGCACAAAAAGGTGGCGGTGCAGCAGGGGAGAAAAAGTCCACAGGCTGAGAGTTACCCATACTGTGAGAGCGGCAGCTCCATATTGCGCCAGCGCTGAATGACGATTCCGCGCGATCCAACTCTTCAGATTGAGCCCAATTCCAAACATTTTTTAGAGCGGTGCCAGCGCCGATTGCGGGGGCCGTAGTTGTGAGGTGGCGAGACTACGGTTGACGTCCCCAGAAGACTGTCACTATCACTGTAGAGAACTTTAACAGCAGCGGAGGCTGGGGGCAACCGACTGCGACTCAGTTGCGGACGGTTATGGTTGTGCTGAGAAAATGCTTGAACCACCAAGGACACGAAGGTTCATTCAGGGGTTTCTTCGAATTGGTTCTCTTGTTCTACTCCACGGCATTTAGCGCGACGCGGGAGGTTCCAATTTTTGCCGGTCCGAATCTGGGCCCTTGTCGCTCAAGGTCACGGTAAGCGGGGATTTTAAGGTGAAGTGCAACACGGTTTCAGCGGGTAATTGAATCGGCTGGCTCTTGCTTGCAGCCTGTACGCCGCCGCCGATGCCGCCGCCGGCAGCTGCACCGACGCCTGCACCTTTTCCGCCACCGGCTATGCCTCCGATGATGGCACCGAGCAATGCGCCGGCGCCCACCTTTTCAGCGGTGTTGGTGGTACGGTTGGCGCCCAGGCGGCGGTAAGCATCGGTGTCGATGTTGTAGGACTGGCTACCGAGGGCAATCGAGTCGAGCTGCAAGACCAGGAGCGCTTGTCCGGAAAATTTGCCCGCGCTCTTCACGTCCACTACATGACCCTTTAGGTCGTATCCGGTTGGGATCGAGTCGCCGTCGGTCGGGATCGCAGCGTCGAGCGAGGCACGGAAGGTTTGACCGGGCTGCGCCTTTTCCGAGTCCAGCGAATCGAGCATCCGGATCGCTATTGATGTACCGGATGGCACGGTTACTTTTTTTGCAGGCGGAGGCGGCGGAGGCGGCGTTGCCGGAGGCGCGGGGGCATCGGCTGCGTCTTCTGGAGCGGGCGCGGGATTTTCATCTGGCACTACGTTGTCGGCCAGGGGGGACGGTAGGGAATCATCCGCTGTCTCTGGAGAGTCGGAGTCGGTGCGACGATGGCGCGCACTGGGGCGAGGCGTCGCGGGTGCGGCCACAGCTGCCGATTTTTCTGGCGCCAGAGGGGGCGTTGAGTCTACGGCGGCCGCTGGCGAGGAAATTGGCGCGATCTGTAGGTTATTCACCACAGTCTTGACACCCGCGATTGCTGACGCATAACGCGCCGCCGCTGCGTGCTCGGTTTCATCGTCGACGGTTCCCGAGAGGATCACGACTCCACCGACGGTTTGCACTGCGATCGGTTTCGCGTGCAGTCCGGGATCCTGGTTGAATCGGGATTGAATCTGGCTGGTCAGTTCGCCGTCGTTTGGCGGTTTGGTGCATGCCCAGCCCGCGGCGAGAATCCCCGCCAACAGAATGAGCGACGAAATTCGGCGCAACTTGTGTCTCATGGCTATTGCCTGTCGCGAGGGAGACTTGGGAATAAATATGATTAGTTTAGATGCAGGCGGAGGGTCAAGAGAAAAATCAGCTAGGGTCCGGTTTCAGAAGACAATGCACAAAACCTTGAACCACGAAGGGCACTCGGTATCACGAAGGGACCCGCCCGCCAGCCCGATCGCCGATCAGTTCTTGTGCAGAAACTTGTAGTCGAGAATCGAGGCGGCCAAGGCGAACGTGTCCTCAGTTTGCTCCGCCGTCTTATCGATTGCACCCTTGGCGCGAATCAGCCTGCCCTGGCAAAGTACGTTGCTGTTCTTCTGGCCGGAAATTTCTTCGGGCATCTCGAAGATCAATTCGACCAGCGCATTCGTCGGCAGTTGTTGCGGGCCGTGAAACAGCACGCCTGACTGGCTGATGTTTTGGATCATGCCCTCGTACCAAGTCGCGAGATTCTTTCCGCGGTAGCGCAAGGGAAGGCTCGATTTGAGGCGGCGGGCGCGGGGCATCCAGGTTGCCTGCTTTTGACTGGAGCGGCGGCGGATGGAGGCCGTCTCCGCCATCGGCTCATCCACCTTGTTTCCGCGACGCATGGTCTTCCAGTCGTATTGATAGGCAGTCGCGCACACCAGGCAGACCTGGTAATACTCTCCGTTGGCCGCGCGGCGCGGCCAGGAAAACTCGTGCGAACAGCGACCCAGCATAAGAACGTCCATGAGTTTTTGCGGCATGATGACGAGTAGGGCTCCCGTAGGAATCGGACATCTCCATCTTGCGACGGGTTGGGCATTCTGGATAGGTTACTTTCGTGTATCGTGGCTTACGCCTTATGCTTTTCCATATGTCTTCACAGCTACAGACGCGCGGAGGCTTCATTCTCGCGGGAGGAAGAAGTTCGCGCATGGGTTCGGATAAGGCCTTCCTGGAGTTTGGCGGGGTGACGCTGCTTGAACGCGCGATGGCTGGGATGGCGGGGGCTTGCGATCAAGTGATGATCGTCGGCGATCCCGCCAAGTTTGCAAGCTATGGGCCGGTGGTTGCTGATGTCTTCCCCGGCTGCGGCCCGCTCGGCGGAATTCACGCAGCGCTGGTTCACTCGACTGCTGAGCTGAACCTGATGGTCGCGGTCGATATGCCATTTGTCTCGGCGGAACTGCTCGCGTTTCTTTTCACAGAGGCAGAAAAGAACGACGCCATCGTCGCCGTGCCGCGCGTCGGCAAAGGGTTGCAGCCGCTCTGTGCCGTCTATCGGCGCGACTTTGCCGCCGTCGCCGAGCAGGCGCTGCGGGCAGGGAAGTACAAGGTTGACGCGGCGTTTGCTGGCGTGGCGACATATGTAGTCGAGGCGAGCGAACTGGCGGCGGCGGGATTTTCTGAGCGCAGCTTTCTTAATGTGAATACTCCGGAAGAGCGGTATGCCGCCGAGCATCAGTCTTTGTGAGCTACTCCCGCTTGAGCGGAGCGCCATCTCATGCCATGCTGGTAGCCATGGCTGCTGCGGAAACGCTGTCTCCCTACATCCAGTTCAAAGACGTCAACAAGGCGTTTGGCGATCGGGTCGTTCTGAAGGACGTCAACTTTGACGTGCTGCCCGGAGAGATGGTCTGCATACTGGGCCGCAGCGGCGTCGGGAAATCGGTGGCGCTGCATAACATCATGGGATTTCTGAAGCCGGACTCCGGACGGGTCATTGTCGCCGGGCAGGACATCACCGACTACAACGAAGTGCAGCTCGAAGAGATCCGCAAGAAAGTCACCATGGTGTTTCAGAATGGCGCGCTCTTCGATTCGCTGAGCGTGGGCGAAAATGTTGCGTTTCCGTTACGCGAAAAACGGCAGCTCTCGGAAGAGCAGATCCTTCAAGTGGTCGATGGCCTGCTCGAAATGGTTGGGGTCAAAGAGATGCGCGATCTCTTGCCCTCCGATCTTTCGACGGGCATGAAACGGTCTGTCGCCATAGCGCGAGCGCTCGCCGCTCAGCCCGAGTGCGTGCTCTATGACGAGCCGACGACGATGGTCGATCCGATGATGGGAAATTTGCTGGGCGATCTGATCGCGCGGCTGAAACTGCAATTGCATCTGACCTCGGTCGTGGTCACACACGACATGCGTCTCGCCAAGAAGCTGGCGGACCGGATCGTCTTCCTTTATGAAGGGCGGGCGATTTTTTTTGGTCCCTATAAGGACATGGAGAAATCGACCGAGCCGATCATTCACGAATTTCTGGAACTCGACGAATTGAAGTTGGAAGCCTAAGAGTTTGGCGCAACTGCCGCAGATGCGGTGGGTATTCCGTGGTGCATTCCAAGGAGATATGTATGCCGCTCGTCAGAATTGATTTGCTTGCAGGAAAAACGCCGGAATATCACGCACAGCTTGGGCAGGTTGTTTATCAGGCGATGGTCGAGACACTGAACGTTCCGAAGGATGATCGCTTTCAAATTATTGTCGACCATGCTAAAGGCAACCTGATTTTTGATCGCGATTATCTTGGCATTCATCGCTCCGACGATTGCGTGTTTTTGCAGATCACGCTCAACGGTGGACGGACTGTCGAGATGAAACAGCGTTTCTACAAGGCCGTCGCCGATGGATTGCAGGAAACTTTGAAGCTGCGTCCGGAGGACGTTGTCATCAATCTGGTCGAGGTGCAAAAGGAAAATTGGTCGTTTGGCAATGGCGAGGCGCAGTATGCCGCTGCCGCTAAAACCCCTGCTTCACCAGTTCCTCCACGGTGAACGCAGTCTGCGTGGGCGCGCTCTTCATCATCTTCTCGACGTATTTCGCGATGAGATCGGCTTCGAGGTTTACGGGATCGCCCGGTTTTAGCGACCCTAAATTGGTCATCTCGACGGTGTGTGGGATGATGGCGATGGTGCCATGATTGCCTTCGAGCTTGGCGACCGTCAGGCTGATGCCTTCAATGCAAATCGATCCCTTGAAGACGGTGTACTTTTCGATCTCCGACGGGATTTCTATATGCAGCCACCAGTTTTCGGAGCCCGCGATTCGCTCTAGCTCGATCATCTTGCCGACGCCATCCACGTGCCCTTGAACGATGTGGCCGCCGAAGCGGCCGTCGGCTTTCATGGGCAACTCGAGGTTGACGAGCGCGCCTTCGTGGATCTGCGAGAAGGAAGTTCGCGCCCACGTTTCAGGCGCTAGGTCGGCGCCGAATGATTTCGATTTGATGTCGAGCGCGGTCAGGCAGACTCCGCTTACCGCGACGCTGTCGCCGGTTGCCAATGCCATCGGTGCTTGCGCGGCTTCGACGGTGATGCGACGATTTTCGCCGCGCTGCTCGATTTTCACTACCCTGCCTACTTCTTCGATGATTCCGGTGAACATCGGCAGACTCCTGCACCCAGTTTGTTATCAATCAATCACATTGTCATGCTTTGGGAAGTGAAGGAGTTGCGGTATTCGCGCCGCGAGCAAATGCATGGGTCCTTCGCTTCGCTGAGGATGACAAGCTATTTTATGGTGTATGCAAAAACCACAACGCACGCCTATGCCGCATAGGGATCGCGCAGGTAACCTTCGAGCGCGAAGTCTTCGCCGAACCGGTGCAGTTCGTAGCGCTGCACCGACTGCACCCTGCCGTGCAAGGTTTCGTCGGCGATGAAGGGGACCGCGCCTTGCCCGAAAATCTTTGGCGCGTAATAGAGGAAGACCTTGTCGACTTCGCCGGAAGCCAGCGCCGCACCATTCACGAGCGCTCCGCCCTCGATCAGCAAGCTGGTAATTTCGAGTTTTCCTAAACTCTCGGTGATGGCCGCAAAGTCGGGGCGGCCGTCGGCGGTCGCGGCTATCTGTTTTACGCGAACCCCTTTTTCTTCGAGCGCCTGTTTCGCTGCTTCTTCCGCGGTTGAATACAGCACCAAAACGTCGTGATCGGCAGTTTGAATCACCCGCGAGGTTGGCGGAATGCGCAGGTAGGAATCGAGAATGACGCGCAGCAGTTTGCGGCGTCGGGGCAGGCCGCTACGATCAGTGAGCAGAGGATCGTCGGCCATTACCGTGCCCACGCCAGCCAGAATCGCATCACTCTGATGACGCAGTTGCTGCACGTGCGTACGCGCGATTTCACCGGTGATCCAGTGATAGCCGCTGCGCGAGCCCTCGGATGGGGGCGCGCTCGATCCAGGCTCGGTGCCAGGTTTGGTGGCGTCGGCGATTTTTCCGTCGAGCGTCATCGCCGATTTCAGCGTGACCAGCGGTTTCGCGCGGCGAATGTACTTCGCGAAACTTTCATTCAACTTTTTGGCTTCGGTTGCGAACAGGCCGATCTCCACTTTGATTCCGGCGGCGCGCAGCCTGGCGAATCCTTGACCGGCGACTTTGGGATTGGGATCGTCGATCGAGCAGACGACGCGGCTGATCCCGGCGGCGATTACGGCGTCGGCGCAAGGCCCGGTGCGGCCTTGGTGGGAGCATGGCTCGAGATTGAGGTAGAGCGTGCCGCCGCGTGCGGAAGCGACCGCTTGCTCGAGCGCGAGAACTTCAGCATGCTTTATGCCGTCGTAGGTGTGGGTGCCAGATCCGGCTTCGCGGCCTGACGCGTCTAGTACGATCGCGCCTACGGCTGGATTCGGCGACGCGAGGCCAACGCCTGCTCGTGCCATGTCCAGGGCTCGCCGCATTTGTTGTTCGTCGATAGTCATTGGATTTGAGATTTACGAAGTACGCGCGGAAAACTGCGATTCTCGTCTTCCTCGTCATCATCGGGTTCTGCCAGAGCGATTGCGCCCGACCGATTCTGCGGACCACGTTTCTTCCGCGATGGAACACCGGAGAAAGGATCCTCCACTAAAGGATCGTCCAGGGATTCGGAGGGCTCTGTGCGACTAAATTGTTTGATCAGGAAACGCCACACGAGCCACAGGGCTGTAATCCCAATCGCCAGTTGCAACCAGATATTCATGGATGGGTTCCTCGGTGCCTCCACGCGATAAAGTTTTCAGGCAAACAGCGACTCCACAAAGTCTTTCGCATCGAACGGCAGCAGGTCGCCTGCCTTTTCTCCGACACCCACGTAGCGGACGGGTAAACCCAACTCGCGCGAAATAGCTACTACTACGCCGCCTTTCGCGGTGCCATCGAGTTTGGTCAGTACGATGCCGGTGACTCCGGAGGATTGGGTGAACTGGCGGGCCTGCTGCAATCCATTTTGACCGGTGGTAGCGTCCATCACCAGCAGAGTTTCGTGCGGCGCGCCCGGGACGATGCGCTGGGCGGTGCGTTTCATCTTTTCGAGCTCGAGCATCAGATTTTGTTTGGTGTGCAGGCGGCCGGCGGTATCGACGATCACGTAATCGATTTTGCGCGAGGTCGCCGATTGCAGCGCGTCGAAGAGAACAGCGGATGGATCACCTCCTGGCTTGGTCTTGATCACTTCCGTTCCGGTGCGTTGTCCCCAAATCTCCAACTGCTCAATGGCTGCGGCGCGGAAGGTGTCGGCGGCGCACAGCAGAACGGTTTTGCCCTGCGCGCGAAAGACCTGCGCCAATTTTCCGATGGTGGTTGTTTTGCCCGCGCCGTTCACGCCGACCACCAAGATCACCTCTGGCGTGTCATCCACTTTGGTCACGGGCTGCGAGGCGGTCGCGGTCAGAATTGCCAGCAGCTCTTCCTTGAGCAGCCGCTTGAGTTCGTTTACATCTTTAATCTGCTTGCGATCGGCTTTGTCGCGCAGTTTCTCCAGGACTTCATGGGTGGTGGTGGTGCCGAGATCGGCGCCGATCAGGGTGGCTTCGAGGTCGTCGAGGGTGGAGCGGTCGATTTCCTTGCCGATGGAGACGACGTCTTCGATGCGTTCGGCCAGATTCTCGCGCGTGCGCGAGACGGCCTCTTTCATGCGCTCAATAAAACTGGGCTTCTGTACTTCGTCCAGGCTGCCGAACAGAGTTTGAATCATTCCCAACGATTATAGGAGAAAGGCACGGGAGAAATTTGTAATTTGTGATTTGTAACCGCGAATTCGAGGGGCAATTGGGGCAAGAGTTAGATTGCAAATCACCAATTACAAAGTTTTTAGGTTCGGCTGATTTCGATGGTTAGAGCGTCGGTCGGTTGATGCGGTGCAAGAGGGTGCGCAGAAGGTAATTCGATGGGGACGGTCTGCGTCACTTGCTTCTGGATCACAATGTCTCCCCGATAAAACACCGCCATAAGGGCTGTGACCGCTTTCGGATCGAGCCGCGAGCCGGAAAGATTTTCGATGATGCGCAGAGCATCAACGGGATCGTGCGCCTTCTGGTAGGGACGATTGGTGGTCAAAGCGTCGAAGGTGTCTCCGACGGCGATCACACGGGCCAGGAGCGGGATCTGGTCGCCTTTGAGACCATAGGGATATCCGCGGCCGTTGAGGGCTTCGTGATGCAATTCGATGCCGGGGAGCATCTCGCGCAACTGCGGTACGGGGCGCAGGATATTCGCGCCCTTGGTGGTATGCGTCTTCATGATCTCGAATTCTTCGGGAGTCAGAGCGCCGGGTTTTTTCAGGATGCGGTCTTCGATGCCGATCTTGCCTACGTCGTGGAGTTGAGCGGAAATTCGTAGAATCTCGAGAAAATCGGGATCGAGGCCCATCTCGGTTGCGATCATCAGCGAGTATTTGGTGACGCGATCGGAATGGCCTTTGGTATAGGGATCCTTTTCGTCGACCGCTCCGGCCAACATCTGGATCGAGCCCATGAAGAGGTTTTTATTTTCGTCGGCGGCGCGCTTCAAGTCCTCGACGAACTGTTCCAGCTCGTCGGACATAGTGTTGAAGGTGTCGGCGAGTTCGCCGATCTCGGTGCGGTTTTTCAGGTGTACGCGCTGCGAGAAATCGCCGCGTGCAATGGCGCGACTGGATTGCGCCAGCACTTGCAGGGGGTGGGTAATCCGTCGCGCTGAAAGAATGCTGAGGCCGACACTGACAAACACGGCGAGCCAGGCGAGCAAGCGCCCCGTGCGTTGCATCTCGAAGATGCCGCGGTAGGCGTCTTCGCGGGGCTTTTGCACCACTACAGCCCATTCCAGCGAGGTGACCGGGCTGTAGGTGCCGAGCATCTCGGTGGTTTCTTTTCCGTCATTGACCGTGAACTCGCGAGTTGCGGCCAGTTGTGCTTTCGAGCCGACATCGACGAAGCTGCGGACGATCTCGAAATGGGTCATATCCTGTCCGGTCGCATACTGCGTGGTCGCACCTGCCACCAGCCGGCCCTGGCTGTCGACGACATAGGGCATCAGGCCGGTGAGGCTGACTTGCCGCAGGCGGCGGATCAGGTATTCCATATCCACGACGGATCCGATCATGCCGAGAAAACGGCCGCCGTACATGATGGGCGAGCTGACCAGCATAACCGTGCGGGCGGATTTACCACCGCCTACCATTAGAGGTTGCCCGCTATAAACGCGGCCTTCGCGGGAGGCTTGATAGGCGCGCTCCAGTTCGCGCTGCAGGAAAGCGTCGGGCTCGATTCGGCCGGCCGAAACACCCTTGGCGTCGGCGTTAAGCAGCGTAGCGTAGGCGATATCGTTCGATGAGGAGACGAAATTTTCGAGCATGGCACGGAGCTCGGGAGTCAGGAGCTTTTGCGCACTTTTCTCGGTATCGGAATCGCCGTCGCTCGGATTGGCCAGCATCATGACCTGGACCGACGATGACAGATTGGCCAGCATCATATGCAGCGCCTCCTGATGCTGGGAAATATCATCGGCCAGCGAACGAGTGACCGTGTTCTGGAGCAGCATTTCGTTGGTTTTCAGGCGCTCCCGATTCATGCTCTCGATCTGGACCGAGTAGAAATACATGGGGAGGACGCTGATGGCCAGAAGCACGCCAAGGATGACGTACAACAGCGGAATGCGCGCGGGAATCGGCAGCTTCAAGGGCAAAGGACAGTCCTGGCGGGCCAAGTGCGGGGAAGAACTGGTCCGTTCAGTAACCATTTTAGGTTGGTTCCAAGCGAAGGCCTCAGGTGCTTAAAGTACAGTTGACCGTTACCGAAGTACCCCTCTTTTCATTCCGGGGTGATTACCGCGGCCTGCTAGTTCCCGATCCAACCTGGGCGAGGGTAAAAGGAATTGTAAAGAAAATGTCGTTGCCTCCGGAAGGGATCGGCATAGAATTCCGCCCCGAAGGGAGGCAAGAACCTATGCGCCGACTAGGCAAGATCGATACCTGGACCTTTGACAAGAACACGCCCCATGCCAGGTTGAACGGGGGAAAAACAGCCGAGGTTAAACTGAAGCGGTTTCAGGGTAGACGGACGACCCCGCGCTGTTGAGAAATGTTCGCTACTGAGGCGCGCCGCGGAATGACGGGTTTATTATGATGCCGCGGGTCTATAATGACCCAATCGGTACGGGGTGCGGCATGCGGTCCCTTAAGATTCGCTCCGATTCTTCCAGGCTCCTTGCGTTCCTTCTCGCCTTTTCCTCGCTTTCGCTCGCAGGGAATGCTCCAGCGGCGAAAATTACGCCGAAGACGCGCCAGGAAATCATCCATGCCTTCAGCGATGAGCTGGTATTCATACGGACGAATTTTCCGATGGGGAAGTCAGGGCTGAAACTGAAGAACGGGACCACCACGCCTAACGGGCAGGAATTGCAGCAATTGATGGCGCTCTGGGGGCCAGCGGCCAAACCAGGCGATCGAGCCCGCATCAGCACCATAGTGATCAAAGACGATCACATCCATTTTGAGATCAATGGCGGTCCGGTGAGGTGGAAGTGGTACCAGCATGTTCATCTGGATGCGGGTGTGAGTGCGCAAGAGATTTCGCCGGGGGATCCCTCGGCCAACGCGCGCGGGTCATACGTCGATCTCTACTTCGACAAGTATGTGCCGGATCTAACGGGACCGGAGCTGAAACAGTTGCTGCGCCCGGTATTTGATTTCGACTCGAAGACCGGGGTCGAGGCCTATCTGGAAACGGTTTCGCCGCAGGTCAGAGATGCCATCAAGAATCACCATGTGCTGGTGGGAATGAATCATGACATGGTGCTCTATGCCAAGGGACGCGCTCCGAGGAAGGTGCGCGAGCGCGCTGACGATGTGGAATATGAAGAATGGATCTACGGCGAGCCGCCGCAGGACGTGGATTTTGTGCGCTTCGTGGGCGACGAGGTGGTGCGCGTCGAGACCATGAAGGTGGATGGGCAGAAGATCGTGCGGGTCGACAAGGAAGTGGATCTGGGAACAACGGTCGCGAAACAGACAGAGCGGCCGGCAACTGCGCCCACGTTGAGGCGTCCGGGAGAAGAGATGCCGCAGTCGAGTCCGGCTAACCCTTCGACCATGCCGCCGGTGGCGCCGCCGGCTCCGCCATCCGGGCCGGGATCAGACCCGGGGCCGCAGATGGAAGTGGCGACACCGGCGACGAACTAGGAGCGAAACTTTACAAAAATGACGGCGTGCTTCACGACCGGGGTGAAGCTTCTGCTATCGACCTTCCACGCCTCGACCCTCTAAACTATTAATGTGAAGATTGCCCTCGGCCAGATCAACCCCACGGTGGGGGACTTCTCTGGCAATGCTGCCAAGATCATTCAGTTTGCGGTGCAAGCACGGAGCGCTGGTGCCGGCCTGATTCTTTTTCCCGAGCTTGCTGTCAGTGGCTATCCGCCGCGCGACCTGGTGGAGCGGCCGTCGTTTGTGGCGCGCGGGTGCGCGACGGTGGAGCGGATCGCCGCCGAAACGCAAGGCATCGCCGTCATCTGCGGGACGGTTACGCCCGCCCACGCCGACTCAGGCAAGAAGGTGATGAACTCCGCCGCACTGCTGCGCGATGGGCACGTCGAATTTATTCAGTCGAAGATGCTTTTGCCGACCTATGACGTCTTCGACGAGATGCGCAACTTTGCTCCCGCGAAAAGCCAGCAGCTTTTTAACTTCTGCGGCAAGCAGATGGCATTGACCATTTGCGAAGACGCGTGGAACGACAAACGTTTTTGGAACCGGCGGATGTATGGCGTCGACCCGGTGGAAGAGCTGGTGCGGGTGGGCGGAAATTTCGTGCTTAACATTTCCGCGTCGCCGTTTTGGCTGGGCAAGCGCGAGTTGCGGCGCGACATGCTGTCTGCGATTGCGCGCAATCAGAAAGTTCCCGTCGCTATGGTCAATCAGGTGGGAGGCAACGACAGCCTGGTTTTTGATGGATCGAGCCTGGTGATTGCTCCGGACGGGACGGTGATCGCGCAGGCGAAGTCGTTCGAGGAGGACCTGATCTATTTCGACTCGGAGCAATTGAGCGGCGACATGCATGCCCAGATTGCCGGTGAAGAGGCGAGCGCCTATGAAGCACTGGTCCTCGGTACGCGGGACTATGTTCGCAAATGCAGTTTCAAGCGGGCGATTGTCGGACTGAGCGGAGGCATCGATTCGGCGCTGACGGCATCGATTGCGGCGGACGCGCTTGGACCGGAGAATGTGATCGGCGTAGGCATGCCGGGCCCTTATTCAACGCGGGGATCCATTGACGATGCGCGCGAGTTGGCCGAAAACCTCAAACTTCGTTTCGAATTGCTTTCGATCGACGAAATCTACGAGGCTGCGCGCCGGACGCTTGTACCTGTGTTTACCGGGATGCCGGAAGACGTCACCGAAGAAAATATTCAGTCCCGGGCCCGCGGAATGCTGCTGATGGCGATGTCAAACAAGTTTGGCGCGCTGGTGCTTTCGACCGGCAACAAAAGCGAATTGGCCGTCGGCTATTGCACCCTTTACGGCGATATGGTCGGGGGACTGGCGGTGATCTCGGATGTGCCGAAGACGCTGGTGTACCGCCTGAGCGCTTAC
>Ga0209380_10001307_pt1 | contig 16911 bp, 12 predicted proteins | sample HubBroMetageWFT6_FD_188347 | JGI IMG/M metagenome (GOLD analysis project Ga0209380, IMG submission 188347) | Warmed and freeze-thawed soil microbial communities from the Hubbard Brook experimental Forest, New Hampshire - Hubbard Brook CCASE Soil... | ecosystem: Environmental > Terrestrial >...
CGGCCGGGTCGAAACCTCCAACCTTCCCTGGATTATCGAACAATCCCGCCTGGCGAAACAGATTCAACTCCCTGCCACTTTGTTGATCAATGATCTGGAGGCGAGCGCATGGGGTATTGCAGCGCTCGGCCCTCAGGATTTGCTTCCTCTTAATCGGGTGCCAGATGCGATCGGCAACCGGGCCGTCATCGCGCCGGGAACCGGTTTGGGAGAAGCGGGATTGTTCTGGAACGGCAGCGAGCACCAGGTGTTCGCCTGCGAGGGAGGGCACGCGGATTTTGCGCCCCAGGGCGATCTGCAGATCGAATTGTTGCGGTTCCTGGCAAGCCGATACGGGCACGTCAGCTACGAGCGCGTGCTTTCCGGTCCGGGCCTGGTCAACGTATATGAGTTTCTGCGCGAGAAAGGGAGTGGGGACGAACCAGCCGGATTTGCTGCGCAGCTTGGGCAGGGAAACGCAGCGGCCGCTATTTCACAGGCGGCGCTGAATGGTACAAATCGCCTGGCGGAGCAGGCACTGGATCTCTGGCTCTCCGTCTATGGGGCGGAAGCGGGCAACCTGGCTCTCAAGGCGATGGCGACCGGCGGAATCTTCCTGGCTGGGGGCATCTCGCCAAAGATTCTACCCAAGCTTACGGGGCCGCGGTTCATGAGCGCTTTTCTCGATAAGGGCCGGCTACGTCCGGTTTTGGAGAGCATCCTGGTGCAGGTAATCACCAATGACAAGGCCGGGCTGCTGGGAGCGGCGCGATGCGCTGCGACGAAATCCAAGAATGGCCGGACCGGAGGGTAGTGAGAACTATCCCCGCCAGCCGCTGATTTCCTTCAAGCCCTTGCCGCGGGAGTGCTCGAAGAGACGCACGCGATGGCGGGAATGTTCGAACTCGTGAATGTCGGCCCAGACTTCCGCCCGCCACGCTTTATCATGGGTCGCTGACTCACCGCAGGTTGCGCAACGCGTGTGCAGGCTTATCGAAGCACCCTCGACGACTACGGCTCCGGGCAACTCGATGAAGATGCAGCGGACTTCCTGAATCTCCTCACCTTCGTCGAGGAGATGTTCATAGCGCAGCAGGTAATTGAATCCGAGCTTGCGGGCCTCGGCCTCCGCTTCGGAGCGGGTGTGAAACGGGCCATACTCCGCCCGCAGTTGCTCGGTCGAGTCGCAGGCCATCCAGAAGGTCTCTTTGTAGTCCATACCCGCCCCGCCCAGGGACTGCGGAGCTGGCTCCAGACTGCTCCTGAGCCCGCTCGGTTGGGTCCCGTGTGCCCAAGCAATTTGCGGGCCGACTGCATTGACAGCGCAAGCTGTTTTCTTTCAATGGGTTGCTATCTTACTCGAGCGGTATCACGGCCATCGAGTGCAAACCTTTTGCAGCACTTGTCGGGAGCAGGTCGGCAACCTGGGAACCTGTAAGGCTGACCAAGAGGCGAGGTTCCCCGTCTTCCCATTTTCCCGACATTCTGCTGTCGGCAGAATGCGTTCCCTAGCTGGCGACGGCACGAGTCGGTGCCGAAACCGAGCGGTCAGACTCCTCCAGCCAATTCTGGCCGCCGTGGCTGGCCACGTACATGGCCAACTCAAGCCGACTCCAGACGCCAAGTTTGTCGAAGGTGCTGCGCAGGTGATTCTTAACCACCTGTTCCGTCGTGTTCATGAGCCTGCCAATCTCGCGATTAGTAAGCCCCTCCCAGACGAGAGTAGCTACCTGAATTTCCTTTGGGGTCAAACGCTGGCGCGGCATCATGACTTCGCCTCCGCTTTTTGAAACGCAGCGGTAGCCAGGCGAACGCGTTTGCGTCCGTCCCGAATTCCGGCACGCAGAAAGAGCGTGCGCAAGTGCTGTTTCACGGTACGCGGGCTGATGCTCAACTGCCCCGCGATTTCCTTATTGCTGCAGCCTTGAACCAGCAGATCCAGCACTTGCTGATCCCGGGGTGTAACTTTTATTCGTTCGAGGTCCATCACGGCAATTCTCCTCCGGTGTATTTTGCCTTCGGTTTTTCCGATTGCACTCGGCACTTTCGGTTAAGCACATCCTTCGCCAAACTTTCGATGCAGCCTCCAGCCGTCCTAAGACCAGCGTGTGCTTGCACTTATTGACGCGGACCACTGTTTGCCAGGTTTGGCTGGAAGGGGCGTGCCAAGTCGGTCGGTCCCAAATCAGTCCTGTGGGAACCGAGGGATACTCTCCAGAGGGCAATATGCCTGATGCGGCTCTTGAGGTGAGGGCGGCGAGGAGCTGTGAGAATTGCGCTTGCGGCGCACTAAGGAACCGAGACAAGAGGTTGCCCATCAGGCTCTTGAGCCGGAGTTCGGCTCGAAGGATGGCCGGTTGGGATTTCGCGGCAAACCTAAAATCGTCCGCTTTCACGAGAGGAAAACGAGCGTTTCCAGAACGGGTACAGCAAGTGTTGACCGTGTTTCATTTTGGAACCCAGCCCGAGTTGTTGCGAGTTTTGCACAGACTCAGGCGGGCGGTTTCGTAAGAACACCAACGGAGTGAACGAGGGTGTCGATGTGGAGATCGATATCGATCTCCATATCTAATCTTATCTATGATTCGCCCCGGAGCACGGGTGCGCTATGGAGGCAATCCACGCTACTCATCGCGCAACGCCACCATCGGATCCACTTTCGTCGCGCGTCTGGCTGGAATGTAACAAGCGAGCAGAGCCACAGCAATGAGCAAGAGTGTTACTCCCGCGAACGTAAACGGGTCTGTGGCGGTCACGCCGAAGAGCAGCGACGACACGGTTCGCGTCAATGCGAACGATCCCACCATTCCAATCGCCACGCCGATCAGGATCGTGCGCGTTGCCTGCCCCAAAACCATACGCAGCACATCTCCAGACGTGGCGCCGAGGGCGACGCGTACGCCGAATTCGCGCGTACGCCGGCTCACCGAGTAGGCGATCACGCCAAAGACTCCGGCGGCTGCGAGCAAGAGGGCCGTGATTGCGAAGAATCCGATCAGAATCAAATTGAATTTTCGCGAACCCAGCGACGCGGAATACACCTGCTGAAACGTCTGGAAGCTCGCCGGAATCTCCGGATTGAGGTCATGCAAAATTGCGCGCGCGGCTGCGGTCAGGGAGCGCGTATCGGCATCGCTGAGCATTGTCACCGTCATGTCAGATCGCGGCCGCTGGAACAGATTCACATAGACTGTCGGTCGGGCAGGCTCATCGAGGCCGTATTCGTGCGTGTCGCCCACGATTCCGACAATGGTCAGCAGACGCAGGTCACCATCCATGTTTCCAAATTCAATGGTGTGCCCGATCGGGTCCTGGTGCGGCCAGCGGTCTTGGGCAAGGGCTTCGCTGATCACAGCCACGTGGGGTGCGTTGGCGCCGTCCCGGGCATCGAACATTCGTCCGCGGATCAGCGGAATTCCCAGGGCCTGGAAATATCCGCCGGTTGCGACACAAAAATCTGCACTGCCGATCTGTTCCTTTTTTTGATTCCACAACGCAACCAGTTCGTCCGTCGTTTTGGGAGCTTCATTCTGCGTCGTCAGCAGAAACATGCCGTCGGGCAATCCACCAGTCATGGGCAGCGCGCTTGCAGCTCCCACGCTGCGCACGCCGGGGATTTGGGTGAGCCGGTCGATCAAATTGGAAAAGAAAATTCCCTGGGCCGACTTTGCCTTGGGTTCTTCCGACGCCGGCAGGTTGGGATCTTCTGCCCACGGAAGTGACACGTCCATCGCTATGATCTTGTCTACGCGGAATCCCGGATCCACCTCGAGGACCTTCATCAAGCTGCGTCCCAGCAAACCCGCGCCAATCACCAGCACCAGTGTGATGGCGATCTGTGCTGCGACAATTGCCCGCCCGGTGCGCTGGCTGCCTCGCGATCCGGCGTGCCCGCGCCCGCCTTCCTCAAGGCCCTTCCTCAAATCGCCTTGCGTCGCTCGCGCAGCCGTAAACGCGCCGAGCCCGGCAGCGACCGCAGTGGTGAGCAAGAACGCAAAGAGCAGCACCGGCACACTTACGGAAACGCTCTCCAGTCGCGGCAAATTCTCCGGAGCCAGGGCCACCAACCCGGCGACGCCCGACAGCGCGGCGAGCACTCCAAGAAATCCGCCGATCAGCGAGAGCAACAATGCTTCGGTCAAAAACTGGCGGACCAGGCGGCCGCGCGCCGCCCCGAGCGCCAGGCGAATCGAAAGCTCGCGCTCGCGCACCGATGCTTGCGCCAGGAGCAGGTTCGCAACGTTCGCGCACGCCACCAGGAGCAAAAATCCCACTGTGGCAAGCAGGATCCACAGCGGTGATCGTACGGCGCCTGTAAGGGCAGCCTGGAGTGGGACCACGGTTCCATCCCGGAGTAAATAGTCGGTCTTCTCATTCGATGCCTGATAGATGTTTCGCGCGATCGCGCTGATATCGGCGCGTGCCTGCTCGACGTTTACGCCATCTTTCAAGCGGCCGACGCCAGAATAATTGTGCGCTGAGCGGCTTAAGGTCTCGCCACCTATATCGGCGGCAATCCACACATCCACGTCATTCGGAAAGCGAAATTCCGAAGGAAGCACGCCAATTACCGAGTAGATCGCGTTGTTGATTTTCAGGTGCGCTTGGGAAAGATCCGGCGGCGACCCCAGGTATTGCCTCCAGTAACCGTAGCTCACGAGCGCGACAGGTCCCGCGCCCTTCTTGTCATCACTCGCCGAAAAATCCCGGCCAATGATCGGCTCCACGCCGAATACTGTGAGAAACTGCGGCGTTACCCCTGCCACCAGGGTGCGCGTTGACTGCGATGCTCCGGAAACCGAAACAGGTTCTGGGAAAGTGTATTTCGCGATGGATTGAAAGCTATGGTTTTGATCGCGAAAGTCGTCAAAATTCGGATCTGCCAGGCGCGACAGCGTGCCACGGGAGTTCACTTCAGAAATCGCCATGATGCGGTCGGCCCCTGAGTATGGCAGCGGACGCAGCAACACGCCGTAGACGACGCTAAAGATCGCCGTCGTGGCCCCGATCGCGAGTGCGAGCGTGACCACCATGATGGCAGTGATGCCGGGATTTTTGCCGAGCACTCGCGCCGCGTGGCGGAGGTCCTGCCAAAATCGGCCCATGACGGGAAAGGTTGTGCAAGTTTCGGACCAGAACGCGAGAGCGCTATGGGGTTGAAGGGGTTGGTCTTAGCATTTGTTGATGGCGTTGATTGTGCGACACATTGTCCGCTTCCGAGGTCGGGTGTCCGTTATTGGGCAGGCAGAGGCTGGGCAAGGGAGACGTACCGTTCCGAGGTGGTGTTTGTGGTGGTGAATTTCCTGGCACTTCAGGGCAAAGATCCGTTCATGGTTGCCTCGCTATCAAAGCCTGGCCATGTCACAAGAACTCGAGGTTGAGCTCACCGAGCCCGCGCCAGCACCAGCGTAATGTCATCGGGCTGTTCGTTGTCGCCGATCCAGTCGTCGACCGCTGCGGTAACCGTCTGGCTGATCTGCACCAGGGGCAGCCGACGGTTCGCGCTCACCAGTTCAATCAGCCGCTCTTCGCCAAATTCGCCGAACTCATTTTCCGGCTCGGTCACACCGTCGCTGTAGGCGAGAAAGATTTCGCCAGGATGCATTTCCACCGCACCTTCGTCATAGATCATGTTATCGAACAGTCCGACGACGGTGCCGCCGGCCTCAAGCCGCCGCACTGTGCCGTCTCTTCCGATCAGGATGGGCGGCAGGTGTCCACCGTTGCTGTAGGTCAGTTGATGGGAGCGTCCATCGTAGATTCCCAGAAAAAGCGTAGCGTATTTTTCCGGCGGAGTGCTCTCGTAGAGCTGGTGGTTGAGCAGGCCGAGCAAGGCTCCGGGCGAGATCTCGATGCCCTCGGGCCACGCCGCCATGATGCGGCCCGCTCCGGCGATTGCGCCCACCGCAACCGGTTCCCGCATCTGCGGCAAACTCTCCACGCTGTAGGCGCGCACTGCCGAATGGATGGTCGCCATCAGCAGAGCGGCCGAGATTCCCTTTCCACTGATATCGCCTACAGCCAGAATCAGTTTGTGAGAGCTCGCCGTGAGAAAGTCGTAGTAGTCGCCGCTCACGGTGCGCGCGGGACGGCAGAAGCCGTGAACCTCGAGTGACTCCAGCTCGGTAACCTGCCGGGGGAAAAGCTGAGCCTGCACTTCCTGGGCAATGGCGAGTTCCCCCTCCAACCGCTGTTTTTCTTTTTGTTCCTCGATCAGCTTCTCGATGGATTCGGTCATCGAGTTGAACGACAGGGAGAGTTGCGCCAGCTGATCTTCGGACTTGACGGGAATGCGATGACTGAAGTCGCCGCGATCGACGTGCTTGGTCGCGTCGTAGAGGTCCGCCACGGCACGGGTCACCGTGCGCGTCATGCGGGTGCCGATGATCAAGGCAACGAATTCGATCACGGCAAAAATAATGAGGACGCCGAGCAAAATGTACTCCACGCCCCGCACAAACTCGCCCAGCGCGGCGAAGAGATGGCCGTAGAGCACCGAGGGGCGCGTGCGTACCTGGACTACCAACGATCCTGTAGGTTCGTGTTCCCCGGTTCGCCAGTCCAGCACCGGCAGCGGCGCAAAAAATGTAACCTCACGATCCATAGTGCCCGCGGCTGCCGACACCGTGCCCACCGTGAATGTGGGGCTCAGGTCCACATTCGTTCCATTTCTGCTTTCGGTAATGACAGTTCCGGACTTTCCCGCAGTGTTCACTGTTATCCGTCTGGGCGCCCCGGAAGCATGCGCTGCGAGGAATCCCGAGTCGTCCAAGAGAGTGATCTCGCCCATATCAGCCGCAATTCTCCCCACCAGCTCTTTGCCAAAGGGCTCGCCCGTAACCACCGTCAGTGTCTTCGATCCGATCGGAAGCACTGTTCCTGCGCGCAAGTGCAGACCATCATGATCCCGCGTGATGTCGCGAAAGGCTCCTTTTACAAAGCCAGGAAGCAAGAGCGGCGGACTGTTGGAGTCGTCGTTCAGGGGAAGAAGCTTGTCTCCGAACCAGGCGTACACCCGCCGCCGTCTCCAGGCGGCATCACGTTTTCTAAGTCCGGTGAGCGATTCGGCGGTGGGATTTTCCCCACGTTCCAGCCGTGCCGCCAGTTCACTGCCGACAGCGGCGTTCACGGCTTCCATACTGCGCAACTGCGAGTTAATTTCCGACGTGACTTCGAAGATGGCGAATTGTCCGGCCAGCCCGTAAAGGGTGATGAATGCCATCCCAATCAGGAGGGCCGCGGGAATCACTCCGATGAAGACGTAAGTGACGATGAGCCGGTTCCGCAAACGCCACAAAACTCTCCGGCGCAGGGTGCGAAAAGCAACGATGAAAAACAGCAAAGCGGCATCGTAAAGGAGGAACTTAACCCAACCCCGAAGGCTGTCAGACCATGCCGGCGCAAACAGCTTCAGCAACATTTCCAGAGCAAAGAGACCGATCGCGAAAGCCAGGGAATAGCAGGCGCCGCGCGCGATCCAACCCCGCGGCCACAGGCCCTCCGCGAGCATTCGTCCGCGCAGCTTTAAGTAAGCATCCCTCATAATTCCGCGTTGCGGCCGATTCCGGCCGCTAGATCTCCGGATAAAGATCGAAAAACGCTTCCAGGCTGGTGCGCAATTGTTTTTCGATCTCTTCCTTGCTGCCCTCAAGCACGTGCATGGTAACGTGCGCCTCGCGTCCGTTGGTGAGTTTTACGGGAGCCTGGCCAACCTCGGCCACATCTTCAGAGGGCAGCAGCCGCATGCCGTAAACCAGCGTCAGATTCGCCATGCCTGAATTCTAATCGAAACCAGTTCTGAGTTCTCGAAACCAGTTCTCAGTTCTCGGTTCTCAGTTCCCAGCAATCCAAGGCGTTGACTGAGAACTGGGAACTGGGAACTGGGTTATCATTCCGCTGTGCACCCAAAACTCATTCTGATCCTGGCCGGTTCTCTGGCCGCCCTTCCCGCCATGTCCCAGCAGGTTCCGGAAAGCTCGGCGACCCAGCCGCAGGTGAAAGTCAACGTGCTGAACGTGTGTGCGCCGTCGGCGGAGGAGCAGAAGGAAATCGCTGCCGCCCTGGCGCGGATCCCGAAGCAGCCCCTGTTTGGTCCTGACTTCGAGATTTCGCATGGCCGCTCCACGCTGACGGACGCGCAGAGCATTGTTCAACAAAGCATGGTTCAACCTGCGCTGCAGCCCGGTCAAGACGCGCAGGTGTCGGGCGAACCGTCGGTGGCACGCTATGTTCGCATTCGCCGGGAATTCGCCGGACAAACGACATTTTCCAGCGTGCAATACTCTTTCAGCGACGATGGGCAGAACATGATCGAAACTCTAGTACTGCACGTGCGCGATCCCAAAGACAAAGACCTGATCCAGGTTTCGATGGAAGACAGCGCTTCGGCAATCAGCAGCCCCGGGAGCATGGTGGCGGCGAATACTCCGGCCAGCCGGGTGCGGCTGGAACGCTTCGGAAAGTCGTCGATTGCGCTGGCCCGCTGCGCGGGCTCTGAAAACGGACCTCCGCCGGACCAGAGCGCCTATGAGCCGCTATTCCACAACGCATCGGAGGTGCTGGCAGACTATCGCACGCTCCTTGGAGTTCGGCGAACGGTGCCTGCGGAGCTGGCCCAGATTCCGGGCGCAACGCCGGCTGCACGAGCAAAGACGCACTCCGCTAAGCCTGCGGAAGAAAAGAAATGACTGGAGCTTGTTTTAGCGTGAAAAACTGCCTTCGCACGCGGAACGATTACCAAGACGCTAAAGCGCGGATTCAGTTTCAAAGGCTAGGGCACGACTCTAATCGTGCCCTTCCCGTCGCCGCCCGCGGCGTGCATCGAAATTTGAATTCGGCAATCTAACGGCTAGCAAATCATGAGCGAAACTCGCAACGTCGTCATCATCGGTTCCGGCTGCGCTGGACACACTGCCGCGCTCTACACGGCGCGTGCCAATCTGAAGCCGCTTGTAGTCGAAGGCCACGAACCCGGCGGACAGCTTTCCCTCACCACGCTGGTGGAGAACTTTCCTGGCTTCCCCGAGGGAATCATGGGGCCACAACTGGTCGAGAACATGCGCAAGCAGGCGGAGCGATTCGGAGCCGAATATCGCATGGCTCACCTCTCCAGCGTAGACCTGAGCCAGCGCCCGTTCCTGCTTCATCTGGGCAAGCACCAGGTACACGCGCAGGCGCTCATCATCGCGAGCGGCGCCTCGGCGCGCTGGCTGGGACTGCCCAACGAACAGAAGCTCATTGGCCACGGGGTTTCCTCCTGCGCAACCTGCGACGGATTTTTCTTTTCCGGAAAGGAAATTGTGGTGGTCGGCGGCGGCGACTCTGCGATGGAGGAAGCCATGTTCCTGACTCGCTTCGCGACCAAGGTCACGCTGATTCACCGCCGAGATAGTTTTCGGGCGTCGAAGATCATGCTGGATCGCGCCAAGCACAATGATAAGATCCAATTCCTTACCGACACGGTGGTCGAGGACGTTTATGATTCGAGCAAGCACGAAGTCACGGGCCTGAAGTTGCGAAATGTGAAGACTGGTGCAGTCTCGGATTTTCCCACCAGCGCGCTATTCCTCGGAATCGGCCATAATCCCAACGCAAAAATGTTTGAAGGGCAGCTCGACACTGACGAAGACGGTTACCTGAAGACGCACAACTACGTGCGAACCCGGGTTCACGGCGTGTTCGCCTGCGGCGACGTTCAGGACCGCCGCTATCGCCAGGCCATCACTGCCGCTGGAACCGGCTGCATGGCTGCTATTGAGGTCGAGAAATTTCTGGAAGAACACGGCGGATGAGTTTCGCCGCGCTTGCCGCTCCGCAGTCTGCTGAATCCCGTTGATCTGTTGTGTCGAGCCGATTGCCGGTTGTGATAAAACATTTTGTGCTCTTTACATACCGATTTGGCGCAGTCCATCGTGACGCCGCGGGTGCGGCATGTTGAGAACATTGTTCGTTCGTCTCTCCGAAAACCCATCTCTGCGCAGCTTCGCCGAGCGTTCGTCGCTGGGGCGCCGCGTCTCTGGGCGCTTTGTTGCCGGCACTGAGATCGCCGATGCCGTACGCGCCACTCAAGCTATCAACCGCGCAGGCATGAGCGTCTCCATCGATAACCTGGGCGAGAATGTTACAAATCCGGACGAAGCCCGGCACAGCGCAGAGCTCTATCATCAGATTCTCGACGCGATTGTCGCCAACCAACTCAACGCCAATATCAGCCTCAAACTCACGCACATGGGGCTCGATGTGGATGAGAGGCTTGCTCGTGAGATCGTAAGCAGACTCGTCGCCAAGGCTGCGTCGATGAATCCTCCGGGATTTGTACGCGTCGACATGGAAGGCTCGCCCTACACGCAGCGCACTCTCGATTTCGTGCACGAACTGCACCGCATGCCGGGAAACGGCAATTCGGTCGGCACGGTGATCCAGTCGTATCTGAAGCGTTCAGAGAGCGATGTCGAGAAGTTGCTGGCCGAGCGCATTCGCATCCGGCTCTGCAAAGGCGCTTACAAGGAATCTGCTGACATCGCATTCGCTGACAAGGCAGACGTCGATGCCAACTACGTCAAGCTGATGAAGATTCTGATGAAGAGCGGAATCTATCATGGCCTGGCGACGCACGATGAGAGCATCATCCGGGAAGCTCAGGCGTTTGCGACCAGTGAGAGGCTTGCGCGAGATTCGTTTGAATTCCAGATGCTGTACGGTATTCGGCGCGACCTGCAGCAGCGGTTGGTGCGCGAAGGATGGCGCGTTCGCGTATACATTCCGTTCGGCAGCGAGTGGTATCCCTACTTCATGCGGCGGCTGGGTGAGCGGCCGGCCAATGTGCTGTTCATTGCGCGGAATCTGTTGCGGTCGTAAGGACGAGCTTTTCTTCCGGCAGGATCCGGCCGACGCAGGCTGCGGCGAGTTAAGTATCTCGGACTACGAAGATTTTCGTTGACGCTACGAATCCTTTCGTAGTATGGTCTGAGTCCATGAAGCATACTCCCCAGAAACCTACCGCATCGGAGCTCGAAATCCTCCGCGTTCTCTGGGCCCGCGGCCCGTCCACGGTTCGGGAAGTACACGACGCCCTGAAAGCGAAAAGAGCGATGGGCTATACCAGCGTGCTCAAGTTTCTGCAAATCATGACTGCAAAAGGCACGGTTCGCCGAAACGAAACCCAGAGGGCGCACGTCTATGAAGCATGCCTGCCCGCCGAGCAGACCAAGCGCCAGCTCGCCGGGGACATGCTGCACCGCGTCTTCGAGGGCTCCGCCAGCCAGCTCATGATGCATGCCCTGGCTGGACGCAAAGCTTCGCGCGACGAAATTGACGAACTGCGCCGCTTGCTGGACCAATACGAGTTAGGCGAACACGAAAGGAGCCGGCGATGAGTCTCACGAATTGGCTTTCCCCAGGCGCGATGCATTCGCTGGGATGGACGCTGCTGCACTTTCTGTGGCAAGGCACGGCTGTGGCGGCGCTGGCTGCGGTTCTGATGACGGCTTGCGGGCGCGCCTCCACGCGCTACATGGTCGGCGTAGTTGCGCTGCTTCTGATGCTCGCCACGCCTTTCGGGACCTTCGTTTTTCTTTCACCATCGAGCGCAGAGGCGCCGGCGCGGTTTTCTTCAGCCCCACAGGCGGGAATAACGCCAACCTTATATCCCGCTCCGAGCGCGTCAGCCGGATTCTCGTACGACTCAACTTTGCCGGACGCTCTGCCCTGGCTGGTGGAAGCGTGGCTGTTGGGAGTGGCATTCTTCAGCCTGCGCTCTGCCGGCGGATTCCTGCTTCTCGAACGCGAGCGCCGCAAACAATCCACAACCCCGAGTACTCGAGTGCTTGCGATGTGCCGAACGCTGCAGCGGCGGCTTGGGCTGGAACGGGCCGTTCGTTACTGCGAGTGCAAATGGCTGCAGGCGCCGGCGGTAATCGGCTGGTTCCGCCCGATCGTGCTGTTGCCTGTGTCCGCTCTGGCGGGGCTTTCAGAGGAGCAACTGGAATCGGTGATTGCGCACGAACTGGCGCACATCCAGCGGCTCGACCCTTTCGTGAATGTTTTCCAGATTGCGGTGGAGACGCTGTTGTTCTATCACCCGGCGGTGTGGTGGCTGAATAAGCGCATTCGCGCCGAACGTGAGCATTGCTGCGACGATGTGGCGGTTTCGCTTTGTGGCAATCCGGTGGAGTATGCCCGCGCACTCACCCTCATGGAGGAATGGAGAAGCGCGCCTGCCCTGGCGATGGCTGCGAACCGCGGTCCGCTCTCGGAGCGGATATTCCGCGTGCTTGGTATGAAGTCAGGAAGCCGCGGCATCGGGCTCACTGGTGGTCTGCTATGCCTGACCGCCGCGCTGTTCGCGGGCAATGCCCTATTCGGAATCGCTTACCCGAAGCCCACTGTGCACGCCAGCGAAAAGCTTATCTGGGCGGCTGCGGCCGTTCCGCAATCTTCAGCCGTGCCGCAATCTTCAGCCGCGCCAGCCAGCGCGCCAGCCAGCGCCCCGGCGCCGGCGGCTAAGCCTTCGCCTGCACGCCCGGGGACCGCGCCACAACCGGCGGCTGGCGGTTCCTATGGCGGTTCCTATATAGACGGAATGAAGGCTGTCGGTTTCGGCGACCTCACAGTCGACCAGCTGATCGCCATGAAGATTCAGGGAGTAACACCGGAATACATCCGTGGACTGCATGACCAGGGGCTTCATCCCGATGCCGACGAACTAGTATCCATGCGCATTCAGGGCGTCACCCCGGAATACATTCACGACTTGCAGGGCCTGGGTCTCAAGCCGAATGTAGACGAGCTGGTTGCCATGAAAATCCAGGGCGTCGATGCCGCGTACGTCCGCGGCATGAAGGACGCCGGACTTCAGCCCAACATCGACCAACTCGTCGCCATGAAGATTCAAGGCGCAACGCCGGAATATCTACGCGCGCTTCACGAGCAGGGTTTGCAGCCGGATGCGGACAACCTGGTAGCCATGCGCATCCAGGGCGTAACCGCAGATTACGTGCGTTCCATTCACGCTGTCGGCTTCAAGCCAACCATCGACGAGTTCGTCTCCATGCGAATTCAAGGCGTAACCGCGGAGTACATCAAGAGTCTGCAGGCCGCGGGACTTAAGTTCGACCTAGGCGACATCGTCCGCGCCAGGATACAGGGCATCACACCGGAGTTCATCGAGAGGGCTGCTAAGCACGGCTTTCAGAACCTGACCCTTGACAAGCTGATCCGGCTGAAGCAAATGGGAGTCCTGGAATCGCCCGCCGACCTATAGAGGAGAAAACGCTATGAGACTGACTCGAACTTTTGCCTTTCTCGTGTTCGCCTTCTGCCTGCTTTTCGCAGTCGTCAAGAATCGCGCGGCGGACGTTCGCAGCGGAGACTGGACCGTTCGCAAGACCGACGATCCGGGGAAAGTGGAATTCTCGCTGATCGAACACCATCACGGCGGGAACTCCAATAACGAATCGGATTGGCCGGTGAGTTCTTTCCCCGGCGTCGACTTCTCCAAGTCCGGCCGCCAGGACGTTCACTTCACGATCGCGCGCGATGCCGGCAAGATCGAATGCGAAGGCTTTCTCAACGACGGCGAAGGGGCAGGCATCTTCCACTTCCAACCCGACGCTAATTACGCGGGCGAAATGCGCAAGCTCGACTTCTCCGTCGATGAAGACAAACAGTACAGTATGGCGGTGCAGGATGTCAGTTTGGAATTCGCGCGGCAGATGAGGAACGAACATCTCTCCGATCTGGACACCGACAGGCTGGTTGCTTTCCGAATCTTCCGGGTGGATTCAGCCTTCATCGAGGAGCTGCGGGCGGCGGGCCTTAAGATTTCAGACAGCGAGAAACTGGTGGCGTTCCGCATCCACGGAGTGACCCCGCAGATGATTCGCTCTCTGCATGACGCCGGCTATTCGCCGGATGAGGACACGCTGATCGCAATGAGAATTCATGGCGCGACGCCGGAGTGGATAGAAGAGCTGAAGAAGCGAGGCTATGATCACGTGGATCTCGAAAAGCTAATCGCCTTTAGAATCCACGGTGTTTCTCCGGAATTCATCGAGAAGCTGCAGGACCTGGGCTACTCCCATCCCGAGCCGGATGAACTGGTGGCCATGCGGATCCACAACGTCACGCCGGAATACATCAGCGAACTGCGTTCGCGCGGGATGCAAAACCTGAGTATCGATCAACTGGTCAGGATGCGCATTCACGGGATTGACTGAAAAGCAGTTGCCAGTGGTTAGTGGTCAGTGGCCAGTAAAATCTGAGCGTGTGAGCACCATCGAACCCGCGCCGCAATGATTTCCTGCCGACATGGGAGACGAAGCTGCAGCGCGGCTTCTGCGATCCGAATCGAATTATTCATGGGCTACCTGCGCTGCGAAGCTTAAGGTGTGCCCAAACAACCTTTCCTTACTTCTTCAGCCCTGCTGTGAAGTTTGAAATCACCGTGACGGATTGGTTGACCTGCTGCGAAACCAGGTCGAGGAGGATTTTCTTGCCATCGGGCGAAACGTCGTAGAAGCCTTGCTGGCTTGCTGGACTGATGGCAAGCACTTGAGCGGCGCCGAATTGCAACGCACCGCCAACTTCTTTTACGGGCACGGCAGTCACGGCTCGGTTGGCTATGGCAAAGTAGTAAAGCTCTTTACCGTCCCTGCTCCAGCGCGGGTTCGATCCTTCATTGGTCGAAACCTGCCATTTGCCCTGTCCGCCGCCGAAAGCCACTACATAGATTTCCATGGTGCCGGATTCGCTCGAGGTGTAGGCCAGCCAGCGGCCATCGGGGGAAAGACTTCCCTGGCTAGTGAACGAGCTCGGCGTACGGGCTACGACCTGCCGCGGCTTGCGATCGCCATCGAGTGGCAACGCCCAGACCTCCGAGTTGCCAATCGGGCCGCGGTCATAAAAGAGAGTCTTGCCATCGCCAGACCAGTCGCTGGGGATGGTCACTTGATCGTCGGTGAGTAGGAGTTCCTCCGCGCCACTGCCATCGGAGGGCTTGCGGTAAATGGTGGAGTGCCCGTTGCGATCGGAATTGTAGGCGATCCATTTGCCGTCGGGCGACCAGACAGGGGTATTGTTTTGCACCGGGCCGAAGGTGAGCCGGGTCTTGACCCCGCGCGCCCCGTCGAGCACCCAGATGTCGTTCATGCCGAGGTCGATGCCGAGAGCGATGCGGTCGCCTTGCGGAGACACCCGCGCGGTCTGCAGGTTGGTCAGCTTATCGGCCGCGGCGCCAATTTGTTTTCCGTTGCGATCCATCCAGACTAGTTGCCAGTCAGCTGTGCCGCCGCTGCCAAAAACCAGCAAGCCGTTGCCGGAGACGGAGGCGTCCATGTGCCAGGTGCTGGCGTCGTTCACCACTCCGCTGGCCAGGCTTTGGGCCTCTCCGCTGAGCGTTCCATTGGCGGCGTCGAAGGGTTGCGCCATCAACTGGTCGCCGCGCGCGAACAAAAGAAAACCACTGCTGTAGACCGCGTTGGATTGCAGGTGCACGAGCGAACGATTCTCTTTGCCATCCAGCGAGGCGTAATAAACTGTGTCGTTCGCCGCCCGGGAGGGGTCGTGGTTAATGGCCAGGTAAAGGAAGTGCTTGCCATCGGGTAGAAAGAACGGCCAGCGATGCGAACTGTGCTGAGTGTGGTCCAGCGTCGTGACGGGAACGGGAGCTCCGCCGCTCGCGCTGACTCGCATCAGACCGGTTTGCGTATCTGGAGCGAAGACGATGGTCCCGTCCGGGCCCCACGCGCCGCCACGGCCGAATGGGGCGTCGCAAACCGCGGCCACATACCCACCGTTGAGGTCAATCATCTTGAGCTTGCTATCGGCAAAGAAGGCCAGCGAGCGGCCGTCGTGCGACCAGAAGGGAAAAATTGCGCCATCGGTGCCGGCAAGCTTGTGCGCTTCCAGAGAGTTCATGGGGCGGACCCAGAGCGTAATCTTGCCGTCTGAACCGGTGGCCGCAAATGCGACGGAAGCGCCGTCGGGCGAGAGCACGGGAGGTCCGCCAAAATCACCGGTAAGGCTGAGCGTAACATTTGCGGGAGGATCGATAACGGTGCGTACGGCCTGTGCGGATTGAACCGGACGGTTGATAAAAGTACCCGCAGCCAGACCGATGGCGATCGCGATGAGAACTGCCAATGCCCAAGCGATGCGCTCGCGGGTGTGTGAGGCCGCCGCCGGTTGCGGCAACGGAGTGACGGCGGGCGATGAGCGGTCTGCTGCAATCCACTGCAGTTCGAGCTTGATGTCGTGTGCCGCCTGGTAACGCTCTTCCGGATTTTTCTGCAGGCAGGTTCTCACGACATGTTCAAAGGCAGGCGGCGTGTTCGGCTTGAGGGCGCTGACGGGCTCGGGTTCGGCCTCGAGAATTGACGATGCCAGCGAGATCTGACTCTTGCCCGCAAATGGCCGCTTGCCCGCAGCCATTTCATACAGCACAGCGCCAAAGGCAAAAATATCGGAGCGCGCGTCCGCTTCTTTGCCTTCGATCTGCTCTGGCGACATGTATTGAATGGTGCCGATGATGCTGCCCGCCGTAGTCAGAGGGCTCAAAGGGCTCGGCCCAGTCATGGTGGCCTCCGCGGTGAACGACGGGGCTGAGCCCGACCCCGACCTTGTCTGTACGCCCAGCGGCTTGGCCAGACCGAAGTCCATCAGCTTCGCGCCGCCCTGCGTAAGCATGATGTTCCCCGGCTTCAGATCACGGTGCACAATGCCGCTGCGGTGCGCGACTGCCAGAGCCTCGGCCACGGCAATGGCAACTTTTAAGACTTCCGGCAGCAGCATCGCGCCCTTGCGCAGTCTTTCCGCCAGAGTTTCCCCTTCGAGAAACTCCATTACCAGGTAGTCGGTGCCGTTCTGCGATCCGATGTCATAGAGCTGGCAGATGTGGGGATGGTTCAGCGAAGAAATAGCTCTGCCCTCGCGCTC
>Ga0209380_10001308_pt1 | contig 16911 bp, 14 predicted proteins | sample HubBroMetageWFT6_FD_188347 | JGI IMG/M metagenome (GOLD analysis project Ga0209380, IMG submission 188347) | Warmed and freeze-thawed soil microbial communities from the Hubbard Brook experimental Forest, New Hampshire - Hubbard Brook CCASE Soil... | ecosystem: Environmental > Terrestrial >...
GAGCGCGCCGAGCAGGACGCCGACCGAGCCGAAGAGCGGGCCGGGATGGCCGAGGAAGCGGCCGAGATGGCGCAGGAATGGGCCGATCCCGACGAGGTGGAGCGGGCCGTGCAACGGGCCGGTGAACTGCAGGCCCAGGCCGAGCAGGCCCGGGAGCGGGCCGAGCGCGCGCGTGAGCTCGCCGAGCAGGCCGAGGAACGCGCCGAGCTAGCCGACGAGGCTGCCGACCAGGCCGGTGCCGACGAGGCCGGTGCCGACGAGGCCGGTGCCGACGAGGCCGACGGCGAGGACGGGCCGCACTGGTCGTGGGCGGGTTCCGGGCCGCATCCGCCGCACGCACCACACCCGCCGCACCCACCGCACCCGCCTCGCGGGCCCAGCTGGAGCGCTCAGCCGACCAGCGGCCCGGAGCGGTTCCTGGAGCGGCTGGACGAATTCAGGGACCGGTTCGAGGAACTGCGGGAGCGCGCCGACTCGGTATTTGACCGGATGAGCCGGGAGCTCGGCATTCATCCCGGTCAGCCCGGCAAGGACTGAGCCCCGTGCGGCGGGCCGGCCAGGAGTCTGGCCGGCCCGCCGACCGCCTTGCTGTCTATCTGGTGAAGTGCTCGAACACGTGGCTGAAGTACCAGTCCGGCTGCGCGACGCCCGAGCAGGTCCCGGCGCCCTTGGTGCCAGGGCAGCCGCCGTTGTCGCGCTGCAGCGCCCAGAACGAGATCAGGCCGACGCCCTGCTGGTCGGCCCAGTGCAGGATCGTGTGCGCGTCCGCCGTGGAGAACGTCTCGTCCGGCCCGAAGTCATCGATGCCCGGCATCTCGGTGATGCCGATCATGTGCCAGAGCTGGCTCGATGACGCGTCCGGGTACAGCGACTGCAGCTGGCTGTACAGGCCCGCGGCCGCGCTCTCGGTGTCGGCCACCATGTCCTGCTGCGTGCCGATGTAGTAGTCGAACGTCAGCAGGTTCACGGTGCTGATTGTCGCTCCGTCCGCGACGGCGTTCTGGAGCACAGCGAGGCCGGCCGAGGTCAGGCCCGTCGGGAACGTCGGCAGCGTGTAGGAGAACTGGATCCGGCGATGGTGCGCCGCGGCCCAGGCCTCGGTCTCGGCGATCGCCTCGTTGCGCCGGTTGATGCCCGCGGTGTTGCTGATCGAGTCGCCTTCAACGTCCAGGTCGATGCGGGGCACGCCGTAGGTGGTGATGAGGCTCTCGAAGACCTGGGCGATCGCGTCGACACTGGTGCAGCTGTCGGCCAGCTCGGTACCCGTGGTGTCGGCGGTGTAGCCGCCGAAGGACGGGATGACGTTGCCGCCGTGGGCCTGGATGGCGGCAATGTCGCTGCCGAAGGTCGCCGATGAGATCGGCTGACTCGTGTCGCCGTTCCAGTACGCGGTGCAGGAGCCAGCCTGCGCGGTCTGCAGGAACGCCAGCGACAGGTACCTGGCGCCGGATGCCTGCGACAGGGCAGCCATGTCGCCGCTGGTGTCGTAGGTCTCGTAGTAGGGCGCGAAGACCCGGTACGGCAGCGGCCTGGAGCTGGCGCCGCCATCGCCAGTCGAGGCCAGGGCGCCGGTTGCCGCAAACCCGACGGCGAGAACAGCGGCAGTTGCGGTGGCCAATGCCACCAGGGCGGGGGTGTGTCGTCTCATGCGCGGATCCCTTGGTAGAGCGAGTCAGGACATCGGCCGACCGCGGGCGCCGCGCAGCCGGTTCTCCGCTGGGCGAATCAAATAGGAAAGTTTCCTATTTGATTCGCACGAGACGGTAGTCCGGTCTGAAGTCACCGTCAAGGGGGCAGTCGGCCGGTCCGGACCGCCTATCCCCGGTGCGACGGCGTCGGAGTCGGCCCGGGCGTCGGCGACTGCGACGGGACCGGGCTCGGCGCGGGCGCCGCCGACCGCGACGGCACTGGCGCGGGCGCACCGGATGTCGGCGACGAGGAGGGCACCGGCGCGGGCGCCCCCGACCGCGACGGCACCGGCGCGGGAACCGCCGACTTTGACGGCACCGGCGCGGGCGCGGGCCGTGGCGAGTGCGTGCTCGACCGCGACACCGCCTGCGCGCGCGTGGATCCAGATCCTGCCGGGTGTCCTCCGGCGTGCGACGCGGACGCGGACAGCGCCAGTACGGTCCCGCCACCGACGGCGAGAGCTGCCGCCGGAACGGCGATCCACCACGAGCGCCAGTGCGTCATGAACATGTCGGGCCTCCAGAGTCGGGTCGGCAGATGCTGCCGTAGTTACCGCCGGGGCGCCCGACCGGTTGCATCGAGCGGCGGAAAATCGCCCGCATCGTCCGGCCTGTCGCATACGGTGAGGCCGATGCCGGCGGCCGATGTGCCGCCCGACCAGCGGCTGGAGTCGTCGTGACGCCCGAGGAGTTCACCGACTTCTACGCGGCATCGTTCCGGCGGCTCGTTGGCCAGCTCTACGCCATGACCGGCGATGCCGCCGAAGCGCAGGATGCCGTGCAGGAGGCGTTCGTGCGCGCATGGTCGCATCGCGGGAAGCTCGACTCGGCGAGCTCGCCGGACGCCTGGGTCCGCGCAACGGCCTGGCGCATCGCCGTCTCCCGGTGGCAGCGCACGCGCGCCGGCGAGCGGCTGCTGCGATCGCAGCCGGCGCCACAGCCGGCGGACGGGCCCGGGCCGGATCGGGTGGCACTCGTCGAAGCGCTGCGCAAGGTCCCCGCCGAGCAGCGCCGGGCTCTGGTTCTGTACCACCTGTGCGACCTGTCGGTCGCGCAGATCGCCGCGGAGACGGGGGTGTCGGCCGGGACGGTCAAGGCCAGGCTCGCCCGCGGCCGGGCCGCGCTCGCACCGTACTTGCAGGACACCGTCGAAGCGGCCGCCGGCAAGCGGACGGGACGGGGGGTGCCGGATGCCTGAACTTCGCAGCGATCTTGAGGAGCTGGCCGAGCAGGTCGCCCGGGATGCCTATCCGCTGCCGGTCACCGAGGTGATGCGGCGCGGCGACCGCCGGCGCCGGGTCCGGATCGCCGGTGAGCTGGCCGCCGTGATCGCGGTCGTGGCGATAGCGACCGGCGGGATCCTCGCGGGCACCGCCGCGACCAGGCCCGGCTCGCCGCTCCCCGCCACCAGGCCAACGCCGGCGGCGCCGGGGCCCGCGAGGACCGGCAGCCCCTTGCCTAGTCCGGTACCCAGCAGGCACGGACCGATCCAGTCACCGCCGGCTCCGGTCCCCAGCTCGTCCCCGATGATTTCTCCTGTCCGGCCAGGACCGAGCCCGGACCACTCACCGACGCCCAGTGACCGGCCGTCGACCTCGAGCCCCTCCCCCAGCGGGTCGCCGTCCAGCTCGCCGAGGCCGACCGGCTAGCCGCATGCGCCACGGGGCCGACGGAGGCCCGGCGGTCGGCTACCGTGTGCTCGTCGGCGCGGGCAGACAGCGAGGTCAGCAGCGTCAGGGAGGCAGGAGCAGCCGCATGGACACCAGCACCAGCCCGCCCGCGAGCGGAGCGGATCCGGTCATCCTTGAGGAGATCCAGCAGCGGGTGCTGTGGCTGGCGACCAGGATCGTCGACGCCGCCAACCACGAGCGTGACACCGGCGACGGCGTGAAGGTCGGCGGCCACCAGGCCTCAAGCGCCAGCCTCGTATCGGTGATGACGGCGCTGTACTTCGCCCACCTCGACAACGCGGACCGGGTCAGCGTCAAGCCGCACGCCTCTCCCGTCTTCCACGCCATCCAGTACCTGCTCGGCAACCTGGACCGGTCCTACCTGACCACGCTGCGCGCCTTCGGCGGGCTGCAGTCCTACCCGAGCCGGACCAAGGACCCGGATCCCGTCGACTTCTCGACCGGCTCGGTGGGCCTCGGGGCCGCGGCGCCGCTGTTCGCCGCGGCGGTGCGGCGGTACGTCGACGCTCATTTCGGTGCCCGCCCGCACAGCCGGTTCATCGCGCTGATCGGCGATGCCGAGCTCGACGAGGGCAACATCTGGGAGGCAGTCGCCGATCCGGCCACCGACGGCCTGGGCAACGTGCTGTGGATCGTTGACGTGAACCGCCAGTCGCTGGACCGGGTCGTGCCCGGCGTGCGCATCGCGCAGTGGGAGCAGCAGTTCAGCGGCGCCGGCTGGCACGTGGTCCACGCCAAGTACGGCCGCAAGCTGCAGGAGGCCTTCGCCCGGCCCGGCGGCGAGTGCCTGCGGACCTGGATCGACGCGATGACGAACGAGCATTACCAGTCGCTCTTCGGCCTTGACCCGGCGGCGGTGCGCGAGCGGTTCCTGGACGGAGCGCCGCCAGCGGTCGCCGAGTTCTGTGCCGGGATCCCCGACGGGGAGCTCGCCAGCCTGGTTACCGACCTGGCCGGCCACGACTTCGAGTCGCTGCTCGACGCCTTCGCGGCCTGCGACGCGGAGAAGGACCGGCCGAGCGTCCTGTTCGCCTACACGATCAAAGGCTGGGGCCTGCCGATCGCGGGCAACCCGCGCAACCACTCGGCCCTGCTGACGACCACGCAGATTAGCCAGCTCCGGGACCGGCTCGGGCTGACCGGGGCCAGCGAATGGGACCGCCTCGACCCGATGACGCCGGCCGGGCAGTGGGCTGCCGCCCGCCGCGAGCACCTCGCCCGTCCGCAGCCGGCTGGTGGCACTACGGCGATCTCGGTTCCCGATTCCACCGGGCTGCGCGCGGCCCGGCCGATCTCCACGCAGGAGGCGTTCGGCCGGATCCTGGTCGACCTCTCCCGCATGGACGCCGTGGCGCCGTACCTGGTCACGACCGCGCCGGACGTGGCGACCTCGACCAACCTGGCCGGGTTCATCAACCGGACCGGGGTCTTCAGCCCGGTGCCGCGGCGGGCCTGGAGCGAGGACCCGGTGCTGAAGTGGGCCGAGGGACCCGAAGGGCAGCACATCGAGCTCGGCATCAGCGAGATGAACCTGTTCCTGCTGCTGGGTCAGCTCGGCCTCGCCTTCGACCTCTCCGACCAGCTGCTGCTGCCCGTCGGCACGGTCTACGACCCCTTCGTCCTGCGCGGCCTGGACGCGTTCATCTACTCGGTCTACTCGGGCGCCCGGTTCATCGTCGCCGGCACGCCGTCCGGGGTGTCGCTCGCGCCCGAGGGCGGCGCGCATCAGTCCACGATTACCGCCTCGGTCGGCCTTGAGCTGCCCAACGTCACGTTCATCGAGCCCGCCTACGCGGTCGCGCTCGACTGGCTGATGTGCGGCGCGCTGCAGTCACTGGCCGCGGGCGGGCGGCCGGGCGCGGAGTCGGCCGAGACCGGCTCGTTCTACTTCCGGCTGACTACCCGCGGCATCGACCAGCAGCCGTTCCAGGCCGCGCGGGACCGGCTGGGCGACGCGATCCTGCGCCGTCAGGTGCTGGCGGGCGCCTACCGCCTGGTGGATCCGGCCGGCGGTGCCGAGAACGGCGCCCCGCCGGTCTACCTGGTCGGCTGCGGCGCGGTCATGCCCGAGGTCCTGGCCGCCGCCAGCGAACTCGCGGAGGAGGGCATCGCCGCGACGGTGGTGGACGTCACCTCGCCCGACCGCCTGTACGCCGCCTGGCAGCGGACACTGCGCCAGGGTGTGCGGACGGCGACGGCGCCGTCGATAGCCGGCGCGCTGCGCAGCGCGTTCCCCGACCGCGCGCCGGTCGTGACCGTGCACGACGCCGCCTCTCACGCGTTGAGCTGGCTCGGCTCGGCGCTCGGCGTGCCCGCCGTCAGCCTCGGCGTCGACAGCTTCGGCCAGTCGGGCTCGGTGGCCGACCTGTACCGGGCCCACGATCTGGACGCAGGCTCGATCGTCAACGCGGCGCTCGCCGCGCTCTCGCTGCGCTAGCCAATCCGGCGCGGGGAGAAATCGCCCGCAATTTAGCCAAGTCGCCGACTCCGCCAGCGGTCGGCCAAATCCAGTTACCATTTCTTGAAGAATTCCTTGTGCGGCGGAGCAATCCGCCTTATCGGCGAGCCCGAATGATGGACGTGCACGCATGGCGGTGATTGCCGATCCGGAGAAAGGAAGATTCATGACCACTGACAACGGGGCGGGGGCAGGACGCACGCCAGGTCCCGGCAGCGAGGGGCCGCAGCCGTCACGCCGGGCCATGCTACGCGGCGCGGCCGGCGCCGGGATGGCCGCGGCGGCCGTTGCCGCTGGCGCTAGCCCGGCGCTCGCGGCGTCCCGCAGTCGCGCATCCGACCAGGCCAGCGACGCGACAGCGGTCGCGGACGCAGCGCCGGACCACGACGGCGAGGCGATCGTCGCGCACCTGCGGGACGCCAGCTCCGGCGAGATCGACGTGTTCCACGGCACCCGCCAGGTCCGCCTGCACGACCGCGACCTCGCCGCCCGGCTGATCCGCGCGAGCCGCTGACCCGTATCACCACCCCGCCCCGAACCCATCGCAGGAGTCGCAGATGTCATCGCATCGTGAAGCACGGGAAATAGCCAAGGACCCGGTGGCCGACAGCACCGACTTGTATGCGTTCATGAGCCCGGACCGATCCGGGTATGTCACCCTCATCGCAAATTACATCCCGCTGCAGGAACCAGCGGGCGGGCCGAACTTTTACGAATTTGGGGACGACGTCCTTTACGAGATCCATATCGACAACAATGGCGACGCGCAGCCGGACATCAGCTATCAGTTCAGCTTCACGACGCGCCTGACGACGCCGGGCAGCTTCCTGTACAACACCGGCCCGATCGGCTCGCTCGGCGACCCGAACTGGAACAGCAAGCAGTTCTACACCGTGACCAGATCCGATCACTCCGGGCGGCACGTGCTGGGCTCGGGCCTGGCGTGCCCGCCATGCAACGTCGGCCCGCTCTCCACCCCGAACTACGAGCAGAAGCTCGGCCGACCCGCGGTGCACACGCTGTCCGACGGGAAGTGCAAGGTCTTCGCCGGGCAGCGGGCCGAGGCGTTCTATGTGGACCTCGGATCCATCTTCGATCTCGGGGACCTGCGGCCGCTGCAGGCCTACCAGCGCTTCGCGAAGAAGATCCACCCGCCGCTCGGCACCACCCCGGTGAACGCCACCAACGACCTGAACGTGCACTCGATCGCGCTGCAAGTCCCCGTCCATGACCTGGTGATCAAGGGCCATCCGACCATCGGCGTGTGGACGACGGCGAGCCGCCGGCGGGTCCGGCTCTTCGAGTCGGGCGACGACCCGATCTTCAGCGGCCCCTGGCAGCAGGTCTCCCGGCTGGGCAATCCGCTCATCAACGAGGTGATCATCCCGCTCGGCAAGAAGGACTACTGGAACACCCAGCCGCCCGCGCACGACAAGCAGTTCCTGTCCTACTACGCGAACCCGGAACTGGCGGGACTGTTCGTTTACCTGTATCCCGGCCAGTTCAACCACCTGGCCAAGCTCGTCGGGCCGCCGCCGGTGAACCGCGCCGACCTCGAGGCGGTCCTGCTGACGGGCGTCCCCAAGGGCCTCATTAAGGGCTTCAGCAATTTCACCGGCGCGGTGCAAGCCGACATGCTCCGGCTCAACACCTCGATCCCGCCAACGCCATTCGCTCACCTCAAGCCGCTGGGCGTCGTGGCCGGCGACCTAGCGGGCTTCCCGAACGGCCGGCGCGTGCCGGACGACGTCGTGACCATCGAACTAGAGGCGGTCGGCGGGCTGCTCTACCCGCTCATCGACAAGAAATACAAGCCCGACGAGGTCGTCAAGGACCTGAAGGTCAGCGACGGCCTTACCGGGTCGAGCATCAACCCCGTCGGCCGGCCCACCGGCAAATTCCCTTACCTCGGGGTCCCCTACGACGGCTACGACTATCCGAAGTAGCCCGGCGGACGCGGGCCGGCGGGCTGCCAGTGCCGCCGGCCCGCGCCTCAGCCGGCCGAGTTCTCGGGAACCACGGGGTCGGCTGCCCAGATCATCCGGATCTGGTCGGCGACCGACGCCGCCTGCAGCCGGCCCGCCCTGGCCGCGGGCTCGCGGCGCGACGGATCCAGGACGTTCCGGCCGATAGCACCGGACGCCGCCGGGCCGGGCGAGACTACGATCACGCTCGCGCCAGCGGCCGTCAGGTCGGCTGCCTGCCGTGGCGGGCTGACCAGGTAGCCGACGCCCTGCGCGATCGGCGCGATGATCACCACGCGGTCATAGCCGGCCGCCAGGTCGGCGTTGGCCGCCGAGCGCATCCCGCCGTCGATGAACTGACGGCCGCCAATCGTCACCGGCGGCCAGACGCCCGGCACCGCGCAGCTCGCTCCGATCGCGTCGACCAGCGCGGCCGGGCCGGACCCGTCGAACACAACGAACTCGCCCGTGTGCGCGTCCACCGCCGTGACGCGCAGCCGGGCCGGCCAGTCGCGGCCGCCGAACCGCCGCTCGAACACCTGCCGCCGGCTGGCCTCGGACTCGGTCCTGGCCGACAGTGCCATCGCGCCCATCCGCTCGCGCGCCCGCTCCGGATCTCTGCTCGTCATGAGGATCCAGCCGAGCCTGGCGGTGTTAGCCGGGCCGATCCGGGCGGGCGCCAGGCCGTCGGCCGGCGCGAGCTGGCCCGCGTACAGAGCCTCGAGGTCCGTCCCCGCGGCCAGGTCGGCGCCGACGATCGACCCGGCCGACGTGCCGATGATGATGTCCGCGGCGGCCAGGTCGATGCCCACCTCGGCGAGCCCGGCGATCAGCCCGATCTCCCAGGCCACGCCGGTGACTCCGCCGCCGCCCAGCACCAGAGCGCGATTCCCCATGACTGTCTTCTATCACCCCGAAACGCCAGCGGTTTTGCGCCGTGACCATGCCGGAGCGGTTAACGGCTTTGATAGCGGACCGCCATCAGGTAGGCATGGGCTTATGGCAGCCGAAGTTGCCCGCTACTGGCGGCACGCATCTGTTGCCGGCGTCGACCTCCTGCGCGCCCGGTTTGTGACCCATCGGTACGGGCGGCATGCCCATGAGACCTATACGTTCGGCCTGATCGAGCGCGGCATCGAGGAGTTCGAATACGGCGCCACCCTGCAGCGGGCGGGCCCCGGCGCCGTCGCGCTGCTTGACCCGGAGGTGGTCCACACCGGCCAGGCCGTTACGCCGGATGGCTGGATGTACCGGGTGCTGTACCCGGAGGTCAGCGTCGTTACCGACGTGGCCGAGCAGCTCGGCTGGCCGCGCGGCACGCCGCGGTTCCCGCAGACCGTCGTGGACGACCCGCGAAGTGCCGTGCTGCTGCGCAGCGCGCACCGGGCGGCCGAGCACGGCGATCAGCTCGCCTCCTCCAGCCTGCTGACCGAGGCGCTGGCCGGGCTCCTGACCGCGCACGCCAGGGCGGGCGCAGCGACGGCGGTCCGGCCCACGCGCCGGGCCCCGGCGAGCGTCCGCGCGGTCTGCGAGCTGCTGCAGGCGCGGCTGGCCGACCCGCCGTCGCTGGCCGAGCTGGCCGCGCTCACGGGGATGAGCCAGTTCGCCGTGCTCCGGGCATTCCGCGCCGAGACCGGGCTGCCGCCGCACGCCTACCTCAATCAGCTGCGGGTGCGCGAGGCCAGGACGCTGCTCGACCACGGCGTCACCCCGGCCGAGGTGGCGGCGATCGCCGGATTCGCCGACCAGGCCCACCTGACCCGGCACTTCAAGCGCGTCGTGGGCGTCCCGCCCGGCGCCTACCAGCGCGAGCGCCTGCCCACCGCGCTCATTTCCTAGCCAGCGCGGCAAGAACGTACAAGACCGGGTAGCGTCCCGCTGCCTAGCCTGCTGCCATGTCGACCGTTACGTCAGCGCAGCCCGACGCCCGGGCGCGCCCGCGCCCGGTGCGCGACGGCGTCGGGCTCGGCCTCGCCGTCGGTGTGTCCGGGGTGGCCTTCGGCGCCGCCGCCGTGAGCTCCGGGCTGAGCGCCTGGCAAGCGTGCGCGCTGAGCGTGCTGGCCTTCACCGGCGCCTCGCAGTTCGCGCTCGCTGGCGTCATCGCGAGTGGCGGCGGCCTGCTCGCCGGGACCGCGGGCGCGATCCTGCTCGGCAGCCGGAACTCGCTCTACGGCCTGCGGCTGGCTGACGTGCTCCGGCCCCGCGGACCGCGCCGGCTGCTCGCGGCGCTCGGCGTCATCGACGAGACCACTGCGGTCGCTCTCGCGCAGCCCGATGCGGAGTCGAGCCGGAAGGGCTTCTGGGCCACGTTCGCCACGCTCTACCTGATGTGGAACCTCAGCACCCTGGCGGGGGCCATCGGTGCAGGCCGGGTCGGGTCACCACAGGCGTTCGGGCTCGATGTGGTCGGCCCCGCCGCGTTCCTGGCCCTGATCTGGCCCCGGCTGAAATCCGGCCGGACGGAGCGACTGGTCGGGCTAGGCGGCGCGGCGATCGCGCTCGGCACAACCGCGGTCCTGCCCGTTGGCGTGCCGGTGATCCTGGCCGCGCTCGCGGCTCTGGCCGGGGCGCTGGCCAGCACCGGCCGCACGTCAGCGGAGGCCCGGCAGTGACGGGCGTCTGGATCGCCGTCCTGGCTACGTCCGCGGGCTGCTACCTGTTCAAGGTCGCCGGGCTCACGGTGCCGCAGCGGGTGCTCGCCAATCCGCGGGCGCGGCGGTTCGCCGAGCTCGTGCCGGTGGCGCTGCTCGCGGCCCTCGCCGCCGTGCAGACGGCGACGTCGGGCCACGCGCTGGAGTTCGACCCCGCACGACTGTCCGGGATGGGCGCCGCGGTGGCCGCGCTGCTGCTGCGGGCCCCGTTCCTAGTCGTCATCGTCGCCGCGGCCGGCACGGCGGCGGCACTGCACGCTCTCGGCGTTTCCTGACCAGCCACGCCGGCCCGTGGCGCGACTGGAGCGGCGCGGCGCGGTAATGTGCGCCGGTGACTGTACAGGTAGAAGTGCTTGGCAGCATCACCGACGAGGTCGTCGAGGCGTTCGGCCGCCTGCTGCCGCAGCTGTCCGGCTCGGCTCCGCCGCTCGACGCCGCCAACATCGCCGCGATCAGCGACTCCCCCGCCATCACGATCCTGCTGGCGCGGTGTGACGGCGCGATCGCGGGCACGCTCACGCTCGCGATGTTCCGGACCCCGACCGGCGTGCGGGCCTGGATCGAGGACGTGGTGGTGGATTCGGCCTTCCGCGGCCAGGGCGCTGGCGAGGAACTCACGAAGGAGGCCCTGCGGCTGGCGCGGCAGGCCGGAGCCAGGACGGTCGACCTCACCTCACGGCCATCGCGCGAGGCCGCCGGGCGACTGTATGAGCGCGCTGGTTTCCAGCAGCGCGACTCCAGGCTGTACCGCTACTCCTTCGAGTAGCCGGGCAAGGCGGCGGCGGCGCCCTCCCCCAAAGGCGAGCCGCCGCCGCGGTCTGCAAATCCTGCGTAGCTACATCTTGAACATCTTTTTGAGCGAGTCGAGGCCCTTGGTGAACGGGTCCTGGGATGGGATCTGCCCCTGCGGCGTGGCCTGGTTGACCATCTCCGGCATGGCCTTGGCTACCTGCTCGCTGGCCTCGTGATCCGAGATGCCGGCTTGCTGGGCCATGTCGTGGATCTGATTCGGGTCCATGACCTGCTGGACCTGCTGGGCGCTCATCGGCTGGTTCTGGCCGGTCCCGACCCAGGACTGGACCTGCTGGCCACCGCCGTGATTGGTGAGTTTCGAGGTAATCCCCTGCAGGCCGCCGGAGCTGCTGAACAGCTTCTGCAGCGAGGCGAGGCCGCCCTCCTGGCCCTGATTTCCGCCGAGCTTGGTCGCGATGTCATCGAGGATACCCATTTGTCTCCCCCCTGTAGGGTGACATATCGTCACCAGACAGCGACATTGCGTCACTGCATGCTGGCCTGTTTACCCGCTCTGCCGGTAGTCATCCGCCGGACGCGACAGCTCGTTCCGCCAGATCTGCGCAGGTCAGGAGACCAGCTCGGCCACCCCGGCGAGCAGCCGGTCAACCTCGGCCGCGTCGTTGTAGTGGACGAGCCCGGCGCGCACCGCACTGCCCGAGTCCCTGATGCCGAGCGCGCCGGTCAGCTCCCAGGCGTAGTTGTGACCGTTCCAGACGTTGATCTGCCGGCTCGCGAGGTGGCAGGCGACCTGCTCCGGTGTGTGCCCGGCCACGGTGAAGTAGGCGGTGGCGGTCCGGCTGGCGGCCTTGCCATAGGTGGTGACGTGCCCGAAGCCATCCAGCCCGGAGAGCAGGACCTCGAACAGCTCCTGCTCGTATTCCTGCACGGCCGCCATCGAGGCCAGCACCCGCTCGCGTAGCGTGCCGCTGCCCGGAACCAGCGAGGCCAGGTGATGTACCGCGGCGGTGACGCCGGCCAGGCTGGCGAACGGAAGCGTTCCCAGCTCGAACCGGTCCGGCACCGCGTCGCTTGACGGCACGAGCTTGTCGGGGCGGAGGGTTTCCAGCAACGACGGCGCCGCCACCACCAGGCCGATGTGCGGCCCGGACCACTTATATGCGCTCGTGGCGTAGAAGTCAGCGCCCAGCGCCTGGACATCCACCGGAACGTGCGGCGTGGCGTGCACCCCGTCGACGTAGCTCAGTGCGCCCGCGCCCCGCGCGAGCGCCGTGATCGCGGCGACGTCCGGCCGCGTGCCGAGGATGTTGCTGGCCGCGGTCACCGCCACCAGCCGGGTCCGGTCCGTGATCAGCCCGCTGTACTGCGCGGCGGGCAGCTCGCCGGTGGCCGGGTCAACCTCGGCCCAGCGCACGACGGCACCGGCCCGCTCGGCCGTCTGCACCCACGGCCGGATGTTCGCGTCGTGGTCGAGGCGCGAGACGATCACCTCGTCGCCGGGCCGCCAGGTCTTGGCGAGCGCGCCCGCCATGCGGTACGTGAGGGCCGTCATGCTCGGGCCGAAGATCACCCCGTCCGGCTCGCCTCCGGTGAGCGCCGCCACGGCCGCGCGGCAGGCGGCCGTGATCTCGTCGGCCCGGGCGCTGGCCGGAAAGGCGCCGCCCGCATTGCCGAGACCGGTTGCCTGCGCCCGGCTGATGGCCTCGATAACGGCGGACGGCACCTGAGTGCCGGCCGCCCCGTCAAGGTAGGCGTAGCCATCGGCGAGCGCCGGGTAGGCGGCCCGGATGGCCGCCACGTCAAGCTGCATGCTGACCCGTCATCCCCTCCGCGCCAGGTGCAGGCGCGACAGCAGTGCCCGGGCCGATCCCGAGCCGACCCGGACGCGTCCTGCCACCGCAGAACGTCCCGAGGCCGTGAGGACAGCATGCCAGGGGTCGGCGCTGCGCGATCCGAGCCCTCCGCGCCAGCCGCCGCGGACGATCAGCGGCAGGTGCGGCATGCCCCGCCGCCAGCCGTCGAGCACGGTCGCCGGATCGGCCGGCCGGTAATCGATGCCGAGCGCCCACGCCAGGTCGAAGGCGTGCAGGTGCCACTCCGCGCAGGCGGCCCCGGCCATGTCGGCCACCGTCACGACCGTGTCCCGGTACTGGTGATGCGGCAGCTCCCAGACCGCGGGCAGGCGCGCGGCGTACGACCGCGCGGACTCGGCGAAGGCGGCGATGTGCTCGTCCGCGGGCGCGTCCGCAAGAGCCGCCAGCTCGGCTGCGTTCTGCCGGGCCAGCTTGCGCCCGAGCGTGTCCGGGTGCGCGCCGGTGGCCATCAGCCGGGCGTAGCGGCTGACCGGAGCCTCGTCCAGGTACTCGTTGAAGTCATCCGCAACGCAGTGCAGGTGCCCGGCCAGATCACCGGCCCGCCATTCCGGGCACAGCGTTGGCAAGTTCCATGCGGTCGCGCTGAACTGGTCGGCGAGCTGGCAGATCGCGGCGACACCGTCGTAGTAGGCGGCTAAAACCGGGACAGGCTGGCCCAGCGGCGAAGGCACCTCCGAGTAATGCGCGCACTCCATGGGCCCCTCCAACCCATAGTCCGGCGCCAGCACGCGCCGTCTGGCCAGAGTGCCAGAGATACCCTTCCTCCGCCACCCTGCGCCGTATCTACATAATCGCGCGACCCGCGACCGCGGCAAACAACCCTGATCACGAGCGCGGCCATCGCGTCTCCTGCCAGCGAAATTGTGGTGACAGCACCCGCGGTCGCTAGGTAACCTGCGGATAATGCCCCCCAAGTCAGCTAGTTCGCCGCCGCATGCCCTGACACCGGATGTCGAGGGCGCGCCTGAGCGACCGCAGACACCTGCGGCCGCCTTGTGGCGCATGCGCGAGTACATGCGGCCGTATTACCTCACGCTCACGCTCATGATCACCGCTGCGATCGTGGCGGTGTCGGCGGAGACGATGATCCCGCTCATCACCCGGTCCGTGATCGACGGTGCCATCGCGCACGGCACCCGGGGCAAGCTGGTGCCGCTCGGCCTGGCCGCGATCGCGCTCGGCACGCTGCAGGCCGGGCTGAACTTCTACCGGCGCTGGGCCCTCGCCGGCGCGGTCAACGGCATGGAGAAGACGATCCGTGGTGATCTCTATCACCATCTCCAGCGCCTGGACCCCGCCTTCCACGACTCCTGGCAGTCGGGCCAGCTGCTGTCGCGGGCCACGAACGACCTGTCCACGATCCGCCGGTTCGCCGGCTTCGGTGTCGTGTTCTTCATCACCAGCACCTGGACCTTCCTGCTGATCATCGGCCTGCTGATCCACATGAACTGGTGGCTCGGCCTGCTGACCGGCTGCATGTTCCTCCCGGTCACCGTGCTGTGCCTGCGGTTCGAGAAGAAGTACCGGGTGCTGTCCCGCCAGTACCAGGACCAGACCGGCGACCTGGCCACCTACGTCGAGGAGGCCACGGGCGGCATCCGGGTGCTCAAGTCGCTCGGCCGCCGGGACGAGGCCGCAGCCAAGCACCTGGCCCAGTCGCGCCTGGTGTACCGCAGCCAGGTCGGCAAGGCGAGGCTGCGCGGAACGTTCTGGGCCGGCCTCGACCTGGCGCCCAACGCGGCCATCGGCGTCCTGCTGCTGCTCGGCGCGCTGGCCGTGAGCTGGCATCAGCTCAGCCTCGGCGGGCTGGTCGCGTTCGTCACGCTGACGCTGCTGCTCATCTGGCCGATCGAGGCGATGGGCTTCATCATCGCGACCGGCCAGGAAGCGGCAACGGCGGCGCAGCGCATCTACGAGATCTTCGACACCAGCCCCGCCATCGTCGACCCGTACCGGCCCGCCGACCCCCAGCCCAGCATCGCCGCGGCCATGGGTCATCAGGCCGCGGAAGTCCGGGCGCCCGCCACCGCCCGCCCGCTGGCCGAAGGCCGCCCCGGTCACCTGGTCCTGGACCAGGTGCACTTCAGCTACCCCGGCGCCCGGTCCGAGGTCCTGCGCGGCATCAGCCTCGACCTGGCTCCCGGCGAGACCGTCGCGCTGGTCGGCTCGACCGGGTCGGGCAAGAGCACGCTGCTCTACCTGGTGCCGAGGCTCGCCGACGCGACCAGCGGCCTGATCACCCTGGACGGCCAGGACATCACGGACCTGCCGCTCGCGGAGCTGCGGACCCGGGTCGGGTGCGCGTTCGAGGACCCGACGCTGTTCTCCGCGAGTGTCCGCGAGAACGTCAGCTTCGGCGTCAGTGACGCGACCGAGGACGACGTGCTGGCGGCGCTCGACGCAGCCCAGGCCGAGTTCGTGGCGGATCTGCCCTGGGGCCTGGACACCCGCATCGGCGAGCAGGGCATGGCGCTGTCGGGCGGCCAGCGCCAGCGGGTCGCGCTGGCCAGGGCAATCCTGGCCAGGCCCGAGGTGCTGCTGCTTGACGACCCGCTGTCGGCCCTGGACGTGCATACCGAGGCCAAGGTGACGGCCGCCCTCGCCGATGTGATGGCGGGCTCGACCGCCCTCGTGGTGGCGCACCGTCCGTCCACCGTGCTGCTGGCCGACCGGGTCGCGCTGCTGGCCGACGGGGTCATCGCGGCCATCGGCACGCACCACGAGCTGCTGGCCACCGAGCCGCGCTACCGCGAGCTGATGAGCGCGGACGAGCCCGGCGGGAGCGACGACGACGGGCGCAGCGCCTCCGGACTGGCAGGAGCACGGCGATGACGCAGGCGACAACCACGCCCGATTCAGCTACACCCGAGACCGGCACGCCCGAGGTAGCCACCCAGGCCTGGCGCGGCATCGCCGCCGAGCAGGCCGAGGAGATCAGCGGCAAGCTCGGCACGCTGCTGCGCCGCCGTTCCCGGCGCCTGCTCGGCGACCTGCTTCGCCCGCACCGCAGGCTGGCCACGGGGATCTTCGGCCTGATCGTGGTCGCCCAGCTCGCCGCGCTCGCCGGGCCATGGCTGGTCGGCGTCGGCATCGACCGCATCCCGCAGCTGGAGAAGTCCCACAACGCCGGGCCGATGGCACTGATCATCGTCGCGTTCGCGGTGGCGGTCATCGCCCAGGCGTGGGCCACCCGTGCCTACATCGGCGGCATCGGCAGGCTCGGCGGCCGGGTCGTGCTCGAGCTGCGCCGACGGCTGTTCGCGCACTTCCAGGCGCTGCCGGTGGCCTTCCACGAGCAGTACACCTCGGGCCGGGTCATCTCCCGCCAGGTCTCGGACATCGACTCGATCTCCGACATGTTCGACGAGGGGCTGGCGGCGCTCGTGTCGTCGCTGCTCTCGCTGCTGCTGGTCGGCGGGGGCATGCTGCTGCTCGACTGGCAGCTCGCGCTCGTGGTGATGGCCGGGTTCATCCCGCTGACCTGGCTGTCGGCCTGGTTCCGGCGTGAGTCCGCGGTCGCCTACCGCCGGACCAGGGAGACGATCGCCGCGGTGATCGTCCAGTTCGTCGAGACCTTCGGCGGCATCCGGGCGGTGCAGGCGTTCCGCCGCGAGAAGCGGAACGAAGAGATCTTCGAGGCCCTCAACGAGGCGAACGCCGCCGCCAACCTGCGATCGCAGCGCCTGCTGGCCATCTTCTTCCCCGGCGTCACGCTGGTCGGGAACCTGGCCATCGGCGCCGTACTCCTGTACGGCGGCGACCGGGTCATCAACCACCAGATGCAGCTCGGCGTGCTGGTGACGTTCCTGCTCTACCTGCAGCGATTCTTCGA
>Ga0209380_10001309_pt1 | contig 16906 bp, 14 predicted proteins | sample HubBroMetageWFT6_FD_188347 | JGI IMG/M metagenome (GOLD analysis project Ga0209380, IMG submission 188347) | Warmed and freeze-thawed soil microbial communities from the Hubbard Brook experimental Forest, New Hampshire - Hubbard Brook CCASE Soil... | ecosystem: Environmental > Terrestrial >...
AAAAAATTGTGCCTTTCACCGAAACTAGTCCGTCGTCGGTCGCCACGTAAAGGCGGCCCGAACGCTGCTTGGCTGCCTGAACGATGACCTGACCACCATCCAGACGAATGGTTGTGCCTCTCCATGCGCGTGACACCGAAAGATCAGAGCGCTCGCCCATCTCCACCAGAGAGCCATCCAGCAGTCGCACCACCGCCCTTGATCCCTTCGCGGTGCGGACCTCGTCTCCATTCCTGATCTGATAACCCACGGGGATCACTCGGATTTCCGCGCCCGATCCGGTATAGAGCGAGCCGTCGACCGTCTGCACGGAAGCGCGAACCATGTGCTGTCCGGGAAGCAGCCCGTTGTTAAACGCGAGGACTGCAACCATCGCCCCAGCAAGAACTGCAGTCGCGCCCATCGCCCAGCGCCACCCAAACGAACGCGAGCGCTCGGCTTCAACCCGCCAAACGGTTGGTCTTTCTCCGTCGCGAGCGCGCTCTAAAGCGTGCCGACAGGCCACGCACGCGTGCACGTGATCTTCAAATAGGAACACTCGTCCCGGGGAGAGCTGTTTTTCCACGTAGGCAGGAATTAGCGCTCGGAAATCTTCGCAGCTTCTCAATGTGTGGGTGCTGAGATCGGCGTCAGAAGGGGAACCGGCAATGGACTTCAACACTCGTTCGCCAGCCTGGGCAACAACCCGATCGTCCACCTGTTCATTTTGAATCTGCGATAACAAATGATCGAATTTCTCATTCTTCATGGCCTGTCTCCTAGAGATTCTGCCAACTCCTTGCGAAGCTGCTGCCGAGTGCGATGGACAATCACGGCCACCAACACCTGTGAAATACCAAGCATCCGCGCAATCTGCGGATTGCTGAAACCTTCAAGAAACCGCAATGCAAAAATCTCAGCGGGACGAGGCTTGAGTTGAGCCATGGCGCGCCCCAGGGCCTGCCTTAATTCGCGCGGGTCGTAGTGTGCTGGCTCGGCAGGCAGGTCCGTCAGTTCCACCGTGCGATCGGACTGCCGCAATCGGATCACATCCAGAGCTGCGTTGATCGCCGCCCGGCGCAAGAAACTTTCCTCATTCTCCAGCACTCTAGCGTGCGGGTCCCGGCGAAACAGGCGCAGAAAGACCGTCTGCGATACATCTTCGGCATCCGCGGCATTGCCTGTGATCCGGTACGCCGTGCGAAAGACCAGGCCATAATGCGCCCGAAAGATTCGATCGAATTCGACCGGGATTGCGATTTCTCGTTCCTCTGCCAGTGCGCTTTGCAGGGTACGCCTCCAGTTGCTCGGTTTCACAACTAAAGACGGTATCGAAGCCGGATTATTACACTCTCTGATCTTTACTCTCTCGAGCGAGCGCCGCTGTCCCGGCGTCGTCCCGCCGCCCAGCCTCCATGTTATTGAAGTCGAATGGTTTACCGGGTTCCTGAGGGGTGTTTGCCAAGCCGCTTGTGTTAACGCGGAAAATGTCAGTATAAGATTCCGTGGGTCGCCTCCGTCCCCGACACATGGCAAAACTGAAAATTAAGAGCAAACGCGAGTGCACCTGGGACCTGGTCAGCCTGGGAGAAGTAATGTTGCGCCTGGATCCCGGCGATGAGCGCATTTCCACCACGCGCCATTTTCGCGCTTGGGAGGGCGGCGGCGAATACAACGTGGCTCGCGGCCTGAAGCGCTGTTTTGGAATGGACACCGCGATCGTCACTTCGCTGGCGGACAATCCCGTCGGTCGCCTCGTCGAAGACCTGATGCTGCAGGGCGGCGTCAGCCAGAACTACGTTCGCTGGGAACCGTATGACGGTGTCGGTCGCACCGCGCGTAACGGGCTGAATTTCACCGAGCGCGGCTTTGGCATTCGCGCCGCTCTTGGCTGTTCCGACCGTGGGCACACCGCCATCTCCCAACTGAAGCCCGGCCAGATCGACTGGGATCAAATCTTCGCGAAAGACGGAGTGCGCTGCTTTCACACCGGCGGCATCTTCTGCGCGCTCTCGGAAACCACGCCCCTGGTTGCCCAGGAGGCTATGGAAGCAGCCAAGCGAGCAGGCACCGTGGTCTCCTACGACTTGAATTATCGTCCGTCTCTCTGGAAATCGATTGGCGGAAAGGCGAAGGCACAAGAAGTGAACCGACGGCTCGCGCCGTTGGTCGACGTCATGCTAGGCAATGAAGAGGATTTCACGGCGGCGCTGGGCTTCTCCGTCTCTGGCCTGGATGAACAGCACTCCAAACTGGAAGCCTCGGGGTTCAAGAAAATGATCGAAACAGTCGTGAAAGAATATCCCACGCTAGCGGTGATCGCCACGACACTTCGACATGCCAAGACGGCCACCCTGAATGACTGGGGAGCTTTGTGCTATGGCGATGGCAGCTTTCATGAAGCGCCGGTTCGTGAGAACCTGGAAATTTACGACCGCGTCGGCGGGGGCGATTCCTTCGCTTCAGGACTGATTTATGGATTTCTGTCAGAGAAGGATCTGCAATGGTCGGTCGAATGCGGCGCCGCTCATGGTGCACTGGCGATGACCACGCCCGGTGACACGACGATGGCGACGCTCGCGGAAGTTTTGCAAGCCATGAAATCGCGAACCGCTCGCATCGAGCGTTAAAAGAGTGCACGTGCCCAGCCGGTGAACGAAGATTTCGAGCTGAAGCGGGGAACATGATCTGCGAACGTCCGGTCGCGGAGCGGCCGCAGGTGAAAGCCCGGCAAGGAAGTGCCGGGTAACGGTATTAAGCACCCGCGAGTTCCGCAGGGACGGTGACCAGATCTCACCAAACCATATGAATATTGATGACGTAATACGCAGAATCGGAGAAATTGGAATTGTTCCCGTCGTCCGCGCGGCATCGGTCGAAGAAGCAACTCGCGCCGTGCAAGCAATCTGCGCAGGCGGCATTTCCGTTGTCGAGATCACGATGACCGTTCCCAACGCCGTGTCGGTCATCCGCGAAGTCGTGCAGCAGTATGGCGACAAAGCTTTGATAGGAGCGGGCACGGTTACCACCGCCGAGCAAGCCGAGTCGTGCATTCGCGCCGGTGCCGAGTTCCTGGTGAGCCCGGGATTGTCGCTGCCCATGCTTGCGGTGGCGAGGGCCGCCGAGAAATTGGCGATCCCCGGAGCCTTGACTCCAACGGAGTTAATGAATGCTCACGAACATGGCGCGCGCCTGGTCAAGATCTTTCCGTGCGGGAATGTCGGGGGGCCCAAGTACTTGCGGTCTCTGAAAGCGCCTTTTCCAAACGCATCTCTGATTCCAACCGGAGGCGTGAACGCCACCAATGCCGCTGATTTCATCACCGCCGGAGCCTTCGCCCTCGGTGTGGGCGCGGATTTGGTGGATGCGGCAGCCCTGCGGGAAGGCAATCTTGAAAAAATATCGTCGGCTGCGCGGGAATTGGTGCAACTCGTCGCCTCCGCCCGCGCCACACTTCGGCAAAAAAAGAACGGCTAGCGTTTCTGAACGCTACTGTAGTGTCCCCGAAATAACTGGACATATTACTTTATTCTTCACCGGTGTCGCCCACTCTTTCCTTTGCGCTCCGCTCGCGCCTTGACCCAAGACACATAGTTCTTGGGGACATCGAGCTCCTTGAGCTCAGTCCACGCGGCGATGGCCTCTGCACGCGTCGCCCTCTTATCGGCTCCGAGGAACTCCGCTACGAAGTTGATGTAGCGACCGTGAGGGATCCTCTCGAATCGCTGCATCTTGTTCAGGACAATGTACTGCCGGACGAGATCGCCGTAGGTGGGGTGCTCGTCGCTCGTGAGCTGTTCGTCTCGCCAGCGGTTCAGGCGATACCAGACCCCGGACTTCTCACGAACCTGCGGCGCCAACCTACCGGCCTGTTCGACGATGAAGTCCTTGGTTTCACGATTGCTCGTGTAGTTCTCAATCCGGAGCTTCAGGTTGAGGCCGCGTTCAACGTCCTTTACGCCCGTCTTGCGCAGTGAACGCTCCGTGGGCAACCGAGCCTTGCCCGTGCGTAGGAACGCCACGATGGCCTTTTCGAGTTCGTCTTTTCGCAGCTTCTCCGCCGCTGGGATACCGATGCGCTGGGCGAAGTTCTTCAATTGGTCGACATACCAATAGCCGTTCTCGAACTCGTGCAGCGTCATCGTCGGAAACAGGGCGTTGGCCATGCTGCGACAGCCTACCTCTTTCGGCGACGACGTGCGAGGGGCATTGGCTCTCCGCGGCTCTCCCCACACCAGCCACGTGCAGCCTTCTTGTCCACGGCGGCTCGGTCGACGGCTGCGCGAAGTCAAAGACCGGGGCGCTCAGCGTGAAGACGAAGTTTGACGGCGGCGGAAGCTGAGAGGAGCAGGGCTCAGCTTCACAATGCTCTCAAGAATCAATCCGGCAGCGGCCAGCATGATACCTGCCTGTCGAACGAACTTCGGGGACGTCGATGGGATCGGTAAAATCCTTCACCAGGACAATATTCTTGCCAATCGATTGCGAAGCGCAACTCCTTGATGGCAAGGACAAGAGAGTACCGCGGTCGAACTATCGGGTGTTTAAACGTGTTCACCGCTGGCCTCAGATGTCCGGAAGCGAACCGGCAACCATCGGGTTTGCCAGGTTTATGAGACCGTTCTAATGTTATTGAGCCTTACGCGTAAGCAACTGCAAGGTCGTAGAAACGCAATGCAGGCTCCGGCGTGCAACCTATCGCGCGAGACGATGCTGGGGTCGACGATGCTGGTGTGTCTCCCCTGCCTCATGCCCGATCCTCGATGCGAGGGCACTTTCCCGCTCCGCAAAGGCTATTCCATGCGACGAGTCAAAGGCTTTGAGGAGTCTCTCCTCAATCTGGTTGCTTTTCGCGTACAGACCCGGATCACATTTATGTACGCACGTTCTTGTATGTAACGCGAAATACACGGTCCCGGTCGCGATCTACTGATTAATCCCGCTCGCCAAAACTCCGCCATCCACGGGCAAGATCGTGCCAGTGACAAAGCTAGCCGCGTCCGAGGCCAGGAACACCGCCGCTCCCACCAGTTCTTCGAGTTCCCCAAATCGTTTCATGGGAGTTCGTATCATCACTTCCTCGCCGCGGCCCGTCCCCACCAGCAATTTCTCACTGAGGGGAGTGCGAAAGTATCCCGGAGCAATCGCGTTCACGCACACTCCATGTCCTGCCCACTCGATCGCCAGAGACTTGGTCAGCGAGGCCAATGCCGACTTGCTGGCGGAATATGCCGCCACCTCAAAGAGTGCCAGGAACGATCCCATGGAAGCGATGTTAATGATGCGTCCGTAGCGCCGCTCGATCATGTGGCGTCCGAATACTTGACAGGATCGGAGCGTGCCGGTCAGATTTGTATCGACGATCCGGTTCCAGTCCTCTTCAGAAAAGTCCAACGTCGGAGCACGTTTCGTGATCCCCGCCGCGTTGACCATGATGTCGACCTTTCCGAACGCGTCCACGCAGGCCTTGAGCAAGTCTTCCAAAGATTGCCGGTCCGCGACATCACAAGTCACTCGCAAAGATTTCCGGCCGAGAGCTTCGATCTCGTCCGCCAACGCCTTCACGAGTTCGATACGTCGCGCGCTCGCCACCACATCAGCGCCGCCTTCAGCCAGACCAACCGCGATCGTCTTACCGATTCCAGAGCTACCACCGACAACGACTGCGACCTTACCGTCGAGATCCAACGCCTTGTAACCCATATTCCCTCGAATCGTCCTGCAGAAATAAACGCAACCGTTTCGCTGGCGACTACCAGTTAAACATCGTACCGTCGAGTTTTCGGTTCACGGGTAGGTATGCTCGCTGGTAGGGAAACTTCTCCGCCAACTCTTCGTTATAGTCGACGCCCAACCCTGGCGCGTCCCCCGGATGTAAGTAGCCATTGTTGAACGAATACGAATGCGGAAAGACCTCGTCAGTCTCTCGCGTGTGGCGCATATATTCCTGAATTCCGAAATTGTTCACCGAAATATCGAAATGCAGTGCAGCCGCCATCGCCACCGGCGACAAATCCGTCGCCCCGTGGCTGCCAGTCCGCACATGATAAATCTCCGCCAGGGCGGCGATCTTTTTCATGTGCGTCAAGCCTCCGCCATGCACCACGGTCATGCGGAGGTAGTCGATCAGCTGTTCCTGGATGAGAAGATGTGTATCCCAGATGGAATTGAAGACCTCACCGACAGCCAGCGGCGTTGTCGTATGCTGCCGAATGATGCGGAATCCTTCCTGCAACTCTGCGGTCACCGCGTCTTCCAGCCAAAATAAGTGATACGGCTCCAGGCTCTTCCCCAGTCGTGCCGCCTCAATCGGTGTCAGGCGGTGGTGAACATCATGCAGCAGGTGCAAGTCATCGCCAAACTTCAACCGCAACGCTTCAAACAGCTTGGGGACATGCAGAAGATATTTCTCGCTCGACCATGCGTTCTCCGGCGGCAAGCCTTTTTCAGCCGGCTCGTAATACGGCTCGCCGTGCGCAACTCCATACGTGGAAGGCAGCCCGGGTATTCCCGTTTGCGCGCGCACCGCAAGATATCCCAGTGCTTTGTACCTCGCGACTTCCTCCAGCGTCTCCTCAACATCGCGCCCGTTCGCGTGCCCGTAGACCAGCACTCCCGTTCTGCTTTGGCCACCTAGCAAGTTGTAAACCGGCGTCTTCAGAGCCTTGCCCTTGATGTCCCACAGCGCCATGTCCACTGCCGCAATCGCCGTCATGGTTACGGGGCCGCGGCGCCAGTACGCACCGCGGTACAGGTATTGCCAAACATCTTCCGTCTGGAAGGGATCGCGTCCGATCAGGCAAGGAATCAGATGATCGCTCAAGTACGATGCGACGGCCAGCTCGCGGCCGTTGAGAGTTGCATCTCCGAGCCCATGAACGCCCTCGTCCGTTGAAATCTTCAAAGTAACGAAATTCCGTCCGGGACAACTCAGGAAGACTTTCGCAGCGGTGATCTTCAACGATTGCTCCTTACGATGACTGCTACACTGAGTGTAATAAAAACTTCAGATCCGTTGTCCGGCAATCAGTCGCCCGGACAGAATTGGGCAGACCGACGGGGCGTAGGTTCACTGGCTTGCGCGCGTCGGCATGGTGCATCACTTCACATCGGGCAACCCCTCTCGGTCAAGCGGCTGCTGAACTGATATGATTCTTGGCTTGAAATGCTAGATCGCATCCTATCGGATGCAGTGTAGTGTTCCTGCCCATGACTGGCTTTCTCAGCGAAGATTTTCTGCTCTCGAACGATGCCGCGCGCCATCTTTATCATCAGTTCGCCGTTTCTCAGCCGATTCTCGACTACCACTGTCATCTTTCTCCTCAGGACATTTCCCGAAACCGTCGGTTTCGGAATCTCTGGGAAATCTGGCTGGAGGGAGACCATTACAAATGGCGCGCCCTGCGGGCCAATGGCGTCGCGGAGAACTACATCACCGGGGACCGAACGCCCTATGAAAAATTTCTGGCTTGGGCACGAACCGTTCCCTACACGTTGCGCAACCCGCTCTATCATTGGACCCATCTCGAGTTGCAGCGATATTTCGGCATTTCTGATCTTCTGGATGAAGCCTCTGCCCCCCGAATCTGGGAGCGCGCCAATGCTCTGCTTGCGGAGGAGTTGACCGCGCACCGAGTTCTGCAGAAGTTTCACGTGAAAGTTGTGTGCACCACCGACGATCCCACCGATGATCTTCAACATCATCAAAAGATCGCGACCTCAAATCTGGCGACGCAGGTTTTTCCTACGTTCCGTCCTGACAGAGCTTTGGCCATCGGCGCCCCTGAATTTCTTCCTTGGCTCGAGCAGCTTTCCAAGGCTGCCAATGTCGACATACCCGATCTGAGCGCCTTTCTCGAGGCCCTGGGGGCGCGGCATGACTTCTTTCATTCCCTGGGCTGTCGCCTCTCCGACCACGGATTGGATCATTGCTATGCAACCCCGTGTTCGGATCGAGAGGCTGCGGCGATCTTCGCGAAAGCGCGCGCAGGCCGCTCCATCTCAGCCGACGAGCGAACTCAGTTTGCTTCTTTCATGATGCTTTTCTTTGGCCGGCTCGATGCGAACAAGGGATGGACCAAGCAACTGCATTTGGGCGCGATGCGAAACGTGAACAGCGCAGCTCGCCGGAAGCTGGGCGCCGATGCCGGTTACGATTCCATCGGCGATTTTGCTCAGGGCAGACATCTGGCCGCTTATCTCGACGTGCTGGCTCAGGAAAACGCGTTGCCGCAAATGATTGTGTACAACGTCAATCCGAAAGACACATTTCAGTTCGCAACGGTGATCGGCTGTTTCCAGGAGGGCGAGCGACCGGGAAAACTCCAATATGGCAGCGCCTGGTGGTTCTTAGATCAGAAACAAGGAATCACGGCCCAGATCGACGCGCTGTCGAACACCGGCCTGTTGTCGCGTTTTATTGGCATGGTGACAGACTCTCGATCGTTCATGTCCTATCCGCGGCACGAATATTTCCGCCGCGTTGTTTGCGACATCCTCGGACAAGACGTCATGCGGGGTGATCTGCCGAATGACGACGCTCTCCTGGGAAGTCTGATCCAGGGTATCTGCTACGAGAATGCGAAGCAATATCTCGAACTGCCGGCCGGTGGTGTCGGCAAGCCTCAATAGATCGTATCCCTCCCGAGGCCGCCGTCAATGCGGCAAATCGGATGTAGAATGGCTCCCAACCGAGCGGCGCCGAAGCGGAAATCCAGCTTTCGTAATCCGGTCCAACACGTCCAAACAGTGGAGGATTTCGGTTCTTGAACATCCGGGAGGTTTTGCGCCAGACCGTTTCCTCCATCGCCGCGCACAAGCTGCGAAGCTTTCTCACCATGTTCGGAATTATCTGGGGCATCACTTCGGTCATTTTGCTGGTCGGCCTGGGCAAGGGATTCAGCCGCGATCAGAAGGAACGCCTCAAGACCATCGGGGTCGATCTGGCAATTGTCTGGGGCGGACGCACGAGCGAGCAGGCTGGTGGATATGCGGCCGGACGCCCGGTTCGCCTGTCCATCCAGGATGCTTACATCATCAAGAACGAGGCGTACCTGATCAAAACGGTCAGTCCGGAACTGCGGCGCAGCGTAGCCGAAGTCAGCCGCTACAACGCGGCATCGCGCCCCGTGCGCGGCGTCTGGCCCGACTACCAGCGCTTCCGTTCGCTCAAGGTCCAGGAAGGCCGCCTCATGAGCGACGACGATGAAAAAGAAGGTCGCCGCGTGGTGGTGCTGGGCGTGGAATCGCGCGACCAGCTCTTTCCCGGCAAACCCGCGATCGCCGAGACGCTCACCATGAATGGCTCTCCCTACACCGTCATCGGCGTGCTGGAAAAGAAAAAACAGAATGGCAGCTACGGCAGCGGCCCCGACAACACCCAGCTATTCGTCCCGTATTCATCGATGGCGCGCGATTACCCGCCGCCCGAGCGCCCCGGCATATCCAAGGGATGGATCAACAACCTCGTGGTCGAAGTTGCCGATCCCGAACATCACGAGGAAGCCATGCGCCAGCTCTACGAGATTCTGGGTCGCGAGCACCGCTTCGATCCTCGGGACAAAGACGCGCTTTTCATCTGGGACACGCTCGACGGCTCAAAGCTGGTCGAACGAATTTTCGACATCATGACCATCTTCTTTGGAGCCGTCGCGCTGATGACTCTTTCCCTCGGCGGGATCGGCGTCATGAACATCATGCTGGTCGCGGTCACTGAGCGCACTCGTGAGATTGGCGTACGCAAATCACTAGGCGCGACGGCCCGCGATATACGCAACCAGTTCTTTGCCGAGTCGGCCACGCTCATGCTGCTGAGTGGAGCTCTCGGTCTCGGCCTCGGCCTGGGAATTTGCCTGCTGGTCAGCAACGTGGACTTGCCCGATATCGTGCCGCATCCGGTGATCTCGCCGCTGGCCATCATCGCATCGTTGTTGACGTTGGGGCTGATCACCGTGGGCGCGGGAATGTATCCGGCGCAGCGTGCCGCCGCGCTCAGTCCCATCGAGTGTTTGCGCCAGGAGTAGATAGCAGATAAGGAACGCGAGCCAGTCGCGTGTGGTTGCATCCGGAACAGCGCGACAGGTCTCGCGGCTCGCCCAGGTCCCTCGCTGTGGAACCAGCGCTGGCTCGGGATGGCAAGAGTGCCACATGCGACTGAAGGAACTCATTCTGCAAAGCTGGGACGCGCTGGCGCGCGACCGTCTGCGTTCCATCTTGACCATGATGGGCATTGTGTGGGGCCTGACCACCGTGGTGCTTCTGCTCGGCTACGGCGAAAGTGTGAGTGCAGGGGTTCTCACCGCGTTTCTGGGGATCGGCAACAACGTCGTGATGGTCTGGCAGGGCCAGACCAGCATGCAGGCGGGCGGACAGCGCGCCGGAAAGCGCATTCACTTCAAGTACGAAGACTTGCAAGCCATCCGCGACGAAGCTCCGCTGGTTCGCCTGCTCAGCGGCGAATGGGACGAGGGCGTCGCTTACAAGTATGGCGACAAGATCATCACGGTCTCGACCAAGGCGGTGCAATATCCCTACCGGGAGATGCGCAAGCTAAACATCGGCGAGGGCCGCTACTTCGAGGAGAGCGATTTTGCGGAACATCGACACGTGCTTATTTTTGGCCCGAATGCGGCGAAGAAAGTCTTTGGCGGCCGCGATCCCGTTGGCGATCACGTGACCATCAACGGCGAGACGTGGGATGTCATCGGGCTGCTTAAGTTGAAAATCCAGGATTCCTCCAACAACGGCCCCGACAATGAGAACGTTTTCCTCCCCTTCGAAAGCCTCAGCGACATCAATGACATTCGCGATCCCGAGATGATCGTGTTCCAGCCCGTCACTGCGCTCGAGCACAAGGCCGCGCTCGCGCAGGTGCGAGAAGTGCTGGCGCGTCGTCACAATTTCAATCCCAAGGACGATAAATCGAGCCCCGAGTGGGACACCGTCGAAGACACCAAAGAAATTCAGCAGTTCGGAATCGCTCTCCGGCTGATCCTCGGATTCATTGGCGTGCTGACCTTAGGCGTGGGCGGCGTCGGCGTGATGAACATCATGCTGGTCAGCGTGACCGAGCGGACCAAAGAAGTGGGACTGCGCAAGGCGCTGGGCGCTCGCAACCGCGACATCGCCTTTCAATTTCTTGTCGAAGCACTCGTCCTCACCTTCGCCGCCGGCTTGGTTGGGATGGTGGTGTCGGTGCTTCTGGCACATGCGATCCCGCCCATGCCACTCTATTCCGCGATGTACAAGACAGCCAATCACGAAGGCGACATCATCCTGAAGACTTCCGGCAGTGTCATGCTGACTGCCTTTGTGATTCTGACTTTTGTCGGGGTCACTGCGGGGGTGTGGCCAGCGCTGAAGGCCTCGCGCATGGAACCCGTCGAAGCTTTAAGGTACGAGTAGGCTTCGAGCGCCCCCACGAGCTAGCGACCTATTTGTATCTTTTCTATTTTCAATAACTTGAAAAGAATTAGGCGCCGAAAGACCCAATTTCTTTTCGGCTCGTACCCCGGGCATCTCCAATTTGTGTTTTTGCAACTAACAAATTAGTTGACGTTTTTAATTCGTCTACGTCAAATCAGTAAGCGACTAGGAGAGCGTTTTGGCCCGCACTAAGTCCGTAACCCTGACAGAAGCTGAGTTGCGCATCATGAATGTCCTCTGGGACCGGGGCTCGTCGACCGTCCACGAGGTGCTGCAGTTTCTGCCGGATAAGCCGCCTCTGGCCTACAACTCAGTCCTGACCATCGTCCGTATCCTGGAAAAAAAGGGCTACGTAAAGCACCTCAAAGACAAGCGTGCTCACGTCTACATTCCGCAAATGGACCGCAAGGATGCGACCCGCTTTGAGGTGAGTCATCTGGTTAGCCGGTTCTTCGGCAACTCCCATGAATTGCTTGCGCTGAACGTTCTCGAAGAGACCAGCATTGATGCGGAAGAACTCGATCGCTTGCGCCAGTTGCTCGAAAGGAGCAAGTGACCCGACCATGACTGCGCTCTTCAACTTGACTGCTATCGCCGAAACCTCAGCGGTTCAGATCGTAGACTGCCTGGTTCAAGGCACGCTGGTCGCGATCTTCGCCGGTTTGCTATCGGGCGCGGCGCGCAAGCAGAGTTCGGGAACACGATTCGCAGTGTGGTTTTCCGCCCTCATGGCCATCGCTGCGCTGCCCCTCGCCGGCGGTTCATGGTGGTGGCATGGATCCAGCGTTTCAACCGGGACTATCAGCCGATCTGCCATTACCCTGCCGGGTTCCTGGGCGCTTTACGCCCTCGGAGCGTGGGCTGCGATCGCGGTCTGGTTTTTGCTCGGAGTCGGCCGAGGCATGTGGCATCTCCATGTTCTCCGCAAGAGTTGCCAACCCGTCGACACGTCGGCACTCGACCGTAGACTAAGGGAAACTTTAGAGCTCCAATCGAGGCGACCAGCAACGCTTTGTGTGTCCGATTGGGTGCAAGTTCCGACGGCCATTGGCCTGGTCAATCCACTCGTGGCGGTGCCCCGATGGGCGATCGAAGAGCTTTCTCCCGACGAACTCAACCAAGTCTTGCTGCACGAACTCGCTCACCTCGGTCGTTGGGACGACTGGACGAACCTGGCTCAAAAAGTGGTGAAGGCACTTTTCTTTTTCCATCCCGCCGTTTGGTGGATCGAGAAGCGAGTGTCCTTGGAACGCGAAATGGCATGCGACGACGCCGTGGTGGCTCAGACGGCAAGTCCGCGAGCCTATGCCGAATGCCTCACGCACCTCGCCGAAAGAACTTTTATTCAGCGCAGCCTGATCCTGGCACAGGCGGCACTCGGGCGAATTCGCCAGACCTCGCTGAGAGTGGCTCAGATTTTGGACAAGAATCGTCCCACCGGGAGGGCCCGCACTTGGAAGCCGGCTATGTCGCTGGCAGCTTTCACCCTTGTCTGCGTGATCGGCACCTCCAGAGTCCCCCAGCTCGTTGCCTTTAGCGATGGCCAGCCAAGTGCAGCGGCCACTCCCGCGATTGCGACCATTTCTTCTCCAGCTGGGGGGGGAGTGGCATTGACCGGAATGCCCCTCGCACACGGAACTCGATCGCGCGCCAGCATTCCCCAGGGTCGCCCCCTGCCAGTCAAGTTGAACTTGGGCACGCCGCGTCGCAGCTTCCGAATTTCCGTGCCGGAGGGCGTGAGTCAGCCTCCGACTGCGGAACAGAGTAGGGGAAGCATGATTCGCCGAACCAGTGCGAATGAAACGAAGGCGAATGTGACTCCCGTTGCTTTCACGGAGACGCTATTTGTAGTCGTGGAGGGCTGCGGTGGTGTCTCCCCAGACCAGCCGGTTTATCAGATCCAGTGGTGGCGCATAACGGTTTTCCATCCGGCTGCCGACCCGCCCGGTAACCGAATTCCCAGGAAAGAAACATAGAAATTGAACGCAATGAACCATGGCGAAACCTCAACGCTAATAACTAACGAATTAGTTGTACATCTTGAAAGGACATAAACACCAATGAATGTAGGAACATGGATTAAAAACAGCAGGAAAACATGGATGCGGCGGCTCGCGATGCCAACCCTTGCACTGGCCCTTGTGGGTTCCTTCGTAAGCTATGAATGCGTGAAACCAGGCGCGGCCAAGGCGGCAAATGCTGCGCCCGCGGCCGCACCCCTCGATGTTGACAGCGTGAGCTCACTACTGGCTCTCGATAAGGCGATGGAGACGCTGGCGGCCCGGGTCACTCCGGCCGTTGTCAACGTCACCGTAACCTCGCGAACCAAAGCCGAAGCGAACGGGAAGCAGATGCCCGAAGACATGCAACAATTTTTTGGGCAAGGCGGACCGTTCGGCCAGTTTTTTGGGCCGCACATGCAGCAGCGTCAACCCCAGATTGAGCACGGCATGGGCAGCGGCGTCGTGATCTCGCCCGACGGCTACATTGTCACCAACAACCACGTGGTCGACGGGGCAGTCGATATCCGAGTGACCACCAGCAATCGCCGGGTTCTGAAGGCGAAGCTGATTGGAACGGACCCTCTGACGGATCTGGCCGTTCTGAAAGTGAACGCCACCGATCTGGCAAGCGCTCCCTGGGGCGACTCGAAAGAAGTCCGGCCCGGTCAGACCGTTCTGGCCTTTGGCAATCCCTATGGATTTCGTTTCACGGTGACGCGCGGAATCGTGAGCGCGGTGAACCGTGCCAACCCCGATTCCACCGACCCAAGCAAACCTGGCGCGTTCATTCAGACGGATGCCGCTATCAACCCGGGCAACTCCGGCGGACCGCTCGTGGATGCCCGTGGCGAAGTGGTCGGGATCAATACGTTCCTCGTCTCGCCTTCCGGCACGTTCTCAGGCATGGGTTTTGCGATTCCATCGCAAATCGTGCGGCCCACGGTGGAGACCTTGATCCGCGACGGCAAAGTCAGCCACGGTCACATTGGCATCGGAATCGCTGACGTGACGCCGGAGAACGCGAAGTTCTTCGACAACTCAACGACCGGTGGAGTAGTTACCCAAGTCGAGCCAGATTCGCCCGGAGCCAAAGCCGGCCTGCAGATCGGCGATGTCATCACCGAAATCGATGGCCAGAAAGTGACCGATGCCAGCGAACTTCAGGTGATGGTCGGGCAGAAGCAGCCGGGCTCGAAGATCACGCTCAAGGTTCTGCGTGAGGGCAAGAGCATGACGATTCCGGTCACCTTGGAAGAACTCGGCAATCGCCAGGCTGAAGGCAGTGATGCCTCGGCCAATGGCGAACGCAAAATGCACTGGGGCATTGGCCTCGGCAACCTTACGCCAGAGCTGCGAGAGCAGTTACAGGCGCCGCACGAGATTCACGGAGCCGTGATCGAGCAAGTGCAACCGGGAAGCTCTGCGGACAACGCAGGGCTGCAACAGGGAGACATTATCCTCGAGGTGAATCGTCACAAGGTCCAAAGCGCAAGCGATGTGCAACAGGCCTTATCGAGCGTAGCCAAGGGCCAGGATGCATTGCTGCTGGTTTGGTCGAATGGCGGTAATACTTTCCGGGTGCTGCATTCCCCGGAAGGCGCGTAGTCAGATTGGCAGCATTCTGGGCAAATTCGCCGCACTCTCTTCCCATCGTGGAAGGGAGTGCGGCGTTCCTTTTAACGCGGATGCTCTTTAACGGAGATTTCCGTTTTGCAAGTCGTCCTCGTGCTTATGCGGATGCTTACTATGGGCACACGAGATTGCGAAATTCTGACCTGTGTAGCGCTGCGATAAGCGCCATTGAATCACTGTGGGCTTTAGTCTCTGCGGTACGCCTAAGCGAGTTTTTCTCAGAGTGATCCCATGACTTACCATAAGAGCTTATGGCTCACCTGTTCGATCCCCTCGTGATTCGCGGCATTTCATTTCCAAACCGCATATTCGTTTCACCCATGTGCGAGTACTCCAGCAGCAACGGATACGCCAGCGATTGGCACCTCGTGCATCTGGGCAGCCGGGCGGCTGGCGGCGCCGGCCTGGTACTCACTGAGGCAACCGCTGTTCTGCCCGAGGGCCGCATCAGCCCGCAGGACCTGGGCATCTGGATGGATGATCACATCGAGCCGCTGGCCCGGATCGTTCGCTTCATTCACGGGCAAGGCAGTTTTTCTGGAATGCAGCTGGCGCATGCCGGGCGCAAGGCCAGTACCTGGCGGCCCTGGGAGGGGAGCGGAACAATTCCCGAAAGCGCTGGAGGCTGGAAGAAAGTCGTCGCCCCGAGCCCGCTCTGTTTCGCCGACAACTATCCCATGCCGCAGGCGCTTTCCACTCACGGCATTCAGGAGGTCGTCAGTGCCTTTGCGGCGGCCGCTCGCCGGGCGTGCGAAGCCGGGTTTCGCGTGATTGAAATTCACGCCGCCCACGGATATTTGCTTCATGAATTTTTATCGCCACTGAGCAATCAGCGAGCTGACGCTTACGGCGGCTCCTTTGAAAATCGCACTCGAATGTTGCGCGAAGTTGTGGACGCTGTACGAACAGTCTGGCCCGAACGGGCGCCACTGTTTGTGCGCATCTCGGGTACCGATTGGGTGGATGGCGGCTGGGACATTCAGCAATCGGTAGAACTTGCCCGGCAGCTCAAGCCCCTGGGCGTGGACTTGATCGATTGTTCTTCGGGCGGCAATGCTTCGAATGCAAAAATTCCGGTTGGTCCGGGTTATCAAACGCCATTTGCAGAGCAGATCCGCCGGGAAGCTGGCATCATGACAGGCGCGGTTGGCATGATCACCTCTCCGCCTCAAGCGGAAGGCATCATCGCTGAGGGAAAAGCGGATGCGGTGTTGCTGGCTCGCGAATTCCTGCGCGATCCCTATTGGCCATTGCACTCGGCCCGCGAGCTAGGACAAACAGCGTCGTGGCCTGTTCAATACTTGCGAGCCGCGCCCGAAGGCTCGACGCCACGCGCTGCCGCCGCCCTGACTGGTTTGGAATCCTGCTTCGAACCGCAACCTGCCATCGTCAAAGATCGTGGATGAATGAAAACTGTCATCCCGATGAGCATTGTCATCCCGACCGAAGTGGAGGGACCTGCGTTCAGTGGCAGCCACGACTGGTTTCTAAATCGAAGATGAGGTTGAACGTGAAACTCTACCGACACATCATCGTTGTTTGTTCCTTATTGTTCGCACTCCCCGCGGCCCTCGCTCAAGCGCCGAAGTCGGACACCAGCTTGACCGGCGATCGGGTCTTTCAGAAAAACTGCACGAAGTGTCACGGAAGAACCGCGGAGGGTCGTCATTTCGGTGGACCATCCCTGATCTCGGAGGCAGCGACCTCTGCGTCAGCCGATGACCTGCGAGCCATCATCACGAATGGCAAACACCACATGCCAAAGTATGGCGGCAAACTAACCCCCGAAGAAATCAACGCACTCGTCGACGAAATCAAGGCAGCGAAGAAGTGAGCCCGGTCAATTTGCCTTCGCTGCCGCTCGCGAT
>Ga0209380_10001311_pt1 | contig 16870 bp, 11 predicted proteins | sample HubBroMetageWFT6_FD_188347 | JGI IMG/M metagenome (GOLD analysis project Ga0209380, IMG submission 188347) | Warmed and freeze-thawed soil microbial communities from the Hubbard Brook experimental Forest, New Hampshire - Hubbard Brook CCASE Soil... | ecosystem: Environmental > Terrestrial >...
CAGCGAGCGCGGCAAGAACCTGGGCGACGACCTGGCGGAAGGCAAGCCCACGCTGCCGCTGATCCACGCGCTGAAGAACGGCAGCGAGCCACAGCGCGCCGCGATTCGCAACGCCATCACGCGCGGCGGCGTTGCGCTGCTCGAGCCGGTGGTGGCCGCGATCGACGCCACCGGCGGACTCGAATACGCCGCGCGGCTGGCGCGGGAGGAGGCGCAGCAGGGGCTCGCCTGCTTGAGCGCGCTGCCCGACTCCTCTTATAAGGAGGGTCTGGCCGCACTGGCGCGTTTCGCGGTCGACCATACCACCTGACCTGCCGCACGACGCGCGTGCGTCGGCACAAAGAAAGACGGGGAGACTCAAGCGATGACAACCTCCAGGCCTACAGTGATTGCCACCCTGTGCCTCGCCGCAGGACTGCTCGCCGCGAGCGCGCCGCCGCTCAGCGCCGATGAGCTCGGTGAGCCACCCGCGCCCGGAACCAACGCGCCCGCAGTGTCCGGGGAACCGCTGGTGCTGAAGGCTGCGCACCTGTTCGATGCCACCGGCACGAAGCTGCAGGACGGCGCGACCCTCGTCATCCAGGGCGACCACATCGTCTCGGTGGGCAACGCAGCGGTACCCGCGGGCGCACGCGTGCTCGACCTCGGCGACGCGACGCTGCTGCCGGGTTTCATCGACGCGCACACGCACCTCACCATGCAGTTCGACGAGAACTACTATCGCGGCGTCTACAACAACGTGATGCGCTTCCCGGCCGAGCAGGCGATGTACGCCGTGCTGTATGCGCAGCGCACGCTGGAGGCGGGCTTCACCACGGTGCGCAACGTCGGTGCGCATGACTTCGTCGACGTCGGCCTGCGCAACGGCATCAATGCCGGCGTGGTCGCAGGTCCGCACATCCTGACCGCCGTGCACGGTATCGGCTCGCCCGGCGGCCATTTCGACAACTACTCGTTCCCGCCGGATCGCGTCACACCCTGGGGGCCGATCGAAGGGATCTGCAGCGGACCGGAGCAGTGCCGCGAGGCGGTGCGCTACCAGATGAAGTGGGGTGCGGACGTCATCAAGATCGCCGCGAGCGGCGGGGTGCTCTCGGAGGCCGACCCGGTCGACGTGCCGCAGCTGACGCTCGAGGAGATGACCGCGATCGTCTCCGAAGCGCACAAGTGGAAACGCAAGGTAGCTGCGCACTGTCACGGCGACGCCGCTGCCCGGATCGCCATCGAGGCAGGCGTCGATTCGATCGAGCACGGCAGCTTCCTTACCGAAGACACGCTGAAGATCATGAAGGCCAAGGGGGTGTACCTCGTGCCAACGCGCATGGCGGTGTACTGGGTGAACAAGATGGCCGATACCTTCCCGCCGCAGATCGCCGCCAAGGCGCGCGCGGCCGCCGCGGCCCACGGCAACATGTTCAAGGCGGCGCTGCGCATCGGCGTGCCGATCGCCTTTGGCACCGATGCGGGCGTCTACCCCCACGGCATGAACGCCATGGAATTCGGGCTCATGACCGAGCTCGGCATGAGCCCGGCCGCCGCGCTGCTCGCCGGCACCCGCGACGCGGCCAGGCTGCTCGGTGTCGAGACCAGCGTCGGAACGCTGGAAGCCGGTAAGCTGGCCGATATCGTCGCCGTCCCCGGCAACGTGCTCAGCGACATCCACGCGACCGAGCACCCGATCTTCGTCATGCACCTGGGACGGGTGGTGGTGCACAAGCCTTGAGTCGGCAGCTGATGCGCCGTTGAAGGCGGGCGGCCGGTTCAGTACACTCCGCCGCCCGTCGCCTGGCCCTTGCCGCGTCTTGCCGCTCGATTTCGGGGTGTAGCTCAGCCTGGTAGAGCACTACGTTCGGGACGTAGGAGTCGCAGGTTCAAATCCTGTCACCCCGACCAATTTACGTCGAAGGGGTTCGGAGCGCCCTGCCCGCGCGTCTAGCATGGGCGCTTTGACAAAACCAGCGGCTGCGACCTGGTTTGTGGACGGCATCCGCAGCCTGCGGGTACGCTCGGCTGCATGTCGACCGAAGGGGGCCATGCGCAGCTGGAGCACGCGGATCAGCCGATCCGCTGCGGCCGTTGCGGTTCGGACATAACCGGCGGCGGTGCGGGAAAGCTGTGCGCCATATGCCTGCGCATCTGGGAACAGACGCGCGTGCCCCGCGAGAATTGGTGGATCTCCTCTTCGAGCCAGTGGTTCGTGCGCCGGGCGGACAAACAGCTCGGGCCGTACGCCTTCGCGGCTCTGAGCAAGCTGGCAGTCGACGGCAGACTGCGTGCCGCGGATCTCATCTGGACCGAAGGCGTAACGGAGTGGCGGCGAGCCGATCGCATCCACGGGCTGCTGTTGTCGCCGGAGACGATCGGCGCTCCTCGCCCCGCGGCTGAGATTCACAGCGCAGCTACGGCGGCCCCGACCGCGGCCGTCAGCACCGCGACACCCACCGCGATACCCACCGCGGCTCGCGCTGCGACACCCACCGCGATACCCACCGCGCGTCCCGCGGCGCCGCGGATAGCGCGACCCAACTATTTCGTGCGGCACTGGCGCGGGCAGCTGGCGCTGCCCGTCTCCTACTGGGTGAACTGGCTGCTCATCGGCGCGTTGCTGGCGGTCGGTGTGCTGAGCGCGACCGACCCCGCGCTGCTCGAGCATCTCGGGACAAATGCCGGCAACTGGGTGCTTGCGATCGCCGCGTCGGCGCTCGCCGTGATGGCCTGGCAATCGGTCGGACTGTGGAGATCCGCCGACCGCTACGTGGCGGCGGGCGGCAAGCGCGAATGGGCGACGTTGGCCAAGGTCTGTGTCGGGGTAGGACTCCTGCCAGTGGCAGGCTTGGCCCTCCAACAGCTCCCGGCCGTGCAGCAGACGCTGGTAGCGCCATTTGCGGCTGACCTGCCGCGAGTCACGCAGCTGTATGTCGCCAACCGCGGCACCGAGATCGAGATCGCCGGAGGGATGTCGTCCGGCATCGCCGCGGCGTTCAGCAGCACCCTCGATCGCACCCCGAGCATCCGCGTGGTGCGGCTCGCCAATGCAGGCGGCTCGATCTCGGAGGCGCACAAGCTCGCCGGACTGATCGCGGCGCGCGAGCTGGTGACGTTCGCGCCGCACGAGTGCGACGGAGCCTGTTTGCTTGCCTTCCTCGGCGGAAAGCTGCGCTACCTGGGACTGGGCGGGCGCCTTGGCTTTTACGGGGCGAGCGTTGGCACCGGCGGCGCCGGCGGGAAGCGCAACCAACTGTTCCGCGAGGTCATGCTCGCCCGCGGCGTCCCGACAGCGTTTATCGAGCAGGCGCTCGCGGCTGTGGATTCGCACCCCTGGTATCCAACGACGAGCGAGCTGCTGCAGGCGCACGTCATTACCGGCATCGCCGATGACCCCGCGCACGCCGCCCAGGAATTTTATGCGCGCGCCAGGCTCGAGGCCGATTTTCTGACCGTGCCGGTATTTGCCGTGCTGCGGCAGCTGGAGCCCGACACCTTCGCACAACTCAAGGAGACTTATGTCTCCGGCGTGCTTGGCGGTGTCCCGAGGAACGAGATGAATGCCAAGCTGCACGCGGCCATCATGGAAAAGGTCATTCCCAAGTACGTGCGCATTGCACCCGATCACGAGCTGGTGGCGTACTGGAGAACGCAGCTGGACAAGGCACGCGAGCTCCAGGCAATCGATCCGAAGTACTGCGCGCAGTTCCTGACCCCGCAGCCGGGGGTCGATACCAGCAGTCTCGCCGGGCTGTTTTCCCAAAAAGTTCAGGACGAGGACATCCAGGCCCTGGCCAACCTGATACGCGCCGGCGCCGAACATCCCGGACGCGTGCCCCCGGGGTCGGAGGTGCGCGACACGCTGCGCGCCAGCGCTCGTCGCGCGGATGCGCTGGTGCCCGGTGCCGTAGACATCGTTGCCGATCCGCGCACTGCCACCACGCTGCCGGACGAGTTCTGCGGTGCAGAGGTCGCCTTCTATGAGTCCATCCTCGCCCTGCCCCCCGCTCAGGCGGGCCCGTTGCTGAGGTTCCTGGTCGCCCAAGGCTAAAGGCTCGGTCCAGATGTTCTGTCCGCAGTGCGGCGCGCCGACGGCCGATACGCACAAATTCTGCACCGAGTGCGGCAGGCCGCTGACTGCCGATGAGCAGCCGGTGGAGTCGAGCGGGACACAGGTCGCGATCGGGGAGCTGGCGAGGTTCTGGCCCCGCGCGTTCGCCCTCGCCATCGATGGCCTCGCCGTCGTGCTGATTTGCGCGCTTGTCCGGGGGCTGCTGCAGGTGCCGCTCGCGAGCAGCGCCGCGCGGCAGAATTTCTTCTGGCTGGTCGTTGTCGTTCTCTTGATCTACAAGGCGGCGATGGAGAGCTCGCCGCGGCAAGCAAGCCTCGGCAAGCTGGCCTTCGATCTGCGGGTCACCTGCCTCGAGGGCGAGCGGATCAGCTTGCTGCGCGCGCTCGCCCGCAACGTCGCGCAGCCCCTGAGCGCGCTCACTCTCTACGTCGGCTTTGTGATGGCCGCGTTTACCGCGCGCCGGCAGGCACTGCACGATCTGATCGCGGGCACACTCGTGATGCGCAGCCCGCATCTCGCCCCGCACAGCGCCATGGTCGCACCCCCGGTGCTGCCCGCACGCGCTCCGGTGCCGCTGGCACGCGCTCCGATGCTAGCGAGCGCCCCGGTGCTAGCGAGCGCACCGATGCTGGCGAGCGCTCCGGTGGCGCAGGTTCCTGCTACCCGCGCGCCAGTCCCGCCAGTCGCGCCGCTAATGCCGGCGGACGGCGTGGGCTCTGACGCGGCGCCGTCGCTGCCTGACCTGCCGCTGCGGGTCTCCTTCTACAGGGCGCGGCGCGGACCGGGTAAGCGCGCCGTGCTGGAGAATCTCTCCGATAGCCCGCTCGAGGTCATTGTCGAAGTGCAGACCCCCGGGAGCAGCGCGCAGCGGCGCGCCACATTCCTGATCAAGGAGCGCTCGCTGGGTCAGGTCGGGCAGGTGCGCGGGTCGCCCTTTGCAGCCGGGCAGCTCGTGATCGTGCGTCATCCGCAATATCGACCCATCGTCAGAACCATCGTCTGACGATGCACCGCAGCACTGGTCGCTCACCGCACTCGGTGCTGCGGTGCAGCACGATGTGACTGCATCCGGAACATGTATCACTCGCGAACAGGGGGTCGCCCCACCCTGGTGCGGTGCAACTCCGGGCAAATCATCACCTTGCGTAGGGCTCGCCCCTGGCACGGCAATTGCTCCATTAACCCCCAGCCAGGATCCAAACGATCTAGGGCGCTCTGATGACGAACCAAGAAAACACTTCTTCAAGGAGAGGGATTCCATGAGTACCAATCGAGTAGTGGCGCTGGCGGTCGCTTTGGCCCTGGCGTCGGCTGCGGCGCTTGCGGACACGACGCAAGGCCAAGGCGGGAACGGCACGCAGGCGAACAACGGTTCGACCGCGTCCACGGACAACAGCAGCAGTGCTAGCAATAGCACCAGCACCGACAACAGCACCCACAGCAACAGCAACACTGCCAACATCAACAAGGACGATGGCAACACTGCCAACGTCAACAAGAACGATGGCAACACTGCGACTGTCAGCGACGGTGATGGCAATACCAAGACGACGAACATTGGTAGCGGCAACACCAAGAACAACACCAAGAACGTCACTGCCGACAGCGGCAACACCAAGACCAACACCAACACCAAGAACGTCACTGCCGACAGCGACAACACCAAGAATGTCACTGCCGACAGCTACAACACGACCCCGACCACGACCACGATCACTCCGACGTGGAACGTGAACAAGGTCGAGGCGATCTCGACGTTGAGCGCCACGGTCTCCGGCAACTCGGTGTCGGGCCTCGGCAACAACGCCTATAACACCGGCAATGCCAATGGCGGCAAGGGCGGCGCGGGCGGCAAGGGTGGCGCGGGCTTCGGCGGCATCGGCGCCGGCGGCTCGACTGCGGACGTTGGCGGTGCAGGCGCGGTTGGCGCAGCTGGCGGCGACGCCAGCAACGGCGGCGCCAGCAACGGCAGCGCGAGCAACGGCAGCGCGAAGGCCGGCACGGCAGTCGCGATCGGCGGCGAGGGCGGCAACGGCGGCAGCGCCAAGGGCGCGGTCGGCGCCAATGGCGGTGGCGGCGGGAAAGCCGACGGCGGCAGCGCGCTCGGCCTCTCGGCCTCGGGCGACAGCGGCAAGGGTGGCTCGGGCGGCGACGCCAAGGGCGGCAGCGCGCTCGGCCTCGCGGGCACGGGCGACGGCGGCAGCGGCGGCAACGCCGGTAACACCAATGGCGGCGGCGCCAATGGTGGCACGGCCGCGTCGGCTGGCCTCGGCTCCGGCGGCAGTGCCAAGAGCGGCGCCAATGGCAGCGGCGCCCTCGGCGCAGGCGGCGGCGGTAGCTCGCTCGCCGGCGGCGGCGGCGGCAGCAAGGGCGGCAGCGGCGGCTCAGGCGGCTCAGGTGGCGCCGGCGGCTCGTTCGACGGCGGCTCAGGCGGCGCGGGTGGCTCAGGCGCCTCCGGCGGCTCGGGTGGCTCGGGCGGGACTGGTGGGACGGCGAACGCCGGCTCCGGCACGGGCACCGGCTCCAGCGGCACGACCTCGAGCAACACGGGTGGCTCAGGCTCGGGCAGCGGCACGGCGAGCAACACTGGCACCGGCGGTGCGGGTGGTAGCACGTCGGGTGGCGCAGGCGCGGCCAGCGGCAGCGCTTCGAACACCTCCAGCGCTGGCAGCGGCGGCACCTCGACTGGTGCTTCCAGCGGCGGCACGGGCTCAGCCACGCAGACGAGCGCGGGCGGCAGCGGTGGCAGCACGACTGGTGGTGCGGGCGGCAGCGCCTCGAACCAGGGCGGCAATGGCGGCGGCGGTAACGCCAGCGCCAAGGCCGGCTCAGCCAGCAACGGCTCAGCTACCAACGGCAGTGCCACCAACGGCAGCGCTACAGCCGGCAACGGCGGTAACGGTGGCAGCGGCGGCAACGTGTCTGACACGGCGAACGGCGGCACGGGCGGCACTGGCAACGGTGCAGTTGGCGGAAGCGGCGGCAGCGGTGGTGGAGGCGGCTCCAACTCCGTCAATGCCGGCTCCTTCAACATGTCCAACAGTGTTGCGAGCAGCGCCTTCCAGAATAGCGCCGGCATCACGGTCGCGAGCCAGAACAGCGGCGCCTCGTCGCTGGTCCAGCAGAGCGTCAACGTGCAGGCCAACCTGGCAGTGGGCAAGTAAGGACGACTGGGTATTTCCGGTCGCGGCGCGTGGCAACACGCGCCGCGATCCGGAAGATGGATGGGGGCGGGGCGCGGCGGCGCGCCCCGCCCGGCTTGGGGGAAGTTCTAATGGAAGCCAGTAGAATGAAAGCCAGTAGTCCGATTGCGTTATTTGTTGCGGCGTGCGGTCTTCTCGGCACGCCGACCTTGCAGGCAGATTCCCCGATGACACCGAGCCCGCCGCCTGCCCCGAAGGCAGCTGCGGCGACGGTTACAGCCGCGACGGCTCCAGAGGCTCCAGCGGCGGCTCCGGCCGCACCGGCGGCAGCCACTGCGGCGAACGCGCCTGGCGCGACCGCGCAGCAGCCCCACGACCCGCTGGCGGCAGCGGTGATAGAGGATTCCCAGCTCAATAACGCTCGCGGCGGCGCCGAGAGCGTAAATGCCAATGTGACTCTCAATACGAACACCAGTAGTGGTAACGTGACCGGCAACGTGGCCACGAACCTCACGACCGGATCGAACAACCTCAGCGACAGTGCGTTCTCCAATTCCGCGGGAGTTCCGATCGTCATTCAGAACACCGGCAACAACGTTCTGATTCAGAACTCCACGATCCTCAACCTGCAGCTCGCGGCGCCGAAGTAGCCCCGATGAGCCGCTCAGCAGCTCACGTTGCCCTGTGCACGCTGGTGCTCGTGCTGGCGGGATTCGTTGCGCCGGCATGGGGGAGCACCGGCGTCGTGCAGACCGAGGCGCTGGAGAGCCTGAGTTTCCCCGTTCATACGCTCAGGCAACTGAAGCTCGAGCGCGCCTTTCGCCGCACCTGGCACCAGCAATACGATTTCAGCTGCGGCTCGGCCGCACTGGCAACGCTGCTCACCTTTCACTACGACGCCCCGATCGACGAGACGAGCGTCTTCAAGGCGATGTTCGCCGTGGGCGACCAGCCGCAGATCCGCGCCAAGGGCTTCTCGCTGCTCGACATGAAGAAGTACCTCGAGTCGCGCGGCTACACGGCCGACGGCGTGCGCTCATCGCTCGATACGCTGATCAGCGTCGGCGTACCGGCGATAGCGCTGATCAGCGATCACGGCTACCGGCACTTCGTGGTGGTCAAGGGCGCGGACCACACGCGCGTGCTGCTCGGGGACCCGGCGCTCGGGGTACGGGTACTGTCGCGTCACGACTTCGAGACTGCGCGCGTCGGCAACCTGTTCTTCGTGATCCGCAGCCATCGGGACCATGCCCATTTCAACCTGGCGGCAGACTGGAATGGCCGACTTACTGCCCCTCTGTTTGAAGGGGTCAATCGCGAATCGCTGGCGTTGGAGATCCTCGACATCCCCAACGGCAGCCGCTTTTGAATAATCGAGGACCGCGCATGCCCACTCGCAAATACGTGATTGCCGCCGTGGGGTTTGCGGTCACCCTCGCCGGGCAGGTGGCCGCCGGTCTCGGTGAAGTCAAGAGCGACGACAGTGATCCGCTCGCCGCCGATGTCGTCCCTGAGGAGAATCTCAAGGACCTGCGCGGCGGCATGGATATGAATGGACTCGTCGGCTACTTCGCGATCGATCGGGTGGTGGAGGTCGACGGCGAGGTCGTAGCGAAGATGCAGATCGTGGTCACCAACCTCAATAAGCTGGCCAGCGGAGGGATGCCGACCATCAGCGTGTCGGGCCCGGTGGCCGAGCTCGTGCAGGTCATGAGCGGCGGAACTCTCGCGGCGAACCTGGCGGCGGCGCAGCCCAAGGAGGCCGCGGCGGTGACGACAGCTGCGGCCGTGGCGCCCGCGAGCCCCGACGAGAGCAGCGTGGTCCACGCGGGTGGCTCTGCCGGCACGGCGCCGGCGACGGTCGCCGCTACCGGTGCGAGTGCAACTGCTCCCGGGCAGGCGACTGGAGCAGCGCCGTCACTGCAAGCGAACGTGCAGGTGGTCCCGCAGGCCTCGTCCGGGCCACCGGCCCCGAGCAGCGCTGCGACGCAACAGTCCTCGGGCACCAGCGCCAATGCGGGTATCACCAGGATTGTGCCGATCGGCTCGACGGGGCAGTACGTCGTGATCAGCAATCTGCCGAACGCTTCGTCGCTCGCCACCGTCGTGCAGAACGAGGTGCGCGGCACGATGATTCAGACGCAGACGACGATCACCGCCTCGCTAAACAGTCTCACCGCACTCAACGGGCTGGCGCTCGCGAGCGCGATTCAGCAGCAGGTCTCCCTCAGCCTGCATCACTGACCCCGGCAGGGTCAGCACCTTCAGAAACGCATCGGCAGGCGAGCCGTCAGCTCGAGGTCCGGGCTGTCCCGTGTTACCCCTATTCCGATGGTGGTGTTCAGGTACGTCTGGTGAGCGAGCTGGTAGGAGACGCCGAAGCGCAGCGTGCCGAGCTGGATCGTGCCGATGCGCGTGATGGCGTAGCCCGTGGCCGGCGCGGTTTGGGTGGTCTGGTCGACGATGCTGTGCTGATAGCCGATGCTGAATGAGGCGCGGTCGTTGAGCGCCATGCCCATGCCGATGGTCAGATCCAGTATGCCGCCCGGATAAACCGTCCCATAGCCGAAGCCGACATCGCGCTCGAAGCTCTTGGTATAGGCGACGCCGCCGAAAAAGACTGCCGGATCCGACGGCTTGAGGAACGTGAGGCCGCCCTGGACCGCATTGAAGCCTGAGCCGGTCGCGATCTTCGTCTGCAGACCCGTCTCCGTGTCGACCGGCTGCTGGAAGACATCCGACCCGGTGTGCGACTTGAAGCGCAGCGTGCCGAGCCATACCACGTTGTCGCCGTTAAAATGATTGAACTGGTAGCGTAGCGCCGCTTCCACGTCGCCAATGCCCGACCCCGAGGCATCGAAGAAGTCCTGGGTCGTCGAGGGCGTCGCGAGCGGCCGGGTCTCGGTGGTGGTGCTGGCAACCACGAAGGGTGCTCCTACCTCGAGCTCCAGACGCGAGGTGATGCCGTAGCGCCCGGTCAGGGTGAACACGTCGAGATTGCTCTCGATGCGCTGGATATCGATCAGGCCGATGGTTATGGCGGGCAGAATCGTGTAGCCCACCAGCGCCACCTGGTTATTGGTCGAGTGAACGTACTGTGCGGAAGGTTCGAGGACCCACTGGCCGTGGGGGGTCAGCGCAGTCGGCTCGTCGAACAGCTGGGCGGGCGCAGGCGGCGGGGCTGCAGGCGGGGCCTCGCCCACCGGGGTGCTGCCCTGGCCCGCAGGGGTGGCCTGGTCGGGCGCCGGGGCCCCGGTCGCGTCGCCGGCCTGCGCGGCGCAGGTTGCGCCGGCGGCAAGCACCGCGACCAGCGGCATCAGGGTATGGAAACCACGGTTGTGCGTCATCGGGCTCGCTCCAGTATGCCTACAGTCGGTGCCGCCATCGCGCTCTCAGCGCTGGCGTGATGCTTCGCGTCGATGCGCAGGCGTGCCAGCAGCCGATAGAGCGTCACGCGTGAGATGCGCAGGTCGCGCGCGGTTGCGGCGATATTGTAGTCGTTGCGTACCAAAGCTTCCTCCACCATCAGACGTTCGATTCCCTCGCGAGCGCTGGCGAGCGAGCTGACCCGCGCGGCACCGGTCACCGGCCCGAGCTGCAGATCCTTCGGGGTGATCAGCGACCCCTCGCACATGACCATCGCGCGCTGTACCCGGTTGAGCAGCTCGCGGACATTTCCGGGCCACGAGTGCTGCTGCATGATCTTGAGCGCATCACGCGAGAAGCCATGCACTCCCGGCGCCTTGCCGGTGGCATTGGTGCGGAAAAAATGCTCGGCGAGCACCAGGCAGTCATCTTCGCGGTCCCGCAGCGGCGGCACCGCAACGTTCAGGACATTGAGACGGTAGAACAGGTCTTCGCGGAAGCGGCCGGCGCGCACCGCCGCCTCGAGATCCATGTGGGTCGCGGCAATCACCCGGGTGTCGATATGCATCTCGCGCGTCGAGCCGACCCGCGTGACGGTCGACTCCTGCAGAAAGCGCAGCAGGCTTGCCTGTGCGGCGCGCGGCAGATCGCCGATCTCATCGAGAAAGATCGTACCTTGGTTGGCTGCCTCGATCGATCCGATCCGCCGTTCATGGGCGCCGGTGAACGCGCCCTTCTCGTGGCCGAACAGCAGGCTTTCGATCAGCTGGTCGGGCAACGCTCCGCAATTCACCGGGACAAAGGGCCCGCCGCTGCGCGAGCCCCAATGCACGGCGCGCGCCGCCAGCTCCTTGCCGACGCCGCTCTCACCGGTAATGAAGACCGGGGCGCGGCTGCGGATGATCTTTCCCAGCTCGCCGAACAGCGCCAGCATGCTCGAGCTCTTGCCGATCATGCCGTAGCGTCCCTCGGTCGGCTCGGTGGGCGCCCACGCCGATTGCCGCAGCAGTGCCTTGCCGTGCGCGTGCCCCACGGAATACAGCAGACGCGCCGGGTCGATCGGCAGAGTGTGATAGTCGAAATAGCACGCGCACAACGCACGCGCCGTGGCCTGGTCGCTGGCGCCGCGCGGGGGGAGGATCGCGATCCATTCCATCCCGGAATCTTCCACGACCTCCGCAAAATCCTTCGGCGAGCAGGGCAGCCCTGCGTCGAAGACCGCGATTCCGACGTGGCATTTCTCGGACTCCAGAGAGGTCAGGACCTGATCCGGATGGGTCGCGCGTCGTGAGCGCCAGGCATGCGTCGCAAGTGTCGGAGCCAGATCGGGCGTCGAATCCCCGGCCTGAAGGACCACGATGCTGCGTGACAAATTCTTACTTCCCTTGGCTCGGCCAGGCTGGGTTGTTAATCGTTAATTCCCAGCGGCGTCCGCTTTTTAGCACAAAGGCCAGGGGCAAAGATTGAACCGGTTCACACTAAGACCAGTTCCGGACCGCCGGAAAGTCATCAAAGTGCCTGCATTCGCCCTCGGTCGGCGCGTGGGTGGGGTCACGGAACCCTTATGTTCTCTCGTGCTCGAATCAACCCGAAAAGAGTACGATAAACCCTCTCAGCCACACATAAGTATAAGCCGGTGCAGCGGCGTAACCGATCCTTAATATTCCCGCGCCTGGTGCGCGCCCTCGCGTGGCTCGCAGTCGCCGTTCTGCCGCTCGGCGAGGCGCGCTCGCAGAACGGCGCTGCTGCCCCCGACGATACTCTCGCGACGCAGGAGCATCCCGAGTGGGCCCATACGCTCGAGCGCATCTCGCGCGGGGTGGTGGCCATCCAGGTCGATCTCACGCGCAGTTTCGATACCGAGGTCAATGCCTCGCTGCAAGCGACCGGCTTCGTGGTCGATGCCAGGCGCGGCCTGATCCTCACCAATCGGCATGTGGTGACGCCCGGGCCGGTCACCGCGCAGGGTATTTTTCTCGATCGCGAGGAGGTACAGCTGTACCCGGTATACCGCGATCCGGTGCACGATTTCGGCTTCTATCGCTACGACCCGGCGAAGCTGCGCTTCATCACGCCCGAGCAGATCCCGTTGTACCCGCCCGGTGCGCAGGTCGGTACCGAGATACGCGTGGTCGGGAACGATGCCGGCGAGCAGCTCTCATTCCTCGCCGGCACGCTGGCACGGCTCGACCGGCAGTCCCCCTCCTATGGGGTCGGCAAGTACAACGACTTCGATACGTTCTATTACCAGGCCGCATCCAACACCTCGGGGGGCTCTTCCGGCTCCCCGGTCATCGATGTGCGCGGCCGGGCGGTCGCGCTGAATGCGGGCGCCGCGAAGGGATCGGCATCGAGTTTCTACCTGCCGCTCGCCCGGGTGGTGCGCGCACTGCACTATATCCAACGGGACGAGGCGGTACCGCGCGGAACCCTGCAAGCGATCTTCAGCTACACCCCCTACGACGAGTTGCGACGGCTCGGGCTGCCCGCCGAGACCGAAGCCGAAGTACGCGCCGCATTCCCCAAGCAGCTGGGCATGCTCGACGTGGAACAGATCCTGCCGGGATCCGTGGCCGCTGGCGCCCTCGAAGTGGGCGACATACTGCTACGCATCGATGGCCGACTCGTGACCGAGTTCGGTGCGCTCGCGGATGCGCTCGATGACTCGGTCGGCCAGACGGTGACCCTCGAGGTGCAACGCCGCAACCAGCACCTCGAACGCACGCTGCCGGTGCAGGATCTGTACGCGATGGCGCCGGACGAATACCTGGAGTTCGGCGGCGCGGTGGTGCACAACCTCTCGTATCAGCAGTCGCGGCACTTGAACATGCCGATCGAAGGCGTCTACATCGCAAATCCCGGCTACGTATTCAACGCTGCGGGCATTTTCCGCGGCGCCGTGATCACGCAGTTCGCTGGCCGTACCATTCACAATATCGACGACCTGGAGCGCGGCCTCGTCGAGCTGGCCGACGGCGAGCGTGTGCTGGTGCGCTACTTCACCTCGGACGGCACGAGCACGACGCAGGTGCAACCGATCATCAACGACCGCCGCTGGTACCCGGCGCGCCGCTGCAAGCGCGATGACGCCCTCGGCTACTGGCCCTGCCGAGCGCTGGCGGAGCCGCCGGCGCGGGCCTCGCAGGTCGCGGCGACGACCCTGGGAGGCGGCCCCGCGACCGCCGACCCCCATGCACGGCGTCTCGCCGATTCGCTGGTCGCCGTGAGCTTCGATATCCCCTACCCGGTATCCGGCGTGACGGCCCGCAGTTTCCGCGGCACCGGCCTGATCGTCGATGCCGAGCGCGGTCTGGTGGTGGTCGATCGCGACACCGTGCCGGTGGCGGAAGGGGATGCGCGTATCACCTTCGGCGGCAAGCTGCAGGTGCCGGCACGCGTCGTGTTCGTCCATCCGCTCCACAACCTCGCCGTGCTCGCCTACGATCCACGCCTCATAGGCTCGACGCCGGTACGGACCGCGCAGCTGCTGGCCCGTACTCTGGAGCCCGGCGAGCGGGTGTGGGTGGTGGGAATCCGGCACGACATGCGCCTCACGGCCCAGGAGAGCCGCGTTACCGGAGTCGACCCCATCGATATTCCGCTGCCGCGCACCCCAGCCTTTCGCGACAGCAATCTCGATGTGGTCAGCCTGCTCGACGGTCCCAGCGACTACGACGGGGTCATTTCCGACAAGTCGGGCAACGTGCTCGCGCTCTGGTCGACCTTCGCCATCGACAACGGCCATGACCTCATCGAGCAGAACATGGGGGTCCCCGCCTCGATCGTCGCCGCAATGCTCGGCGCGATCCGCTCGGGCGGCGAGCTGCGCTCGGCGGAAGCCGAGTTTGGCGCCATACCGCTGTCGAAGGCGCTCGAGCTCGGTCTGGATGAGCACTGGCTGCGGCAGGTCGAATTGCACAGCCCGGCGCACAGCCAGGTGTTGAGCATCCAGCGCCTGGTAGCAGGCTCACCCGCCGCAACGGCGCTGCAACCGGGCGACCTGCTGCTGAGCATCGACGGCAACGTGGTGACCCAGTTCGAGGAGCTGGAGCGAGCCAGTCAGCGGCCGCAGTTGCAGCTGCGCGTCTGGCGTAACGGCGCTGAGGTGCCCGTCGAGCTCGATACGGTGGCACTGAACGGCAGCGATATCGACCGGATCGTGATGTGGGCCGGCGCCACACTGCAAGCTCCGCATCGGGCGCTGGCGGTTCAGCGGGGCATTGCGCCGCAGGGAGTGTTCGTCGCCTATTACCTGTTCGGCTCGCCGGCGAGCCGGTCCGGTTTAACGGCGCTGCGCAACATCGTCGCGGTCGACGGAAAGCCGACTCCTGATCTCGATGCCTTCCTTGCCGCGGTCGCGGGCAAAGGCGACCGCGAGTCGGTGCTGCTGAAGACCGTGACCCCAAACCGCGCGATCGAAGTGATCACACTCAAACTCGATACTCATTACTGGCCGACCTACGAGCTAAGACGCACCGATGCCGGTTGGGAGCGTCGTACGCCCAGCGAGCGGCAGCTCGCGCGCAGCACCTCATGACGGCGCCTGCTCCGCGCTACTGGTGGGTCAACCACCAGCACGCTCAGCGCTACGAGATTGAAGGCGAATATCTCTGGTCGCCTAAAACGAACCCGAACGGCACCAGCAACGAGACCTACACCAATCTGACCAGGGTGATGCCGGGCGATGTCGTGTTTTCGTTCGCTGAGGCAGCCATCCGCGCCGTCGGCGTCGCACTCGGTCGGGCTCGGGAAGCGCCCCAGTCCCGGCAAGGCGGGGCAGCCGGTAAACAGCGCAGTGCGGAGCCGGGCTGGCAGCTGGCGGTACGATTCAAGCCACTGAAATCGGTGCTGAGACCGAAGGATCATGCGGCCGAACTGGCTGCATTGCTTCCGGCAAAACATTCACCCATAAGCGACAGTGGCGAGGCGAAGCGCAGCGTGTACCTGGCCTCGCTCCCGCAGCTCATGGCGGTAAGACTGCGCGAGCTCCTCGGGGGACAGGTCGAGGAGCTGGTTGCAAGGATCGGCGCATCCGCCGGCGGAGCGCTCGAAGATGAGCGGGCCGAGGCGCAACTGCAGTTGCGAACCGACATCGGACCCGCCGAGAAACTCGAGCTGGTGAGAGCCCGCAGTGGGCAGGGTGTCTACCGAACCAATCTGGAACGGGTCGAGCGCGGCTGCCGGGTGACTGGCTTGCTCGACCGCCGGCACTTGCGCGCCTGTCACATCAAGCCATGGTGTGTGTGTGACGACCGCGAGAAGCTCGATGGGTTCAACGGCCTGCTGCTGTCGCCGCACGTCGGTCATCTGTTCGACCGAGGCTATATCTCATTCTCCGACTCAGGCGAGCTCCTCGTGGCGCAATCCCTGAATCCTGAAGTACTGCAGAGCTGGTGCGTCGTGCTGCCGCGTAACGTCGGACTATTTCGGCCAGAGCAGTGCAGCTATCTCGAACACCACCGCCATGCGGTATTTCAGCAAAGGCTGGCTGGTGGTATGCGCAGCCACCAGTTCCTCACTCGCGATGTCGTGGTACCGGTGGTTGGCCCGAGCACCTTGACCGGCGAGGGTTGACGCGGGCGCAAAGGTTGAGCGTAGCTTTGAGATCGTGTTACCGGCGCGCTCGGGATGTACCATCGCTCCGGTGCGTCCATTTATTCGTCCTACGGCTTCCGCGATGCCTTCAATGCCAGCTAGCGCAATCCTGCCGGCCCGCCGTCCGCGCATGCATGGGCGGGCGATTGCGCTGCTGGCGCTCGCACTCGGCGCCGTCGCCCCGCTGCAGGCGCAGACCGCGCAAACCATCACGGTGGACGCGAGTGCCGCGACACAACCGTTTCCGCACTTCTGGGAGCGGATGTTCGGCTCAGGGCGCGCGGCGCTCAGCCTGCGCGAGAGCTACCGCGAGGATCTGCGCGCCGTCCGCAGCATCACCGCGATCGCCTACGTCCGCTTTCACGACATCCTCGATGACGACATCGGCGTGTATGCGGAGGATCGCGACGGCAAGCCGGTGTACAACTTCTCCTACGTCGACCAGGTGTACGACGGGCTGCTCGCCAGCGGCGTGCGGCCGATCGTCGAGCTCAGTTTCATGCCGCGCCAGCTGGCGCAACGCGAAACCCGCCACACGTTCTGGTACCACCCGGTGGTCTCCCCGCCGAAGGACTACGGCCGCTGGGATGCGCTGATCGACGCCTTCGCCCGGCACCTGGTGCAGCGCTACGGCATCGCGGAGGTCAGCCAGTGGTACTTCGAGGTGTGGAACGAGCCGAATCTCGACTTCTGGGCCGGCCAGCCGAAG
>Ga0209380_10001314_pt1 | contig 16840 bp, 15 predicted proteins | sample HubBroMetageWFT6_FD_188347 | JGI IMG/M metagenome (GOLD analysis project Ga0209380, IMG submission 188347) | Warmed and freeze-thawed soil microbial communities from the Hubbard Brook experimental Forest, New Hampshire - Hubbard Brook CCASE Soil... | ecosystem: Environmental > Terrestrial >...
GAAGGCGCCATCGATCCGTGGAACAAGCCGAAGTACCGGCCGATGTTTACGGAAATGAAGCGGTTTGCCAAGCAGGAGGAGGTTCCTCTCGACGTGCCTTGGGCGGATCTGGATGCGGCTCAGCAGGAGCGGATTCTGGACGGGGATGGAAAGTTCTTGGGGGTGCGCGGGTTTTTTGCGTACCTGGAGAGGAAGAAATACAAGCTACACGTCCGGGTGTTTCTGAGCCGGTACCGGGGATATTCCACTTGTCCAGACTGCCGGGGGTCGCGGCTGCGGCTGGAAGCCCGGCAGGTGAAAATCGATGGAAAAAACATTTGTGAAGTTTGCGCGATGACGGTGGAAGAGGCGGCAAAGTTTTTCGCCGGGGTGGAGTTGAGTCCGGAGGAAGCGGAAATTGCAGACCGGTTGCTACAGGAGATTCGTGAGCGCTTGCGGTTCCTGAATGATGTGGGACTGGAGTACTTGACGCTGGATCGGCTGTCGTCGACGCTTTCGGGAGGCGAGGCGCAGCGCATTCAGCTGGCGACTTCGCTGGGGTCGCGGCTGGTGGGGACGCTCTACGTGCTGGATGAGCCATCGATCGGATTGCATAGCCGGGATACGCACCGGCTGATCAAGATTCTGCAAGATTTACGCGATTTGGGGAACACAATTCTGGTGGTGGAGCACGATCCTGACATTATGCGCACGGCGGATCGCATTCTCGATCTGGGACCGGGAGCGGGAGAAAACGGTGGCAAGTTGGTGGCTGCGGGGACGTACGACGAGATCTTGCGCAATCCGGCATCGCTGACGGGACGTTATCTTGCAGAAGATTTGCGCATACAAGTGCCGGCGGTGCGGCGGCAGCCGGGAACGCAGCAGATCAGGATCAAGGGCGTGCGGGCGAATAATTTGAAAGGAGTCGACATCTGCATTCCGCTGGGGATGCTGGTGGCGATCACTGGAGTTTCGGGTTCGGGGAAATCGACGTTGCTGCATCAGGTTCTGTATCAGGCGCTAGGCGAGGCAAAAAAGCAGCAGGGACTTGGTTCTGGGCGCGGTTCGGCGACATGGGAGAGCTTGGAGGGCGATGAGTTTATTGACGAAGTGGTGCTCGTGGATCAGTCGCCGATTGGGCGTACGCCGCGTTCGAATCCGGTGACTTACATCAAAGCGTTCGATGCGATCCGCGATCTCTTTGCGTCGCTGCCGGAGGCGAAGAAGCGCGGCTTTGGCTCCGGGCATTTTTCGTTCAATATTCCAGGCGGGCGATGCGAGACTTGCCAGGGCGACGGCACGGTTACGGTGGAGATGCAGTTTCTGGCCGACGTGGAGCTGATTTGCGAGGAGTGTAAAGGCACGCGGTACAAGGCGCAGGTGCTCGAGGTCCGGTACCGCGGCAGAAACATTCATGAAGTGCTGAATCTGACGGTGAAGGAGGCGCTCAAGTTCTTTGCCGAGGCGCCTAAGATCACCGAGAAGCTGCGCGTGCTTGATGAAGTGGGGCTGGGATATTTGCGGCTGGGACAATCGGCGACAACTTTGTCGGGCGGAGAAGCGCAGCGCATGAAGCTGGCGGCGCATCTGCAGCCGGCGGCGCGGGAGATTGGCCGGCCCAGCGCTGGCAAGGGTGATGAAAGCCGGCGGCGTCGGCATCTGCTTTATATTTTTGATGAGCCGACCACTGGGCTGCACTTCGACGATGTGAGCAAACTGCTGGCGGCTTTCCGCCGTCTTATCGATGCAGGCGGATCGATCCTGGTGATCGAGCACAATCTCGAGGTGATCAAGACGGCGGACTGGGTGATCGATCTGGGGCCGGAGGGCGGAGCGCGAGGCGGCAAGATCGTGGCAGTGGGACCGCCGGAGGCGATCATCAAGGTGCCGGGGTCTTACACCGGAAAATATCTGGCCCGGGTGCTGGATGGCAATCACAGGCTGGATGCCAATTACAGGAATGAAGCGTCGCATTCCAATGGGCGCAAATAGTCTTTTCGCGGGCTGCCTGTTGGCGTTGATGGCGAGCGCCGTTGCGCAGGACGCGAGCGCGCCGGCGGCGCAGTCGTCTTCGCAATCGTCTCCGCAATCCGTGCCGCAATCTTCGTCGCACCGATCAGTTCATCACCTACAGGTTGAGGATGACGACACTGCGCACCCGCCGACAGAGCTTACCGAGGCGGAAGCGGCGATCGGACGGCGGGACTATGCCGGGGCGGAGCCTCTTCTGCAAAAATTGCTTGGCCGCGAGCCGGCGAGTTACGTGGGCTGGTTCGATCTTGGATTCGTGGAAAATGCTCTGGGAAAAATGGATGAGTCGATTGCGGCATACCGCAAGTCGGTTACAGCCAAGCCGGATGTCTTCGAATCGAACCTGAATCTTGGATTGCAACTGGCGAAGACGGGGCAAGCGGATGCCGAGGAGTTTTTACGGGCTGCGACTCATCTCAAACCCACCGACCATGCGGCGGAGGGTCAATACCGGGCCTGGGTGGGGCTGGCGCATGTGATCGAAAAGTTGAGGCCAGAGGAGGCGCTTGCGGATTACCGGCTGGCGGAAACTCTTCAGCCGAAGGAGGCGGAGCCGCACCTTTCTGCCGGACAACTTCTTGAACAGGAAAACAAGTTTGTCGAGGCGGAACAGGAATACAAGCAGGGGCTGGCGCTCGAGCCTGGGTCGTTGGACGCGATGATCGGGTTGGCGAACGTGTCGATGAAGCAAGGGCGTTTTTCCGACGCGGAAGAGTATTTGCGGAAGCTGCTGGTGGGACACGCGGATTCGGCGGCGGTGCATGTCCAGTTGGGGCGGGTGCTTGCAGCTGATGGAAAAACCGATGCTGCTGTCGCCGAATTGCAGATGGGAGTGAAACTCGCGCCGGGGGACGACGGTGCAGAGCGGGATCTGGCGGCACTGTACTCGGCTGCGGGGAAAAATGATCTTGCCGAGGGCAGCTATCGGCTGTTGGTGGCGGCTCATCCCAATGAGGCCGAACTGCATCGCCGTTTGGGGCAAGCGGAGCTGAGGCAGAAGAAGTACGCGGATGCGCAGCAGGAGTTCCTGAACACGGTCAAGCTGAAACCCGACTTCGCAGAGGCTTACGGCGATCTGGCGTTCGCTGCGAGCGAGAACAATAATTATCCGCTGGTGATCCGAGCGCTCGATGCGCGCGTCAAACTGTTGCCGGAAGTTCCCATCACCTATTTTCTGCGGGCTTCCGCCTACGATCACCTGCACGACCTGAAGAAGGCGGCGGAAAATTATCACCTCTTCCTTAACACGGCCAACGGGAAGTATCCTGATCAGGAGTGGCAGGCGAAACACAGGCTGATCGCCATTGAGCCGAAGAAATAGAGCCGAAGAAATAGAACGACGGCCGAACGGGGATGGGATGGTGAGTTTGCGATTCCGGCGAGTTACGGCTCTGGGCCTGGCGTTGTGGGCGCTGCTCGCGCCGTATGCGCCGGGCAAAAGCAAAGAGCCCACAGTCGAAGAATTGAAAGCCCGCGTCGTGACCGTCAGCGTGGCAGACCGTCCCGCGCTGTGCATTCATATATCGGAACGCCAACTGGATGCGGCCGGAAAGTTCTACGAAGCCGGCGAAGATCAGAACGCACAGACGGCGCTGGCGGACGTGGTCGCGTATTCGCAATCGGCTGGGGAGTATGCGATTCAGTCGCGCAAGCGCGAGAAGCAGAGCGAGATTGCGATTCGCAAAATGGTGCGTAAGCTGGATGACCTGAAACATACCCTTACCCACGACGAGCAGGGGCAGATACAGAACGCGATGGACCGGCTGCAGCGGGTGCGCGACGATCTGCTGGCGGCGATGTTTCCGAAAGCTGGTAAGTAAAATGAGGGCGATATTGTTTCGATCTGGGTTTGGAGCTGGGTTTCGAGCTGAGTCACGATCACGAGTGCGGCGCTGGCTTCGAGTCTGCGCGTGCATAGGTTTGTTTTTGCCGGGCGTCGAGGGAGCATGGGCGCAGCAGCATCGTGATCCGTTTACGCAGGCGGAGATCGACCAGATCCGGGATACAAGCTGGGAGCCGGATTTGCGCCTGACTCTGTATGTAAAGTTCGCGCGCGCGCGACTGCTGGCGCTGGAGCAGATGCGCAGCGACCCGAAGACAAAGGACCGTCCGCAACAGACGCACGACCGGTTGGATGACTTTCTGCTGATCTACGACGAGTTGAACGACAACATCGACACCTACGTCGACCGCAAGGACGATATCCGCAAGCCGTTGAAGAAAATCATTGAGGCCGATACCGAATTCCAGGCCAAGCTGCTGGCGTTGCGGGATGCGGCTGGCGTCCCAGGGGAAGAGAGCAAGCAGTACGAATTTGCTCTGACAACGGCTCTCGATACCGTGGATAGTTCAGTGGAGGACCATCGCAAGACTCTGGTTGAACAGGACGAGGCGGCGAAGCATCGGAAGAAATCGGATGCGAAGGAAACCGGGAGCAGGCCGGAGTGAAAATACCGGGGAGAAGCCGTCGAGCTTCGCTCGACTGGACAGCCAAGGGCTGCTGTCCCTACATGAGCATCTCGGGCTAATACGATCCATGCTAATCTGGGCTCACTGTGCGTGAGGGATTGCTGGAAATCTTCCATGAAGAGCACCGGCAGCTGCGTCCGGGGTCAGCGGCGCCGGAGTTGAAGATCGAGTTCTTCGCGTTTGCCAATGTCAACAATACGATTCGGCTGCGCGAAGGGCGGCTGCTGGTGCGGCTTTCCGATCTGCTGGAGGGCGCGCCGGACGCCGTAGTGCGTGCCATCGCTCATATTCTGCTGGCGAAGATGTACCGCAAGCCGATCGATCGCGTGCAGGCGGCCCGTTATCGAAGATATGTGGCCAGCCACGAGGTGGTAAGCAAGGCGCACCTGGTGCGGCAGATGCGGGGACGCAAGCGACTGCATTCTCCACAGGGGCGCATCTACGATCTGGACGCGGTGTTTGAAGATTTGAACCGGCGATTCTTTCATGGGCTGCTCGGCAGGCCACGCATGAGTTGGAGTCCGACGAAGACGCGGCGCATTCTGGGGCATTACGATCCCGCGCACAATGCGATTGTGATCAGCCGCATCTTTGACCAGTTTCTGGTTCCGCGCTACGCGGTCGAGTACATCGTTTACCACGAGATGCTGCATTTGAAGCATCCCGTAAAGCTGCGCGGGAGCCGGCGGTGCGTGCACTCGGCGGAGTTTCATGCGGAGGAGAAATTGTTTCCGGAGTTGGAGCGGGCGGAGGCGTTTCTGAAGAGGTTGTGAGGGAAAACGGCTTCGTGTGCGTTTAGGAATAGCATGATGCGTTGCGCTTGGCATTGACGGAGGCTTCGATGATTCCTCTTTTGAGGTTTCATTCGCTTGTTTGGTTATGCGTGTTTTGTCTCTCAGCCGGTTCCGCGCTGTCCGAATCGCTGGAGCAGCGCTGGCGAACGGAGCTTCCCAAAGAAATTTCCTGGTACGTGCGAACCTCACCGGGGATTCTGCTGGTGAAGGCGGGCAAGAGTCTCACCGCTGTCGACGCAACTGACGGACGGCAACTCTGGGTGCTTCCGGATCTTGGGTTAAACGGGCTCGCCGAGATGGGAGAAGTGCGCGGGAAAAATCTTCTTGAGATCCCGGGCCTGGGAGTGCTTCTTCTGAATCGAGTAAAACTTGCGGGCGATTCCGAGGGGCGCTTGATCGCGTTAAACCTGATGACCGGGGAACGCTTGTGGGACCATCCCCAGGTCGACGAGTTGATGTCAGCGATTCCCTTGCAGGGCAGTCGCGACGTCGCCTTAGTTTCGGTGCGGGTGGAACGCAAGACTTTGGTCAGGAACCTCATCCTTACAGCGGGCGAAGGGCCTCCAGCGTTGATCTATCCTTTCCGTCTTGAATTTCAGCGCATGGATCCCATCACGGGCAAGACCCAATGGAACGCGGAGTACCCGCGGACCTTCTATCCCGGCAGAATAAGTGTGGCCGCAAGCGCTGATCACCTGTTTATAAATTACAGCAACGGCATCGTGGGAAGCATAGACCTCGCGACCGGAAAACAGATGTGGGAAGAAGGTTCCAAGACCACAGGCAGCAACAGCCCACCGCTGTCGCTCGAGATGGCGAATGGCCGGCTGATCTACGGTGTGAAGAGTGTGCGGGCGGTCGATCCGGGCACAAACCAGGTCGGTTGGGAAATCGATAAGCTAGGCAAAATCACAGGGATCTCCTTGTGCGATGGAGTGGCCGTCGCTACTGGAGACAAGAACGTGGCGGCGGTCGATGCCGGGAGCGGGACTGAACTTTGGCGCAAGAAAACGTATGGGCATGGCACGAATATTCTTTGGGAGAAGCACTCTGACGCTATCGCTTATGTGGACGGGAAAGGCTTGCATACCGTAGAGCGGAGGACTGGCAAGTCGCTGCTGGACGCGCGATTGCAGGGCGAATACCATCCTATTTTCATTCGCCTGGCGAGCCACGAGGTTATAGTGACGATCGCCAGAGACGAAGTCTCGGCCTACAACCTCCAGACAGGAAGGAAGCTCTTCGGGGGTGGCAAGATGGTCGGTTTCTACCCCGCCTACACATTTCTGAACCACTGGCCGATGCCCGACGATGGAGCGGAGTTGGTTCCGAGGGGCCAAAAGACACCGGACACGGACGCCGACATCGTAGCCGAAGGCAGTCTGCTCACTGGTGCCGCCCTGCGGCGTGTCGAAGGGTATCGAACCGCGGTCGAAGTGTCACTGGATGCCTACGAAACGGAGGACGATGCTGGGGTGCGAAAGATTTGGTGGATTGACGCAGAAACGAATCGCCGGGTCGAAATCGATGTTACGGATGCTCAACACGATGTCAGTAGGCAATTGGGAATGATATTTGCGGTGAATAAGAATCAGATTTGGGGCGCGGCGATCACGGCGAAGTAGCGGTTGTTTGCATGTCTAGTTCTGCGGCTGGCTGTGGATTGAGCTTGTGCCGCTAAGTGGGATCCCTGGACATTGTTGGCTGAAAAGCATCACGTTGGCTGAGGGTGGCCACCGGAGTTGCATGCGGGGGAGAAGTTGTTTCCGCAGTTGGAATTGGCGGAGACATATTTGGAGCGGTGGAATGAGCGATGCGTCTCAATCAGAATGGCGATGAAGTCTGCACAGTTCCGGCAAGATTCAGGACCGTGATTTGCTGACCAGAGACGCGACGAACCGTCTGAGTGCCTCGGGGTCACGGAATATCAGGAGCTGCGCAGTTGCCGCGTGCTTCGAGATGGCCTGCATGAGAATCGGACGACTTCGAGAGCGGTACCACACGAGCCAGCGCCAGAAGTCGGCACGCTCGCGAGATCGCCGGACTGCCCGCCAGGCACAGCGGGTGAGCGAGAAGTCCAAAAGAATGACCGTATCCGCCGCTCGAAGCCGAACCTCAACGGCGTCGTAGGGACCCAGGTCCCCATCCATGATCCATCCCGCTTCGATCCGTCCCTCTCCGGCAACGAGTTTCTCTTGCAGGACCACCCATTGATCGCGAGGTGTTGCGGCCAGACCTGCGCGCCAGAAAACCTCATCAAGCTCGATTACAGGAAGCCCCGTGATTTCGCCCAAGCGCCTCGCGAGGGTGGATTTGCCTGACGCTCCACGGCCTAGGATGACCACGCGTTTCATATTCCCCCAGCGTACAAGGCGGCTCCCCTCGGAGGCGTAGAATCAGGCTGATGAGGAGTAGCGCTATGAAATACCGAATTGCTATGTGGGCGAGCGCAGGTTTTCTGGTTGCGGGCTTCTGGGCTCTTTTCGCCCTTGCGACTTTTCCATCGACAAACGAACGAATGCGCGATGTCTGGGCGCTCGTCTGTTTAACCTGCCCCATTGCAATGGCTGGCCGGCATCACCCTATGAGTCTGTATGAGGTTCTGGCGGCGAATGCCGCTACGTATGCGCTGGTCGGTCTGATCGTCCAGACCGTGCGGCAGCAGCTGCATCACGCGAAATAATTCAAACTTCTTCGTTCCAGCATTCCCGCGAAGGCCGGTATCTTCAGCACTGAAGAACCAACTTCATCGAACGACGAGCTTCCATACTACGATCGCGACTACGACAGCCAAGCCAACGCTGTAAATGATTCCCCTGGCCTTGAGGAGCTTATTGTTCATGTACATAGAGGATTTGTTTTCACTCCTGAACAAGCATTCCTTTTCCATCCGGTTTTGTCAAAGCATTGATCAGCCTGTCGAATGCGCCATGCCGCCGTCGAAGTTTGGGATTGCGGACGAGGGAGAGTAGGAAGCGTACATCGTTGTTGGCTGAAAACCACCAGGTTGGCCGAGGGTGGCCACCGATTCCGGATGGAAACCTTCGTTTCGCTTGAAGACTCTCGCCCTCATCTCTGAAAACAAAAGAGTTATGGAGCTTCCCTGCCTTCCGCTTTTGGCATAGCAGTTGCTTTGTGCGATATTGCGTACGTCTTTTCTGATCTCAGGTTTCCGAGCAATCCAAAATCTAAGTCGGGAGTTCCCAAGAGGCAAGATATGAAAACGAACTTCCTGCCGTCCTTGTCTTGTGTCTTATCAGTGTCGTTGGCGCTGAGCCTCGGGGCTCACTCTGCGCTGGCACAGAGCAACGCGTCCTCAGACTCGAAGATTGAGATCGAGAATTGGGTCAAGCCGGAGTCCGGCTGGCTGTATGTCCTCGACCCCAAGCCCGAGCCGGTCACGCCTGGAGGGCGGGTCTGGCTGGTCGATCCCGAGACCGCCAAAGTGATGGGCAGCATTCGCACGGGCGAGAATCCGGACTTCGCTCTGTCGCCGGATGGACGCCGGTTGTATGTGGCGTCGATCACGGACGGCGACACAAGCGAACTGGCGGTGGTCGATACGGCGCAAGGCGCAATCGTGCAAAGGAGCATGATCCAGGACCGCGAAGTGGCCAACGTGCTGCCGGCATTTTCGGCGATGGCGGTTTCGGGCGACGGGCTGGCGTTGCGAATCCTGCTGGACACGCCGAAATCGGCAGACGCGGATTCGTTCTTGCTGGCCACGTTCGACACGCAGGCTGGAGAATTTCTGCAGCGGAGCGTGCACCTGGGGAACTGCGGACCCGGGCGTTTTATTTCTTATCCGACGGCGGATCAGTTCGACTTTCTTTGTCCGAGGACGAACAAGATCAGGTTGATTCGCCTGGATGCCGAGTCGCGCGAACTGGAAAACACAGACGTCACACTTCCGTGGGAAAGGCGAGTGGGCGCTGCGCAGGCGATTGAGGCTCCAGGCGCTCAAGACATGGCGATTGTTCGCGGAGACGGGGGCGTGGTCACGATGAATGTTGCCACCCACGAATTTGCCGAGACCCCGGCGCATCCGGCTCTTCCCAATCGCGTTCTTCCGGCGGCCTGGCCGACTTCGCCCGACGGCAGCAGGGTGTATCTGGGTTACAACACGGAGTACGACCGGCACTACGACAACCGCTTTTATCTGGACTATGGCCGGCCTCCGAACCTGCGGCCGAATGATGCGACGGTGGGCGAATTTCGCGTGCTCGATACGCGGACATGGAAGAAGGTCGGCGCCATCAGGACGAAGATGCCCTTCTGGACGGCGGTAATTGGGAGCGACGGCAAAGTGCTTTACGCGATGGCTCCGCAGAAGCACAGCATTCTGGTGATCGACACGGTGAAGATGCGGGAGGTTCGCACGCTCAAAGTTGGCGGCGCGCCGGCGCTAGCGGTGGTGGCGCCGTAAGCGACCTTTCAAGCGCAAAACGAAGATTGTGGGAGAACGGTATGAAGGCATGCGTATCGATATTTGTCGGAATCGCATTACTCGCTTTTTCAGGATGCGGCGGGAGTTCGTCAGGGACATCTTCTCAACAAGGCTCAAGCTCCAAGAACGAATGGAAATGGGATGCTGGCTCGGATGCGGCCAACCAGTCCGGAGTCTATGGAACGCAGGGAACGGCTGCCGCCAGCAACACTCCGGGAGGGCGAGACGGCGCAGTTAGTTGGACCGATGCATCAGGAAATTTCTGGCTGTTCGGTGGAACAGCAAATCCAACCCAAACCACGGATAATTTTCTCAACGACCTGTGGAAGTACAGCGCCGGCCAGTGGACGTGGATGGGCGGGTCAAACGATTACAACCAGGCAGGGATTTACGGAACTCAGGGCACTGGCGCTCCCGCCAATATTCCGGGCGCGCGTGTCTCGGCTGTCAGTTGGAAGGATACGTCAGGAAATTTCTGGTTGTTCGGAGGACTTGGCCTGGATGTAAATGGATCGAGCGAATTTCTCAACGACCTATGGGAGTACAGCGCGGGCCAATGGACCTGGGTGGGTGGGTCAAGTGTCGGGACTCCGAATCAAGTGGGAATCTACGGCACCCAGGGTACCGGTGCCCCCGGGAACATACCGGGAGCTCGGAACCTTGCCATGAGTTGGACCGACGCTTCCGGAAACTTTTGGCTGTTCGGTGGTTCGGGATTGGATTCCACTGGTACCGTGGGAAATCTCAACGATCTTTGGAGGTATAGCGCTGGCGAATGGGCCTGGATGGGTGGGGCAAATGTGGCCAACCAACCAGGAACATATGGAGTTCAGGGAACCGTCGCTGCCGGCAATACACCCGGCGCGCGGTTCGGAGCTGCTACCTGGACCGATGCGGCCGGAAATCTCTGGCTCTTCGGTGGCTCATCGGGCACGAATACTTTTGCTCCGCTGAGTGATCTGTGGAAGTACAGTGCCGGTCAATGGACGTGGATGGGTGGATCGCAGTTGCCCGACCAAAACGGGGTCTATGGCACGGCGGGAGTCGCTGCGGCCGCCAATACCCCGGGAGCCCGCGTTCTGGCCGCCACCTGGACCGATGCTGCCGGAAATCTGTGGTTGTTCGGCGGGGATGGTTACGATTCGGCTGGAGATGTTGACGAACTGAATGACGTGTGGAAATACAGCTCTGGACAGTGGACGTGGATAGCCGGATCAAACATCGCAGGCCAGGAGGGAACATACGGAACGCTGGGAAGCGCTGCTGCCGGCAACGCCCCCGGAGGAAGAAGCCAGGCTGTAGGGTGGACCGATGCGTCCGGAAATTTCTGGCTGTTCGGAGGACTGGGTTACGACGCGACCGACACCTTGGGCCAGCTTAACGATTTGTGGGCGTTCGAACCTTAAGGCTGGATGGTTTACCTGACACCTTTTTGAATTACGAGTCTCCGCGACTGCAGCAGCGTTGCTGGTGAAAAGTCGTCTACGCTTCAAATCACGCGTAGGAAACTCCGTTTAATCCCAGATTTCGCCGTGTGATGCGGATCACGCGCGTTTGTGATGCGGCGGATTGACGCTACCGCTGCCGGCAGCTTATCCTTGAAGTTGAAATTGAAATTCATTTTCAAGATCGTTTTCATGGCAGGAACCTTATAAATGCTTCAGGCTTTCATCATCACGTTGCGCGAGGGGGTCGAGGCGGCGCTGATTGTTGGCATCACGCTGGCTTACCTCGGGAAGATTGGGCGCAACGACTTGCGCAAGGCGGTGTATGCGGCGCTGGGCGCGGCTTTTGCGGGCAGCATCGGGATTGCGATTGTGATCTCGCGGCTGAACTGGAACGAAGACGTGTTCGAAGGCTGGATCATGCTGGTTGCGGCCTTCTTCGTCGTCACCATGGTTATTTTCATGATGAAGACGGGGCGCAAGCTGAAGGGCGAGATCGAGGGCAAGGTCGGACTGCTGGCCGGTAAGGATGCATGGGTTGGGCTGTTCTTTTTTGTGTTTCTGATGGTGCTGCGCGAGGGCGCGGAGACCGTGCTCATTCTTTCCGCGGTGTCGCTGAACTCGACCGAGCTGATGAGCTTTCTCGGTACGCTGCTGGGCGTGATCGCGGCCATTGCTTTCGGCGTAATCTTCGTGAAGGGCAGCGTGCGGATCAACCTGCAGAAGTTCTTCCGGGTCACGACTGCGATTCTGTTTCTGGTGGCGGCGCAGCTCGTCATCGCAGGGCTGCATGAGCTTTCAGAGAGCGGCGTGATTCCCTCCTCGAAGCGGGAAATGGCGCTCATTGGGCCAATCGTGCGCAACGATTTATTTTTCTTTGTGACCATCGTTGCTTTGGCGGCGCTGATGATTTTGTTTGACGCCAAGCGGCGGCAACCGGTGCCGGAATCGGCATCGCCCGCGCAGCGGCGGAAGGCGATTTGGAGCGCGCGCAAAGAACGGCTGTGGATGACGGCAGTGTACACATTTTCTTTCCTCTTTATCGGGATGGTGACAGCAGAGTTTGTTTATGCCAAGAGCGCCAGCGCGCTCTCGCCGGCGACGGAGGTCAGCTTTACGAATGGCGAGTTGAAGATTCCGCTGGCGCAGGTGGCCAATGGCGACCTGCATCGCTACGAGGCGCGGGAGAACGGCGTGGAAGTTCGCTTCTGGCTCTATCAGAAGCCGGATGGCAAGATTGCCACGGTTTTCGACGCCTGCGAAATCTGCGGTGCGGTGGGCTTCTACAAGTCGGGCAACGGAGTGGTTTGCAAGAACTGCGCCGCGCCGATCAATCCGCAGTCGGTGGGCGCGAAGGGCGGATGCAATCCGATACCGCTGAAAGCCACGCAGACCGCCGATGCCGTGATTATTCAAGAGGCGGACATCGCGGCCGGCAGCCGCGTGTTCGAAAAACAGTAAGAGATGTTCGCGCGGCTCGTCTACGAATCGTTTCGCCGGCAGAAACGGCGGAAGTTGCTGGCCGGCGCCGCGATCACTTTGGGCGTGACCGTAGCGACGGCGATGATTGCGGTCGCCACCGACATCGGTGACAAGATCAACCGCGAACTGCGCACCATTGGCGCGAATCTGCTGGTCACTCCCGAGGAAGATTCGCTGGATGTGGAAATCGGCGGAATCAACCTGAAGCCGCCGAGCGACGGCGCTTTCCTGAACGAAGCCGACCTGCCCAAAATCGAGGGCACTTTCTGGCACAACAACATTACGGGGTTTGCTCCCATGCTGCCGGTGAATGTCGCGCTGCAGCGTGGCGGCCAGACGGAGAATCTCACCTTGCTTGGAACTTATTTCGCCAGACAGATTTCTTTTGGCAAAGAGGCGATCACGACCGGCGTGCGATCCACTCACCCGTGGTGGAAAGTTACCAGTGGAGCATGGCCCGGTGATAATTCCCGCGACGTTCTTCTGGGAGAGCGGTTGGCGGCGCGGCTATCGGCGAAGGCTGGCGATGAAGTTACTCTCTCTGGACGTCAGTTGCATGTGAGTGGGATTCTTTCGACGGGCGGGGTGGAAGACGATCAGGTAGTTGCACCGATCGCGCTGGCGCAGGAAGTTCTCGGCAGACCCGGAGTGGTTCGCCGCGTTTACGTGAGCGCGCTTACGAAGCCGGAAGATGCCTTAGCGCGTCGCGATCCCAGGAGCATGTCGGGACCGGTTTATGACCGCTGGTACTGCTCGCCATATCCGCAGTCGATTGCGTTTCAGTTGCAGGAGGCGATTCCGCACTCGCACGCCGAGCAGATTCGTCAGGTGGCGCAGAACGAGGGCGCGGTGCTCACGCGCATCGAGGGGCTGATCTTCCTGGTTACGCTGGCTGCTTTGCTGGCATCCGCTTTGGCGGTTTCGGCCGCGATGGCGACGGCGATCTTCGAACGGCGGGTAGAGGTGGGCTTGATGAAGGCCTTGGGCGCGGGAAGATTCGCCGTGGCCTCCATCTTTTTTGCCGAAGCGACGCTGCTGGCCGTGATCGGCGGGCTGGTGGGCTTCGGGGCCGGAGCGGCGCTGGCAAGGCAGATCGGGCGGTCTATTTTCAATTCGCAGATTACGATTCCTCCGGTGCTTCTACCCGTGATTCTGGCGATTGCGGTGATGGTTACTTTTGTGGGAAGCGCGGCGGCGATTCGCAAGGCGGTGGAGCTTGATCCGGTGTTCGCGCTGCGAGGTGAGCTGTGAGCGCGAGTCCATCAGAGTCGGCGCGGGAAATCGCCGCGAGTCGCGGAAAGTCTCCACATACTTCCATGTTTCTTCGCATGCTGGTGCGTGCAGCGGCGCTCCGGCGCGGGCGGGCGCTCGCGGCTTTGTTTGCCATGGTTGTAGCCGCTGCTGTGGCCACGGCGGTGCTGAATCTTTATGTCGATGTGCAGGCCAAGCTGCGCCGCGAATTTCGCAACTACGGAGCCAACATCGTTCTCGTCGGAAGAGACGGCGCTTCCCTTCCCGCGCGCGCGCTTGTGCAGGTGGAATCGACTCTCGCCGGCCGTGGCGTGGTCGCCCCCTTCGGGCTGGTCGTGGCGCGGACCAGCGCTGGTCAGCCGATCGTGGTTGCGGGCACGGATTTTGATCGGGTGCGACAACTCGACCGCTGGTGGTCGGTGAGCAACTGGCCTGCGGCGCCGCAGCAGGCGCTGATCGGAGTGCGTGCGCTTTCTGCAGTCTCGCCTAGAAATCAGCCTTTTGATCTCACATTTCAGGGACGTACGATCCATCTCACCCCAGCCGGAACAGTTGAGACTGGCGCGGCCGAAGACAGCCGGATTTATCTGTCGCTGCCGGATTTCGTTGCCTGGACGGCAGTGCAGCCGTCTACTATCGAGGTCGCGGCGACAGGTTCCCCCGAGGAGATCGCCGCAAGCGTGCGCCAGCTTGAGCAGGCGGTTCCAGCCGCCGATGTGAGGCCGGTTCGGCAAATCATGGAGGGAGAAGCCCGCGTTCTGGGCAAGACCCGCGCTACTTTGCTGGCTGCGGCGGCGCTGATTATTCTGACGGCTGCGCTGTGCGTGCTTTCGACTTTGATGGGATGGGTCTTCGACCGGCGGCGCGATTTTGCGATCATGAAGGCGCTCGGGGCGTCGGACCGTTTGCTGAAGGGATTTTTCGCCGCGGAAGCGGCGGCCCTGGGCGCGGCTGGCGCAGTGATCGGATTCGTTCTGGGTATCGGCATCGCGGCGTGGATCGGGCGGGTTAACTTTCATGCTCCGGTGGCCCCACGATTCAGCGTCCTGCCCTTTGTTCTGGCTGGTAGCATAGTGGTGACGCTGCTCTCGGCGATCCTGCCGATTTCTTTGTTGCGGCGGGTGCAGCCTGCGGTCATTCTGAGGGGGGAGTGAAGATGATTCGGATCAAGAACGTCACCAAACTCTACCCTTCCCAAGGCGCGGGCCAGGAGAACACGAATGGCAAGGGAGATGAGGCCAGCGCCATTCATGCGCTCGATCACATCTCGCTGGACGTTGCGCCGGGCGAGTGGCTGTCGATCATGGGGCCGTCGGGCTCGGGTAAATCGACGCTGGTGAATCTGATCGGCTGCCTGGATCGGCCCACTGCGGGCGAAATCTGGCTTGACGGCGAGAACGTGGCGGGCATCTCTTCAAGCGAATTGAATCGCGTGCGCGCGGAAAAAATTGGATTCATCTTCCAGCAGTTTCACCTGATTCCGTTTCTCACCGCTGTCGAAAACGTCATGCTGGCGCAGTACTTTCACAGCATGACAGACGAGAAAGAGGCGATCGAGGCTCTGGCCCGCGTGGGGCTGGGCGATCGGGCTCATCATCTGCCGTCGCAGCTTTCAGGAGGCGAACAGCAGCGGGTTTGCATCGCGCGGGCGTTGATCAACGATCCCAGAATTATCCTGGCCGACGAACCGACGGGAAACCTGGATGCAGTGAATGAAGAGATCGTGCTGCGGCTGCTGCGCGAATTTCACCAGCAGGGCCGGACGATCGTGATGGTCACCCACGATCCGGTGGTGGCGCGGCTGGCCGACCGGCGCATCGAGTTTCATCACGGCAAGATCGCGTCGCAGGAAGTTTTCGCGATGGCCGATGAAGAGCAGTTCGACGAGGTGCTCGAAGAGCTTTGGGTGCTGGGCGAACACGGTGAAATCGCCGAGGTCGAGCGCATGGAGGTGCACGGCGCGCTGCCGGTAAGCCTGGCAGTCGAGAAGATGATGCAGATGGGGCTGGTAGTTTCGGCGCCGCATCCACCCCATCCTCACGATCACAAACCCTTCGTGAATCCCTGCCACGATGCCCTCAAGCCGGTGTCGGCCTCGCTCGGCGATGGCACGCTGGTCGTGGAGCTGACGGAGCGCGGCCGCGAACGCGCTGGCAGCATCATCCGGCGGCATCGCCTGGCTGAGCGGCTCTTCACCGATAGCCTGGCCATGGACAGCGAATCGGAGATCGAGCAGCAGGCCTGCAAGTTTGAACACATTCTTTCGCCGGAAGCTACGGACAAGATCTGCACCTTTCTCGGACATCCGCGTACTTGCCCGCACGGGGCGCCGATTCCACCGGGGGCGTGCTGTGGCCGAAACTCTGACCTTGCCCCAGAAGCCATACCGAGTTCGGCGGCTCGAACCCGCTCCTAAACCCCTTCATGGGAACAACTCTGGTCATCGGTCGCGAACCGACCCACTGCTATTATCAATCTGATTTCATCCACCATGACTTTCCGGCGTCCCACTATCGGTGTATTCGATTCCGGCTTTGGCGGTCTCACCGTTCTTAAAGCTTTACTTGAACTTATCCCTGAGGCCGATTACCTCTACTTTGGCGATACGGCGCGGCTTCCCTACGGGTCGAAATCGGTGGAGACGGTGGCGCGTTACGCCGTCGAGGCTGCCCACTACCTTGAATCTCACGGAGCGGAGTTGCTGGTGATCGCCTGCAATACTGCGACTGCCCTTGCTCTCGACCAAATCACGGCAGCGGCCCATGTGCCCGTGGTGGGCGTGGTAGAGCCGGGAGCCGGAGCGGCCGTCTCCGTCAGCGTGAACAGGAAGGTTGTGGTCATCGGGACGGAGGCTACGGTGAGCAGCCACGCTTATCGCAAGGCTCTGGAAGCGCGCGGGCTCGAGGCGCGGGAAAAGGCTTGTCCACTGCTGGTTCCGC
>Ga0209380_10001315_pt1 | contig 16807 bp, 15 predicted proteins | sample HubBroMetageWFT6_FD_188347 | JGI IMG/M metagenome (GOLD analysis project Ga0209380, IMG submission 188347) | Warmed and freeze-thawed soil microbial communities from the Hubbard Brook experimental Forest, New Hampshire - Hubbard Brook CCASE Soil... | ecosystem: Environmental > Terrestrial >...
AGAAAAAGTTCCATCACCGTTGCCGAGAAGAATAGTAATGGTCCCCGACCCCGAGTTGGCGATGACCAGGTCGGGGATGCCGTCTTCGTTGAAATCTCCGGTGGCCAGGAAATACGGACTCGTGGAGACGGTGATGGTTTGCTTCAGGGTGAGCGCTCCGGAAGCGCTTCCTAAAAATGTTGTAACCGTACCGGCAGTCGCATTGGCGACCGCTACGTCGGGGTAGCCGTCATTGTTGAAGTCTTTGATGACGACGCCATAGGTTCCCGAGCCGCCGGAGGTGTAGGCGGTGGATCCGGGAAAGCCCGCGGTCACGGTTCCATTGCTGCCGGTTCCAAAGAGCGTGTTTCCGTTGCTGGCGTCATAAAATTTCATGGCGCCGTTCTGAGCGGTCGAGCCGAAGGGAACGAGAACTCCGGAGTAGCCGGTGAGGGTGTAGTTATCCGCTGGCGGAGCGGCTGCTTGCGGCTGGCTACACCGTGATGATCGAAACCAGCGGCGAGCGGTTCATCGGGCGCCTGTCCAGGGAAGTCATCAAGATTGTGGACGTGAAATGCCCGGACTCAGGCGAGCCAGATACGTTTGACCCGAGAAATCTCGAAGAATTAGGCGCGAATGACGAAGTGAAATTCGTGATCTCGAGCCGCAAGGATTACGAATTCGCACGCGAATTCAGCCGCGAACACCGGCTGGCGGAGCGCGTCCGCGAGATTTTGTTCTCGCCGGTTCATGACGACCCAAACGGAAAATGGAGCGGTCTCGAACCGCGCGAACTGGTCGAATGGATGCTTGAGGACGGATTGCAGGTTCGGCTCGGTTTGCAGTTGCACAAGATTGTGTGGGACCCTGCCATGCGTGGTGTCTAGGTCAGAAGGCGAAGGATACGATTCGTGGGAAAAGTCGACGCCATCGTTTTGCTGAGCGGAGGAATGGACTCTTGCGTCAGCGCGGCCGAAGCGCTCCATAAATACGGGCGCGGCCGCGTGGGGTTGCTCCACGCCAGTTATGGCCAGCGGACAGAGGCGCGGGAGCGACGGGCCTTTTTGGAGATCGCGGAGTTCTATGGCGCGCAGGAAAGGCTTCTTGTCCGGCTGGACTATTTCCGGGCCATCGGGGGCTCAGCCCTGACTGATGCTAACATTGCTGTTCCAGAAAATGATCTGGGCGCGCCGGGGCCAGGCGGTAGCGCGATCCCGGTGACCTACGTCCCTTTTCGCAACGCACATTTTCTGAGTGTGGCGGTGAGTTGGGCGGAAGCGACCGGAGCCGGTGCTGTTTACATAGCGGCCGTCGCCGAAGACAGCTCCGGGTATCCCGATTGCCGGCCGGAGTATTACGAAGCTTTTCAGGAATTGATTCGCCGGGGAACGCGTCCGGAGACAAAAATTGAGATCGTGACACCGGTGATTCGCCTGAAAAAAAGCGAAATTATCCGGCGCGGCGTCGAACTAGGCGCCCCACTGCAATTGACGTGGTCCTGCTATCAGGGTGAGGAGTTGGCGTGCGGAACCTGCGACAGTTGCCTGCTGCGATTAAGAGCCTTTGCAGAGGCTGGTGTTCGCGACCCGATCGCCTACCGGCCGGAATCCCGCGCCGGGGTCGCGAAATGATGTCGTGGCGCTTGGATTCCCGGCGATATGAGGGATAATGGTGCAAACCGGCCAGCGGACCGAGGCCGGCGCTCCTCCACAAAAAAGGAGAATGGGGCATGGTGAAATGGACGAAGACGTACGCGCTCGTCGCAATCCTGGCGTTGGGAATGCTGGGATGCTTTGCAACGCGCACGGCTGCGCAACAAGAAGGGAAGATTACCGGCTCGCTCATCGATTTTGATGGGAATCCGTGGGCCAATCTTCCGGTGAAAATCAAGAGCGAGCAAGGCGTGACAACCGAATCGAAGACGGACGAGACCGGAAAATTTTCGTTTACGGGCCTGAAGAACGGCAAATATACGTTCACCGTGCAGCCCCCGCAGATGCAGACCCCGTTCGAAGTCCCGGTCGAGGTGCGCGGCGCGGACACTCCGCCGATCAACATCAACTTCAAGGAAATTCTGGAGAAGCAGAACCCCGAAGCAGCGGCGAAATACAAGCAGCAACAGGCGGAGCAGAAAAAGTTCCAAGGCATGAAGGAGCAATTCGCGAAGGGCGTGGCCCTGCTGGATCAGGAGCGCGCGGCGAAAGCCGAGCTCACGAAAGCTAAGCCTGATGAGAAAGACGCCCTGAAGGCCAAGATTGCCGACCTCTCCAACCAGGCCGTCACAACATTTCAGGATGGTCTGAAGGCCGCTCCGGAAAAGGATCCGAACATCCACCTGTTCTGGGCGCGCATGGGCGAAGCCTACGACCTGGCGGGACGCAACGACGAAGCGATCAACGCCTACCAGCAGGCGATCGCCGCGAAGCCGGACAATCCGAGCTACTACAACAACCTGGGGAATATTCTGGGGCGGACCGGCAAGATCGACGAAGCCCGCGCGGCTTACACCAAGTGCGCTGAGCTTGATCCGCCAAACGCGTCAATGGCCTGGCGCAACTTTGGCATCAGCTTGTATCAAGCGGGGCGCATGGTGGAGGCCATCGAGCCGCTGAAGAAGGCCACGGAGCTCGATCCCAAGAATGCGCAAGCGTGGTATTTGCTTGGCGCGTGCATGGTGGCGGACCCTTCGATCTACAAAACAGTGGGCGACAAGATCGAAGTGGCCCCAAAGCCGGGAACGGTTGAAGCGTACCAGAAGGCCATCGAGCTGGATCCGAACGGCCCCTGGGGCACGCAAGCCAAGCAGGGCCTGGAGCAACTCCAGCAACTGACCGGCGGCATCGAGACGAAAGTCGGCAATAAGAAAAAGAAGCCGTAAACCCAAGGGCAGAAATACAACCTCGTTTCTGGAAGACGGCCCCAGCTCGCCGGGGCCGTTTTTCTTTTTAGCGGTGAGTCAGCGTGCCGGTGACTTTCGTGCGGCGAAGCGACCAGGAGAAAATCACAACGGACGAGGGCAGCAGGACAGCGGCGAAGGCAAGCAGAAGCAGCAGCGGGTGTCCGAGGGTAAGGATGCCGGCACCATCGAGAAGCGCGCCACGCATCGCGTCCATCGCATAGGTCACCGGATTCAGATGCGCGACGACCTGCAGCCATGGAGGCAGGATGGTCACTGGAAAAAGCATGCCGCCCGCGACGCTCGAGACTCCCAGGATGAACCACTTCGCGGGATTCCCCCTCTTGAATAGCAAGAGGTAAGCCGCAGAGAGCACGCCGAGGCCGGAAAATGCCAGTAACGTGGCCAGGAGCACGGCGAACACCGCCAGCCAGTTTGCGGCGTGCAGGGGAAAATCAAACAATAGCGCCGCCCAGCCGAGATAGACCGCGATGCGCAGCGTCGTGGCCGCAAAGGGATAGAATGCCGAACCGATCAGGATGACCGGCAACGAAACTTGCGTAACCAGCAGAGGTTCCAGAGTACCAGCGTCGCGTGCTTCCTGGAGGCTGCGGTCAAACGTATCCAGCGCGGCATTCAGGTAGTCAAAGAAAACGAATCCGGCCAGCGAGTACGCGAAATATGTTTTCCCCTGGGGAAGGGCGTCGCGCAGCGCAGGCGAGTCCACGAACCGCGCTACGTAATAGAACATTGCCGCGCCGAAGAGGGCTTCGACCGCTTCCAAAATAAACGGGCTGCGATAGGTGCTGGCAATCCGAAGATCGCGTTCAAAGAAAAGTAAAATGTCGCGCAGGATTTGCCTCATTCCGGTGTTGACTCTCCGGCGGAGTAGAGCCGCCGCCCCGTGAGCCGCGCAAACGCTTCTTCGAGCGATGAGGACAATGTCTTGGCCCGCAGCGCGGTGGGAGTATCGAACGCCAGCAGTTTTCCGTCATCAAGAATAGCCACGCGGTCCGCTAGGAGTTCGATTTCCTGCATGGTGTGCGAGGCAAAGAGCAGCGATGTGTCTTTCCGCGCCAGAACTTCCGTTTTCAGGAAATGCCGGAAATCGGCGGCGGCGATGGCGTCGAGGCTGCGCGTCGGTTCATCCAGCAGCAATACTTTCGGTTGATGAAGCAGCGCGCGGAGCAGACTGAGACGCTGAATCGTGCCGGAAGAAAGCGCGCGCGCCTGGCGGTCCAACACGCGGCTCAATCCGAACCGTTCGCCGAGGGTTTCGATGCGACTGGCGGTGAAATCATCGGAGAGATGGTTCAAGCGGCCAAAGAAGGTCAGATTCTGGCGGCCGGTCAGCCGCGCATAGAAGCCGAGGTCGCTTCCCGCGTGGTAGCCGATTTGCCGCCGTACCGCCGCGGATTCGCGCGCGGTATCGTGCCCGGCCAGGGAAGCCGTGCCCCTCGTTGGCAGGAGCAGTGTGGCCAGAATGCGAAGCAATGTCGTTTTGCCGGCTCCGTTGGCTCCGAGCAAAGCGACCGCCTCGCCTTGCTTAACTTCGAGGGAAATGCCGCGTAGCGCGGGCGACGTGGGCGCTGCAAACGGCTGTATATAAGTGCGCCAGCCACTCAGCGCCGGAGGAAACCATTTCTCCAGGGAATCCAGGATGATCGCGGGGTCAGACACTCCCGAATTTATAGCGTGTCTCACAGCGGAAAACAATCCGCGCGGTATGAGGCGCTCTGACCGCCGAACATGGAAGTCTGAATCAAACCCCGGTAAGATACCCGTATACTCGTGGAATCCGTTTCCCAGGCAGGAGCCCAAAAGATGGTGGAGTTGACAATGCGCGCCGTTGTGCCGGCTCACGTGCTGATCAGGCAACTGGACGGGGAATCCGTGTTGCTGAATCTGGAAAGCGAGCGATATTTCGGCCTGGATGCAACGGGCACGCGGATGTGGGAACTAGTGACCTCGCAGCCGTGTATCGCTTTGGCATTGGAAAAACTTCAGGAAGAGTATGAGGTGGAGCCCGAAATTTTGCGGAATCACCTTACCCAACTATTGAGCGGGCTTGTGGAGAACGGCCTGCTGCAAATGCTGCCCGCGGATGTGGGAACCATTTCAACGATATAAGGCGCTGGATCCTGAAACACGGCGCACGTTCCATCGCGCCGCGATTCTGTTGCCGTTGGTGCGATGGTCGCTGCGATTGCGGGGTTACGCGAAGACGTTCCGTTCCCTCCAGAAGCACGTTCAATTCCCAGCCAAGGGAACGGAAACTGGAACTGAGCAGCGAGAAGAGGTGCAGCTCACGTGCCGCATGGTGCGTGCTGCGCTGCGCTATTCTCTCGCCCAATATACCTGCCTCGAAGAATCGCTGACTCTTTGGTATCTGCTGCGCCAGCAGGGAATCCCTGCTGGCCTGCGCATTGGTGTCCGCAAAGAAAATGAGAAGTTCGAAGCCCACGCCTGGGTGGAGCATGGCGGCGAGGCATTGAACCAGGATGAAGCGATGCACCGGCACTACGCGGCATTCGAACAAGTGTTTCCCGAACCGCCAGCGGAGCAGCCATGAGCGGATTCTTCGGTATCGTGCGCACGGACGGCGTGGCTGTGGAGCAACGATTTCTGGATCAGGTTGCCCAGCGCCTGCAATTCCGCGGTCCAGACGGCGGCCAGACATGGGCGAAAGATGGCTTCGGCACGTGCTTCTCGTATCTGGAGACTGGAACGCGCCACCAATCTAGCAGCCAACCCGTGCGGCTTGGGGACCGCCACACCTTGCTCGGGGAAGTGCGCCTGGATGCGCGAAAACAACTAGTCAGCGAGTTGCTGGAAAACCAGCAGCACGCAACCGAGGAAGTGTCGGACCATGAGTTGCTGCTCCTTGCATGGAGCGTGTGGGGCGAGGGGACCCTTGCCAAATTACTTGGCGACTTTTCTTTTGCCCTCTGGGATGCTTCGCGGCGATTACTCGTATGCGCACGGGATTTTGCAGGCGCCCGGCCCTACTTCTACACCTGGCGTGACGGAGTCTTCTGCTTCAGCAACACCTTGAACGTATTGCGTCTGGCTCCCGGAATTTCCGATGCCCTGGATGGTTTCTTCGTGAGCGATTTCCTGCTCACCGGTTTTTGCAGCGATCCCACGCGCACAGTTTGGCGCGATGTCCGGCGGCTGCCCGCCGGCCACCGTCTGGTGCTTTCCGGAGGCGAGCTCCACGTCAAGCGCTTCCTGACTTTGCCCGTTGAGGAGCCGCTGCGTCTCAATCGAGCCGGCGAATATCTGGAGAACTATCGTGAACTCTTGAGGCAGGCGGTTGGCGACCGATTGCCCGAAGGGAAAGTCTCTCTGTATCTGAGCGGCGGCTTGGATTCCGGTTCCGTCTGCGCCTCCGCCGCTGGAATTGCCAAAAAGAACGGCAATTCCCCGGCGCTAAAGGCGTTTACGATCAGTTGGCGGCCGTTGTTTGACGATCCCGAGCCACGGTTCGCGCAGCTCACAGCGCGGCAACTTGGATTGGCTCATGAAATTCTGGAAGAAAATTCCATTCTTCCTGATGAAAGCCAGGCGGCGAGCGCGCCTGAGCCAACTGCCGAATTATTTCTTGATCGGGAACACCGCTTCTACCAAACCATCTCCACGCATGCGCCCGTGGTTCTTTCCGGGGACGGCGGCGACGACGTTCTATCGGGGCAATCGTGGCCGTATCTCAAGTATCTATACGAGCGGGGTGAGTGGGGCGACATCGTCAGGAATTTCGGCGGATACCTCGGAACACACGGACGCCTTGCTCCCTTGCGTGGGGGATTTCGAAACAAAGCTCGTCGCTGGTTTGGTGCGGAAGACAACCCTCAAACCTCACCGGACTGGTTGAATGATGGATTTGCCGAGCGCAGCCGCGGAGAATCCGACGACCGCTTCCAGGAACATCCGCCGATCGAAAAGCACCCGTTGCACCCCGAAGCGTACCGCGCCCTGCACTCCGGGTATTGGGCGAGTGTCCATGAAAATGAAGACGCGGGCTATACCGGAGCCCCTCTTGAGACGCGAGCGCCGCTACTCGACTTGCGGATCCTGCGTTTTCTCCTACGTCTTCCCCCCGTGCCGTGGTGCGTAAACAAGGAGCTCAGCCGCCAGGCAATGAAGGGTGCATTACCTAAAGATATTCTGGAACGGCCCAAGGCGCCGCTCATGGAAGATCCGCTGGAGGCATGTTGGCAGGGATTTGGTTGGCGGCCACATCCCGAAAAAAATCCTCCGAAAAGGGTCCATGAATTCGTAAAATGGGAGCGCTGGCTTGCAACTTTAGAAAATCCGAAGGGTTACTTTCGATACGAGTCCCTATATCCGCTCTCTTTTTCACTGTGGCTGAAAGGCATTGAAAAGGGAGGGGGGATTCAGTAGAGTGCTATCTAAGGGGCCTGAATGAAGCAGCCGTTCAAACGATCCACTAAAAAGCCTTATCAACCACCCAAGCTGCTTGTTTATGGCGATCTAGCGGAAATGACCAGAGCCGCCGGTACCGTATCGAAGACCGACGGCGGCACAAAACCGCGGATGCGACGTACCGGACGCTGAACCCCGCTCACAGCGCCGTAGCAGCAAAAAATAGATGCCTTTGAGTTATTCCTACCGAGTTTACGGACTTGGAATCAACTCTTCCATCCGCATTGCAGGACTCCAACCCGCTCCCCTGCAACAGGGAGAGATTGCATTGCAGTTTGAATCCGGCCCGGAGCCAGATTGGGCCAGAGAATTACTCGGACTTCCGGCCCGAGTCCTATCCCATCAATCTGAACCCCCAGGGTCTGCGGATCCATCGTTCATTCTTACCAAGCAGGGCGAGAGAGAAGGCTTTCAACTTTCCTATTCGGACGGCACGTGCTTCCTCGTGGATGGCGTGGCGGGACGCGTGTGGGGAACTTGCCAGCCTCCGCTGACCGCGGAAGACATGGCCACCTATTTTCTGGGGCCGGTGCTGGGTTTTGTGCTGCGCCGGCGAAATATCGCCTGTTTGCATGCGAGCGGCGTCGAGATTCAGGGCCACGCCGTCTGTTTCTGCGGAGACGCGGGCTACGGGAAATCCACCACCGCCGCGGCGCTGGCCCTGCGCGGACTTCCGGTGCTGGCCGAAGATATTGTGGCGTTGGAAGAGAGCGGCGGCGAATTTCGCGCGATGCCTGGCTATCCGCGTGTCTGCCTGTGGCCGGAAAGCGTGAGCATGTTGCTGGGCCGTGATGACGCTCTGCCGCAACTGACGCCGGTGTGGGAGAAACGCTACCTGGAACTGGATGGGCAACCCGCGAAATTCGTCCCGACGAAATTGCCGTTGGGAGTTCTGTATCTGTTTGCGCCCCGCAGCAGCGAAGAGAGCGCGCCGCGTGTCGAAAAGCTCAGCTCGCGCGAAGCGTTGCTTGAATTGGTGCAGAACACGTATATGAACTGGGTTCTCGACCGGGAACAGCGCGCAAAGGAGTTTGACACCCTGTGCCGGCTGGTCCAACAAGTGACCGTGCGCCGCATCGTGCCGCATTCGAAGCCGGAGAAAATAGCGAGCCTCTGCGATCTGATTTTGCAGGACGCTTGTGCCATTCTCTCTTCTCCAACGGCCCCCTAACCGCCCAGCGTCCGCGAGCGATTCCGGTGCAAGACTCGAACTTCGAAGTTCCGGGGAAGAGTTTCGAGCCGGCGGTTCCTGTCAGCCGCTGAATTGCCGGTGTACACTGGCAAACATCTTTTCAGGAGCACCTTCTGGCGGACTTCTCTCCATTCGGCGCAAAGTCCTTCGATCGTGAATGGAAGTTTCTCTGCGCATGCGCTTCCCCATCCACTTTGTCAGCCGACCAGCTTTCCGCATTGACGGCGAATCTGGACTGGAATCTGACGCTGGAACTTGCGGAGGAACACAGCGTCCTGGGTGTAGTCACCGCGCGCCTGAAGGACAACGGCCATTTGGGAGTGCCTGCAGACGCCTGGCAAAAGCTCCAGGGCAAGATGCGGACGCAGCAACTCTTCACCCTGAGCATGACCGCGGAACTCTTTCGCATTCTCGACGCGTTGGGGCAAGCAGGTATCGAGACCATTCTGGTGAAAGGGCCGGTCGCGTCGTTTCTGGCTTATGGCGATCCTGCGGTGCGGAGTTACGTGGATCTTGATCTTATAGTGCGCGATACGGCGATACTTCCTGCTTCCAGAATTCTGACCGCACTTGGTTTCGAGGCCGATGTCCCTGAGGCGGCAATTCTCGCGGGCAAAATCCCCGGTGAATATCTCTTCAGGAGGGCCGGCACGCAGCAGATTGTGGAACTCCACACCGAGAAGACTTTTCGCTATTATCCGCGCCCGATGCGGATCGAAGATTTATTCGCGCGGCAGCGGCGCGTGCCGCTGGAAGGCCGTGAAGTTCCCGTCCTCTGCCTGGAAGACGAAATGGTGCTGAATTGCATCCACGGTGCGAAGCACTTTTGGGAGCGCCTGATGTGGCCCGCCGATATCGCGGCGATTGTGGCGCGCCACCCGGAGATTGCCTGGGAACGCGTGCGGCAGGGCGCCAGGGACGTCGGGGCAGAGCGAATGGTTCATGTGGGCTTGCTACTTGCCGAATCGCTCTTGGACGTTCCTGTGCCCGCGGAGATGGCCGCAAACACGAATGCGGACAGCGCAGCGCGGGATCTGGTACGGCAGGTGGAGGGCTGGCTGCCCACGGCGGGTTACGCACCTCCCCCGTTGATCCAGCGAGCGATGTTCCGGCAAAAGATGGGCGGAGGCGGGCTGAGGGGCACGGCGTACCTGGTGCGATTATCGTTTTCGCCGACCGAGGAAGATTGGAGGGAAGGGTACGAGGAGCGTGGATCGCGCTTGTGGGAAGCGATCAAAAGGCCATTTCGCTTGTTGCGCAAGTACGGCCAAGATGGATGAGCCGTTTTTGCCAAAGCATCAGCAAAAAGCTTGAACACAAAAAGGGAGGCCCGGCTCAGAAGAATTGCGAGCCGGGCCGTTGTGTCTGCAGTGGAGTCAGATATTGGTGCGTTCCGGAAGGAAATGCTCTTCTTCGTCCTTCTGTTGCGGCAGTTCCACGGATAAGGTGAGTTCGCTCTTGTTCCGAAGCACTCCGAGTTTGATGCTCTTTCCTTCGCGGCTGGTCAGCAGCTTTTCGCGCAATTCGCTGGAGTTGTGGATGCGCTGACCGTTCAGGCTTGTGATGACGTCGCCCACTTTTAGTCCCGCCTTGGCTGCGGCAGAGTTCGCAAATACGCCGCGCACCAGGACGCCTTCGCCATCAGGCGCGCCAAAGTAGTTGCCGAAGTCACCTTCCAGGTTTTCCGCATCAATGCCGAGCAGCGGGCGTCCGGGAGAAACCATCGAGAACGTGCGCAGGTGTTCCAGGCCGGACAAGTCCGGCATTACAGGCATACCCGGCATCTTGAAAGCGAACGACTTCGGCCCGTCGACGAACATCTTCATGTTGTCGGCTTCCTGCTTGCCTACCGTGACTTTGATATTTTGCGTACGGCCGTCGCGCCATACTGTCAGATTCGCGGTGCGGCCGGCGGGGATTTCACGGATCACGCGGCGAAACTGTTCGGTGCCTTCGATGCGCTGGCCGTTAATTTCCAGCACCACGTCTTTTTCTTTCAGGCCGGCCTTCGCCGCCGGGCTGTCGGGGACAATTTTTCCGAGAAGCGCGCCGCGCTCTTCGGGGAGTTTCAGGGCTTTCACCTTGTCTGCCGAAACTTCGGAAACGCCAACGCCCAGCCAGCCTCCGCCGGAGCCCATAAACATCTGAAGATTGTCGTCGTCATTTTTGAAATCGTCGGACTCTCGAACCAGGGCGTCGCTGTCTCCGAGTTCGTTGGCCAGGACGTAAATCCCGTTGCCCAACGGCTCCGTCTGGATCTCCACACTGGGGATTACCTGGACTTGCGACTGCGAAACTTCCTGATTTGAACACTGATTTGAACGCACAGATTTGGATGATTCTTTTGTCTGTTTGGAAGAACCCGGCAGGGCGATAAGAAGAATGCTCAACGCGCCCAGGCCGAAGCTTGTCCACATTTGCCGTTGAATCATGATTATTTCTCCTTCGTCTGGTTAGACGCAGGAGAAGCTAAATGGTCGACCGGAGCGCGACGACGCGAATGGCGCCATTCACAGTCCCTAGCCGGATCGGGGCGCCGCCTTTGCCCAGCCGTCCCCTCAGGACGCGAGGCTGGATGGCCCCTTCCATCACGAAGGGGAGCTCGGTGGAGAAGCTGCCGTTCATGCAGCGGGCTTCCAGATCCGCCTGCGAATCCGCGGGGATCGCCAGCAACACGGAGCCGTTGGTGGTTTCGGCCTGCGTGCCGTGCAGATCCGCGGGATGCTTCAGCTCAACATAGACATTTCCGTTTGTCGTGTGCGCATGCAGGTTGCCGCTGCTCTCATAAACTTCGATGTTTCCGTTGACAGTGTGCAGGTCGCCGAGCGATTCGAGGTCCTTCACACGCAGTGTTCCGTTGACCGTGTTGATGTGCTTCAGGAGGGCATGCCGCGGAACATGGACGGTGTATTCGACCGCGACTTCCACGCCCTCTTCCGAGGGATACCGCGTGGAAATGGAAAGGCTGTCGGGGCTGGAGTTCACGTCGATCGAGACCAGGTCCAGCTTGGATTCCTTGTCCGTGGTGGTCTTGACGGCGCGCACCTCTACCTCATCCTTGTCCCAGCCCTCGATGCGCACGGTCCCATTGATGTTGTTCAATTCCAGGGTGCCGTCGGACTTCAGATGATAGGTTTGCGCGAATTCGCGTGTCACGCCGAAACACGCGGGAACCGCGAGCATGGACGCGGCCGAAAGAGTCAGGCCAATCAAACGGATTGCGGAGCGAAACTTCATACAGCCTCCTTCGCGGACTACTCCGAAGACTACCCCCAGGACGACCGACAAATCCGAACGGCTGACCCCCGCCCCTATACACTAACGGAGCTGGAAGTTAAAAGCCAATGTTGAAATTACGTCCACCTTCTTGCCGCAGATATCCCCGGGATTCACCCGCCATTGCCGCACCGCGGCTCGAGCCGCCTCTACCAACGCCGGCTCGCCTTCTATAACCTTTTCCACTTCGAGCGTTCCATCCGTTTTCGCTCGCACCTGCAAACGCACCACGCCTTGGATGCCGGCACGCCGCGCCATCTGCGGGTAATCCGGGGGAGGAGAATTGATCAGGTGTTTCTTGAACTCTTCCGGTTCTTCGCTGACTCCACCCCGGAACCAAACCTGGAAGCGGTCTTTCCAGGTGCCCCACCAATCCGCCCCGTTGCCGGTGCAGGCAGCTGCGTTGGCGGCTGTTTGCGAAGATGCGGCAGTGATGCTGGGCCCCGATTCTTCAAATCCCATCTGGCTCAATTTCTGTGCCAAACGGTGTCTTTGCTCTTCCTGCAGGGACTGCCGCAGGGCAGTCTGCTCGTCCACGTACTGCAGGCGGATTTTGCCAGCGTGGCTCTTGAGCTTCAACAGTGCGCCGCCGCCATTCAGAGAGCCCGAGGCGCGCGCTGGGCCGTCATCGCGGGTATCCATGTTCAATCCAAGAGCCGAATCCGCTTCAATGCGGTCCGGGCCGCCATTTTCCACGCTGGCTTCGATGTTGGCCGCCAGATTTCGCGGCAGGAAAACGATGATATCGCCCGTGCCGGAGGATAGCTGCGATGGCCCAGGCAAGCGCACGGGGCGTGAAGCGTCGCCGGATTCTGGCGTAATCCACGCGGTGATGGTGCCGTTGCCCGTCGCGGCGCGCACAATGTTCGAAACGCGCGTCAGGCAGATGCCGCCGCCGCTCGTTTCCACTTCCATGGGACCGGAGACGTACATCACTCGAACACCGCCACCCCCTGTCTCTGCGTGAACCGAGCCGTGCACTTCGCCGAAATCGATCTGGCCTCCGCCCGTGCGCACGCCGACCAGCGCGCCCGCTTCTCCAACGGTGATATTTCCCCCGTCAGTCTCGAGTTGCGCGGTGCCTCGAATATGTGCGGCGCGAATGTGGCCGCCGCCGGTGCGAATCTTGGCGTTGCCCGCCACGTCGCGGGCCTGGATAAAGCCGCCGGCAGTGTAGGCGTCTAGGTCGCCACCAATGTCGAGGACAGTGATGTGCCCACCCTGTGTCTCAATCTTTGCAACGGGGGCGGAATTCACGGTGGCGAGATGATCCATTCCACCGATTCGCCCAGTGGTGATATTTCCGCCTTCGGTCACCAGCAGCGCGTGGCCGCCGATATCCCCGGTTTCGATATCGCCTGCGCCGGTGTGCACTTCGACGGAGAAATTTGCGGGGACGTAAACCGTGAACTGCACCCAGAACTGGGCATTTCTTCCCGCAACGCTACGAATCCGGGGAAGGAGACCGTTCAAGGTAAGCGTGCCGCGGACATCGCGGAAATTGAGGACGTAGCGGTTGAAAAGAGCCTCCGAAAGCGGTTCGTGGGCATCCGTTTCGAGGTGCACGGTGTAGCGCACAGCTGGTGCAGCGCCGGCAGGCTGCGGCAGAACGTGCACCGAACCCATGTCTGCAACCAGCGAGAATGTGCGCGCGTCGCCCGCGGGCAATTCACCGGACCGATCGGTGGAAGCGTGCGGCGGAACATTTTCGGCCTTGGAAACGGGGCAATAAACACAGGAGGTGGCCAGGCAGAGCGCCACGGCAATACCCGCGGCCAGCAGCCACGGCAAAAGCTTTCCAGAATCCTTCACGAGGGGAATAGCTTTCATCGGTTCGACATCTTAAACCAAATCCGTTGCCCCGGGTTACTGGTCGCTGCGCGCGCTAAGCTGACGCAGGGCGGCCGCGCTGCGCAACCGAACGTAGCTGCTCGGGTCGCTGCGCCGCAGATCTTCCAACGTCATGATCACGCCCGTCATGGAGACTTCATGCGCTTTCCCGCTGGCCATCGCCGGAATCGTGTTTCCGTCCGGCATGGACGGCATTCCCGGTACCATCGTCGGCATGCTATTTCCATTGCCTGTTTTTTCCAGCGAGTTAACCAGTAAATTGACGGCTTCCACGCGAACTCCCGGATTCGAATCGTGCTTCAGGGTGTCGAGCAGCAAAGCCCGCACAGCCTCTTCGGAAGCGGAATCGCGCAACGCCTCCAGCGCTTTCAGGCGAACCGCCGGATTCTGATCCTTGCGCGCGGCGGCCAGTAGCGCCTCACGAACGTCGGAGTCCCCCGAGTGCGCCTTCAACGCTTCCAGGCAATCGAGCCGCATGCCGGGATCAAAGCGATCGCCGTTCTTGACCACGTAGGTGACCACGCGGCGGACATCGGAATCGTCCAGGCTGCCGGTGATTTCGACGGGTTGTTCCGCGTTCAATTCCACGCGGACGTTTTGCGCTGCGCTGCCCACGGAAGGCGAGAAATTAATCCCGGCCACCTGTATTTTGGAAAGCTGGTCGTCCGTAAAGTGCGGGCCCGGATGCACATTGACCGCTTCATCGAGCGGATTCACGGAATTGCGCGCCAAATACCATTGGGAAGCCTGCATGCCCAGAAGAAGTCCAATCACCACCAGCACTGCGCCGCTCCACGCGGGGCGCAACGCCATCCAGCGGCGAAACGCGCCGAATACCGGTGTTTTTTCCAGAACCGGAGGACGCACCAGATCGTCAAGAGTTTCGGCAAGTTCGCTGCGACATTGCGAAAGCAGCACGCCCGCGGAGTCCAGCCGGTCGGCGTCCTGGGGGAGGGAAGCAAGAAGGGTCTGCAAATTCTTTTCTTCGGAAAGTTGCGCGCTGCAAGCGGCGCAGAGGGTGAGGTGCTGTTGCACCAATGCCTGTTCGCTGCCATCCAATTCGCCGCAGGCATAAAATACCAGCAGCGGCGCTACCTGTTCGCAAGCGTTCGCGAGATCGCCGGATGTCATCGGAGTTCTCCCAACTGGCTGCGGAGCTTCCGAGTGGCCCGGAAGAGCGAGTTTTTGACGGTTTCTTCACTGGTGCCCAGGGCGTCGCCAATGGCACGCAGCTTCAGGCCCTGGTAGTGCTTCATTTCGAAAACGATGCGCTCGCGCGGCGACAACCGCTCCATTGCGCAGGCAAGCCGTTTCTTGATTTCCTGCCCGATCAGGTGGCGCTCGGGATCGGAAGACGGCCGCTGTTCCTTCTGGCGCTCAAAGAAATCGGTGATGCCCTCTTCATAATGCGCGGGATGCATCTCGGGAGCTTGATCTTCGGGGCGGGCTTGGCGGCGACGGAGATGATCGAGGCAGACGTTGGTGACGATGCGATAAAGCCAGGTGTAAAAGCTGCATTCGAAACGGAAGCGGTGCAGGTTGCGGTAGACCTTCAGGAAGGCTTCCTGGTAGACGTCACGAGCATCCTCAGTGCGCTTCATCAGGTTCAAGGCGAGGCGAAGGACGTCGCGGTCGTAACGGCGGACAAGCTCCTCGAACGCGAGCCGGCTGCCGGCCTGGGCTTCCTGGACAAGGGCGCGCTCTTCAAGTTGGGTCAACGAGGTCCCCGATGCCAGTGCGGCACCCTGGGTGCCGGACCGGCCGCTATCGTCCGCTAACGCAAAAGCCAAACGGGGTAGAGGCATCGCTTGTTTCTCTCTGCCGACTCTTGTGTAACCTGTTGAAACAAGAGGCCTTGGTGAATCGGCGGACGGCCATGCTGCAGGCTACACAACCGATACACTGATTGGACGCTTGAGGCCCCCTTTTGTAAGCAGGATCGCAAGGATACAACCGCAACCACCCTGGACCACTCAGCCTGTTCGATGCCCGAAACGACTCCCCGGTATGCCCGTCTTCCTAGGTTGTATCTCCCTGCTTGGAGCCCATCCGCCAAGCCACCAGAGGCCATGCCATCATTAGTGCCAGGGCTCCGAGTACCAAGTAACCCTGCGAGCGGTAGAACCCATCCGGCTGGGTGATCAACTCCCCCATACCCCCCAGCAGTGCCGTACCCGCTACCACCAAGAAACACCCCAGCAGATTGAAGCGAACCACTCGTCGGAACCCGAACACGACAACACCCAGGATCAGCAGGGATGCCAAGAATTGCTTTAGGAAATCGCCAGGACTCCCCCAGTCAGAAACGAGCGACGCGGCCAGGGCAATAAAGAGAACCAACCGGAGCCATCGCACACGTAACTCTGCCCCTAGAAACGCAGCCGCCAGGGCAAAAGTTCCCGTTAACAGGAGTCCTCGCACAATCGCTCCGCCAAGGATTCCTGCCGCCGGATAAAGCGCGTCGAACGATTCGCCGAAACTTGCCGATAGCTCTCGATGGAGCGTCGGCCACCAGGCGTCAAGCGCGCCAATCAAGCGCCGCAGCACAAGAAGAACACCGCCGCCTCCCAGCGCAATCCAGAATGCATCGCGATAGTAATCGGCCGGCATACCGAGCCACGTGGGGATTTTCTCGGAGCCGAAGGCGCGTGCTCCAAATGACCAGGCCAGACCGAAGAGCAGCACCAGCCCCCCGACAAGGACAGAGGCAAGGAGAAAAATGCCAACGGCGGTGGTGGCGAAGAACATCCGCAGGGAAAGGGCAGTCGGATACTGCGCCAGCAGGGCGGGAATTCCTTTTCCCAGCAGGAAGCTGAGAAGGAATGCAACGAATCCGGCCACGCTCCAGAGTGTCAGGCGGCGCCACGGGACTGTGCCTGCCGGTTGAGCGCGTAGTCGCTTGAAATAGAAAACGAAAACGGACACGACCAGCCCGAGGTAAAGAGTGTATTTCCCTATCGTGAACAACATTCTTGGCAGCGACAGCTCTTCCTGCTTACGGGTGAATTCCTCGGGAATTTTCACGTAGGTGCGATAGTTTGCGAGCTCGTCGCCGAGCACCTGCACGTCCATGCGTGCGAAGGCATGGTCGGCGGAGTCTTTGGCGCCAGGGGTCTCCGGATCGAGCGGCGCAATCTGTTGCCACGTCAGGGTGTGGTCGGTGCGAT
>Ga0209380_10001316_pt1 | contig 16802 bp, 9 predicted proteins | sample HubBroMetageWFT6_FD_188347 | JGI IMG/M metagenome (GOLD analysis project Ga0209380, IMG submission 188347) | Warmed and freeze-thawed soil microbial communities from the Hubbard Brook experimental Forest, New Hampshire - Hubbard Brook CCASE Soil... | ecosystem: Environmental > Terrestrial > Soil...
GCAAGGTCGCCGGCGGGAGAACGAACCCCCAGATCTCTTGCAGATCTCGAGTTCCCAGTTGGAACGAATTCAGCAGGCGGTCTACATCCACGGTCGTGGTGTTATGGGATGCTGCCAACGGCTGACCAAATCCAGCTACCGGAACCGATCCGCGCGCTTTTTGCCAGCAAGCCGCATTCCTTTCCATAGCCAGAAAGACCGGACCCAGGGCTTGGACCAAAAGAGAGCTGATGTTCGTCCAATCCGTGGGTGGGAGGATACGGGGGCCAACGTGCACCTGGCAGACGCGAAGGTTGTCGCAGATAGCAACTGGCGCGAGTGATGCAAGCGGATGAATCCGATTGGCACTGCGATCGTTCCCGCGGAGCATTCCGAACAATGCTCGCGAAAATCCCAAGTCCGGTCCCAGCGGGTTTTGGATCTGCTTTCCGTAGAGACATCGGATGAGGGGAGAGATAACGGCGCTATTCAACAATCCCTCGAATTTGCGGCGAGCATAGTACGGAGCCGCCAGGTCAAATTCTGCTTCCAGCACTGGTTGCATGAGTTGGCAGACCCATTGTGGGGTTACGGCTTCCAGCTTCGAGGCTATGATGCAGCCGGCTCGAGCTCCCAGTCTTTCGCCGGCAGAGAAAATCGACTGATAGGCAGTGGAAATGCTCTGCAAAGGAGCGCCCGAGGCATCCGGCCCGATTAAAGGCCACGGGACGACGGACAACTGCGGCCGTTTCCCGGAACTCGCCGAATCAGCGTCAGCCTGGACGGCACTCGCATTACTCGACAGAATCACGATTCGCAGATCTGCGTGAAGCGTTCGCAGCGCCTCATGCACCGTCGCCACCGCTTCTTGATCGAGATCAGCCAGAATGCCCACTACCACATCGGCCGTGTCTATTTGTTCGGTCTTTTGCAGCGCTTGCTGCGGGATGAGGTCACCTTCCACTCTTCGGTCTTGACCTCCTCTCCGCCTTCAGGACCGGATAGTCTCGAGCATGAGGCATTTACAGCTATGGCAAAAGCGAAATAATCCCCATCAAGGGGATGCGTACCCACGGAGGGCGACTGTTTAACTCATAGAGCACTTCATAGAGCGCCTTGTCAAGCAGGAAGACATTGAGGAGCTTGCGAAAATCAGCATCCTTGGGCGGCAGAAAGTCGGCACCTTGCGCGGCTCCACGGTACGCGCGTAAGAATTCCGCACCGGCCGACCGTTCCCAAAGCTGCGCCCAGGGTTCGAGGCGAGTCACATCCTCGGGATGCCGGGCGGTATAGTTCATCAGACCCGCATAAGCGGCGTAACCGAAGGACCGCAACATGCCAGCGACGTCTTTGAGTGCACACTGCTTGGCGCGCCTAACAGCCAGCGGTCGGGCCGGTTCGCCCTCAAAATCCAGGATCACGAAATCGGTTTTTACGCGGAGTACCTGCCCGAGATGGTAGTCCCCGTGAATTCGGATTTTTTGTGTCCGCTGGAAATCACCGTTTAAGGAGCCGAAGTGATCGAGAATCTGACGGCGACGGCTGAGCACTGAAGCCGCAACCTCGACCACTTCGTCGGGCAAGTGCGACAGCCGCTCTTTCAGTACGTCCAGGACGCTGGAGGCGTGCTGTCGGATGCCAGCAAGTTGCGCCCGAAGATCCACATCAGTCAATGCCTCCGGCGCAAATGCGGGATCGTCGGTGGGTGCAGCCAGCGCCAGATGAAGTTCCGCGGTCCTGCGTCCCAAGGTTGCTCCAGCTTCGAGGTACAGGCCGAGGTGGTCACGGGCCATCTGAGTTGGGGGATTGTCAGAGAGCTCCAGTGGACCTTGGAACTCGTCACTCTCAAGTCTTTCTGGAAATGACAACGGGGCACCGGTCTCGTAGTAGCGGTCAAGCTCTTCCAGGGTCCACTTCCAGCCGTCGCCTTCATTTGCTACCAAACCCTGCAACATTGCCAGGCTCGCAAGTTTGCCATCGATAGCCGCCAGCCCGTCGACTTCAAGCGAGCCTGCAAAAGGAGGAATCTGGTTGAAGTTGGTTTTCTCCGTCAGGTACTGCCCAATCTCGGCGTCCGGATTCAATCCGGGCTCTTGGCGGCGGAATAGCTTGAGTATGAATCGATCACCGAAGAGAATTGAAGTGTTGCTCTGTTCCGCTGAACTGCGCCGCACCTGCAATGTTGCCTCGGCTGGAGGCATGAGATCCGAAAACGCCTTTCCACGTATACCGCGAAGGCACCCGTGACGCCCGTTTATCCTGCTCGCATTCTCGATCAGCGAGAACAACAACGCGCAAGTCTGATCGTCGAAGGCTCCATCGTAGAGCAAACCCGCTCCTCTCTGCGATAGAACCCGGGCGATGACGGCATTCGGGACTGTCCGCTGGAATTCGTTTTCGGCGTCACCAAAACTCATCGCCAGCGGCAGGAAGTATAAGTCAGGAGGTCCACTCTCGAACTCTACTTCGACCAGCACTAGCGCGGATTGCGACGCGTCCGATGGGGTATTCAACGCAGCATTTAGAGGAATCCAGTCCGCAATTCGAACGGACTTGATCCCTCGGGATTTTCCCGCAAACCAGCGCTGCTTCGGCAGAAACTCGAGGAGTTCCACCGTTTCAAGGCGCAGGCGGCCTCCCTCGAGAATGCTCTCCCATCCCGCGGTTACGTTCAACGGCGCACGTTCTGTCAGATCCACATTGACCTCAGCAGGAGTCTCCCTCCGTTGAAGCTCTAGCCAAAGGAAACTGTACGGTGCCAAGGTAAGTCGATAAGGTTGACGCGCGATTGGCGGGAATTCCACATATCCGAGCATTTCCACGGGAGTCATGCCATCCACCTTCGATAAATCCAGATCGACGGGCTGCGCGAAACGAGAGAGATTGGCGACGCACAAGACTTGTTCGCCTTCATATTGTCGGAGGTACGCCAATATCTTGCGGTTCGATGGATCAAGAAACTCGATGCTGCCGCGCCCAAACACGCGAAAGAGCTTGCGCAGGGCGATCATGTTACGCATCCAGCTCAACAGCGAAGACGGGTCGCTCTGCTGAGCTTCCACATTGATCGCTTCATATCCCCAGACTGGATCCATGATGACCGGGCTGTACAGCCGGGCCGGTGTTGCGGTGGAGAAACCGGCGTTGCGATCCCCGTTCCATTGCATTGGTGTACGGACGCCGTTACGGTCGCCCAGATAAATGTTATCTCCCATTCCGATTTCGTCCCCGTAGTAAAGAATCGGCGTACCGGGGAGAGAGAGAAGCAAGCTGTTCAGCAGTTCGATGCGGCGGCGGTTGTTGTCAACTAGGGGCGCGAGACGGCGGCGGATGCCAAGGTTGATGCGCATCCGAGGGTCTGCACTGTAGGCCAGGTACATGTAGTCGCGCTCATCGTTCGTGACCATCTCCAGAGTTAATTCATCGTGATTTCGCAGGAACAGTCCCCACTGGCATGAGTCAGGAATCCCGGGAGTTTGCGCGATGATGTCGGTAATGGGCAGCCGGTCTTCCTGGCGAAGAGCCATGTAGATGCGCGGCATGAGCGGAAAATGAAATGCCATGTGGAATTCATCGCCGTCGCCAAAATAAGGACGTACGTCGGTCGGCCACTGGTTCGCTTCGGCCAGGAGCACCCGGCCGGAATAGTCTGCATCAATCTCCTTTCGCAGTTTTCTGACGACGGCATGAGTTTCCGGAAGATTTTCACAACTGGTCCCCTCGCGCTCCACTAGGTAGGGGATCGCGTCTACGCGTAATGCGTCAACCCCCATATCGAGCCAGTAGCGCATCACCTTCAGAACTTCTTCGACCACTTTTGGGTTGTCATAGTTCAAGTCAGGCTGGTGGGAAAAGAAGCGATGCCAATAATATTGCTGGGCCACGGGATCCCAGGTCCAGTTGGAACGCTCCGTGTCGGTAAAGATGATTCGCGCGTCTTTGTATTTCTGGTCAGTGTCGCTCCACACATAAAAATCGCGTTCCGGCGCGTCGGGAGACTGTCGCGCCGCCTGAAACCAGGGATGCTGATCGGAGGTGTGATTCACCACCAGTTCGATCATCACCTGCAAGTCGCGCTCGTGAGCCCCTGCTAGAAAAGCCTTGAAATCGTCCATCGTCCCATACATCGAGTGGACGTTCATGTAGTCGGAAATGTCATACCCATCGTCTTTAAGCGGGGATGGGAAGAAGGGAAGCAACCAGAGACAGGTGACTCCCAACTCCTGAAGATAATCCAGTTTCTGAATCAGGCCAGGAAAATCACCGATACCATCGCCATTACTGTCTTTAAATGCGCGGACGTGCAGCTCGTAGATGATTGCATCCTTGTACCAGAGTGGATCTCCCGCGCTGCCCGGCCGCTTTGCCATGATGCCTTTTCCCTCTCCTTAAAAGCCGCCGGAAGATTCCGGCCGAAAAACGACGATCCCAAGAGGAGGAAGAGTCATGTTCAAGGAGAAAGACCGTCCATGAATCGGGAATGGCATAGCCGACACGCCGCCGAAGTTTCCCTGGCCGCTGCCGCCGTACATGGCTGCGTCGCTGTTCAGGATCTCTTTCCAAAGACCTTCCAAAGGCACACCCACGCGGTAGTTCTGACAAACGACCGGCGTGAAATTGCAGACAAAAAGCAGCCGCTCATTAGGATTCCGCCCTCGGCGAAGGAAGCTGATGACGCTCCTCTGCGCGTCATTGCAATCGACCCATTCAAAGCCGGCAGCATCGTAGTCAAGTTGGTGTAGCGCCGGATCGCTGCGGTACAGAGCGTTGAGATCGCCCAGCCAATGCCTCAATCCAGCGTGAAGTCGATTTCCCAGCAAGTGCCACTCCAGGCTCGCATCGTGATTCCACTCCGACCACTGGCCGAACTCATCCCCCATGAACAGGAGCTTCTTGCCAGGATGGCCGAACATAAACCCATACAGAAGGCGCAGATTCGCGAACTTCTGCCACTCATCGCCTGACATCTTCCGCAGCATGGAACCCTTACCGTAGACGACCTCATCATGGGAAAAAGGCAAAAGGAAGTTTTCAGTGAAGGCATAAACCAAACTAAACGTGATCTTGTTATGGTCATAGCTGCGGAATAATGGGTCTTTCGACATGTAGTCCAGCACGTCATGCATCCAGCCCATATTCCACTTGAGACCGAATCCAAGTCCTCCAACGTAAGTGGGACGTGAGACCTGCGGCCAGGCGGTCGATTCCTCCGCGATCATCATCACATCGGGAAATGCGGCATAAACATGCTCGTTCAGCAATCTCAGAAAGTGAATCGCTTCTATGTTTTCTCTTCCGCCGTAGCGGTTTGGTATCCACTCTCCTTCGCGCCGTCCATAATCGAGATAGAGCATCGAGGCCACGGCATCGACTCGCAGACCGTCCACATGATATTTGTCGAACCAGAACAGGGCGTTGCTGATGAGAAAAGTTTGGACTTCGTTCCGACCGTAGTTGAACACAAAAGTGTTCCAGTCCGGGTGTTCTCCCTGCCTCGGGTCGCCATGTTCGTAGAGATGAGATCCATCGAAATAGCCGAGACCGCTCTCATCTTTCGGAAAGTGGGCCGGGACCCAATCAAGGATAACGCCGATTCCGTTTTGATGAAGGTGGTCCACAAGATATCTGAAATCGTCCGGCGTACCGAATCTGCTGGTAGGAGCAAAGTAGCCAGTGGTCTGGTATCCCCAGGAGCCATCGAAAGGATGCTCCATAACTGGCAGCAATTCGACATGGGTAAAACCGGTCTCGCGGACATAATCCGCCAGGACCGGCGCCATCTCCCGATAAGTCAGCCAGCGATTTCCTTCTTCGGGCACACGCCGCCACGAGCCTAAGTGCACTTCGTAAACCGAAATCGGAGAGTCCAGCGAATTGTTCTTTGCTCGGCTCGTCATCCACGAACCGTCATTCCAGGAATAGTTTTCTAGATTCCACACCCGGGAAGCCATATGGGGGCGAACTTCCGCAGCGAAACCGTACGGATCGGTTTTGTCGACTGTAAAGCCTCGGTAGTTGGACACCACGTGATACTTGTATATTGCGCCTTGACCGAGAGCTGGCACAAAGCTCTCCCAGACCCCGGCAGGGCTGGAGCGCATTACGTTGGCAGCGGGATTCCATTGATAAAATCGCCCACAACCGAAACCAGCTTGGCATTCGGCGCCCACACAGCAAACTGCACGCCCTGACGTCCATCCCGTTCCGTGAGGTGGGCGCCGAGTTTCTCGTAGGCACGGTCAAATGTTCCCTCGGCAAGCAAATATACGTCGAAGTCGGTTAACGATTGCAAGGTTTGCACCATGGTTCTCATCCTTCCATTACATCGCGGATTGGACCCGCAAGATATGTGCTGGAAGACTTTCCGGCGTTAGTTCCACATAGTTCCGCGAACCCTGCCAATAATACCGGCCTCCGCCGAGCAGATCGTGCGCTTGATATCCACGATTCGCCTCGAGCCCCAGAGCAGTAAGATCGAGATCGACCCAACCCGTTTGCCGGTGGAATGAATCGAGATTCACGATCACCAAGATCACGTTGCTCAGGTCGTCGGTTGTCTTGCTGTAGCAAATCACCATCGGATTGTCGGTGCCATGAAAGCGCAGGTTGCGGATGCTTTGCAGTGCCGCGTTCTCCTTGCGGATACGGTTGATGCCAGAAATGATGTTCTTCAAACTCCACGCGGAATCCAGATCGCGATGCTTAAGTTCGTATTTCTCGGAATTCAAATATTCTTCACTGCCAGGCTGCACCGGGGTGTTTTCGCACAACTCAAACGCCGGCCCATAAATGCCGTAGCTGGCCCCCAAGGTAGCCGCCAGAATCAATCGAATCATGAACGCTGGACGACCACCGACCTGAAGAAACTCCGGAAGGATGTCGGGCGTGTTTGGCCAGAGATTCGGGCGGAAGTACTCTCGTACTTCGGTTTGCGTAAGCTCAGTAAAATAGTCCGTTAACTCCTGTTTCGTGTTGCGCCAGGTGAAGTAGGTGTAGGACTGAGAAAAGCCGAGTTTGGCCAGCCGGTACATTACATGCGGCCGGGTAAATGCCTCCGCCAAAAAGAGCACGTCCCCATGCTCCTTCTTAATCTCTCCGATCACCCACTCCCAGAAGGCAAATGGTTTCGTGTGAGGATTGTCGACACGAAAGATGCGAACTCCCTGATCGATCCAGAATTGAAAAACGTCTTTTAGCTCCTCCCATAAAGCCTGCCAATCCTGGCTCTCGAAGTCCAGCGGGTAAATGTCCTGGTATTTCTTCGGTGGATTCTCCGCGTATTGTATGGTGCCGTCCGGGCGCTTCCGGAACCACTCCGGATGCTTCTTCACGTAAGGGTGATCGGGAGTGCATTGAAACGCGATATCGAGAGCAACTTCGAGGCCCTGCTCCGTAGCCTGGGACACAAAATGCCGAAAGTCTTCAAGAGTACCCAACTCGGGACTGACTGATGTATGGCCGCCCTCCTCCGATCCGATTGCCCACGGACTACCAACATCTTCCGGCTCGGCCGACACTGAGTTGTTTTTTCCTTTTCGAAAAGCGCGGCCGATGGGATGGACCGGCGGTAGGTAGACTACGTCAAAACCCATGGATGCGATATAAGGAAGCCAAGCCTCGCAATCTCGGAAGGTTCCGTGACGTCCAGCCTCGGGCGAGCATGATCGGGGAAAAACCTCATACCAGGTTGAAAAGCTGGCTCTTTCTCTGTCCACCACGACGGCCAAAGGTTTCTCGTACCTGGTAGCGGACTCGCGTTCGGGATAGCGCCGGATCGCCGTGAACAGTTCTTCTTCGAGGGCGAGGGAGGTGGCGGATTGCATGTTCTCTTCTTCGCTTATGCCGCGTGCCCATTGTCTGAGGAGGCGAGCATCTTCCCCTGAGGCGCGCCCCGCGGCAGCTTCGATCAACTTGGCTCCAATCAGCAAATCGACGCGAACATCTTGTCCGACGGCGATTCGTTTGGCGAGACCGTCGCGCCAGGTTTGAAAACGATCAATCCATCCCTCAATGGTGTATTTGTAACGCCCTGTTTTTACAACCGGGAACACGCCTCGCCAGCGATCGTTACCCAGCCGCGTCATCGGTGACGATTGCCATTCTTTGTCGTCTCCGTATGAATAAAGCACCTGACAGCCAACCTGGTCATGACCGTCAGCAAACACGTCGGCCTCGACAACTACTGCTTCGCCAACCACACGTTTAATCGGGAATCGGCCGCAGTCAATTTCTGGCGAAATCTTCTCAATCACTACACGACGTTGTCCATCGGCCGGCTTCACTGTCTCTTTCATTCGTACAAGCCTTTCACTCCTATGGGGCACTGAGTATCCTGTACAAACCTGACCTGAGTTTGATGCAAGCTCCGTGCTCAGGGCAAGGTTTTTTCGAACGGCTGGGCCGCATCCATTGTCTCTTCGTCGATTTCAGTTTGCGGGTATCAGTGGTAATGGTAATGTGCCACGAGCCCATCACAGTTCTGGCACAGATCGACTTCGGTCGGCGTGAACGGGATAAGCTCCTGTCGCGCCTACGAGATCGGGCGCGAAGTTTTGAGATTTGGCAACCCAATCGTTACAGGCATCCCTGTATGTACGGGCAATCGGTTCAGTCAGTATCGTGCCAACCTGAATAGGTACGGGTGTATTCCAGGTTACGAGAGGGGCACCAGGCAGCTCACACGATTTCAAGGTGGATGTCCGATCAAACTCAACCCATCGTCTGGCCGGGCCGACCGTATCCCTTGGGATCAACATGGGACGGAGAAGGCGTTAACTTCGCACTTTACTCAGAGCATGCGGAGAAAGTGGAACTTTGTCTGTTCGACATTTCAGGAAAACGTGAGATGCATCGTATCCGGCTTCCCGAGCAAACTGACATGGTCTGGCATGGTTACCTTCCAGAAATCCGTCCGGGCCAATTGTACGGATACCGGGTGTACGGCCCTTATGCACCGAAGCAAGGCCATCGTTTTAATCACTACAAACTTCTTCTTGACCCCTACGGCAAGCAAGTTCAGGGAGCTATCCGTTGGAGCGACTCCAACTTTGGATACAGGGTCGGGCACAAAAACGAAGACTTGTCTTTTGATCGGCGTGACGACGCCGCCGGAATGCCGAAGAACCGAGTCATCGACTCAGCCTTTACTTGGGGGGCTGATACCCCACCTCGCATTTCCTGGCACGAGACGCTGATTTATGAGCTCCACGTAAAGGGATTCACCAAATCCCATCCCGACGTTCCGGAGAACTTGCGGGGGACGTATGCGGGTCTCGCAACGGCTCCGGTAATCGAATACCTCACTCGATTGGGGGTGACCTCAATCGAACTCATGCCCGTGCACAGCTTCGTGGACGACCGCCGACTTGTGGAGCGCGGTCTGCGCAACTACTGGGGTTACAATTCCATCTGCTTTCTCGCTCCCGAGTCTCGCTACCTGGCGACTGATTCGATCCATGAATTCAAGACCATGGTCAAGACCCTTCACTCGGCGGGATTGGAAGTGATTCTTGACGTCGTCTACAACCACACAGCGGAGGGCAATCATCTGGGCCCCACGCTCTCCCTGAAAGGCATAGATAACAGCTCGTACTATCGACTGGAACCTGACAATCCTCGCTATTACAAGGACTACACGGGAACCGGAAACACTCTGAACATGCGGCATCCGCGCGTTCTGCAGCTGATCATGGATAGTCTGCGCTACTGGGTTCTCGAGATGCACGTCGACGGATTCCGCTTTGATCTGGCTGCCACTCTTGCCCGCGAGCTGCACGAAGTTGATCGCCTGGGGGCGTTTCTCGACATCATCCATCAGGACCCGGTGTTATCGCAGGTAAAGCTGATTGCCGAACCATGGGACGTCGGAGAAGGAGGCTATCAGGTAGGAAACTTTCCCGTGGGCTGGGCAGAATGGAACGATCGCTATCGTGACACCCTGCGCGCTTATTGGAAAGGCGATGGCGGACTCGCGGGAGATCTCGCCTACCGTATTACCGGCTCCAGCGATCTCTACGCTCAGAGTGGACGCCGTCCCTACGCCAGCATCAATTTTGTCACCGCACACGACGGCTTCACTCTTCAGGATCTTGTCAGCTATAACGAGAAGCACAACGAGGCCAATGAGGAGAACAATCAGGATGGCAACAACAACAATCTCAGCTGGAATTGTGGAGTAGAAGGCCCCACCGACGATCAAAACATCCTCGCCCTCCGCGCCAAACAAAAGCGGAATCTGCTGGCGACGCTGCTGCTCTCCCAGGGTGTACCGATGTTGTATCAGGGAGATGCCATCGGTCACACGCAAATGGGAAACAACAATGCCTACTGCCAGGATAATTCCATCAGCTGGTTGAACTGGGATTTGCAGCCGCAAGATCGGGACTTGCTCGCTTTCGTTCAACGCATGATCAATCTGCGCAAGCGTCACCCCATTTTCCGGCGGCGGCATTTCTTTCAGGGGCGCCCGATCAAAGGCGCAAACATAAAGGACGTGTTGTGGCTCAATCCTGCCGGCCGTGAGATGAACGAAGACGAATGGCGCGATTCATCGGTTCGTTGCCTGGGAATGTTTCTCTCCGGCCAGGGACTGGACGAGACCGATGAACGCGGCCGGAGACTCTCGGATGAGAACTTCCTCGTCCTGCTGAACGCTCATCATGAGGATGTAGAATTCGCATTACCGGCATATCGTCCAGGTGCACGCTGGAGCGCTTGGATGGATACATCTCGAGAAGGTGGTTTGCGTCCCGCCGATACCTATGACTCCGGAGCAACCTATCCACTGCAGGCGCGCTCCGTGGCCGTTCTGATGGAGCGCCGAACCAACGGCAAGAGGGAAGAGTCGAATGAAGCGCCGTCATGACATGCCGTTCGGCGCCGAGTGTCGTTCCGATGGAAGCGTGCGCTTTCGCCTTTGGGCTCCTGCTGCGCGTGGGGTAGAGCTCTGCCTGGGTAGTGCGAAAGGCCCCATGAGGTTTCCTCTTGACCGCCGCGAGAACGGTTGGTTTGAGCTCGTAACCAATGCGGCTGGCGCCGGGACTAAATACAAGTTCAGAATCGATAATGAGCAGGACGTTCCTGACCCCGCCTCTCGCTTTCAGCCGCAGGACGTGCATGGACCGAGTGAAGTAATCGATCCTGATGTTTTCGACTGGCAGGATCTTGCGTGGCGTGGCCGCCCATGGGAAGAAGCGGTTATCTATGAGCTCCACGTCGGAGCCTTTACCCCGCGCGGCACATTCGCTGCGATAGGCGAGCATCTCGACTATCTTTCAGACCTCGGAATCACCGCTTTGGAGTTGATGCCAGTTGGCGATTTCCCGGGCCGCCGCAATTGGGGTTACGACGGCGTCTTCCCGTTCGCGCCCGACAGCGCCTACGGCCGCCCAGAAGATCTCAAAGAGCTTATTCAGAGCGCCCATAGCCGCGGCATCATGGTCTTACTCGATGTCGTGTACAACCATTTTGGCCCCGAAGGAAACTACCTGGGTTCTTACGCCCCGCAATTCTTTACCGATCGCCACCGGACGCCCTGGGGGAAAGGCATTAACTTCGATGGACCCGAAAGCCGGGTCGTCCGTGACTTTTTCATCCACAATGCACTGTATTGGCTGGACGAATATCACTTTGATGGACTACGTCTTGATGCCGTTCACGCGATCACCGACGATTCCGAGCCTCACATCCTCACGGAATTGGCCGATGCAGTCCGGAAATCCCTGGGCCAGGATCGCCATATCCATCTCGTTTTGGAGAACGACAGCAACCAGTCACGTTACCTTCGACGTAATGAGCGCTGCCAGCCTCAGGCTTACACCGCTCAGTGGAATGATGACATCCATCACGCATTGCATGTGCTGATCACCGGTGAACAGGACGGCTATTACTGTGATTACTCCGAACAGCCCGTCGATCAACTGGGACGTTGCCTAATCAATGGATTCGCTTTCCAAGGCGAGGTTTCCCTCCATAGGGATAGCCAACCTCGCGGTGAGTCCACGGATGGTCTTCCACTCACTGCGTTTATCTCTTTCCTGCAGAATCATGATCAGATCGGAAACCGCGCGACCGGTGAGCGGATCACGAAGATTGCGGATCCCTCTGCCGTTCGCGCCGCGGCAGCGATACTTCTGCTTGCCCCCTCCCCGCCGATGCTCTTCATGGGCGAAGAGTTCGGTGCGGAAACACCGTTTCTCTTCTTCTGCGATTTCAAGGGAGATCTGGCTGCGGCGGTTACCGCCGGCCGGCGAGATGAGTTTGCCCGTTTTTCCCGGTTCAATGACCCAGCTGACCGCGAGCGAATCCCAGACCCGAACGCTGCCACAACCTTCGAGTCCTCGCGGCTCAACTGGAACGTCATCACGCAACCGCGTCATAGCGAGTGGCTCGGCCTCTATCGCCAACTTCTGAAACTGCGGCGCGATCGCATACTCCCGCTTCTTTCGACTGCATGCCGTATCAAGGCGGACTACGAAGTTCGTGGAGATCGCGGCTTGACCGCGCGTTGGAAGTTTTCAGACACGCAACTCATTCTTGTGGCGAATCTTGGGTCACAATCTTTGTCGGTTCTTGATCTTCCCGACAAGCCGATTATCTATGCCAGCAAGCACGTCAGTGTTGACGCGCTGCAACAAGGAATATTGCCAGCCTGGTCCGTGGTGTGGTTTCAGGAATCATGACGGCACATTCGCACATCCCGCGCGCAACCTATCGCCTGCAGCTCAACCACGACTTCACTTTCACTCGAGCTACGGCGATAGTTCCCTACCTCGCTGCGCTCGGCATCAGTCACTGCTACATATCTCCTTGCCTTAAAGCGCGTCCGGGCAGCATGCACGGATACGATATCGTCGATCACAACTCCTTCAACCCCGAGATCGGCACCGCCGAGGAGTTTGACCGCTTTGTGGAAGCTCTGCATCGGCACGATATGGAATTAATCATGGATATTGTTCCCAATCACATGGGAGTGATGGGCAGCGACAATGCCTGGTGGCTCGATGTTTTGGAGAATGGTGAAGCTTCAATTTACGCCAGTTTTTTCGACATCGACTGGCACCCCCTGAAAGAGGAACTCAATGGAAAAGTCTTGGTGCCGGTGCTTCACGATCATTATGGCGCGGTTCTGGAGAGTGGTGAGCTGAAACTTGTTTTCGATTCTGCGCGTGGCGAATTCAGCATTCAGTATCGTGAGCATCGTTTCCCGGTCAACCCCCGAGAGTACCCGCGCATTTTGCTCCGCTGCGCGGATTCCCTGGCAGGAAAACTCGGCGAGCGGAACGCGGATTTGTTGGAATTTCAGAGCCTGATCACCGCTTTCGGCCACTTGCCGGGACGGCAGGAGACGAGTAGCGATCTCATCGTTGAGCGCAATCGTGACAAGGAGATTCATAAGCACCGGCTGGCGGAACTATGTGCGCGCTGTCCTGAGATTGACGAGTGCATCATACCCGCCGTCGAACGGATCAACGGGAATCCCGCCGACCCCGCCAGCTTCGAAAATCTTCATGAACTGATCAAAGCACAGGCGTTCCGCCTCGCCAATTGGCGGGTGGCCGCTGATGACATCAATTATCGGCGTTTCTTCGATATCAACGACCTGGCGGGTATTCGCATGGAAAGCGAGACCGTATTCGAGGCAACCCATCGTCTCGTTCTCAGGCTGATGGCAGAAGGTAAAGTGGACGGTTTACGCCTCGACCATCCTGACGGCTTGTACGATCCAGCGCAGTACTTCGAACGGCTTAAGCGCAGCATCGCACTCGCCACCAAATCCGATAACGGCGTGCATTACGTAGTCATCGAGAAAATTCTTATCGGCTCGGAACGGCTGCCCGCCGGGTGGGCCGTGTGCGGCACCACCGGCTACGACTTCGCGAATCTCGTCAATGGTCTGTTTGTGGAACCCGCAGGCCTCATGCCGTTGGAGCGCATCTACCGAAATTTCACCAATGAGCAGATCTACTTTGAGGATCTTGCATACCGCTGCCGAAAACTAATTATGCGGGTTGCCCTGGCCAGTGAACTGAATTTACTTGCCAACCACCTTACTCGCATCGCTCTTTCAAAGCGTCGAACCTGCGACTTCACTCTCAATAGCCTGCGCGATGCACTAACGGAAGTGGTCGCCAGTTTTCCCGTGTATCGCACCTACGTGAGCCCTTCGGGCGTTTCGGAAGAGGATGCACGGTACATCCGCCTCGCCATCGCCTCCTCCAAGTGGAGAAGTCCGGCTGCTGACACCAGCATTTTCGATTTCATTAGCGATGTGCTCCTGACTCGCATCGCCGACGGACAAGATTCCGCATACCGAGCTGCAGTCACAACCTTCGCCATGAAGTTTCAGCAGTTCACGAGTCCAGTGATGGCCAAAGGTCTGGAAGACACCGCTTTTTATCGTTACAACCGGCTGGTTTCGTTGAATGACGTTGGAAGCAATCTTCACCGCTTCGGAATTACCACTACTGAGTTTCACGCAGCGAACCAGGAACGACTCCGATGTTCGCCGCACACCATGCTGGCTACCAGCACGCATGACTCGAAGCGCTCGGAGGACGTTCGCGCGCGTCTTAACGTGCTCTCGGAGATATCTGCATTGTGGGCGCTTCGGGTGCGAGAGTGGCGACGCTTCAATCGCAGCCACAAGCGTCGTCTGGTCAATGACCAGACCGCCCCGTCTCCAAACGATGAATACTTGCTCTATCAGACGTTGGTGGGCACCTGGCCGTTGAGCTTGACCGATAAAAACGACGCGAACGGCTGGAAAGCTTTCTCTAAGCGGATAGAGAACTACATGTTGAAAGCCATCCGTGAAGCCAAGCAGAACACCAGTTGGATCAATAGAAATGCGGAGTACGAAACTGCAGTTTTGTCGTTCGTGAGGGCACTGCTGAATCCCGATCCCAAGAACCGGTTCCTTAACGACTTTTTACCCTTTCAACGGCGAGTGGCTCGCATCGGCATGTGGAATAGCCTGTCGCAGACGCTCCTCAAACTTACATGCCCTGGTGTTCCCGATATTTATCAGGGCAATGAACTGTGGGACTTCAGCCTGGTGGATCCAGACAACCGTCGTCCCGTCGACTACATTCGCCGCCAGCAGGTGTTCGAGAGTATCTGCGGATCGGGTAACTTCCCGGATGCGTCTTCAATGGCGAGCTTGCTGCAGACTCCCGAGGACGGTCGGGTGAAATTGTATTTGACCTGGAAGACTCTGTGTTTGCGTCAACAAAAACCAAGCCTTTTTCGCGAGGGCGAGTACTTGCCCTTGGCAGTCGCCGGCGCGAAAGCCGATCACATTGTCGCGTTTGCCAGAAAATCTGGGGCCACCACGTTGCTGGTTATTGCACCCCGTCTCGTGGCTGGCTTGCTCAATAACACTGACCTCCCGCCAATCGGATCCGGAATCTGGAAGGACACGCGTGTTGTGCTTCCGGCCGGCGACTGCCATACAAGGTATCGCAGTATGCTTACCGGCAAGCTCTTGGATTCAAGCGCTGAGATTAGTGTCTCGGAGGCGTTGGCAGAGTTCCCGGCAGCACTTTGCTTACTGGGTTAGCGGACATGCCACCCGTTGGGATTTCTGCCCAACGAGATAATAATATCTTCTGCGTGAACCACGTCATACACACTCGCTGCTGCATCGCCGGAGGCGGTCCCGCCGGCATGATGTTGGCTTTACTTCTTGCGCGCATGGGCGTGGATGTGTTCGTGCTTGAAAAACACGCCGACTTCCTGCGTGATGCCACCGCTCTTAATGTCGAACGAATACCGAAGCCCGCTTCCACCGCGTTCGCGCTCCAGCTCTTCATCCGTGATCTTGCCCGGATGCGCCTTCAAGGCGATCGACCGAGCCTGACTCATGCTTATTTTAGCCTCTTTCGCCAGCTTCTGGCCGGTATAGGCAATGGTCGGCAATACCGCCAGGAAAGCCAAGCTCATGGCTATGCCGCCGCCAACACAGTACCTCACCATTTTGATCTTCATTATCGTGCTCCGAAAGTATACAATCGGCTATCTCAGGCGGCAATAATTTCCATCATAGACAACATAGCCATCCGCATTTGCCGGCCACGGACGGCTATCTGGGGAATGTCGGTTAATTGGGTCTTAACCCTAGCGTGACGAGCCTGGAACCCCAAGTGGGAAATTAACGAGGAGCATGGTCATGAAAGTCCAAGTCTCACGTCCTTTGTCCGGTCTTTCCATCGCGGCCGCAATCGCATTCGCGGCGTTCGCGGCGACTGCCCAGACTACCCCCATGATGGGAGGCGAAATGAAGGGCGAGGACATGGTGAAGGGCTGCGACATGATGGGCGGCGACATGACCTGCATGATGCAAATGATGTCGATGATGCGCGAGAAGCTGTCCCATGCCGGAGATCGCGTCGCAGCGCTCAAGGCCGATCTCAAGATCACCGAGGCGCAAATGCCGGCATGGAATAAATTCGCCGATGCTCTCCTCGCGGCGGCCAAGTCGATGGAAGAGTCGATGGAAGGCATGCACAAGCAAATGATGCAGTCTGGCGCCGCCGCGAGCCTTCCCGAGAAGCTCGAACACCATGCGAAAATGGCCGCTGGACATCTCGCGAGTCTGCAGGCGATCAAGGCTGCGCTCGAACCGCTTTACGCCTCGTTCAGCGACGAACAGAAGAAGTTCGCGGACGGGCTAAAGATCGGCCCCATGGGCGTGATGTGACCAGTGCGGGCGTGCGGCCGCGCGCGCGCCGGACGGTCTCATAGGAGACCATGATCCCGCGTTCCGCCAACAAATCTTCGACGTCGCGGAAGCTCAGCGTGAACCGAATATAGAGCCAGATCGC
>Ga0209380_10001317_pt1 | contig 16794 bp, 15 predicted proteins | sample HubBroMetageWFT6_FD_188347 | JGI IMG/M metagenome (GOLD analysis project Ga0209380, IMG submission 188347) | Warmed and freeze-thawed soil microbial communities from the Hubbard Brook experimental Forest, New Hampshire - Hubbard Brook CCASE Soil... | ecosystem: Environmental > Terrestrial >...
AGAATTTGAACCGTCTGCGAAGCCTTTCCGTGTCCCTTCCCTTCTAACGTCGTGCGAAGTCAAACACTTCCGACATCTCAGGGCAGGCCTCGTAGAATGAATTGCCAATCGCCGAGAGCTTGCGATGAGCAGAACTCGTGTGAAAAAGGCCCTTTTCGCATTGTTCGTTTTTCTGGCCATCATTCAGATTTTCCAGCCCGGGCGGACCAATCCCACCGTAGTGCCTTCCAGGTCCCAGGCCGCTCACGTCCACATCGCCGGGAAGGTCTACTTTGCCTTGATCTGCTCATGCGGAGATTGCCATACCGGCCAGACCCATTGGCCGTGGTACGGCCACGTAAGGCCGTTGTCGTGGGTAATCGCGGATGACGTCAACGAAGTCTGAAGACACATGAATTTTGAGGATTGGGAGGCTCAGGAAGGCCCCAAAGAGGCGATTGACCGTCATGTTGGTGTTTGCCAGGAAATCCAGAAAAGGGGTATGCCTCCTTTTTCCTGTTGCGTTGGCCAGAAACATATATGATTGAAAACAAATGAGATATTATAAATCTGTGTTTGGTCGCAATCTTTTCGCTCGAGTCCCGTTGGATCGGGCATCCCCCCCCATAATCTGGCGATTTGAATCGCACCTCGGAACCCAGGTGTCCCCTTAGAGAAAAACATTTCACACCTTTCGAAGTCAACGGAAGCTTTTAGGCCGCAAGGCGATGGTCGTTCCCGGGGTTACATATCTCGTAAGATAATGAAATGTAAGAAGATATACATGCATAGAATCTCTCTGGAGGGGGAAGGATTAATTCTATTCGCCAAATTAGTTTGGTTCATTGTGTGCATTTGATTAATGGGGGGCAGTCTCTATCTCCCCAATATCCGATCAAGACCAAGGCGACATGGCAACTACAGCTATCTCCAGGGCAGGGTTTGGTGACCGGACGGGGAATCTCCCGCCGGCGAACCTGATCTTCGGCCGTTCTGCATCCATGCAGACCGCAAGGCAAAAGATCGATAAAGTGGCCCAATCCGGCGTTCCGATACTTATTCAGGGCGACAGTGGCACGGGGAAAGGCTTGCTGGCCAGTTTTATTCACAACCTGTCGCCCAAGCCCGATGCTGCCTTCGTCAAGGTGAACTGCGCGGCCATTCCCGGGGCGCTGCTCGAAAGCGAATTGTTCGGTTACGAAAAGGGTGCGTTCACCGGCGCGCACTCTGCCAAGCCCGGGCGAGTGGAATTGGCAGACGGCGGCACGCTTTTTCTCGATGGGATAGATGAAATTGACATGTCGCTGCAGGCCAAGTTACTTCAATTGCTGCAAGATGGGCAATTTTGCAGGATTGGCGGACAGGAAGACCGGCGCGTTCAACTCCGCGTTATTTGCGCGACCAATCGGCGGCTGGAACAGGAAATCGCCAACGGCAGATTTCGGCAAGATTTATTCTACCGAATCAATGTGGTGTGCATTGACCTCCCGCCACTGCGTTCGCGGGCGGAGGATATTCCAGAACTGGTGGCCTATTTTTTGCAGATTCACAAAGCGCGGCATAACATGCAGGCAAGGCCTCTTTCGCCTGCCGCACTCCATTTGCTTGGCAAACATTCGTGGCCTGGCAATATTCGTGAATTGGAGAATCTGATTGAGCGATATGTGATCCTCGGTTCGGAAGACGCCATTTCCAGCGAAATCTTGAATTGGGAGCATACTCATGCCACGCCGGAAATTCCGCTCGAAGGCCAGATCCATCTGAAGAAAGTGACTCGCCAAGCGGTCCACGAACTCGAGCGAAAGATCATTTTGAGCGTGTTGGAGGCGAATCGCTGGAACCGCAAACGAACTGCCATTGCACTGAAAATCAGCTACCGGGCCCTTCTCTACAAAATCCGCCGTGCCGGTTTGCCATCTAAACGGGGCATGACTCCTCCGACAAGCGAAAGTGCTCCCCCGAAAGGCACGTAGAACTGTTCGATTGAAAATGCCCAAATGCCCCACTCCGAATTGGGAATTGTTGAAAAGTTAGGGAACATTGTGGAAAGTTGCTTCCACCTGGCAGAATTCATCTCAAGACCCACGCAAGAAAACGAAACGTTGGCGCGTGGGAATATCTCCTTTAGTATGTGCAGAGTATGGGAGGCCGAGTCGAAGGACCACGTGGAGATGGAAATACATTTCCACAATGTGGTACTTGAAGACATCCCTTGGCGCGGGATGCGAGCCGCTGATTGCCGGCCTTGGCACCTCTTAACCTGAACTTAAATAAACACTTAAAGACATTCTAGATAATCCGACCCGGCGGACCCGGGCATGGCCCGTACGTTGCTCTATGTTACAGAAGGCATGTGTGTGAGCTGAGCAACCTTCGTCTTTACTCTTTTTGAAGAGGTGCAATGGCAACTCGGGCGGACGAGAACCTTATATCGGTGGGCGTCCCTGATGTACGGGCGCGAACCTACCATTATTTCGTTCATAGCAAAAGCTCGGCCATGCGCGCCGTGGAGCGGACGATTGCCGATATTGCTTCCACGGAGATTCCAGTTCTATTAGTTGGGGAAAGCGGCACAGGCAAGGAAGTCGTGGCTCTGGAAATTCACCGTCTCTCCAGGCGGCGGGATGAGCCATTTGTGAAGTGCGGATGTTCCGGATTGACAGGAGATTTACTCTCAGCGCGCTTGCAGCGCGCGGAAAATATTTCCGTAGAGGAAACAGCGAGCAGCGGGTCATTGTTTTTGGACGGGATCAATTACCTGGAACCGGCCGCGCAAACGCGCCTGCTTGAACTTCTTCCCGACGGAAGCGGCACTCCGCCGCAAGGCTGCTACAGCATGCGCGTCATTTCTTCGACTACGCGAAACCTCGAGGAGGAGATGAAGGCCGGGCGATTCCGGGAGGAACTGTATTACCGGATTAACGGGGTTCACTTGCAATTGCCGCCGCTGCGGGATCGAAAAGAAGACATTCCCGCGTTACTGGAATTTTTCTTCCAGAAATATACTTCTCTGTTTGAGCGGCCGGAGCCGAAAGTCGGCGAAACCACGATGAGTTTGCTGCTGCGCCATTCCTGGCCCGGAAATATCCGACAATTGGAAAATGTGGTGCGAAAAATTGTGGCACTGGGAGACGAACACCTTGCCACGCACGACCTTACGGTTGAAAATAGCGCCAAGGCAGCGGACCCTTCGCTAGACAGTTCGAGAATTCCCGAACCCGGCAATTCGCAAGTCCCGTCTGGTTCCCTCAAGGAGGCGGCGCGGGCGGCTTCACGGGTAGCCGAGCGAGCCATGATTCTGAACCAACTCGAGCGGACGCACTGGAATCGAAAGAGGGCCGCGCGAGAGCTGCAAATTAGCTATAAAGCATTGCTCTATAAATTAAAGCAGTTGGGTCTGGACGGTTCCGACCGCCCGGAGGAGCAATGAGGAGGTCTGTGATGAGCCGAACGAATCTTTTTTTTGCGGCAGTGATTTTACTCGCCAGCGCGGTGAACACGCCGGCGGCGTTCCAAGACAAGAAGGCCGGCAAGCAAGATCCGCCCGTCAACACGGCGCGGAACAGCGCTTCCGCCGGGAATGAAATCGGAACTGCGGTCATCCCCGCTACGACGGACCCGTCCTACGTGATCGGGCCGGAGGATGTGCTCGACGTTAATGTCTGGAAAGAGCCGGACATGACGCGCGTCGTGCCGGTTCGACCCGACGGGAAAATAACGTTGCCGCTTATCAACGACGTGCAAGCGGCGGGTTCGACGCCGCAGCAGCTGGGCTCCACGGTGACCGAGAAATTGCGCAAGTTCCTGACCGAGCCGCAGGTCACTGTGATCGTCACGCAGATCAACAGCCAGCGCGTATTTGTGGTCGGCGAAGTACTTCGCGCCGGCGCGTTTCCGTTAGTTCCGGGCACGACCGTATTACAGGCGCTGGCGAGCGCCGGTGGATTTACAACCTTTGCCAATGTGAAAAAAATACACGTGATGCGCACGGTCAACGGCAAACATATCGAGATCCCCTTCAATTACCGCGAGGTTCTAAAGGGTGACAATCCGGACCAAAATATCAAACTGGAGCCGGGCGACACAGTCGTCGTCCCGTAAGAGGTGAAGCCATGAAGAATTGGAAAACAAGCCGGGCCCTCGTTGTCGCTCTGGTGCTTTGCGCTACGGCGGCATACGCCCAGGATCAAAAACAGGACACTTCGCCCCTCGATCCGAATGCTCCGTTGCAGCCCCTGGATCCGAGGCCGAGCAGCGTATATCCGAATAAAGCGCCTATCGGTGCGGCACGAGGTGTTACGGGGCCGTATAATCCTCAGCAATATGATCCGTCGCAGGTTACGCCCGACCAGAATACCCTTGCCGGAGCCACGCCTTTCACGCTCGGCTCCCTGCAACACACTACCAATATTTTCGACCCAGCGATTACAATTTCGCAACTCGGGGAATCCTTGCTCGACCCTGCGGGAAAAACGATCCTCGCCGGCGTATCCGTGGCCGGCGGGAGTCTAAATTTCGCACGCAACTGGAGCGAGTATCACTTTTCCACCGTTTATAACGGCGGTGAAACGTTCAACATGGGTTTCGGCGCATTAGGGACCACTTCGGGCCTATACGCCCCGCATTATCAATTCCACGATTTGATTGTGTCTCAGGAGGTGGATTGGGCCAGGTGGCATGTAATTTTTCGCGACGATTTTGCGGCCTCGCCCGGCGCAACATTTAGTGGCCAGGGCATGGGCGGACCCGGGCTGGCTTCCGAGTTTTCATCTATGTTAAACAATTCGCTGTACAGTTTCGCGCAGTCGTTCCAGCCTTCAGAAACCATCAATACCGGTACCGGGACGCGTTACCGGAACTCCATTCTCGGCCAACTGGAATATTCCTTCAGCCGCAGGTCGGCGTTAACTCTTTCTGGTTCCTATGGCCTGCTGCAATTCACCGGCACCGGTTACTTCAACAGCAGGATGGAGAACGCGCAGGCGGGCTACGATTACCTGCTCGATCCGTCGGATTCCTTCGCCATCCTCGGAAGCTTTGGCAGGATTGGTTATTCCGGGACGGTGAACTCCACGCTTGGGAGCGGGACTTCCACGGTGGACTACGTAGGCGCGCTGGCCTACGGAAGGAAAATCACAGGGCGTCTGGCGTTCCAGGTCGCCGCGGGACCGCAAGATATACTTTGGTCCACAGGGGGCGGAAATTTCCAGCTGGTGGTTGCTTCGGTCAACAGTGCGCTGACTTATGAGCGGCGCCGCAGTGGCGTCTCCTTCACTTTTGCGCGTGGACTGAATGCCGGGTCAGGCGTGTTTCTGGGCGCGACGGGCAATACATTTAGGGGCACGGGGCACTATCAGTTCACGCGCTTCTGGTCGGGTTCGGTCAGCGGCGGGTATGCACTAAACGATAGCCTTCCCTCAGCAGGCGCCGCGACTATCCGATTCGACAACTGGTTCGCCGCGGCAAACCTGGGCCGGCAAGTCGGCGCGCACGCGCAGATCAATTTCAACTACGGCGCATCGGAACAGAAGAGTCCGGCCAACTGTCCGGTGGCCAGTTGCGGCATAGTAGGGCTTCAGCAAACTGTGGGATTGTCGCTAAATTGGCATCTGCGCGCGATAGGAGAGACGACCCGTTAATCCGATGCGCATGAAAACGAGAATTCCAGCGATCGTGCCGTGTATTCTGTCCCTGAGGTCATTGCATGTATAAGAAGTTCTTCGGACTCAAAGAGAATCCGTTTAACGTCAATCCGGACCCGCGCTATCTTTACCTGACGCCGAACACGCAGGAAGCGCTGGCCTGCTTGACCTACGGAATTGAGACCCGCAAGGGCTTTATCCTCCTGACCGGCGAAGTCGGAACGGGCAAGACCACGCTGATCAACAAGCTGCTGGAATGGCTGCACAAGGAGCGCGTTTTCACCGCCTTCGTTTTCAACCCGCGACTCAGCGTCTCGCAATTTTTCGATTTCATGATGGCCGATTTCGGCATCCCCTGCGAATCGCGCCAGAAAGGCCAGATGCTGCTGAAATTAAATCAGTGGCTGCTGGATCGCTATCAGGCCGGGGAACGCGCCGTGCTGGTCGTGGATGAGGCGCAGAATCTTTCGCCGCAAATGCTCGAGGAAATCCGGCTGCTGACGAACCTGGAGACTTCCACCGAAAAGCTGTTGCAGATCGTTCTCGCGGGCCAGCCCGAACTCGAACAAAAGCTCAACCAGCCGCAGCTCCGGCAGCTCCGGCAGCGCATCACGCTGCGGGCCAAGACGCGCCAGCTCACTCTCGAGGAAACTCAGGGATACATCCAGGAGCGCATGCGCATCGCGGGAGCGGAAAATCCCGATATTTTCAGTCCGGAAGCGATCGTGGCGGTCCACCGTTTTGCGCGCGGGATTCCCCGGGTCACGAATCTGCTCTGCGAACACGCGCTGGTGAGTTCGTTCGCGGATCAGAAGAATCCCGTGCCCGCCGAGATCGTGGAAGATGTTGCGCGCGACTTCGATTTGCACGTCGTCGACCCGCTTGCGCAGGCGCCGCCACCGGCCCCCGCGCTGACGCCCCCCTCCACGGGCGAACCAAATGGCGATCATCCGCTCTTAATCGAATCGCTTTTGCAGGCGCTGAACACGCTGGTCGACCGCCTCAACCAGGCCGAAGCCCGCGTCGAACCCGACACGGAACGTAAAACCTGAAGGATTTTGTTTGGGTTCAGCTATTGAAGTGTTTCGGATCGAAGTTCAATCAAACAAATTGAATCGGATGATGCACCACAGCGTGGAGATGCCGTCGCGCCAGGTGATTTTCTTGCCTTCCGCGTAGGTGCGGCCGGCATAGGAAATGGAAACCTCGTAGATCCGCCAGTTGCCCTTGGATATTTTGGCGGTGATTTCAGGTTCAAAACCGAAGCGGTTGGATTCGATCTTGATGTTCTGCAGAACTTCGCGGCGAAAAACTTTATAGCAGGTCTCCATGTCGGTGAGTTTCAGGTTGGTGAAGACGTCGGAGAGCAGCGTCAGAAACTTGTTGCCGGCGTAGTGCCAGAAATAGTGGACGCGTTGCGGGCCGCCCAGGAATCGCGAGCCGTAGACCACGTCGGCCTTTTCCTCGAGAATCGGTTCGAGGAGTTTTCCGTAATCCCTGGGGTCATATTCGAGATCGGCGTCCTGCACCAGCACGATGTCTCCCGTGGCCGCCTCGAAGCCCCGCCGCAGCGCGGCTCCCTTTCCGCCGTTTTGGGGCTGAAAGAGGAAGCGGATATTTTCGAGCGACAGGCGCGCCTTGCCGTTCTGCACGGAGACTTCGCGCTGGCCTTGCGATTGCGCCTTCTCAAAATCCTCCAGCAGGCCGCGAGTGCCGTCCGTGGATTTATCGTCGACGAGGAGGATTTCCTTTTCAATCGGCGATGCCTGCACGCGCAGGAGCACTTCCTCGATGAAAGCTCGTTCGTTATACACCGGGATTACGACGGACACCTTCATACGTCTGCACGCTTCTCGATAGGGATTTTGAGTAGGACGGGCTTCAGCCTGTCTCCGCTGCTAGGAGCACGAATACAAAAGCAGACCGGCTGAAGCCCGTCCTACTGATTCGGACCACATCATCGAATACGGGTGCAAGGAACGCAAATGAATTGGATGCGGGGCCGGTTACTGGATGCCGGTTGTCCATGGCGTTTCGTCAGGATTGGCGCGCCCGGGGATAGCATCCCCGGAGCGCGTTCCAGCGGATCAACAGCAGCTCCAGCAACATTTGGATTCCGTCCGCCGCCACTTTCACTTTTGTCGCGGAGTCGTGGGACCAGCGCACGGGAATCTCCGCGACCTTCAGCCCATGGCGTTTTGCCAGAAAGAGGATTTCAGGGTCGAAACCGAAACGCCCAATCCGTTGCTGCTCAAAAATAATCCGCGCCCGTCCCCTGCGAAAGGCCTTGAATCCGCATTGCGTGTCGGAAAATTCAATGCCCATGATCCAGCGCACCATCAAGTTGAAAAAAATTCCCGCCTGCTCGCGGATCACGGATTGGTGGACTTCGATGAGGCTGCGGTCCACCGCGCGGGAGCCAATGGCGGCGTCAAAGCCCTGCTCCCTAATGGCTGCAAATAACTTGTCGGCTTCCTCGATGGGGGTGGAAAGGTCCGCATCGGTAAAAAGCGCGATTTCCCCACGAGCTTCCAGCATGCCGTGGCGCACGCTGAATCCCTTTCCCCGGTTGGCCTTGTTCGAGACCAGGCGCAGCCCGGAATATTTTTGCTGGTAGGCGAATGCGACCTCGGCTGTCGCGTCGGAGGACCCGTCATCCACGACGATAATTTCAGCACGGTAGTGCCGGGTCTCTAAATAGGCTACGACGCAATCGAGTGTCTTCGGCAGGCGACCTTCCTCGTTGTATGCGGGGATAACGATGGAAAGGTCCAGCGTCGGCGAATTCATTTGCGATGGCGCCGCGCGAATCGCGCGGCATGCGGAACGCCCCCCACGGGCCGGATTATATCGTCTGAAGAAGGATTCGTCTATGAAGTGTCAGCAATGTCTCAGCGATGAAGCGGCAGCGAACTTGAATATGCGCGGATTCAAACGACGGGGATCATTTGAATACAACGGCGTTCATGCGCGGAACGAATTGTTATTGCGAGTATAGAGAGTGAGGAGGGTTTTCAGAGATTGCGGCCCGCATTTCTGCGGAACGGACGGCGTGCGTTGACACAAGAACGGCTTTGGCTCGCGAGCCTTGAATTTCGCAATCGACTCGAAACCCCACAGGCTGAAGTGTGCTACTCATGGGCACGTTGCGATTGCCACATGAAAGAGAGATGGAAGAATTATTGGGTAGAAGGATCGGTACGAATAATTTCGTACCGCTCAATGACCGCGGCGACACCGACGCGCGCAGAGCCGTTTTCCGGCTGTTTGTCGACTCGAACCACTTTTCCCATGGCGCGAATAAAAACTTCCGAACCGCGAGTGACCTCGGAGGGCAAAGTGAGCGTAATGTCGAGCTCCGCACCGGCGCCCAGGTCCTGGTCAATTGTGAAGTAAACACCGCGTGTGGAAATGTCGCGTGTCTTTCCGTTGCGTGAGGTGATTTCTTTCTCGACTGGCATGCGAATAATGACCGGCAAAGACAGGTCATATCGCCGCGCGGTTCGACGTTCCGTCATCTTCTTCCCCCGGACCCCTGTTTTGTACTCGCTTGCCCCCTCGCCAAATCAGGAATGCTGGCCATTGAGGTTTCCAAGCGGTAGTGCAATTCCGTACACGGCTTGGATCCTGCCAGCAATCAGAGAAGTATCGGTTTCTGAATGTCCCGGTCAAGATCCGATCATTCAAGTCTATTCATTTCATTCCAGCTCTTGAACCACACCTCCGAAGATCTGCAAGGGGACACGGAAAAATCAGCCGAAACCACACTTTACTTGTTTCGAATCCAGTCTTGGAAACGAGGGGGTCCGTTTATACGCGGCGCCGTACCAGGTTTCCCAAACTGATATTACACCCTGAGCGAATCTTGTTACAGGAAATACGGCAAAAATCAGCGCCAAGAATGAGCTCTGTATTGTAGGTACTAGGCTCTCTAGCCGTGCTTGCCAGCTGGCGCAAGATCCGTCGGAGCGGAGCCGGAATTGGAAATTCCCGCTCCCCCCGCACCCTCTTTTTTACTGCTCGCGCGCGCCGGGCGACCGGAATCCAGTCCAAACTGGCGAATCTTGTAGAGCAGCGCCTTGTAACTGATTCCCAGCATCTTGGCCGCATCCTTGCGGCACCAATGAGTTTTTTCGAGAGCGTCTGCGATCGCTTCCATTTCGGCTTCATCCTTCAGGCTGCGCACCAAAGCTTTTAAGCCCTGCTCGCGCACGGGCGCGGCCTCTTCTCTCGGAGAAATCCGCTGGCGCGTGGCGGACATTTCCAGCAGTTCGCGGAAGCTGCCTTCATCATCTTCCAAGATGACGTAGCGCTTTACGAAATTCTCGAGTTCGCGAAGATTTCCAGGCCAGGGATAACGCACGGCAGCTTCCATCAAATGCTGGGAAGGAACCATGGGCACCTTGTTGAATTTCTCGCTGTATTTCTGCAGGAAATGGCGGAAGAGCAGCGGGATTTCCGAGGCTCTTTCGCGCAGCGGAGGCACGTTGATGGAGAGCACGTTCAGGCGGTAGTACAAGTCTTCGCGGAGGCGGCCCGATTTCATCGCTTCCTGAATCTCCACATTGGTTGCGGCCAGGACGCGCACATCCACATCAATCAATTGACGGCCGCCCAGGCGCGAAAACTGGTGGTCCTGCAGGACATGCAGGAGCTTGGCCTGCAAATGGGGGCTCATTTCCGCGATTTCATCGAGGAAGATCGTTCCCCTGGTGGCCAGCTCAAACTTGCCGGGTTTAGAGCGCACCGCACCGGTAAAGGCACCCTGCTCAAATCCGAATAATTCGGATTCAAGCAACTCCCCGGGGAGCGCGGCGCAATTCACTTTGATGAAAGGTTGGTTGCGGCGCGTCGACCGCATGTGAATCATGCGCGCGACGACTTCTTTTCCAACTCCGCTCTCCCCATAAATGAATACGGGGACGTCGACGGGAGCGATTTGCAGGATCTGCTGGCGAATCCTGACCATTTGCGGACTAGCTGCCAGGAAGCACAAGTCTTCCGTGATCTTGTCGCAGTATTCGCGCAACGCTTTGTTTTCCGCGCGCAGCTGCTGTTTTTGCCGGCACTTGAGCATGGCCACGTCGAGCTCGGCTTTTTCAAACGGCTTGGTGAGGTAATCTTGCGCGCCCAGGCGAATGGCCTCGACGACGGTGCCCACTTCGTTGGAGCAGGAAAGCATGACGATGTTCAGCGACCGGTCAATCTGCATGAGCTGCTTCAAAGTCTCGAGCCCATTCAATTCCGGCATGAGGATGTCCAGGATGATGAAGTCCGGACGGTCGCCGGCTTCGATCTTCTGAATGGCCTCCGGGCCGGAGGTCACGGCTTCGACCTGGTACCCGTCCACTTCGAGCAGTGTGCCCAGATACTTTCGTATGCTGGGTTCGTCGTCCACAACCAGGATTCTTTCCTTATCGGCCATTTGTCCCACCTTCGTCGTGCCAAAATTTCATTATGTATTGTCTATCGGCAGCAGGAACGTAAAGGTACAGCCCCGCCGCGGTTCGCTCTCCACCCAAATTTTGCCGCGATGCGCTTGCACCAGCCGTTTGGCAATCGCCAGACCCAGGCCCATACCCGAGGAGGTGCGGTCCACGCGCACGAAATCCTCGAAAATTTCCTGGTGATGCTCGGAGGCGATCCCCGGACCAGAATCCGATACGGATACTTTGATGCAATTGGGATGCTGGATGCGCTCGCGCCGGCGATCCTGAGTCTGCATTTCCTCGGCCGACCGGCGTTCCCAGAAGTAGAGCTCCGCGCGGAAGGTGACATTCCCTCCCGCGGGCGTGTGCTTCAGCGAATTATCCAGCAGATTGGCAACGGTCTGCTGCACTTTCTGGTAATCGAATTTGAAAATCGGGATGTCGGTATTCAGAAACGTATCGAGACGCACATGCTTGCGCACAAACGCCTCGTGCCAGCGCGTCGCGAGTTCGCTCAAGCAATCCCGCAAATCATTTTCGCGCAGATGCAGGACCAGCTTGCCGCTCTCCAGCGCCGAATAATTCAAGAACATGGAGACCAAGCGGACCAGACGCTCGCAGCTTTCTTTCGATTCCTGCAGGATGTCCCGCTGCTTGTCGGTCAGCTTGCCGAGCGAACCCGAAAGGAGCAAATCGTAATAACCTTTGATCACGGCCAGGGGAGTCTTCAATTCGTGCGCGGCCGACGCCAGAAACACTGTCTTTTGGCGATTTACTTCCTGGAGGCGCAAATAAGCGGCGAGCAGGTTCCGATAAGTAATCTCCCGTTCCTGAAGCAATTCCTGCACGGTATGCTGCGCGGTCTTGGCTTGGCCCTGAACCATGCGCTTTTCCGCATCTTCTATCCGCACGACGAGCCAGTCCGCTTCCGGCAGCCACTGGATGCGGGCGACAGCCGCGCCCCCGCAGCAATCGAATTTCGAATCGATCTGCTGTTCTCCAGCCTCGATCCGATCCGCAATCATGCTTGGATTCATTCGCAGCAGGTCGGAAAACAAATTGAAATTCGATTCGAGCGAGAAACCGTGAGACTCCAGGCGTTGCTTCCCCGGCGCGTTGGCTTGCAGGATCCGTCCGGACCGGTCGGAGATTAGAATCGGGTCTTCCAGCAAATCGAGAAGACCTGCGATCACGTTCGCTGGGATCGCTTCTTTGCCCGGTAGCTCGATAACGGGACTGCGTTTCAACTGGGTCTCCTCGGGACACTTGTCCGCTTTGTGGGGAGCGGAGAATTCCATTTGATTCACTTCGGCTTTTCAGCGGGAAACCATTCGGATACTGTCAAAACCCGGCCGCGCTGTCAATGGTAAATGGGTTCTATTTTGCACAATTGTAGTAAACCACTCGCCATATAGGGTGGGAGGAATGTGGAAAACAATTTACCCGAGGCAAAGACGCACGTAACTGATTGTATTGTAAGGACTTGCTGTCTGCTAGTTTTTGGAGGAAGCTGGCAATCGATATGCATCTTTTTTGGGGGTACTAGTGCGAAAGTACTAGGTTCTTGTGCGTGGGAAATTACTTTCCTACTAAATTTTGATCTCAGAAAGAAAAAGCATGCGCTTAACCCCCGCTGAGCGTCGGCGGTCGCAGCGGATTCATGTGCAGATACCTATGTTCGTCCGAGGGACGGACTCCGCAGGATCGGAATTTCTCGATCTCACGAAGACACTTGATATCAGCGCTACCGGAGCGTATCTTGCCAGCCCTCGCGCGATCCGCACGAATCAGGTCGTGAATTTGACGATTCCCGCACCCTCTTCTCCTTCAACAGTGTTGCCGTCAGAAACACCTCCGATCCGCGCGCGCGTGCGCCGCCATCGCACAGAAGACGGAATTCATTTATTGGGGGTAGAATTTTTAAAGGCGCTGGATTAGCAATCGGGCAATGGTTGAAAGGGAAACGGCGGTTACACAATATCACCAAAGAGTATGCAAAGAATTGCACCTTGCTCCCAATTGCGCCCAATGGACATGATCCTGGCCGGGCCAGGAAGTTCTTACCCCTTAAGAGTCAATGTATTACAAGGAATTGATTTATTCGCTATGGTGCGCGGCTATGGCAGTTCCCGTGCACTTGCTTCTTTAGACTTGATCTCCGCGCCCGTCCCGCGTTGGGGTATCCTGGAAGTTTGACGGCTTAACGGCACATTTGATGGCGCAAACTGGTGACCCCAACCCACCACGTTGGTCCGCCGAGGAGTCTTTCCTCGAGCTATTAACGGATACCCTCGAAGCCATGGACCGGCCCAGCCGCGGGCAATTCTTGCAGCGGTTTTTCCGTTCAATTGCGCAGATTGAATTAACAGAAACGCAAAGTCTCGATTATTGGGACCAGACGCTGGCGCGCAAGCGAGAACTTTCCGAAAGCGTCGGAAAAAGAGTGGCGTTGCAGGCAGCCCTGGTGGATGTGCTGGCGTCCGCAGGCCAGCTGCGCTTGCCGATTCTGTTGGAGTACGAGGAACTTCGGAAGCTTCAAATCAATGCCACCACCGACCCCTTGACGACGCTTTATAACCGGCGTTTTTTCGAGGATTACTTTGAGAAAGAACTCAACCGGTCGATGCGCTATAACCATAAACTCGCGCTCGTCGTTTTTGACCTGCATCGATTCAAGGAAGTGAACGACCGGTTCGGGCATCCGCAAGGGGATGCATTGCTGCAGATGGCGGCGGCAACGCTGCGGAAATCCCTACGTACTTCAGACTATGCGTTTCGCATCGGTGGAGATGAGTTCGCACTCCTGCTCCCGCAATCCGACACGGAACAGGCGGCCGCATTGAGTCGCCGTTTACGCGCCGCTTACTCACTTTCCATCGAGCCTCTAAATTTAGGTATTCCACTGGCGCTGGATTATGGCCTCGCCGTCTATCCCGAAGACGGCGAGTTGGAAGAAGTTCTAATCCGCGTGGCCGATGAGAGGCTTTATCAGCTCAAGAACGGAACGCGCTCGACCGCGCCGCAGCGGCCGGCCGAAATGACCTCTCATACGGCGGTCGCGGAACCAAAGCCGGAAGTAGCCGCTCCCGTCGCGCCCCCGGTCCAACCACCTCCGGGCGGCGAAGTGAAAAAAACAGGCGCGGAGCAGCGGCGGTGGGAGCGAGTTTCTCTAGCGAATACGCATGCCTATGCGCTGATCGGCGAGGGCGTAGAACGCACGGCCCGCGTGCTGGATTTGGGCTATGGCGGGGTGGGCCTGGAGACTTCGCGCCCGGAAGAATTCGGTGAAGCCTTTCACGCCGTGCTGCACGTGCCGATTTTGCCTCCGGTGCGTGTCAGCTTGCGCCGAGTTTACGTAAAGCAGACAGCCTCCGGCATGACGCGCATCGGCTGTTCTTTCGTTACTTAGCTCTTAATTCTGACTAAAGGCCTGATCGATAGAACGCGAGCCGGCAATTCCGCGAGGTGCGTGGGGTTTTCGTGAGGCCGGCAAGATGCCGGCGCCACCAAAGACCCGCGCAGGATTCATCCGCCGATTTGTTGTTTCAGGGCGCGAGATCGAAACAGAAGCGCCTGCTGCACGCGTGCCAGTCCCAATCCCCACCGCAATTCCGCTTGCTGCGCCGAGCTTCCTTCCGCGACCAGGCGAACGCTCAGGCAAAATCCCCGCCGGTTTTCAGCCGTGAAATCGCAAGGAGAAATACGCAGCACCGCGCGGACAGCGTCTGCCGTGTCCCGTTCGAGGAGCTCTTTCAAACCGGAACTGAGGCCCGCATAATTTTTCCGCTCCCAATTGAGAGCAGTCGCCGCAAACACGATTTTCGCATGCGAGGCAAATTCGTAAGGGGAGCCGGCGGAAACTGTGGCCGGCGAATCGGATTTGGTGGCCGCTCCGGCCGTAGCGAAAATCGATTCCGCGCTGTTCATGGAGGTCAGGAAATTGCGGAGCGGCAAGTATTGCCGCGCCCCGGCTATTTTTTCGATGTCCTGGGGATTCGCGCGCAGGTCCAAATAGTTTTTCTCCGGCGGGAATACCGGCACCGGCTCGTTGCCTTCGGCTTCGTCGACAATCTCGACACGCACGAGCGAATCCCCGACTTTTCCAAGAGTAGGAATCGAGCGATATCGGCCCTTATTCCAGATTCTGATGCAGGCGCTCGTCGTAAGGGCTGCCGAGCATGGGATCGATTTGCTGGCGGAACTGCCGCGTATACGCGGCGGCTTCGTGCTCGTCAAAGGCTTTCTGGCTCTGCCAGACTTCGATGATTGAAATGTGGTTGAGGCGTGATACTTGCGCGCCGGCTTCAATTCGCACGATGCCCTTGTCCTTACGAGAATCCACGACATATTGCTGCACCAATTTTGTGCCCGCGGCCGTGGACGGCGGCACGATGTCCACGTGCGTCACGACATAGATCCTGTCGTGCGGCGCCGGCTCCTGGGCAAGCGCGCGTCCCGCGAGGCCGCAAGAGGCCAGAATCAACACAGCGCAGATGCGAAGCAATGGCCACTGCATGGAATTTACTTTCGATCGGATCGGCATTTTCTCCACCTCCCGGAAAGTTGGTTGCGTCATGGTTGAATCGTTTGAGCCCGGCTGAGCATCAAACGAATTCCCAACCCCGCATGTATATCATGTTGGCAGGGGTTGCAGAATCACGTATGATAGAAAATTGTCCGCTGACCAAGCGACGCGACTGTAGCCCCGGCGCATGACCGGGAGCCGCGCAGACCGGCCAGCCGGCGGGAGACCTTCCATGAAACCGAACATTCATCCGGACTACCACCCGGTAACCGTGCATTGCGCCTGCGGGCACACGTTCCCCACGCGATCGACGATGAAGGGCGAATTCCTGCGCGTCGAAATCTGCTCGAACTGCCACCCCTTTTTCACGGGCAAGCAGAAGCTGGTCGATACCGCCGGGCGTGTCGAGCGCTTTACCAAGAAATACGAGAAGGCCGCCGAAGTCCAGCAAGCCATCAAAGACGCCAACAAGAAAAAGCGATAAAAGATTCGCTTCTGCTTCAGTGCCTTACCAATCTTGTCATTCCAAGCAGGGGCACGGCATGCCGTGCCCCCTACTTTTCTTCAACCAATTCCTTCGCGCGTTCTCCGCGCGCGGCTATTCCTATTTTGCGCGGCGGTGTAGAATGTCGCGCGAGATATGGCCGCTCAACCGATGACTTCTCCGCAGCCGGATCGTGTGCCGTTTGAAGCCGCTGCGTCACGCGTCACGCTGCGCAATCATTTTTCTCATCCTTACGATTCGGCGATCGCGGCGGCGCGCACGTGTTACGCGCCGCGACTCATTGGCCCCGAAGAAATCACGGACAAGCAGCGCCTGCAGATCGGGGCGTCCACGTTTTACGGCGGACATCATACGGTCTACCAGCACGCGCATTTTGAGTTTGGCCTCGAAAACGTCAGCCGGCAATTCGTCTGGTCGTTCCTGCACGCGCATCCGTTTTATAACTCGGAGCAGCAGAGCCAGCGGTACGTGCGCCTCGATCACGCGCTCGCGTATTTGCCGCACGAAGCGCCCGGATTCGGCCTGGGCGAGCGCTCGATTTACGAAAACGCCATTGCGCGCGCGTGGGGCTATTACCGCGAGCTGACCGAACTCTTGCGCGGCGATGCGCGAGAAATTCTCGGCGACATCTGGCACGTCGGCGCAATGTCGCACCCAAAGCGCGTGCAAAAGGTAGATCGGCAGGCGGAGAAACGAGCAATCGAAGTCGCGCGC
>Ga0209380_10001319_pt1 | contig 16787 bp, 10 predicted proteins | sample HubBroMetageWFT6_FD_188347 | JGI IMG/M metagenome (GOLD analysis project Ga0209380, IMG submission 188347) | Warmed and freeze-thawed soil microbial communities from the Hubbard Brook experimental Forest, New Hampshire - Hubbard Brook CCASE Soil... | ecosystem: Environmental > Terrestrial >...
ACGAGTCCGCTCTCCGCTGGTCCCGAACTTCAATTCCGTCATCCAGTCAGTCGCATGTGTTCCGTAGTTCGATCCAAGAATGCGATCGCCGTAGGACGACGAGATCTCCATTCCGCTGTAGCTCTTGTTCAGAATGATGTTGACAACCCCGGAGACCGCATCGGACCCATAGATAGACGAGCCGCCATCGCTGAGTATCTCAATCTTGGAAATCGCGCCAGCGGGGATATTGGCGATGTTGGTCGGAGTCACGGCGTTGAAGCGTCGCCCGTCGACGAGCACCAGCGTGTACGTGTCGCCCAGACCCAGCAGATTGAGAGTTTGCGTCCCGCCCGAAAAGAATCCTCCGCTGCCGCCATTTAGCGTGCCTCCCGAGAACGCAGGGTTCTCTCGCAGAGTCTGGGCAATCTCCTGCGGGCCCTGCTTGGCGATGTCGTCGGCCGACAACACCGTCAGCGGTAGGGCAGCCGCCTCGGATACGTCGAGACGGATGTTGGTGCCGGTCACGACGACTTCCTCCAGCTTCTCTCTCTTCTCTTTCTTTTCCTTCTCCGTTTGAGGCACCGTGCTCGGCGCCTGATCCGACGACTGCGTTTGCTGCGCCCCTACCGGGGCCGAGAGCACGGTCGCTGCGATGGCGAGTCCGATCCAGACTGACCTCGATGTCGCATACATAGCCATTTCTCCCCTTAATTCGCGCCGCTGTACTGGCGTGAAGTCAGTAGAGCATTCGCCAGCGTTATGGTTTTGCAGCTGCTTTACCGCGTTGTTCTGGCCAGCAAGCCTCGTCCCGCAGCGTAAGGCTAGTCCCGTCTGTTCGTCGGGGAAAGCGTATGATTTCGATCAAATCGATCGCGTTCATCGATGATCAACTGGCGAGCGGGGAAGTTCCGGTGCGGCCTGAAGACGCAGCGTTCACGCAGCAGCCCACGACCGCCGGCGCGGATCGCCCCGGCCCCCTCGCTGCTGCGGGAGCAGCCAGAACATCTCAGCCGGGGATGAACTTGATCGAAATTATGCGTTTTCTTTGGTAACCGGCGCTGCCTAGTGTAAGGACAACAAGCACGCGGCCGCCGGCTCTGACAGATCTCCCATCAACGCCCAAGGGTGGGGGATACTGCTCGGTGCTCGGCCTACCGGTGCACCTTAGCGATCAGCAGAGCAGCGCCATGTCACAGTCGGATTCCACCGAGGGACGAGAGACTTCAGGAGGAACGCGCGTCGGCCTGACGTCCCGCCGGGAGTTTCTCGCGGAGGGGTTGGGTCTCGCGGCCTGCATCGCGCCCGCGCACGCAGCCGCGCCGCCCGCAGAAACAGGCAAGGTGACCCCGACCACGATCGAAGAGGCGCAGAAGATCCACGCCGTGCACTTCAGCCCCGCACAGCGTCAGGAGTTGGCAGACTCCGTGCCGGCGCAGGTACAGTCAGTCGTGAAACTGCGGCGAGTCCCCCGCCCGCTGACCCTGCAGCCGGCGATTCACTTCGATCCACGCCTGCCCGGCGCGCGCTACCCGCAACAAGCAAATTCGCTGCACCTGTCGAGCCCTGGCCCGATACCCCTGCCGCAAGACGACCCAGCCATCGCCTACGCGCCGGTGACCTGCCTGTCTCATTGGCTGCACAGCGGACAGCTGAGTTCGGTCCGCCTGACCGAGATCTATCTGGAGCGCATCGCGGGCATTTCGCCCCGCCTGTATTGTTACATCACGATTTGTGCGGACCTGGCGCGGGCGCAGGCGAAGGCGATGGATGCAGAGCTGAAGGCGGGCAAGGACCGCGGGCCGCTCCACGGTGTGCCCTATTCCATCAAGGATGTGTTCGATACCGCGGCAATTCCCACGACCTGGGGTTGCGCTTTGTACCGAAACCGCATTCCCGCCGAGGACGCGACGATCGTGCGCAAGTTGCGGGATGCCGGCGCTGTTCTCCTCGGCAAGGCGGCGACGGGCGAGATCGCGGACGGCTGGGATTGGTTCGGCGGCAGGTGCCGCAATCCCTGGAATCTGGAGGAGCCCTCCGGCGGATCGAGCGCGGGCCCGGCATCGGCCACGGCCGCCGGCCTATGCGCCTTTTCCATCGGGACCGACAGTCTGGGATCCATTCTCGAGCCGGCTGACCGCTGCGGGATTGTGGGCATGCGAGCGACCTACGGACGCGTACCGATCAAGGGTGGCATGCCATTGACGCCGAGCCTCGAGCGGATAGGCCCGCTGTGCCGCACGGTCGAAGACGCAGCGCTGGTGCTGGCGGCTATCAACGGCTACGACCCGACGTCTGCAAGCTCGATCGATATGGGTTTCGCCTACGACGCGACGCTCGATCTGAGCAAGCTGCGCGTCGGCTATTCACCGCACTGGTTCGATCGAATCAGCTACGCCATGAGGGACCTGTCGCGTGAATCGGATGGGGCGGATTCGGTTCCGGTCACATCCGTCGAGCACGCTGCGCTGCGGGCCCTCAAAGAGTTGGGCGTGACACTCGTGACGGTGACACTGCCGGAGCTGCCAAATTCCGCTCTGTCAACCCTGCTTGACGTGGAGTCCGCGGCGGTATTCGAGGAGCTTACGCTCAGCGGGCAGGACGCCCAGCTGCTAACGCAGTCCCAACCTCAAAGTTGGCGCGAGGCACGGTTGCTCTCAGCCGTCGACTATCTGCAGAAGGAGCGCCTGCGCCGCCAGGTCATGCAGGCTATGCACGAGCTCTTCAGCACCGTCGATGTTCTCTTCGGCCCGACCTATGGATCGTACGACCTGTTCATGACCACAAACTTCACCGGCCATCCCGGCTTGACGCTGCGTGCGGGCTTCGTGCAAAGCGCGTCCCGCTCATCCGACGCCAAATTCTTCGCCCCCGCGGATCCCCACGGACCTCAGCATACGGTCACCCGCAATGTGGCCTTTCACGGCCGGCTCTTCGAGGAGGGTACGATGCTGGCGGTTGCCCGCGCCTTGGAGAGCAAGCTGAGCGTATGGCAGCGCCGCCCGCCGATCGGCTGATCGCACCGCGCCCGAAGAACACGCGTCCCGCGACGCTCATGGCTCACTGATGCCGCTAGCTCACGCCCTTGTGCATCGGGTGCGCTGGCGGATTTTCGCCATGCTGTTCGGCTTCGGCTGCGTCGCCTACCTCCAGCAGAAGAGCGTCACCGTCGCTGCAGCCCGCATGATGCCGGAGCTCGGCCTCAGTCAGATGCAGATCGGCTGGATGGAGTCGGCGTTTCTCATCGGTTACGCAGTCTTCCAGCTGCCGGGGGGTGTGATCGGACAGCTGCTCGGCGGTCGGCGTACGTTTGTTCTGATCAGCCTGGTCGCTTTCCTCGCGACCGTTCTAGTGCCTCTTGCACCCTCTGCGCTCAGCGGCACGGCGCTGTTCGTCACCTTCATTGCTTTGCAGCTTCTGCTCGGTGCGGCCCAGGGACCGGTATTTCCCGTCAGCTCGGGCATCATGGAGACCTGGTTCCCCGCGCGCCAGTGGGCATCGATACAGGGTCTGCAGGTGATGGGGTTCCAGCTCGCAGCAGCCCTCACCCCGCCGCTGATCGCATCGCTCATGAGCAGCCTCGGCTGGCAGCAGGCGCTTCTCTGGCCGGCGCTGCCGGCACTCGGCCTGATCGCGTTGTGGGCCTGGTACGGCCGCAATGCTCCCGCGGAGCACGCAGGCGTGACGCCCGAGGAGCTCGCTGAGCTCGACAGCGGCTTCGCCGCACGCAGCGTGCCCGGCATCTCCTGGCGACGACTGCGGCGGCTGTTGAGCGACCGCTCCATCGTGCTGCTCACGCTTTCGTACACCTCGATGAACTACGTCTTTTATCTCATTGGTAACTGGTGCTTCCTGTACCTGATACAGGAACGACACTTCACCATCCTGGAGGGTGGCTGGTTAGCCGCAGCGCCGCCGCTCGCAGCAGCGCTGGGCGCGGGCATCGGCGGCAAAGCTTGCGATATGCTGTGTGTGCGATTCGGCGTCCGCTGGGGATACCGTCTCGTGCCCCTCGTGTCACTGCCCGCGGCTGGAGTTCTGCTGCTCGCCGCGGTCTACGCACCGAATCCCTACGATTCGGTGATTGCGCTGTCGCTGTGCTTCGCGACGCTCGAGCTCAACGAAGGACCTTACTGGGCCGCTACCATGTACGTGGCGCGCAGCGACACCATGTCGGCCACCGGGATCCTCAATACCGGGGGCAACCTTGGCGGCGTGATCGGGATTCCGATCGTCGCGTATCTTTCCGGGCACGGCGCCTGGACGGCGGCCTTCGTAATCGGCACCGGGTTTGCGTTACTCGCTACCGTCGCATGGATCGGCGTCGACGCGACCCGACGCATTTCGGACTGACGCGCGCCCGCCGCCGCGCCTGGCCTGCGCCCGGGCACTAGCGAAGGGCGTCCACCAGCGCATCCACATCCTCGGCCGTGTTATAGATATGAATGGCGACGCGGATCCGCTCGCCACGGACCGTGGCACGGATACCTCGGGCTTTGAGCCTCTCGGGGGCTCCGGGCACCTTGAGAATCACGATGGCGGAGCCATTGTGTTCAACGTTCAGTCGCCCGCACAACGTAGCGGCCAGCTGCGTGTTGTGCCGGTGTACGTGGCTCACGCCCAATTGGTTGAGCAACGCAAGCGACGGCAGCAGTGCGCTGGCTGAGATCAGGCCGGGAACCACGTCGAACTTCCGCGCAGAACGGGCCGCCGGAAAATCGATGCCGTACGGTGCCGCGTGCGGCTCCTCGCAGGCAAACCAGTTTGGCTGCAGTTGCCGAAATGAATCGACCAGGTCTTTCCTCAGCACGATGAAGGCCGGCCCGTTCGGGCCCATCAGCCATTTATAGGACGAGCACACGATAACGTCCGCCAAAGCGGGATCGAACGGCTGCCAGCCGGCAGCCTGAGTCACGTCGACGCACAGCAATGCTCCCGAGCGCCTGCAGGCCTGTGATACGGCCGGCAGATCGACGATGGAGCCATCGAGCGACTGTACCAGCGACAGCGCCACCGCGGCGTAGTCGCCCGAAATTCGCCGCACAATCTCCGCTAACGGAGCCGTCTCGACAGTAATGCCACGATGTGCCTGCGCCACGAACGGGATCGTGTTGGAATTGTGCTCGAATTCCGGGACGAGGACCCGCGAACCCGCTTTCAGATTTGCGGCCACGACGTTCACCAGCGCCGCCGTCGTATGACCCACTCCCACCTGAGCGGGTGACACGCCTACCAATGTGGCGAATTCCCGGCGAACACTGTCCAGTTCGTCGAGCCAGGCCACCCAGTCGAGGTCGCCGCGGCTCCACAGGTCGAGCGTTCGCTGCGCCGCCGCAATCGAAGCTTGCGGAGGTATACCCCGCAGCGCGGTATTGAAGTAGCCACGCGGGGCATTCCAAAGAGAGGTATCCATGTTGGCTATCTCCAGACGCCTACCGATTCCAGCCAGGTACTCGCGCGCTCGAGTTTCATCGTAAGGCATTTAAGGAAACGAAATGACGGCGCCATCGCCCTTGACGGCAGCCTCCCTGAGTGCGTACTGCGCGGCGGTCAGATCCTCGGCGATGATGCCCAGCGATTTGAACAGCGTGATGTCCTTATGTGACTGGCGTCCCGGCTTCTGACCGAGAAGGACGTCTCCTACCTCACCGATCACGTGCGCCGCGGTTATTGCCCCCGACTTCAGGGCAGCCAGGTAGTCACCCCCCTCGGCTTCAAGCATCGGCAGGTAATCCGCGTAGAGCCGCGAGCGGCGGATCGCCTCCACGTCCAACTCGCGAAATCGCCGAACGCTCGAGCCGACCGCGTTGACGTGCTGACCCGGCTCGAGGAACCGGCCAAAAAGTATCGGTTCCGGTGCAGATGTCAAAGTACAGATCACATCCGCACCGGCCACTGCTGCCTCGATGCTGGCGAAAACCACGAGCTCTGCCGCGACTTTCTCATGGGCCGCGACGAAGGATTGTGCGCGCGAGGCTGACTGACTCCAGACGCGGACCTGCTCCAGCCGGAGGCAATCGAGAAGCGCCTCGAGGTGATGACTCGCCTGCTCGCCCGCTCCGATGAGCGTCAGAACGCGACAGTCGGGGCGAGCCAGCGCGCGGGTCGCGACTGCGGTGGCCGCCGCCGTGCGTCGCGCCGTCACTTCCCCGCCGTGCAACACTCCGGCGGGCGCTCCGGTGTCCGGATCAAACACCAGCACCACGCCCTGATGGCCCGCGAGCCCGCGATGGCGGTTTTCCGGGTACACCGCGGAGATCTTGGCGCCAAACAGCACCGGCTCGTGCAAGACCCCCGCCATCACGCTGAGCACGTTACCCGGCACACTGCGTATCGGGACGATGAGACGGTTCGGCTGCTCGGTGCTCCGCGACGACGTCGCTTTGAATGCACGCGCCGCCAGCTCGAAGCCCGCAGCGCGCGGCAGGCAGCGCGCGACGGCATCACGATCAAGAACCCTGAGAGTATTCAAGCCCTTATCCGCAGGCTTAGCTCAACCGCAACGATCCCGCACCCGGTAGCTCGGACCGGCATGCGATACGCAACCGGCCCGGCCCCCGCCCAAAGAGTGCCACACATTAAGTGAGTCAGCTCGTTCGAAGAAAGCGTATGATTTAGATCGAGTTGATCTCCAATAGTAATAAGCATGCAACTCGATCTGAATAGTCTCGAAGCACTCGAAGCCGTGGTGAAATACGGCGGCTTCGCGCGCGCCGCGGAGCATCTGCACAGAGTCCAGTCCGCGGTGAGCCACCAGGTTCGCAAGATCGAGCGGCAGCTCGGACTCAGCGTGTTCAACCGCGAAGGCTACCGGGTACACCTGACGCCCGCCGGCGAAGCAATCCTCGCGGAGGGTCGTCGCCTGCTCGCACAGGCCGAGCACGTGCGATCGATCGCGCGGCAGTTCTCCCAGGAATGGGAGCCGTCACTGCGTATCATCGTCGATGGCATCCTGCCGCTCGACCCGACACTCGCTGCGATGAAGACATTGGCCACCGCGCGCGTGCCCACGCGAATCCAGGTCAAGGTGGAGTTTCTGCGAGGCGTACAGTTAAGTTTCGAGAGAGACAACGGCGACCTGATGCTGATCACGGACTACGCAGCGAGTCCCTATCTGCAGGAGGAGGCCCTGCCCGCGATGGATTGCATCCTGTGCGCGGGGCGCTCTCACGCGCTGGCCCGGACGAAGTCCGTCTCCCTGGCTCAGCTGCAGGAGCATGTCGAGCTCTCGGTGCAGCACTCCAGCGAGGAGCAGGGCTTCGATCGCCACCTGTTTGGCTGCGAACGCGCCTTCTACCTTTCAAGTCATCACACCAAGAAAGAAGCGTTGCTGATGGGTGTGGGTTTCGGCTGGATGCCCGTGTACCTCGTACACAATGAGCTCAAAGCCGGCGCACTGCGGGAAGTGAGATACGTGGGCGGGTCGTGGTACCGCTTTACACCACGGCTCGTGCACCGGGCCGACCGGCGACTCGGGCGCGCCGGACAGCAGTTTATCTCGCTGCTGCGCAAGGCAACCTGGCCCCGGCCGCGATTGTTGCGCCGCAGAGCCTGACGCTGCTCGCCGCGGATCGCGGCGTTACGCCCCCCAAACGCGCTCGTAGACGCGCAGCCAGTTCTCGCCCAGGAGTTTATCCAGTTCTGCCTGGGACCAACCGCGGCCCTTGAGACCCGCGATCAGGTTCGGGAGCTTGGAGATGTTTTCGTAGTCCTTGATGTAGAGGAGCCCGCCGGAACTCGATTCTCCGTAGGGCCAATTGAGCGAAACGTCGGCGGACGGTTCCCCCTGCACAGACCAGTTGGTACCAAATTCGAAGTCCGGTCCCAAGCCGATGTGCTCAACGCCGACGAGCTTCCTGAAATAGTCGTATTGATCGAGATGCTTATCCAGTGAGACCTGCGGGCTCTGGTCGCCGTGGATCAGTGCCGATTTCGCGTTGCGGTTGTGGAAGTCGCAGAGCGCATTCACACCGATCACCCCGCCGGTGTTCGCAATGGCGACCGCCAGCCGATCGGAGATGCAGCGCATGTTGGGATTGATGGCGGCGACATTTGTGTGGGTGGACACCACCGGCACGCCCTTCGATACTTCGATGGCATCCAGACTCGTCTGCTCGCCGGTGTGACCTCCCACGTCAAGCAGCAGCTTGCGCTTGTGAACCTCCTCGACCAGCCGCCGGCCGGCCTGGGTAAGAGGCTCGCGCTGCTCGAGACAACCACCGCCGAACAGATTGCTGTTGTTAAAACAGATCCCGATCACGCGTAGTCCCAATTGGGAGTACGCGCGCAAGTCTTCGTTCATGGTGGTGAAGACTCGGCTTGTCCGCAGCGGTCCGTCGAGAATATTGGCGTCCTGCCAACCCAGCACAAACGCTATCTTGCCAGCCTGCGCGGCCTCGCGGATGTCGCGCACGCTCCTGGCAATGACCATTTGAGCGCCATACTTGTCGGCGAACTCATAGAGCGTACCGAAGCCCGGGCTTCCACCGTTGTCTTCGGCAATACCGCCAACCGTCAGATGCACGCAATTGGCGCCGCCCTGGCGCATCAAATCAAGAAATTTCTCACTAACTAACGAGCAGTCGAGCCCATCGACAATCAGGGGTCGTGAAGCCCCGCCGCTCGCCGCGGCAGCAGTTGCTCGCGCACTCCTCAGGCCCAAGGCCGCGCCGGCGGCAATTGCACCACCGAGCACCGCTCGCCGCGTTATCGTGGACATTGATGCACCCCCAAGCCGATGACGCGGCGTAGGCTAATCGCGCCCCTTGCTGGAATAAAGCTAATGATTTCGATTGAATCGATCTGTCTTCGAGATGCTGATAAAGGTGGCCGCTGCAATTCAACGCTACATGGCCGGATCCAAGGTTAGCGCGGCGCTTATTAGGGCATCTCTAGCTACTGCGCGCCGAATTCTGCTTTGCTACCGGCACCAGCAGTAACGCCCCGCAGACGAAGAGGAGATATCCGAGCGCACAGCCAAATCCCAATGTGTTGTACGAACTCACATGCAGAACAAATCCGCCCAGAGCCGGCCCAATTGCGCAAGCAATCAACTGAACAAACCAAGCGAGCATCGCGAGCCGTCCAGTCCGGTCAACCTGGGAAAATAGCCCCATTTGAATGGGATATAGTATGTTCCAAAAGAATACGAAGCCCAGCAAGATGATTGAGAACGCAACTGCGTTAAAAACGACGATCGCCGCCCAGGTGCTTGCTGCCCCGCCAATCGCCGACACAATAATGATGAACATTCGCGGCAAGTGCTTCGCCATCACGACTGCAGCTATGGAGCCGCCAAGGCCACCCACTAACCACGCTTGGGCCACTGCGGAAGAAACGGCTTCCACCCCCATGTGATGCCCGGCACCGATATCGCCGGCATAACTCCAAAACATGCTGAGACTCACGAAGTAGGCAACGGTCATCGCGCACGTCAGGGTGACCTGTACAAAAGGCACCCTCGAAGGGGAAGCGTTCCCTTGGTTCGGCGTACTCTTCCGGTAAGAGCCTGGAATCACTGGAATCATGAATAAGCACAAGGTGGTGGCAGCCGCGATCACCGCGAAGACTCCGCCGACCCCGAGTATGCGAAACAGCATTGGGACGGCCGCGGACAGCGCGGCGCCACTGACTACGGTTGCCGCGTTAAATATGGCGAAGTTTCGGTCGGCTTGCTTGGTGGCCGCCAAAAGCCCGATACAAACCACAGTGAGACCGCAGCCGATACCGGCCACGGCGCGTAGCGCGAGTAACCATCGGAACGAGGAATACAGGCTAATCGTTAGGGCGTTGCCGAGGATGATCAACGCGAGAGCGGCGATGACAACCTGCCGGCTGCCGGTACGTCGCACTATTGCCAGTGCGCCTGCCGCTCCCACGGATTGGCCCAACATCTCCGCTGTAATGCATAACCCCGCTGATTGAACATCGAAATGAGCGAGTTGCACAAACCCGTCGACCAACAATGGGAACACTGCAAACGACAAGCTTCCGACGTTCAGCACACACTGTATCGCCACGAGCGCAAGAGCACTGGGTTCCAGTAATCTGTCTTGTGAATCGGTAGCTTTTACGTTTGCAACCAACCGCCTGCTCCAAATCTTCCGTTGCCGAGGCCCGCAGCTGAACCAACTTCATATGCCAATCTCTATCGTCAGCAGGGAAAGGCGCTGAGTTCCCGTGCCGCATCGCTGTCAGAATGTCTTCGACACCGACATCCCTACGGTGCGGGGCTGGATATAGATAAAAGCGTTAGTGGGAATCAAGTCGAGCCCGCCGTCGAGGACACCTCGCTTGTCCGTGACGTTATTGACGTACAAGTTAAGCCGCCACGTTCCATAGTCAACGCCCGCTCGCAGATCGAGCTTGGTGTAGGAGGGTAAATCTTGCCGCGCGGGAGGGACCAGGTAGACGCTCGCGAACTGACCTACGCGATCGCCGAGGTAAAATACCGAGCCGCCGACAAAACCGGTCAGGCCACGCGCGAGAGCCGCAAGGGGAAACGACTGCTCCAAGGATAGATTGCCGGAGAAGGGTGCGCTGTATGGCAATCTGTCCCCGGAATTTCCGATCACCGCGGCTGTGGATGGCATAGGCTCAGTCAGCTTTGCATCATTCCAAGCGACCCAGGCCGCTATAGATAGGCCCGTTAACGGCTTTGCCTGCGCCGATAGCTCCAGTCCCTGACTCTTCGCCTGGCTCCCGTTCGCGTAATAAAATATACCGGTGATCGGATTTATCAATTGCAGCTGGATATCATTCCATTTGATGTAGTACAGGGAAGCATCCAGCAACAGCCTGTGATCCAAGACTTCGCCTTTGACGCCAATTTCGTAGTTGCGCGTTGTGTCAGGGTTATATTCACGCGGCACCAGGAGTGTGCTGCTCTGTAGGTTAGGCCCGCCAGGCCGATAGCCCGAGGCGAGTCTCGCGTAAACCATGAAATCTGGCGAGATCCTAAATCGAGGAGTCAGCAAATACGTGAACGAGCTGTCCTGCGTATGTACTTCCGGGTAGACGTAGGGTGAGGGCGAATCCTCATATATCGGAACGTATGGCCCCACGTCGTGCTCCGAGTAGGTCTGTCGATTTGTGCTTTCGCGCCCGCCCAATTGCACGTCGAACCGATCTGTAAAGTGAAAGGTAAGGTCGCCAAAGGCGGCATATTCCTGGTATGTGCTCGGATAGTTGAACTGCACCCACTGTCCCACGAACTCGCCCGTGGTGGGAACGACCGCATTTATGACGCCGTTGGCAGGGGAATCCTCGTGATTATAGTATCCACCCAACAGCCATTCGAACTTGGGGCCAATTGAGCCGTCGAGCCGAATTTCTTGTGTGAGCCTGTAGGTCGTGCCAGTGGCACTGACGGGAGTGCCTGTGACACCAAACTGTTGCTGCGTGACACTGGCGTAGATGCTGGTGTAATCCTGCCACTCGGTAAACCTCCGGATACTGTAGCCGGTCACTGCGGTCAGATTGACCGAGCCTAACTTAGCGGTCAGAGTCGCGCTGTACGCCTGCGTATCGCGACTGTGGGCTCCCGACCCCCACACGGCGCTCTGCTGCAAATCCCCCAATCCTGAGTAGGCTAGAGATACTCCATCTGACCAGAAGTGCTGCACAAGTGCGGTCACTCTGAGTGAGAAATCCTCTGAAGGCTGCCACAGCGCCTTCAAGAAACCGCCATCAGTCCAGGACCGATCGACATGGGTTTGTCCGGTTAAGATATCGTCGATATAGCCCGGATCGGCTCGGTAGAAGGTACTCGCGCGCACGGCCAAGGTATCGTCGAGCGGTACGTTGATGGCTCCGCGAAAGTTGTAACCCAGGTTGCCACCGTTATAGACGTCGCTGGTGCCCGCCTGAACCTGACCGCTCACAGCTGCCGGAGAAGGGTCGAGCGTCACATACTTAAGCAGCCCGCCCAAGGCGCTAGCGCCGTACAGCGTCCCCTGCGGTCCACGCAATACCTCAACACGCTGCAAATCGTTCGGGTCGAAGTTAGTTACTTCCTGACCGCTTGCTATTCCCGAAGAAGAACCATAGGGCACGTCGTCGACGGTAATGCCGACGCTGGGATTGGTGAATCCACCTGTAGTGATGCCTCGAATCGACAGCTGCGGCACGCCATAACCGCTGGGCGTCACGGTCAAGCCCGGGACCTGAGTGAAGTAGTCCTCAAGTCTCACTTGATCCGTGTCGATAAGTGATTGCGCACTGATTGCGCTAACAGGGACTGGAACGTCGAGGAGATTTTCGGTCTTCTTCTCCGCGGTGACGATGACCTCTTCAAGCTGTGGGGCTTTCGCCCCAGGCGTTTGATCCGCTGACTGCGCTTGCTGCGCCACAGCCGGCACCGAAAGCACGATACTCGCGACGGCAAACCCAACCAAGGCGGACCTGGCTATCGCGTAGATGGGCATTTCTGTAACCCCCCGTTTCGCGCCGCTGTCTTGTGGCGATGTTATTTGAGCGGTGCGCGAGGCTACGATTATTGGACTGCATTACCGCATCAGTCTCTCGGCGAACCACCCCCTTTGGTTTAGGCTAGTCCCGTTTATTTTTCGAAGAAAGCGCATGATTTAGATCAAATCGATCTCAATCATCGATAGGTTCCGCGCGCGGCATAGCCGCTCCCGATATGCCGGACCTGATGGCCAACCGCGGACTCGCCTTTGTGCAAATGCTCAGCCTCACGGGCGACCGCGTAGTCATCCACGACCGCGGGCCTCCGGTCCATTCAGATCGAGTTTCGCGGCTATTGCGATTGGAGATGAACTCGATCGAAATCATACGCTTTCCTCGAACGTCCGAGATCGCTTATTCTGGGATGCCTCGGGCATGCATTTCGACGAGTGCATGGATTCCATAACACCTCTTGCCGAGGGACCGGATACCAAACCGTAGCGTCAGGATCAGCTTGCGATAGCAGCTTGGGCACGCTGAGCGTTCTCGATCGACACGCCGTAGCGCGCTGTCTTCTCCCGTGCGGTCTGCTTCGTGCTCGCCGCGCGTACATGCAGCGCGCTACTCGCTAGCAGATTGCGTGGGGTGTATGCCACGAGGTCACGGATACAACAGGGTCCAGCAATGATGCAGAAGTCAGACATTCGATTTGCCATCGACACGGGCGGTACGTTTACCGATATCGTCGTGTTCGATGAACGCGCCGGCACATTCTCGATGGATAAGGCATTGACTACGCCACACAACACCTTGGAAGGTGTTGTTGCCGCGATCGTTAAGGCCAAAATTGATCTGCGCGACGTGCAACGGTTCTTCGTGCACGGCTCGACGACGGCACTCAACGCTCTTCTCGAGCGAAAAGGTGTGCGGACCGCCTATCTCGCTACAAAAGGCTTCCGCGACGTGCCTGAGATAATGCGCTTCAATCGCCCTGAAATGTACAACCCAAAATATCATAAGCCGCCGCAGATCGTACCGCGCAATCTACGGTTTGAGGTGACGGAGAGAGTCAATTTCCTTGGCGAAGTGCTGGTGCCACTGGATGAATCGGAGCTTCGGGCCATAGCCCGCACTCTAAGAAAAGAAAATGTCGCTGCACTGGCGATTTGCTTTCTCCACTCGTTCAAGAATTCGGCCCATGAGCGCCGTGCGCGCGAGGTCATTCTCGAAGAATTCCCACAACTATCGGTCGCATTGTCATCGCTGGTCGCAGCCGAACATCGGGAATTCGAGCGAGGCATGACCACCATTCTGAACGCCTACCTGGCGCCGGTGGTGGAGCGCTGGATCGGTGATCTGCAGCGGGAACTCAAGACGCGGGGATTTGCCGGCGAGCTCGTACTGACAAAATCAGATGGCGGTGGCCTGACCGCGGAGTCTGCCAAGAGCAGCGCTATCAATATGCTGCTGTCAGGGCCAGCGGGTGGCGTGATCGGCGGAGCGTATATGGCGACGTTGATCGGGCAGCCAAACTTGATCACGATGGACGTCGGCGGCACGAGCTTTGACATCGCTATGATAAAAAAGGGTGTCGCCGCCGTGCAACGCGAAACAAAGGTCAGCGGCTATCCAATTCTGATTTCCAACTTGGATATTCGCACCATCGGGGCAGGCGGGGGGAGCCTTGCCAGGATCGACCGTGCAGGCGCGCTTCAGGTCGGTCCCGAGAGCGCAGGCGCGGTCCCCGGTCCGATGTGTTACGGACGCGGCGGCGTGCAGCCGACTGTCACCGACGCGCTCTTGATCAACGCCTTTATAGATCCAAACAACTTCCTTGGTGGGGCGATTTCGCTGGACGCCGATGCCGCAACCACGGGCATCACTGAGCAGATCGCCCGACCGCTCGGGCTCGATCTGTTTCATGCCTCGAGCGGCATATTGCGAATTGTCATGAGCAATATGGCGGAAGCGATCAAGGATATAGCAGCCGAGTCGGGCGATGATCCGCGGGACTTCGCGATGCTGTGCTTCGGCGGTGGCGGACCGCTCTTTGGCGCATATCTAATGGACGAGCTGAGCCTGCCGGCGGCAATCGTTCCGATTCTACCAGCGGGATTTTCCGCCTGGGGCATGCTGATGATCGATCTTCGCCACGACGTGGCCCAGACGATTGCGCAGCCGTTGTCCCGTGTGACTCCTGCGGATCTCGAGCGGCAGTTCGTCGCCCTGGAGGATCAAGGGAAGGCGCTGCTTCGTCGAGAGGGCGTGCCTGAGGAACGCTGGCAGCTTGCGCGCACCGCAGACATCCGTTATCTCGGTCAGGAACACTCCGTATCGGTTCCTATCCCCGCGCAATTTGCCGGCCCACACAGTGTGACATCCCTGTTTGAGGCGTTCGAGAACGTCTACGAGGCTGTTTACGGTTATCGCCTGGGAGCCCCCGCGGATGTCGTAACGCTGCGGGTTAAATCAGTTGGAAAGATACCGGCGCCGCGCTTGCGCCCGATCGCCTGCGGCAGCGGGGATCCCAACCAGGCCCTTATAGGGACACGCCTCGTCTACGACTTCCTTGATGTCGAGTCCCAGGAGTTTCACTTGTTTGATCGCGCGCGGCTCCAAGCCGACGACCGTGTCGACGGCCCAGCGCTAATTGTCGAGCCAACTACCACGACTGTCGTCCGCCGACACCATAAATGCACTGTAGATCACGTTGGCAGCCTTCTGGTTACGCGGCGCTAAGGAGAATCACTCGTGGGTACATCGTCGACTCTTGACCCTATCACCGTTGAAGTTATTAGAAGTTACTTTCAGTCGACAGCGCGACAAATGCGTAGCACGCTGGTTCGCGCCTCGTTCAATCCCGTTATCTACGAGATGATTGACTTCAGCGTCGGCATTTACACGCGCGACGCCGAATTAATTGCGGAAGGACCGGGCATTCCCTTCTTCATGGGAACCCTGACATTCACAATTCGGAGCGTTGTGAAACACCTGGGTATCAACAACGTGCACGACGGCGACGTGCTACTGTCGACCTACTCCTATTGGACGGGCTCGCACCCGCAAGATGCCGTGATCATTCGACCAATATTCGTCGAGGGCAGAATCTTTGGATACACCGCAGTCAAGGCGCATTGGATAGATCTTGGTGCAAAGGACGTCTATTGTTCCGACACGACGGATATCTGGCAGGAAGGCCTGCAGCTCTACGCTGTTAAGGTTGTCAAGCGTGGAAAGTTAGATGACGAGATCGTCGGCATCATTCGTGCCAACAGTCGCATGCCGACCGAAGTCATCGGTGATCTCACCGCGGAGATCTCAGCATGCGGGCACGGTGTCAAGAGAATACAGGAACTCGTCCACAAATACGGGGCCGACACGGTAGAAAGCGCGACCGCCAGCATTCTTGATCACGGTGAACGCATCGCACGAGAAGCGATTAAAGCCATGCCGGATGGTGAGTGGTCGGCCCTGTCGGCGTTGGACAGTAATGGTGTTACGCAGGATCAGGTACCGTTTACAGCGACGGTACGGATCATGGGGGATGAGATTACCGTAGATACAAGCGGATCCGCACCGCAGCAGACCGGGCCGGTGAACTGCCCGTTTCCCTCGACGGTATCCGCGATTCGGCTCGTGCTGAAAATGATCATCGCGCCGAACTACGACGCGAATGAGGGTTTCTTTCGGCCACTGAAAGTCGTGTCCCCCGAAGGCTCTGTCTTCAATCCGAAGGTACCGGCTCCCATATTTCTGTCCGGCTGGAGCGCACAGATCATGGCGGAGTCGCTATTTCAGGTAATGGCGCAAATCGTACCCGACAGATCAGTCGCACGGTCAGGAGGCGACCTCGGCGGTATCATGTTTAGCGGGACTGACCCGCGCGATGGCAGCTTTTTTGCCGGCGGCGAGGATGAATGCTGTGGCCAAGGCGCTGCCTGTGACCAGGATGGCGAGAACGCTCTGATACTCTTCGTGCTGGGCGAGTCCAGTAACGTGCCCGTCGAGATTTTCGAAGAGCGATGGCCGTTACTCATGGAAAAATATGAGCTGCGCGCGGATTCCGGGGGCGCCGGCAGGTGGCGCGGCGGGTTAGGCGTCGTCAAGCAATGGAAGGCGCTTACTGATCTGAAACTCATTGGAACGATTGAGCAAACCAAAGCGCCCGCCTGGGGTGTGGACGGCGGTCTCAGTGGCAAAACGAACAAAATGACGATCAGTGTTGGTTTACCGCACGAGCGACCGATGGGCAAAGTCAGCGGCTGGATGCTGCCGGCGGGGGAACGGCTGCTATTCGAGATGGGTGGCGGTGGCGGGTGGGGCGATCCGCTGGACCGACAACCAGGTCATGTGTTGAACGATGTCATAGGCGGATACGTATCCATCGAGTCTGCGGAACG
>Ga0209380_10001324_pt1 | contig 16753 bp, 14 predicted proteins | sample HubBroMetageWFT6_FD_188347 | JGI IMG/M metagenome (GOLD analysis project Ga0209380, IMG submission 188347) | Warmed and freeze-thawed soil microbial communities from the Hubbard Brook experimental Forest, New Hampshire - Hubbard Brook CCASE Soil... | ecosystem: Environmental > Terrestrial >...
TCGCTGTCGAACTATTCGGCATACTCGCTGCTTCTTAGATCGACGAGAGGTGCCGCTTGGAAACCCAATCCGATTTGCTGACACGAAATAGGCGGCATCGCGTCACGCAAGCTCATCGAAATGAAGATTGTCTCGACGGCCCGCCCGAGGTAAGATCGTCTTACCATGCAAACCAAGGTATCCACCAAGGGGCAAGTGGTGTTGCCCGGTCCCCTACGCGAGCAATTAGGGCTAAAGCCTGGAGATCCGCTCGATGCGAAGCTTGAGGGCGGCAGCATTGTGCTCACTCCTAAGCACCGGCGACGGCGCAAAGCGAGGATCGTCGTCGATCCTCGCACTGGTCTTGCGGTGCTGACTGCAGGACCTGGGGCTCCCGTCCTGAAGAACAAGCAAGTGAAGGAAATCCTTTCGGAATTTCCATGACAAGATATCTTCTGGATGTGAGCGCTCTGGTTGCCCTCGGATTCAAGGAGCACGAGTTCTTCGAGCAGGTTGTCGCCTGGGTTCAGACACTGAGTCCGGGGAGCGACAAGTTCGCGACTTGCGCGATAACTGAGTTGGGTTTCGTACGTGTGCTCACGCAGGTTCCGCAATATGGGTTTTCGGTTGCTGAAGCGAAGGCTGCGTTGCTTCGATTAAAGTCCAGCGGCGACATTGGTTTTGTATTTGTTGCAGATGATCACGATGCGGCACGTCTTCCGGGCTGGGTGAAGACGCCGAGGCAAACCACCGATGGTCACCTTGCACAGCTCGCGAAGGCAAACGACGCGATGTTTGCTACCTTGGATCGCAGCATTCCGGGCGCGTTCCTAATTCCCTAGAAACAACCATTCGGCGCGCAGAAGAAACGCCCGGGGCCTGTGTTAGGCGTCCGGGCGTTTCGTCACTGGGCAAGAGTGTCTGTGCCACCTAGTAGATGTCGTACTGCTCCCAATGCAGCGTTGGATCCGCTTGAATAATGATGCTCTTCTTCGTCCAGCGCTCGAGCTCTTCGATGAGCGACGACTCGCGTGTCTTGAGCGCCTTGGAAATTTCCGGATGGACGCGCAGCGTAATGCTTCCCGAACCCATCTCCGGCGCCATCTTCCGCGCCTCGGTCTGAATTTCGTAGCACAGCGTCGGAATGGACTTCACCATGCCCGATCCAGTGCAATAAGGACAAGGCTGGCACAAAGTGCGTTCCAATGCCTGCTTGGTGCGTTTGCGCGTAATCGCCACCAAACCAAATTCATTGAAGCGCAGCACTTTCGATGGCGCGCGGTCGGCCCGCAAAGCGTCTTCCAGCACGGCCATCACCTTCTCACGGTTACGCCGCTCTTCCATGTCAATGAAATCAATAATAATGATGCCGCCCAGATCGCGCAGCCGCATCTGCCGCACGATTTCCTTGCAGGCTTCCAGGTTGGTCCGGACGATCGTGTCTTCGAGCCGGTTCGAGCCCTTGCCGACGAATTTTCCGGTGTTCACGTCAATCGCCACCAGCGCTTCGGTGTGATTGATCACGATGTAGCCGCCGGACTTCAGCCACACTTTGGGCCGCAGACCCTTGTCAATTTCCTGCTGGATGCCGAACTCTTCGAAGACCGGCGTTTCCTTGGTGTACAGCTTCACGCGCCCCACCAGCTGCGGCTGGAAGCGGCTCATGAAATCGACGACCTTGGTGTATTCCTCTTCGGTGTCCACCCAGATCGCGCCGAAATCCGGCGTGATGTAATCGCGCAGAATCCGTTCCACCAGATTCAGATCGCGGTGCAGCAGGGAAGGAGCCTTGCGCTGTTCGGAACGCGCTTTGATTTCCGCCCACGTGCGCATCAGGAATTCCACGTCCGCGCGAACTTCATCCGGCGCTGCGCTAGCTGCCGCCGTGCGCACGATGAATCCGCCGCCGGAAGCACCTTTCGCGTCGGTTACCAGGTGCCGCAACCGCGCGCGCTCTTCCGCCGAAGCGATTTTGCGCGATACGCCGGTGTGATCGAGCGTCGGCATATAAACCAAAAAGCGTCCGGGCAATGCGACGTGGCTGGTAATCCGCGCGCCCTTCTTGCCCAGCGGTTCTTTGGCGATCTGTACGATAATCTCCTGGCCCTGCTTCAGCATGTCCGCGATCAACTGTGTGCGGCGCGGATGTTGCGGCCGGCCGTGACTGTGTCCACCGCTGTGCCCGTGCTGCGGACGCCGTCCGCGATCATCGCGCCGGCCACCACGATCGCGGCCGCCCCGACGCGCCGGATTCTGCATGCGCGAACGGAAATCGCCGCGCACGCGCGCCTGGAACGGCGGCTGCGCCGGCGCTTGCGCGCCTTCGGCTGAAATCGCGCCGCCATCTTCGCCCTGGGCCGCGATGGAATCTGGTCCGTCCGCGTGCTCGCTGTCCGGAGGAGCGATCATGCCTTCTTCTTCGGCTGCCGCTTCCTCCTGCTCGAGTTCCGCGTCCTCGGAATCCTCCGCGTGTTCTTCACCCTCGTGCGCTTGCGCGTCGTGGTCGCGATGATCGCCATGATCCACATGATCATCGTGCACGCCGGCATCGGCGGCCGCATCAGCCGCGGCGAACACGCGGTTCTGCGCATCGCGCGCCGCGTCATCGTCCTGAGCGTCGGCAATATGTTCGGCCAGCGCTGCGGCTTCTTCTTCGGTCAAATCCACGTGCGGATGCTCTTCGTGATGCCCAACTTCGTGATGCCCAACTTCGTGATGTCCAGGTTCGTGGTGCTGCAAAACCTCCGGAGCATCGCTCAATTCGAAATTGTGGCTGAGAGCTTCCGCTTCATTCCAGTCGCGCGAATTCTCTGCGCTACGCGTCTGCTGAACTATCGGCTCCTCCAGATGCGCGTCCGGAGTGGGCGAGGAATCAACTTCCGGCCCGGCGGGCATCAATGGAGAAAGCGGCGCAAAGCGAACCGCGTCAGGAACCGGGGAGTTGTCGAGCGGCTCATGTGTCTGCGGTTCAGCAGTCAAGGGTTCGGGAGGAAGATGCGTATGCGCCTTCCACTTTGATAGTGTCTCGCCCGGAAGCGGTTCCAAACCACCGGACGATGGTGCCCGGAATCCCTCATTACGCCGCGGAAAACTCTCCCGCGCCGGGTAAGATCCACGAGATGAAGATTCGCGCGGAGCCGGACGTCGTTCCACCGCCTCGTCCGCAGAATGCGAGCGCGCTACCGGATCACGCAGTCCTTCCTGCGCATCTTCCTGCACATCCTCCTGCACGTTCCCAGGCGCTTCCGATTCATGCGCGGAAGATTCATGCTGATCGAAAGCAGGCGTATAGCTCGGCGCCGCCGCAACCTCATGCGTGTGCGCAGCCGCTGCCGAAACATCCGCCGGCCCTCTGAACTTCGCCAGAGATTCCCCGGGCAAAAGTGTTGAGATGTGTCCTTCCGGCGCTCCCGGCTCGCTGGAATGTTCCTCGGAAGGCCGCGACGAAGCGTACTTCGAAGAGGGAAGTTCGCGCCCAAAACGCCCACCGCGATCCCCGCCCGGTCTGCCTCCGCCACCGCTGCGTCCGCGTCCACCACCGCCTCCCCCGCCACGCCGGCCAAAACGCCCGCCGCGATCTCCGCCCGGTCTGCCGCCGCGCGCACGATTCTCAAATCGTCCGCGATCGGAGCCATGCCCGCCGCCGGAGGGGCGAGTCACGGCAGGCGAAAACGTCGGCGACGAAGCCCCACGCACAGCCGAAATCGATTCGCCAGGAAGCGGTTCCAGCGCAGCGCCGGAACCGGCAAACGCAGCGGGAGCCGCCGACGTAGCGGTGTGAGGTGTTTCTACATCCACCGGCTCAATGATTGGAGAAGTCCCGGTATTGGCGGGGAAGACCTGCCCGCCCTGCTCTTCCATCTTCTGGGCTTTGTCCTCAACGGTTGCGACGACGTGATCCAGCTCTTCAATTTCTTCCATGAAGTCGCTGACGTACAGGAAGGCGTCGCTATCGAGGCCAATCTCCACAAAGGCAGACTGCATGCCTGGCAGCACGCGCGTAACTTTGCCTTTGTAGATGCTTCCGACTAACGCAAACTCTTTTTCCCGTTCGACGTAATACTCACAAAGCTGGCCTTCTTCCAGAATGGCGACCCGCGTCTCGTGGGGGTTCGCCGATATAACCATTTCCTTCGACATGGATACTCCTAGTGGAGCACCGGACCGCGGCGGCGCGCGCGCTCGCGCGCGCTCGACCGGAGTGGGGCAAGGTCGTGCCTTGCGCTGGCCACTGCGGGCCGCTCAGGAAAGACTGCTGCTGTTGCATGAATGCTTTCCTCACCCGATGCTTACCTTGCTCAAAATTTGGATTGCCGGCCGGCGGATTTTCCGCGGCTCGGTTACAAACACTGCTGATTTCTTTGCACTTCATTGTGACGAGGGCTCAATTGACGAACCGCCGCATGCGGACGTTCATCACCAGACCCAATGCCAGAAAAACAAACGCGGTGGAAGAACCGCCGTAACTCATCAACGGCAATGGTATGCCGGTCACTGGCATGTAGCCTATCACCATTGAGGCGTTAACGAGAACGTGGAAGCCCAGAATTGCCGTGACTCCCATCACCACGTACATCCCCGCGCGATCTTTGGCCTTCTGCGCGTTATCTACCAGCCGCAGAATCAGACCCAGATACAATAGTAATACGACGCAGACTCCGATGAAGCCCTGTTCCTCGGCCAGTGCCGCCAGAATGAAATCCGAATAGCGGACGGGCACAAAGCCCAACTGATTCTGGCTGCCTTTGCCGAATCCCTTGCCCCAAAATCCACCCGAACCCACTGCAATTTCCGACTGCAAAATCTGATATCCGGCGCCGCGTTGATCTTCTTCCGGATGCAGGAAGGTTTCGATGCGCTGCTGCTGGTACGGCTTCAAATGATGCCGCATATTCCAGCCCACCGGAATCAGCAACGCCACCAGAATCACCCCGATGGCCATATGCCGCCATTCGATGCCGGCGATGAAGGCTCCCACAATCGCCACCGGGACCAGCACCATCGCCGTTCCCAGGTCCGGCTGTTTCAGAATCAACGCCGCCGGAACAATCGTTAATGCGCCCACCTTCAGCAGATCCGCCAGCGTCAGCCGGTCAGTGCGCACTTCGCTGAAGAAGCGAGCCAGCACAATGATTATAATCAACTTCATGATCTCTGACACTTGCAAATTGAAAATACCGCCCATCGAGATCCAGCGCTTCGCGCCCAAGTGCGTGGAACCGATGACCATCACCACCAGCAAGCCCGCCACTCCGCAAATGTAAAGCACAGGCGCCTGGTCCAGCAAAGTGTGGTAATCAATCCGCGAAATCAGGAACATCCCCGCAACGCCAATGCCCAGCCAGGTCAGTTGTCTCCACTGCATTCCGGCCATAGCGCTGGCGTGCGTGGACGAATAAATTTCCATCACGCCCAGGCCGCAAATCGCCGCGACGATCGCGAGCAAACTCCAATCGAAATCCTGCACGTGTGGCCGGTCTTTCACGGATGCTGGCCTCCTACGGTCGCAACCAGCGGGTGGCTCGCATTCGGCGGCGCGGGAGCCTGCGTGCCTGCCTGCTGTTGCTGATGCGCCGCTTTCTTGTCGTAATATAGCTTCACAACGTCGCGCACCACCGGTCCGGCGGCCTCGCCGCCGTGTTCCATCGTGTCTTGTACGATCGCCGCGACCACAATCTCCGGATTGCGCCGCGGCGCGAATCCCACAAACCAACCATCCATCTTCTTTGTACCCAGGCGATTCGCCGCGTCGTAGCTCATCAATTGCGCGGTGCCGGATTTGCCGCACAGGTCGATGTTCTGCAAGCGCAGGTGATAGGCTGTTCCGCCGCCTTCGTTCACCACGCCGAACAGGCCTTGCGTGACTTTCTCAACCGCTTCATCGGACAGAGGGAAATGTTCGACCTTCGCGTTGGCGTAACCCTTTAAGAAGTGCGGCTGGACCAGTGTGCCGCCGCTCGCCACCGCTGCCGCCATGCGCGCCAGTTGAATCGGCGTCACGGTGACCGCGCCCTGGCCGATGGCGACCGAGATCGTCTCGCCCGCGTACCATTTGTGATGATAGACGCGCTCCACCCATTCTTCCGACGGCATCAGGCCGGGCTCTTCGCTCGGCAGATCAACCCCGGTACGCCTTCCCAGGCCCAGTCCCGAGCCGTAGTAAGCGATCTTGTCGATACCCAGCATCTTCCCGACGTTGTAGAAGAAAACGTCGCAGGAATCGACGATGGCTCTGTGCAGTTCCACCTCGCCGTGACCCTGCGGGCGCCAGCAGTGAAATTCGCGGCCGTAGAAGTTCGCGTGCCCGGGACAAAAGACGCTGTAGGATTCGGGAATCTCTTTGGAATCGACCATCGCCGCAGCCATCACAATCTTGAAAACCGAACCCGGAGCAAGCTGCGCCTGAATCGCGCGATTCAGCAGCGGCGTGTGCTTGTCGGTGTTCAACTTCGCCCATTCGTCCTGCGGTATGCGCACGGCAAAATCATTCGGATTAAAAGTCGGCTTGCTCACCATCGCCAGGATTTCGCCGGTGCGCGCATCCATGGCCACCACCGCGCCCTCTTTGTCGGCCATGTCGGCTTCCGCCACAGCTTGCAAGTCGTAATCAATCGTCAGTTGAATCGGCTTGCCGGGGAGGGAGTCGATATCTTCGAGCGTGCGCACCACTTTCCCGACGCTATTCACCACCACGCGCCGCATGCCGTCGGTACCTTCCAGCTGGTCGTTGTATTCGCGCTCCAGGCCCGCTTTCCCGACGATATCGCCGGGCCGGTAGTGCCCGTCGCTATCCTCTAATTGTTGCGCGGAAACCTCGCCGACGTAGCCAATCGCATTGGCGAGCATTTGGTCGTGCTGATAACGCCGCCGCTGCACCATCATCAGTTCCAGCAGCGGCAAATCCGCGCGGTGCGATTCCACGAAAGCGATGTCCGCCTGCGATGCCGCGGGCTTGATCACCACCGGCTGAAATTTCGGCTCGTTCTTGGCGATGTCCAGTTCCTGCTGCAAGTCTTCGTGGCTGATCCCCAGCCCCTCTTCGATCTGCGGCAGGCTCTTGCCCAGCGACTTCGGATCATCGCGCAGCAGCAAAATGCTGAACGACGGATAGCTGTCCACCAGCACGCGGCCCTCGCGATCCAGCATCGGTCCGCGCGGCGCAATAATCGGAATCGAGCGCGTGCGATTGCGGTCCGCCAAATCCGCAAAATGCCCGGACTGCACCACCTGCAGCTTCCAGAATCCAATCATCAAGAGCACGACGAAAATCACTGAAAGGTAGGAAACGAGCGCAAGCCGGCCTTGGGGGATTTTCTGGTCGTTAACGTTCCACGATGGCAAGGAAATTCCTGCTCCCGCGCGGGGTCCTGCTCGGCCCAGATGCGCTTCCGTGCTTCAAATCCGCAATCAATTCGAAGTGATAACTACGCTATCACCCACGCCGCAGCGCCCGCAAGTTGCGCATGTCCATTCGGTCAACTGGCCATGCGTCTGGGTTTCGCCTTTGCGTTCCATTGCTGGGGCGGGATCGGTAGATCCGCGGACGCCCGGGTGATCTGCCGCGCAATGATACGGCTCTGAATTCGGGGCAGCAGCATGTCGCTTTACGGTAGAATTCACGCCGATGAAGACCAGACTCTCCTGCGCGTCGGCGATTCTAGCGGTGATTGCAGCGACAACATTGTTTTTGCCGGGACATTTCCGCACCGTCCACGGCGCCACCGATTACATGGTCCTCACCGTAAAGGATTTTGAATCGGGAATTTCCTATCGCGCGGTGCAATCCCACGCCCCCATCGGCCTGCTCACGAATCCGTGCTCCCAGGCCGATAATTTCGTCCCCACAATCGATTGGAACGACGGCACCGGCGAGCACAAGCCAGACACCAACGCTGCAACGAAAATGTTCTACAGCAAAGTTCCCGTCATACAGAATGGCGATTATCTGTTTTGGGACGACACCCACGTCGCCGCCGATCCCGGCCCGCAAATCGTCGTCACCAAGCTCGTCGTGCATTGCCTCGGCGACCCGCCGGGCGATCGCACGTTCCTGACGCGGAATTTCGTCAACATTTACGCGCGCATTCCCCTGAATCAGGCGGAGTTCACAAAAAAAGGCGAGGCAGTCGACACCGTGAAAGGCCACGACACGGTGGACCTGACGCTCACGCTCAATGCCCCAGCGCCCGCATCCGGCACCTGGGTGAAGCTTGAAACCACGCCCGCGGGCGTTCTGAACAGCCTGCCCCCATACTTTCGCATTCCGGCGCGCCAGACGCAGGCCGTGATCCCCGACATCGAAGTGCGCAAGCCCGCTGCGAATGCCACTGTAATTGTCACTGCTGCGACGGTAGGCCGTCCGCAACAAACGCAGCAACTCACAATTCTTCCTTGAACGAGAGCCATACGAGCGATCCGCGAAACGAATCAGGAAGGCCTGCGCAAGCGGTCCAGCAATGCAAACAGCGGCACGGCGAATGCCGCGGTGACCAGCGAATCCAGGAACAGCCGCAACGTGAACAGCGGCGCCGAGTGATTCAACAGCACGCGCTGCGTAATCGCCAGCACGATCTGGTGAAAATGGAAGAAACAGAAAACCAGTCCGAAGCGGCTCAGCGGGTGCTCGGTGTCAATGCGCCCGCCAATCGAAGACGCCAGATACCCGACCATGGTTTTGGCGATTCCATACATGCCGATCGGATTGTCGTGGCTCAGCGCGTCCTGCAGAATCCCGATCGTTCCTCCCAGGAATAATCCCGTCACCGGATTTCTGCGGCTCACACCGAAATAGATCGTCACCAACAGCGGCAGGTCAATCAGCTCCGACCATCGCCCGTACTTGTGCAGGAACGCCTGAAAGACCAGGGCCAGCAGGCACACGGCCAGCACCGCCCCGCCGTAGAATTTGTGCACTTCCACGTTGGGGTCAGAACGCTCGCCGAGATTTAGCATGTACGCCATCTCATTGCGGAGTTGCGGAAGGATTCGCCGGCGCCGTTTTCGCGGGCGCGTTTGCGGCTGCGGGAGCTTCCTGCTTCTTGAACACTACTTCCTGCTGCGAGAGCAGCACCAGCACCTCTTCCAGCCGGTCCAGCCGCGCGCTCGGTTGCACGCGAATCGTTTGAAACGGGTTGCTGGGCTTGCAGCTCTCCACCGTCCCGATCGGAAAATCCTTCGGGAAAATGCGATCTTCGCCCGAGGTGACGATCGCGTCGCCAGGCTGCACTTTTTCGTCGTTCACCACGTAGTCCATGCGCGGCTCGGGATCTCCGCTTCCTCTCACTACGCCGTGCGTGCGCGTCGCGCTGAATAGCGCGCCCACACCGCTGTCCTTATCATTAATCAGCAGCACCTGCGCCGTGTCGGGCAGCACTTCCACGATCTTGCCGACGATTCCGTCCGGCGTCACCACGCCCATATTCATCCGCAAACGATCGTGCTCCCCGCGATTGATAAAAAGCGTGTGCGAAGTGGGGTCCGCGCTGGACCCGATCACCTGCGCCGGCAGCATGGACGCTTCGGGATGCGCGTTACGGAAACTCAGCAGAGCGCCGAGGCGCGCGACTTCGGCAGCCTGGCTTTCCAGCTCGCGATTGCGCAAGCGCAGCTGGTCGAGCTCGATGCGCATGTGCTCATTCTCGGCGCGCGCATTGCGTAGTCCTACGTAGCCGCCCCACGCCCCGCCCACTTTGGAAAAACTCCAGGTGCCGGCCCGCTCCAGCGGCGTCACCAGCGCCACAGCCCAGTAACGGATCAGGCGCACGTCGTGCTCGCCCTTGATCTGAAACGCCAGCAGCAGCACCTGCGCCACCACCACGATGGCGAGCAACGCAAGCGGCCGATGTCGGGAATAAGTGTCGATCATGTTCTCTGCGCCGTAATTGAGCGGCCACACGCTGTGCGGAATAACCTTCAGCCTTTGTTTTTGACTTCGTAGCGGCCAGCTTCAGCTGGGCGCCTTTGACTCTGTGAATCACCCAATCGGGCGATTCCTGCTGAGATCCCGCGGTGCGGGATCGAAGGGTCGCGGCCGCCTGCTTTTTCGGCGGGCGTCTTTGACGTTGCCCACCGCTCCCGGCGTAATCCGCGCCGGGACTTAATCAATCGATACAAGCCGCAACAACCGGAAATCGCTGAGCATCTTTCCGGTTCCCAGCACCACCGACGCCAGCGGATCGTCCGCGATGGAAACCGGCAAACCGGTTTCCTCGCGAATACGCTTGTCCAGGTTCTTGATCAGCGCGCCGCCACCGGTAAGCACAATCCCGCGGTCGCTGATGTCCGCGGAAAGTTCCGGCGGCGTGCGTTCCAGCGCCACGCGAATCGCATTCAAAATCGTGGAAATGCATTCGGAAAGCGCCTCGCGAATTTCGCTGTCATCAATCGTCACCGTGCGCGGTACGCCTTCAATCAGGTTGCGCCCTTTCACTTCCAGCGTCAGCGGTTTTTCCAGCGGATAAGCTGAGCCAATCTCGATTTTAATTTGTTCCGCCGTGCGTTCACCCACCAGTAAATTGTATTTCCGCTTCAAATAATGCATCACCGCTTCGTCCATTTCATTTCCGGCCACGCGCACGGAGCGCGAATAGACGATCCCGCTCATCGAAATCACCGCGATGTCCGTCGTCCCGCCGCCGATGTCCACCACCATGTTGCCCGAAGGCTCTTCGATCGGCAGCCCCGCGCCGATGGCCGCGGCCATGGCCTGCTCCACCAGATAAACTTCACTGGCGCGCGCGCGATACGCCGAGTCCTGCACCGCGCGTTTTTCCACGGGTGTGATTTCGCTGGGCACGCCGATCACGATGCGCGGATGCACCAGCACGCGCCGGTTGTGCGCTTTCTGAATGAAGTAGGTGAGCATCTTTTCCGTCACCTTGAAGTCCGCGATCACGCCGTCCTTCATCGGTTTGATAGCCACCACGTTTCCGGGCGTGCGTCCCAGCATTTCCTTGGCCTCGCGGCCCACCGCCACCACTTCGCCGCTGTTTTTATTAATGGCCACGATCGAAGGCTCGTTCACCACGATGCCCTTGCCGCGCGCGAACACCAGCGTATTGGCCGTACCCAGATCGATAGCGAGATCGGATGAGAACAGACTGAAGACAGACCGCATGTTGTAGCTGCTTTTCGTCACGTCTTGCTTCCCCCAGAATCCACTTGAGCGCCGTTGCGGCGACGAGTTATTTTGCCGGTCTTCGATTCGTGCTGCACACAGATCCCCGCAACACGCCGTATGCTTAAGGAATCACCACTTCGACGCGCTTCGTGGCAGTCCCGCCGCGCCGGTTCTGCCCGGTGATAATAATTTCATGGCTGCCTTTGATCATCGCCGGCAAAAAATGCCGGAAATGTCCGTCCGCCTGAATACTTGCAACCTGCTCACCATTAATAATCAGCGCGGCCCCCGGTTCGGTTCTGCCAATCACTTCCACCACGTTGCCATTCAGCTCGGTGGAATCCACTTCCAGAAGCATCTCCTGCTCTTTGCCGTGCACCACCAGAATGAACTTGAACGGATCGCTCACGTCGCTGGTCTTGGCATCGGCGTCAATCGCACGCACCCGCCAGAAATAGTCTCCGGGATCCAGCCCCGTGATCTCCACGCTTTCACTCGCGATTTTCTTGTCCATCACCACGTGATTGAATGCCGCCGTGGTGCTGATTTGAAATTCATACATCTTCGCCGTCGCCACCGCATTCCAGGCGAAATGCACCGGATCGTGCTTGGGATCATTCACCGTGATGGGCTGCAAGTTCAGCGGCTGAACCAATTCCGGCGGCGCCAGCACCTGTGACTTCGTCATCTGGCCGCCCGTAGGGAACGTCACTTTCTCGAACTGGCCGATATCCATGTGTTCGCTGCCGCGATTCAGTTCCGCGCTACCGGAAGCAACCGTGATCTCCTGCTGTTTGGTATCCGGATCGCTGCGCACGGCCGCGCGCGTATTCGCCTGCAACGAAGCCACCGCATTCTCGAACGAAACTTCAGCCTTCGATCCCGGAACTTCCCAGGTTCCGGTCGCCAAATCCACTTGTCCGGAAGAGATGTGCACTCCGACCGAAGACGCGCGGTCATGCTCTACGAGATTTTCTTCTACCGTTACCAGCGTGTCGCCCTTCACGGTGTACTGCGTTCCGTCGGCGAATGCGATACGCGCCACTCCCTCCGGCCCGGTTTGCACCAGGTCTCCTTTATCCAGCGTCAATTGGTAGTCAGCGCTCGCCCAGGTCACTGAGTTTACTTTCTTTACCTGCACCTTGCCGTCGAGATTGACGAACCGCGCCTGTCTTGCGCTGATCGTCGCTACCCCGGTTTCAGGTCGAGCAATGGTGTCCGATATATGCCGTGCCAGGCTGGCAGTCGCTTCCGGGAAAACCAGGTAGGTCGCTGAGCCGACGATGGCGACGATCACAATCACGTAGAGCGCCACGGTCTTATAAGTGACCGTATGCCAATACACTTCGACGCGCGATATTTTCGGCTTTGCCGGCGTCGTTAGTTTGCTGTCAGGCATGTTATTTTTGGGGCTAATTTAGAAAATTAGCGCATATTCACAAATTGGCCAATAAAACTGGGATTTCCAGCGAGTTTGGTGGCAGTCTCCCACCATCGGGTACTCTCGGAATCCTTAGACAGTCCGAATACCCATCCCCAAGCCCCAACTTCCCCGCCAGTGGTGCGCGTTGAATCTTGACGGCTGGGAGCGAGTTCTGCAGCAGCTTCCCAGCTTCGAGAATGTCAGCCTCATCCTTTACATTGTACCGCTCGAATACGCTGCGGTCTTTGTGGCCGCTGATTTTCATTGCCACGCCTTCACACACCCCAGCGCGCCGAAGGTTGCGAACCGCCAACCGGCTCAGGTCGTGAATCAGGAGACCTTCGATACCGGCTTCCGCGATAGCATCCTTCCAAGCGTTCTGCAAAACTCCCTTGCTCGGAAATACTTTACCAGACCGGTCAGTGACGTTGGACAACAGCGTGACCAAAGTTGCTGAAAGAGGCAGCACGCGGCTGTCACTGTTTTTCGTTTCACCCTGCAGGAGCGGAATCGTGCCTGCGTCCAGACTCACGGCGGACCATTCGATTTTCGCAGCTTCACCGACGCGGCAACCCGTTTCATAGAAGAACAGAACCATCGGCTGCAGACGCGACGGAATCGCATCGAACAGTTTCTGGAAACCCGCCGGGGGCAAGAAACCTGTGCGGTGTGTGACGCTACAGGCAGGTGCTCCTGCAGCCATTGTTTGGCTGCAGAATTCAAAGGGCGAAGAAGGAAAAGTGAACCGTGATTTTCAAGTTTGAAATCAGCTTCAGCTCGCAATGACTCCTGGATTGCGTCGTGATTCGGCATTCGCTTTCTCCGTGTATCAGAGAGAGCCGCCCGAAGAATTGCATCGTGGGGAAAGGCTGCAAGGTGGGTTTTTGCCCCCTACGGGCCGCATCCCTCCAGATTCCGGAGGCTGGCACCGTAGCCTTGTCTCTGGCTCGGTTGCCGGGGCGCGAACTAAGCGCCCACTCTTGATACGCTGACAGACTATGGCCACAGGCCAAGTTTTGGCAACCGTACGGACGTACCATAATCTGCCAAATCGGTGAGCTCTTCGTCTGCATCCTTGCCCTCCCGCAGGATCTGACTTAGCAGCGTGACTGCTGAGATATCGCCAAATTTCTCGGCCATCCTCCACACCGTGCGCAGCGATTTTGTAATGCTCGACGCGTTCTGCCGCAGCGATAAGAACTGCGTCCTTCCGATCATCGACATCGTATTCACCCGCCGTCTCGTCACGTTCTTCGATCAACCCTTCCATCTCCTTGCATTTTGTTTCCGGTTGGCTTTTGATTGAGAGGCCCCGACGCCACGCGGCGCTGCGAACCCCGATTGGTACGAGGTCCATAGCGCCCGGCAGGCACCGCCGGCACGCATACGACTGCGATGTGTGCGTCCGGGTGATGAATGTTCCAATCGGTGCAGGATCGAGCGAGATGGAGATTGCATTCAACGAGCATGCTGCCCGGAAAAATTCCTGATGAAGCAACCTGTTTTGGATCACCGCTAAGCGCAAGAATCATTAATGAATCACGCGGCCAAGTATCCGTCGCGATGCTTTGGCGTGGTGCTCAGCCTGTTCTTGTTGCTGGCGATCAGCGTCTCCCAGGCGACGCTCGCCGATCGCAACTGCTGCCCCGCCGGAAATCTAACTTTTCCTGCCGGTTCAAGCGATGACGTGGCCCGGAAAGCAGCTGAGTTTCTCATAAAGGCCGAGGCTGCCCCGGCGCATCCATGCTGGCCCGGCGGGACGTCCGGCGTCACGCTTGGCGTCGGCCGGGACGCGGGGTATCACAGTCGCGCCGAATTGCACGAAACGTGGGCCGAGCTGAGCACCCCTGCGTTAGCACGTCTCGACAGTGCGGCCGGAAAAAACGTCGTGAAGCCCAGGCGCCTATCTCGCAGCTGCGCGCGATCGGGGTACTGCGCTCTGTTTCAGTCCAGATTCTCAACCGATCCATCACCGATGATTATTATCCGTTGCTCGTCCAGCTCTTTCGCGGTCTCGAGCGATTGCCGACCGAAGCGCAGGTCGTTTTCATTTCCGTCGTTTTCAATCGCGGCCCATCAATGGGGCACGATCCCGATTGGTCTACGGCAAAAGAGGTGGACCGGCGGTTTGAGATGCGACGGATGCAAGACGATGTCGAGCGCGCGGATATCTACGCGATTTACATCCATCTCGGCACGATGAAGCGGCTGTGGGAGACGGCTGGACGGAGCGGCCTGCCGATCCGCCGGTGCGAGGAACAGGCCCTGATACGTCCCTATGTTAATCAGCAGCTGAAGTGGGAAGAGAACCGGGACAAGCGCAAAGCGGCGGGGTTGCCGCCTTGCGCGAATTGAGGCCGCTTCTTAGCCGGCTCGCCCGTCGGGGATGCGCGCAATCATGATGAGGCTCAGCAGCTCGGGCGCCGCCTCCCGAAGGGCGACGGTGAGGGACCATGCTTACCAAGCCATGACCGGTATGTTTACGTTAAGGATGGGGCGCGTCTGACCTGGGGCCCTAGAACGGTTGTTCCGGACTGGTTATTGCGATTCGCTTTGTTTGTAACCTATTGAATTTACGTTATTTGACAAGATACAGCATAATACGCTTGTATCTGATATACACAATAAGCTTGTATTTGCACAGCATAATATGCTTATATGCATACAGCATTATAAGCTTGTAATGGCACGGAAGAGGTACAGAACCGATGGCGGCTCCAAACGAAAAACTAGCCGAGTCTCTCGACGTGCTGAAAGCGCTTCAGGATGAGGGCAGACGTGTGTTCCGATCCGATGAGCTGAGCCGCGTTCATCGAGAGCGGCTCGTCGAAAACGGCTTCCTGAAGGAGGTTATGAAAGGCTGGCTGATTTCATCCAGCCCTGGCGTGCGGGATGGCGACACGACACCGTGGTACGCCTCATTCTGGGAATTCTGCGCGCGCTATTGCAACCATCGTTTCGGCGAAGCGTGGCACCTCTCGCCGGAGCAGTCGCTCTGGCTGCACGGCGAAAAGACGGTCATTCCGGAGCAGGTGGTAGTATGCAGCCCGAAAGGGATGAACCACACGATCAATCTGTTATTCGACACGTCGGTTTACGACCTGAAAGTTTCTGAAATGCCGGCGGGAGCGGACATCTTGGTGAGGGATGGATTGCGGCTCTGCTCGCCGGCGGCAGCGCTCGTGAGAGTGGCGGAATCTTTCTTCTCGCGGAATCCGATTGAATCGCAGGTCGTGCTGGCTAGCATCCGGGACGGGTCCGACCTGTTGCGGTTGTTATTGAACGGTGGCCACTCCGCGAAGGCGGGTTATCTGGCCGGGGCGTCCCGGCAGACGGGCCGTGCGCAACTTGCCGACGAGATAACAGGCGCGATGAAGAGCGCCGGTTATGCTGTGCGTGAGAACAATCCCTTCGAGGCCGGGCAAATATTCGGCAGACCGAGCCGGCCGGCGGCGCCCATCGTCGGCCGCGTGCGGATGCTCTGGGAGTCGATGCGCGCTACGGTGGTCGAGAAATTTCCAAAGGCGCCCGGTCTTCCGAAAGACAAGGCGGCCTATCTGCGTTTCGTGGACGAAATCTATCAAAGCGATGCGTACCATTCATTGTCCATCGAGGGCTACTCGGTAACTCCGGCATTGATTGACAGGGTGCGGGGAGGGCACTGGGACCCGGAACATCACGAGGAAGACCGCAAGAATCGCGACGCGCTGGCGGCGCGCGGATACTGGCAGTCCTTCCAGCTGGTGAAAGACGCCGTCGCGAAAGTGATCGCCGGCGACAATCCCGGCGCGCGCGCGCGCGCGGCGCACAACGAGTGGTACCGCGAGCTGTTCCAGCCCTGCGTCGCAGCGGGCCTGATCCAACCGGGCGCGCTGGCCGGATACCGGAACATTCCGGTCTACCTGCGCACGTCGCGCTATGTGCCGCCGCGATGGGAAGCGGTGCGTGATGCGATGCCCGTATTCTTCGACCTGCTCGAAAAGGAAACAGAACCAAGCGTGCGTGCGGTGCTCGGCCACTGGCTTTTCGGCTACATTCATCCCTACCCGGACGGCAACGGCCGGATGTCCCGTTTCCTGATGAATGTGATGCTGGCTTCCGGCGGCTATCCTTGGACGGTTATCCGCGTTCAGGATCGCGCCGCTTATCTCTCGACGCTGGACCGCGCCAGCATCGACATAAACATCGCTCCGTTCACCGCGTTTGTCGCGCAACGGGTGCAGTGGTCCCTT
>Ga0209380_10001326_pt1 | contig 16743 bp, 15 predicted proteins | sample HubBroMetageWFT6_FD_188347 | JGI IMG/M metagenome (GOLD analysis project Ga0209380, IMG submission 188347) | Warmed and freeze-thawed soil microbial communities from the Hubbard Brook experimental Forest, New Hampshire - Hubbard Brook CCASE Soil... | ecosystem: Environmental > Terrestrial >...
AGGCGCTTTGCGCGCTTGCGGCCGGCGGTCTGTTGGAGGGCGCGGAGTTTGTTGATTTCGAGGCCCATATGAAGGCATGCAGCGAATGCCGCTCGGATTACAAGGAGCTGTCCAGCCTCGTCACTGGGGAACTGCCGCAAGCTCGGGAAACATTCCGCCAGAAACTGGCTGAGATGAGGGCTAAACCTCTGCCCTATTCACGGCAGCGCTTCCTTCGAAGAGCACGAGCCGAAGGCTTGGTTTTCTCGCGCGAGGTTGAGACTCTCGCCCAATCGGGTCACTGGTATTTCCGTCCCTTCCCCGTGTCGGCCGCAGTTGCGGCGCTGATCTTACTCGCAGCCAGTGTCACGGTTTACCGTTTCCGAGGCACGGACTCAGCGCACGGCCGGGATGCCGCCGCGGCACAGCAGATTGCCGAGCTTAAACGGGAGAACTCCGCCCTTGCGAAGAGCCTTTCTGGGTTGAACGATTCGGTAATTGCCGGCGAGCGAGAGATCAACACTTTGCAATCGCAATTAGAGGCCGAGAGTCTACGCCATAATGCCGAACAGGTCGGAGGAGCGGCGGCACGATCCGCCAGCCAGACTGCGCACTTAGTGGAGGAATCCCGCAACCAGGAGAAGCTTCTGGCAGAAGCCAGAGACGAGGCGGCTCACAGTAGCCAATTGCGGATTGAAGACGAAGCCTCCATGGTGGAGCAGCAGGCTCGCATCACGGAACTCACCAATAAGCTGCGGATTGCGAGTGCCACTCTCGATCAGGAACGGCAACTCGCGGCCTCGGGCAAGGATCTGCGTGAGCTTATGGCATCTCAGCAGCTGCACATCATCGATGTCCACGATACTGACCCGAATGGCAACCCCAGCCAGGTCTTTGGACGCGTTTTCCTGACCGAAGGCAAATCGCTCGCCTTTTACGCCTTCGATTTGAATGAAGAGAGTGCGCTAAACGCGAAGAGTGGCTTCCAAGTCTGGGCCGTGCCGGAAGCAGGAAAGAACGCGCCGCGCAGCTTGGGCTTCTTGCGCGTGGATGCGAAAGCGCAAGGGCGTTGGGTATTGAAAGTGGACAATCCAGAGCTGGTGAAAGAAATCGGTTCCGTATTTATTACCGCCGAGCCCATGACTGGCGCCAAAGAACCGAGCGGCCGGAAGATGCTCTACGCCTACCTCGGTGAGGCCAATCACCCGTAGCAGCACAACTCACTTCTCGTGTCTAAGCATCTGGAGTCTCAAAGCTCATCTCGCGATGCGGACATTTGTCTACTATCATGTCCGATAGTGGTTCCCCTGGAACCTCCCGAACGGGTCAAGCTTGATTCGCACGCTGAATACTTCAATGTATTTAACCATCCGATGTTCGGAGCTCCGGGGAACACCGAGCCGAACAGCGAGTTGGGCCTCCCGGTCTTTGGCACGGTATTTAACACCACGAATAATGACTTGGGCGGCGGCGGATCCGATGGCGGACAGAGCATGCTGTACGCATTATGTGGTCCTCGCTCCGCACAGCTCACGCTGAAGGTGATCTTCTAGCCGGGCAGGCGCGATTAAGCAGATGTATCAGCGGTAAATGTATGCCGCCAGCAGCGCGCTGGCCGTGATCGCCGCAAGGAACCACACCGTTACGATTGCGACGGGAGCCGCGACGGAGGCTACCCATCGGACTTCTTCTTTCCTCCGCGCCTCGGCAACATCGGCCAGCTCACGGCATTCGGCAAGCACGTCCGCCGGGGTAACCTTTTGCAGCAGCTTCGCCCCCACCAATAGAACCACCACGTCGTCCAGACATCCGATCACCGGAATGAAGTTCGGAATCAATTGGACGGGACTAAACACGTAGCCCGCGCTGCATGCCGCGATCAGCCTTGCACACCAGCGCGTGCGCGGATGTTTAAACACAAAATAGAAGACATGCGCTTCTTTCTGGAGTTGCTGCGCGCGCTGCTTCAAGCGCGCCGCAAATGAAGGTTGAGATCGAACCATGTTAGATCGCAGCGTGTTAGATCGCACCATGTCGAGAATCAGACCCGGATTTGTTCGCACGGAGTCGTGGTCCACTTAAGCCCCTCCCTTTAAGCTACGAGCCGGTCCACGGCGCCACAACTGGCAAATTTGACAGCCGGGCTCCGACTACTTGAAAACGACTTTGACCAAAAGCTTCAGCAAGTCTGCAACCGAGAACGCGGTCAGCAATAACGGCACGAGAGGGGCGGCGGTGGTCGCGGCAAGGCGCGTTACGTCTACCGTGCTGAAAGGAACCAGGCGCATCTGGCGCACCATCGTGCACGCATTCCCTATGTCAGCCAGGGATTGGATGTCTGCGCTGCCCAGCATCCCGCTCGTTTCCGAATTGCCGCTCCTTATCCACTTCGCCTCAAACAGGGCCAGATATTGGTTGGCCAGCAGGCCGTATTCGGCAGAACCCTTCCGCTTCGTTCGCTCGAGCCGACGAGTAAACATCATCAAAGGACCGAAGATGACCAAAACGAAGAAACCTACGAATCCGGCCGCTTCCATCTTGAACGACATCAGGGCCTGTCTTTCATATAAGACTCGGCTGGCGATTAAGCCCGACAACAGTGCACCCTGGGCAAAAAGTATGGGACCGAAGGCGTAAGAACTTGTTCCCAGAAAACCGATGCCGCCGGCGCGATCGGGGTGGGCCGCACTCAAGTGCAGGTTCAGTCTTGAAATCTGCCACAAAAGACGGAACCAGATCACGAGCCGCAGATACCATCGCAGCAAAATGAACTGAAACATGGGAATGCTCACGAAGACGTACCAGTAGCCGGCTGCTGTGAGATGCAGATGCTTTGCGGCCGGCATCGCGTACCAGGTGGGCTCGCCCAAGGCGACTTGGCTTCGCCACATCCACAGCCCCAGCGTGTAGACCAGAACCAGCAAGGTCCCTTCGACGACAACAGAGTTGCGGATGCGCAGTGCTGAATCGACCGCCGCCTTGAATCTCGGCAAGTCTTCGGTCACCACAATGCGCCTCTGCACGAACCGCCACACCAGGGGACTGATGCGGTTATGAACCACAATCTCGGCGATGATGAGCACGGGTAACGCGATTAGAAATCGAACATGTGCCTCAACGTCATAAAGGAAGGGAATCTTCAAGCTTCCGCGGAAAGCGTGACCACCGAGCATCGACAAAAACAGCAACGGCAACCACGCGTATACCGCGCTGACCAGGACTCGGCGCAGCAGAAACTCCAGACCGTCCCCCGATAGATGCGCGCGCCGGCACAATTGAAACAGGGGGCCGCCCAGGACCAATGAGAAATCAATTGGCTTCCCGGTTGCGCCGCCGGCCGCGCGATCCTCAACGTGCGGCAACGAATTTACCGTTGGATTGGCTGTCGCGGCGTGCGGAATCTCGTCCAGCGCTGAGCCGTCGCCGGCTGTGGGAACTGTCTTCATCGCGGGTGAAATTTAGCGATTCGAAACCAGCACAAAGCTAGGACTTCCCGCATGTCTTAACGACTGGCAAATCTGACAGTTGAGTGTGATCCTGGGCTCCCGCCGTACCTCAGGCAATCGGGTTGCGAACGTTTGTAAGTTCTGACAGGTGTGGTGCAATCCAGCTCCATCTAGAGTTTCTGCAGGCCCGAAACCGAGGGTGGTCAAGGCCAAGAGTCCAGATGGATTCTCTTCCCATCGCCCCGTCGATAGCTAGGAGCCGCAATCGGCGTTCGAGATAGCGACGGGCGTTGTCGCGGGAAAGTGACTCTGAGCCCAGACTCTGAGAGAAACCTGAGATGAACCTGCCAAGCTTTCCCAATGTCGACATGTTCTCCGCCGGCATCAACGCTTTGTACGGCGTACTCGTCGCCCGCCAACCGTCGCACAACCGCGGCTACACTGCCGCAGGACTGCTGATTATGGCTTTCTTTGGCGGTATCGGCGGCGGCGTAACCCGGGATGTGCTGCTCAATGACATCCCCTCACCACTCCGCGACCCGAACTATCTTCTTGTATGCCTCCTGATGGGTCTGCTGGGGCTGGCCATTTATCGCTGGGCCGAATCGAAGGAGGAGCGGTTCCGCACGCGCACTCTTGCGTACTTCAAGTCCTTCACGCTGCCCTGGTTTGCCATCCTGGGCGCGCACAAGGCGCTCGATCACAATCTGGGAATCTGGACTGCGATTCTCGTCGGGCTGATCGCCACCACCGCGGGCGGGGTGCTGATCGACATTTTCTCCGGGGTCACACCCGAGGTTGTCAGGCCCTCAGAGCAGCTCGTCACTACAGCAGTGCTGGCGAGCGCGGTCTATACGCTGCTTGCAGTCTGGGAGAAAGGAAGACTCACTTTCTTTCCCGTCACGCTGATCGCAGTCCTGGTTTCGTTCACGTTCCGCGTGTTCGCTGTCCGGGATCACTGGCCATCAATCGTGCCGCTCGACGCCCCTGCAGAGGGACCGCGCGCGGCCTGAATGTTCCCGAAAAACGCGCGGCTCGTGCCGGTTGTGTCGTGATCGGAATCGTTACACAAGAAGGGGGCGGTATGGACAACATATGGGTGCGCTTCTCAACTCAGCTGCTGGCCCGTGTCAGCGGACCGATGAAGTTCAGACTAGTGCTTCAGCCAGCCATGGCGGCCTTCTTCGCGATTCGCGCAGGTTTGGCCGATGCCCGGGCCGGCAAGACGCCGTATTTCTGGTGTCTCCTCTCCGATCCCAGTCAACGCGCCGACATGATTAAAGATGGCTGGAAGAGCATCAGCAGAGTGTTCATTCTCGCGGTGGTTTTGGACGTCGTGTACCAGATCATCGTGTTACGTTTTGTCTATCCCGGCGAAGCCCTTATGGTTGCCATCATCCTGGCGATCCTGCCTTATCTGATTCTGCGCGGATCGGTGACGAGGCTGGCTCGAAGGAAGATCGTGGCGTCAACACCTGCGGCTGACGGTTCCCCTCTAAGGAAAGTCTCATGAGCGTCGTTGAAACAGTGCCAAAAGACAGGGGCACGGTTCTTGCCGAAGAGCGAACCGATCTGGCTTTACAGCGCACGATTATCGCTTCGGAGAGAACGCTGATGGCCTGGATCCGAACCGCAATTTCGATGATCGGATTCGGTTTCACCATCTACAAGTTTTTCCAATACCAGGCCGAAGAAATCGCCGCTGGGAACATCCGCCGTCCGCAGGCGCCGCGCAATCTGGGAATGACCCTTATTGCTTTGGGCACTCTGGGATTATCGGCAGCCGCCTGGCAGCACCGGAGTTTCCTGAACAAGATAGGCGCATCGCAGCATCGCCATGTTTGGTCTGTCTCTTTCGTAGTAGCGATCGCCGTCATCCTGATTGGAGTCGTCACCTTTTACGGTGTTCTGCTGCGCCACGGTCCGTTTTAGATTACGAGTACGATCCGAGAAAACCTGCAGCTAAAGGTCATACATTTTGCCCTACCCATACACCTTTGCAGCGGCCCTCCTGCTGGCCAGTGTCTACGTCTTCGGCAATAAGTTCCGTGTCAGATCGCACCGTCGGTGGTGGGTTTCCATTGCTGGGGGCGTCTCTGTTTCTACAATCTTCATCGACCTCTTACCGGGAATTTCCGACAGGCAAGCAAAGTTCTCGGCCGGCGCTCACCAAGGCGGGGCGCTTTTCCCCGAGCAAGCCATTTATCTCGCCGCCCTGATGGGATTCGTGCTTTTCTATGGCTTGGAATATTTGATGTCGACGTCGGTTTCTGCCGAAGGCAAGCCTGGAGGCTTTTCCTCTCTCTTCCGAATCACGGCATTTGCCGGATACAGCAGTCTCATCGCCTATCTCCTCGTCCACGAAGTCTGGGATGGCGTTCGATCCTTGGTGCTCTACGCGCTGGCGATGGCGTTTCATTTGCTCATCGTAGACTACTCACTCTCCAGCGAACACTATGGTTTATACGAAAGCCACGGACGATGGCTCCTTTCCTTCGCAGTCATGGCAGGTTGGGGCGCCGCGGTATGCACTTCAATACCAGAACAGTGGCTGGCCAGGATCACCGGGTTTGTCTCCGGAGGCGTGATCATGAACACCCTGGTGGTCGAATTGCCAGAGGGACGAGGAGGGCGCTTCTCGGCTTTTGTGTTGGCTGCGGCAGCGTATGCGCTCGTGCTTATGGTCGTTCTAGGGTGAAATTGCTCGCGCGTTTCCTCTGCTGCAGGCCTTTGGGTGAGCAAGATCTACTGGCTCACCTTCTCCTTTTCTGCTGCCAGTTCCACGCTGCCAGCTTTCGCCGGACCATTACGGTCAACCAGGCTCACGTAGTCTTGCGAAGTGAACGGATAATCGCGAGGTGACTCCTGCCCGGTCGGTTTCGAGGTGATATCCACCCGGCGGTTGTAGGCGTACACAATTGTCTCTAATCTCCGTAGAGCCTTCTGCCGGTCGTCTGGGCTCAGGCTGGTATCCTGTTCGATCTGCTGCTTCACTTGATCGGCGTCCAGGTTCTGCTCCTCGCCAAAAGCCTGAGTCTCGATTTTGTCTTCAGCAACCCCTTGTTCCACGAGGAACTTCTTGGCGAGCGCGGCGCGCCTTTCGGAGAGCGGTTGGTTGTAGGCCTGCGGTCCGCGCTTGTCGGCGTGTCCAGAGAGAACCAGGTGAGCATCTGGTTCGTCGGCCACATATTGGATGAAAGCAGCCGCGATGGACTTCAGAGTCTCCTTTTCACTGTCGAGAAGAGCATCTTCGGTCCTGAGCGATCGCGGGCGATCGGTTGGGAAGTAAACGCTGCGCGCCAGTTTAATCTCGGGCTGCACAATCGAGCCCACGATGTGCAGGGTCGCCGTTTTCGTGGCCGTTCCGCCGCAGCCGTTGCTGGCGTTCAGCGTGTAGGTAAGGGTTTCATCGATGGGACCGGGATCAGTCTTCTTGGGGGCAATCTGCAAAGTGCGGCTGCCGCTGGCGTCGACCGTGCCCAAGGTATCAATCGAAACTGCCGAAGCGTTCGCAGAAGTCCAGTTCAACGCCGGACTGTCGTTCACCACGACTTTATCTCCAACGCGCTTGTAATGAGCGTCCGCCGACGAGAACCCCAGATTCGCCTGGATGGCAGTGTTCACATTGACGGTGGCAGTGGAAGTGACGGTGCCGCCCGGCCCAGTGGCGGTCAGGTTATAGGTGGTATTCTGCGTGGGCTGTATGGATTGTTGACCCGAATTTGCGACCGGCCCAACCGGAGCGATCTCAACGCGCCCTGCGTCGGTGGATGTCCAATTGAGTTGTGAGGCATCTCCGCAGTTGATCTGCGCTGTCGTCGCCGATAGCTGGGCGGTGGGCTTGGCAACCGCGACGGTAGCACTCGCTATGCCAACGGTGAAACGCGGTATGGTGCTGAGTTTTTCGCCGCGTGGCCAGTCTACAGTTTCACGAACGCCCTTCGGGATATCGATAATGACACGCTTGTTAGCAGCCACGTCGACCGAGCCGGACCATACCTCTTTGTCACCTGACAGGGCCGAAATCTGGTAGGTGCCGGGTGGGACAACGAGTTCCTGCTTCCACCCCCATTCGTTATTGAATTCGTCGCCGTGGCCGACAAAAAAGTCGGGTGTTTTCCCATTCAACAGAATCGCGGACCGGTCCGCTCCGTTGATCGTCAGAGCGCCGAAAGGTCCCGGGACCGTCCCCCCCGCCGGCCCCAGCGTAACTCGGACCATCGTGGTTTTGCCGGCCGCGATAGTGACCTTTTGGGTCGAAGAGGTATAGCCGTAGTTGACCACCTCAACCTTGTGCTCGCCTGGACTCAACTTCAGGTAGTAGATCTTGCTTGATTCGCTAATGGCGCGATCGTCTACGAAGACGTAGGCCTGATCCGGCCTGACATGAAATGCGAGTTTGCCGTCCTGAGCAAAGCCTGAGATTCCACTCGCAGTCACGAGTAGTGCGACACATAGGAAGAACCGGGACGTCTGGGTCTGGACTTTCATAGCCAACTCCTTATTTCGAGATTCGAACTGGGCACGATTCAACGATGAGCGATCACTTCGCCGGCTAACCCGGATGTGCACAGTTGCCAAATCATGAATCGGGACGCACCGGCCGCGGGTTGCTGACGGTGTCAGTTCACCACGACGGCAGCGGTTTGGGAGCTGTCACTTTTACCAGTTCCTCCGAGCGAGCACGAATGTCATAGTCGGGGGAATGTTTCGGATTCGCTCGGTCATCTGATAGCAAGCTGTAGGAGGAAGTTTATGTCCGCAAGACTCACATTCAGCGGTATGCGATTAGCCGTCCTCTGTCTCTTGGCGTCCGCCACGCTGCCGGCTCTAAGCCAAGACGCGACTCCTGTTTTCGTGATTAGTCAGGAAGGAAGCAAGATTACGTTCTTCATAAAGTCGTCAGTGGCTCTGGAGGGTACTTTCGAAAAGTGGGAGGCTCCTCTAACCTTTACATCCACTGACGTCTCAACCGGCGTCCTCGATATCAAGATTCAGGCCGACAGCGTGAATACCGGAAGCGGAATGAAAGACGGGAAGATAAAGGGCAAAGATTTCTTCAACGTCGAGGAGGACCCTTACATCACCTTTCACTCAGACAAGATTATCCAGACCGGCCCCACCACGTTCGATGTGCCCGGAACATTTACCATTCGTGGCGTGTCGAAGCCCGAAACGCTGACGTTTACGCTTGCTGACAGGAACTCGGGCGGAGGAGAGGTTACGGGGACGATGGCCTTTGATCGCAAGGATTACGGGATGAATAAAGGCATTCCGTTCGTCAAGATTGCCGACCGCGTCGAGGTGACGGTCGATCTCAAGGGGAAACGAGTAAGCGGGCCTCCGCTGGCCCTTAAGCAATAGGTGCCCAGAACTTTTCCGGCGGCCGCTGGAGCCACGCGGAACAGCAACTCTGGCTTAAGTCACACAGAAGGCTTCGGGTTGCGACCTGTCCTCAAAAGATCCTCGATTCTGAGTCGCTGGCAAAAGTCAACCCGTGATAGCCGAATCGCGTGATTTTGATTGCACGCCGCGCAAGGCTGGGAACGAGATCGCGGACCTTACACGGGTGCATGACGAGAACTGCGTCCGAGGCAAGCTTCCACTCTCAGACAGCTGTCGCAGCGTGTCGTCAATCTCGATCTCGAACATCACAAACGCAACCCTCGCTTCGACCATCGACTTCTGAAAGAGTTGAGGCAGCTCGCTTTCCTGTTCTACTGGAATCTCGATGCCGCCCATAATCCCTCCGCCGGAGTAATCCGGCCCGAACCCGCTGCTCTCGAATGTCTCGGTGAACACGGGCTCAAGGTCGTCGAGTCGTCTGCCCGTAACGATCAGCGGATCGTCTCTTCGGCGATTCACGCTTCTGCCGCAGGTGAAACTGATTCCGCCGCATGCGATGGCATCAATGTCGAATGTAGCGGCAACTCGACCGAAAACGTTGACCCAATCCCGATCGAGCTTTTAACCGCTAGCGATCCCCGATGCTGCTGCACAATCCAGTCGGCGATAGCGAGACCGATGCCAGCTCCTCCCAGTTCGCGGCTTCTCGCCTTGTCCACGCGATAAAAGCGTTCAAAGATCTTGGGCTGATCTTCCTCGGAGATTCCGATTCCTGAGTCGCGCAGAGCGATAATAGCCTTGTTGTCGCGCGCCTCCAGACGTAGTTCAATTACCCCCGGTGACCGCGTGTACTTGACTGCGTTGTCGAGCAAGATGGCCAGCAATCGTTGCATAGCGCTGCGGTCGCCTAGAACCGGAAGCTCACAATTTGCGAACTCCTCAGTGAACTGCAGGCCGCGGGCCTCTAGCAGTTGACGCCATTCGCACGCGGTTTCGATGATCGCCGCGCGCAGATCGAGGGGCGCCAGGTGCAGGCTCTCCCGGCCAGAATCGGCACGGGCGAGAGACAACAGTTCTTCAACCAGGGACGAAGTTCTTTCCGCCTCGAGAAGGATGTGCCGCAACGCCTCGCGATATTCAGCATCCTTCCTCGACTTGCGGAGCACGATTTCTGCTTCGGTGCGGATCAGAGAGATAGGCGTTCGCAGCTCGTGCGAAGCATCCGCGGTGAACTGGGTTATGCGGAGAAACGCGCCCTCGATGCGCGCCAACATTTCGTTCAACGTGTCAGACAACCGCTGGAGTTCGTCGCCGGTGGTAAGCTTCTCAAGCCGTTCGCCTAAATTGCTGCCACTGATCCCTCGCGCCGTACGAGTGAGTGCATCGACTGGAGACAAAGCTTTGCGGCTGAGCCAGTATCCTCCGGAGGCTGCGGCGAGTAGCAAGAGAGGAGCGAACATCAAGAGGTAACGCCTAAACAGAGATAGCGTGGCAACGATCTGACCGGTGGGAACGCCTGTCTGCACCGCGTAGAAACGGCCATTCACTTCAATCCTTTGCGTAACAAAACGGAAGGGCTGGCTCGCTAGTTCGACGTTCCGAAACGACGGGCGTCTAGTAGCGGCCGGCGCCTCCGGTGCAAACTGGCTTTTCACCAGTGCCGGAGCACGAAAGATCCAATTTCCATCCTCATCGAAAATTTGCAGGAAATCGCCAGAGTGCTCCAGGTCGTATGCCTCGGAGGCTTCTTCCCGAAGCTTGGTTACATTCATGTTCTTCTTCTTCTGCGATTTGAGGAAATTTGTGAGGTCTTCGATTTGAGCTTTCAATGCGTTGTCGGCAACCGTGTAAAGCTCTTGCCGCAGAGCGACCCACATAGCTATGCCAAACAAAAGCTGAGCCGCGGCGAAGATTGCCAAGTACCACAACGTGAGCCGAGAGCCAATGGAAAGTTTTTTCACGACTGCCACTCCAGATCCATGACGTAGCCGACGCCACGCACGGTGTGAATCAGTTTTTGCCGGTGATCACAATCGATTTTGTGGCGCAGCAGCCGCATGAATGCATCCAAGGAATTGCTTCCCATTTCGCGTCCAGAAGCCGCGATCAGCATCTCCCGTGGAACCACGTCGCCTGCGTGGAGCATGAGCCGCTCCAGTAACCGATATTCGGTGCGCGTCAGGTCGATCCGCTTCCCGTCGCGATGAACCTTGCGGGTGGGAATATCCAAGAACAAATCGCCCATCCGGAGCTGGGTTCTCCGCGGAGCCACGGCGGCCCTGCGCACCGCGCGGAGTCGCAGGAGAAGTTCGTCAAAGGAGAACGGCTTGGTCATGTAGTCGTCGGCGCCGAGGTCCAGGCCATGCACGATGTCGGGGACGGAATCTCTCGCAGTCAACATCAATACAGGCGTGCGATTGTTCTCGACTCGCATGCTCTTCGCTAGCTCGAATCCATCCATCTTGGGCATCATCACATCGAGAATGACCAAATCGAAGTCGTGGTCTCGCACCATCTGCAGTCCTTCGCTGCCGTCTTCTGCACAGGAAACGGTGTGTCCTTCTTCGCTTAACCCCCTGCGAAGCAATTCCAGCATTCGCCGTTCATCTTCCACGACTAGCAGTTTCATACCCGACTCTGTTAGGTGGTGCCAACTGACACTAGGGTAAACGGTGAACACGCTGAGCGCATTGAATCTGAAAAAACTTTAACCGTCCTTTAATAATGACTTCACACCGGAAAACTAGGATCGGTTTTCATTTCAATTGACTGGAAGGTCTGTTGCGGAGAGCGAAAATTCCTGAGTGAGTTGACTACCTCCGGAAATGCCGCTCCGCCGATTTCCGACCGGGGAGTGTGGTTGTAAAGGAGCTAAAAGGATGAAGCCAAGGCAATCCTATGTGACCCTTTCTGCCGTCTGGAGAATCTCAGCGTTGCTCGCCCTTTGCACGGTTTTCGCGAACCCTGCCATCGCTCAGTCGGGGAAAGGCACGCTTGCCGGCCGCGCCGTTGACACCGCTGGCGCCGTACTGCGGGGCGCGAGAGTACGAGTCGAGCCGGGGGACGTTGTCTCCGCCACGGATCAGCTCGGCGAATTTACGGTGAGCGACCTTGCTCCGGGCCAGTACAAGGTCACAATCTCTTACGTTGGGTTTCTGCCGTACACATCGGATGTAAAGGTCGTTGCGGGCCAAGCCACTCGCCTGGATGCGGTGCTCAAGGTTGAGGCAAAAGGAGAACAAGTAACAGTTGTGGCAGACGCGCTCGGCGTCGCAGAAGACATCAATGTTCAGCGCACTTCCGACAATATTCTTGATGTGATGTCGGAAGGAGTCATTCGGAGCCTGCCGAATGCGAACATCGCCGACGTGGTTGGCCGAATGCCGGGCGTAAGCCTGGAGCGCGACGAGGGAGAAGGCAAGTACGTGCAGATCAGAGGCACAGAGCCCCGGCTTAACAACACGACCGTCGATGGAGTAGAACTCCCAGCGCCTGAGGACAATGTGCGCCAGTTCAAACTGGACACCATCCCCTCCGGCATCGTTGAATCGGTGCAGGTCAATAAGACGCTGGCGGCCAATCAGGATGCGGACGCAATTGGTGGAACGGTAAATCTGATTACCAAGAAGGCTGGGGATGCGCCCACGCTGCAAATCGAAGGAATCGGCGGGTTCACTCCCATAGAAAATACTCGTTACGTGGGGCTGGTGAGCGCTACGGTAGGTAGGCGATTCGGGATCGACAAACGATTCGGTGCACTGTTTTCCGGCAGCTACGACTACAACGGCCGCGGAATCGACGACATCGAACCGAGCCCAGACCCCAATTACTTAACCCCCGTGTATGACAGCATGGACGTCCGTGAATACCGGTACCAGCGCAAGCGCTACGGCTTTGGCGGCTCGCTCGATTACAAACTGAAAGACCCAGCCTCTGGCCTGTACCTGCATTACTTTCTCTCCGATTTCAGGGACTTCGGCAACAAGTGGGTCTACGCGCTGAATGACGGCGGCCCTCCAAATTTTAGTACCTCCCAGCGCGTGCCAAACTATTCGGCCGGCAGCATAGCGATCGGCGGAAAGCATGTGTTCACCAGTTCCTGGTTGAGCTGGGACCTTTCGGTGGCAACCTCGCGCGAGGGAGGAGCGGCGGGCAATCCCGGCGCCGATTTCCAAGCAGTAGGTAGCACTTTGAGTAATCTCACTACATGTGTCAACCTACCCAGCCCTAACTTCCACCTGCCGCAATGGGATCCCTCTTGCTTCGGCAACCCGACTTTTGATCCGAACCAGTGGGGCCTGGAAGACATCAACACGACCTCTGGAGATACTTCCCAGGTCAACCTCCAGGGGGCCATTTCCTATGCCAGGAATTATCACCTGGGATCGCACTTCTCAACGTTCGAGTTTGGATTCAAGGTCCGCAACGCACATAAGGGGCAGGACGCATATTCGCCAGTGTATGACCAGACCCTTTTTGAAACCGCTGAAAATCCCCAGGCACCACCCGCGAATTGCACCGGAATCAATCAATCCAACTGCACGCCGCTGATGACACAATACCTGAGCGGATTCACGAATCCGCACTACTATTTTGGAGCGTACGGGCCATACGGACCTGTGACCAGTTTCACCAAGATCACTGCCGACCTAAACAATCTGGTAAGCCAAAACATCATGCCACTCGATCAAGAAGCGACGCAATTCGGCTCGGACTCGGCGAACTTCGACTTGACCGAACGCGTCTCGGCAGCTTACGCGATGAATACGATCGAGTCTGGCCGCTTCCGCCTGCAGACCGGTCTGCGCATCGAGGCCACACAGCTTGACATACTCGGTTACGTCGTAACCCAGACTCAGAGTCAACCCAACCCCAATCTCAACCCCAATCTCTCTGCTGTTACGACACCCGCGCCGGCGAACACCTGGTACTGGGATCCATTGCCCAGCGTGCAACTCCGCTACCGCATCACCGACGATTCTGACATTCGCGCCGTTTACGCTCGCGCCATTTCGCGTCCGAACCCTTACGACTTGGTGCCCTATGTCACCGTTGATCAAACGTCGAACCCGTACTCAGTATCTGTCGGTAACCCCAACCTGAAGCCGGAACACGCCAACGACTACGATGTGCTCTACGAGCACTACCTGAAGCCGTATGGCCTGCTCCAGGCCGGTTTCTTCTACAAGCAATTGAGCCAGCCCATTTATTACCTTGCTGATCCCAACTACCAGGGAACGCAGTATCCGCAGTATCAGGGCGACATTTTCGACTACATCGAAAACGGCATCAACGCGAAGCTGTATGGTGTAGAGTTTTCCTACATCCAGCATCTCGGATTCCTACATGGCCCCTGGAGCGGTTTCGGCATCATGGCGAACTTCAGCAAGACTGGTTCGAGCGCTGGCGTTCTCCCGCTTCGTACTGACAATCCCGCCTTGCAGCGTCAGACCCCGACCATGTGGAATCTCAGTCCCAGCTACGACAGGGGACGCTTCTCCGCCCGGTTGGGGGCGACCTACAACAGCACGAGTATCTACCAGTATCAGTGGACGCAATGTACTTCGGCCCAAGCCGCTGGCGGCGGTTGCGAAGATCCCAGCTATCTTGGTCCAAAGGGACCTGCAGGCGACGTCTATCTCTATGCCCATCTGCAGGTCGATGCGCAGGCCAGCTACCGCGTGGGGAAGGGCTTCACTGTGCTGTGGCAGGGCGAGAATCTCACCGACGAGGTCTTCGGTTTCTACTACGGCAGCCCTTGGTACGTAACTCAACGCGAGTACTACCGGCCGACATATTCCTTCGGCCTGCGCTGGGAACCACGAAGAGAAAATTGAGATGGGGGACCCGCTGAATGAATAGGTGGTGCGAAGTCGTTGTGGTTCTTGTTCTGGCGTTGTGTTCGATAGCAGGCGCTTTCGGAGCGCAGAAGGAATCCGCAAGTAAACACTCCGTAGGGAAAACCGGCGAAACCAAACCCTCCGACCCGGTAATCGTGGGAGCGGGTGACATTTCCAGCTGCGATGACCTCGCCGGGGCAGAGGCAACCGCCAAGCTGATCGAGAAGATTCCGGGCACAGTTTTTGCCGCAGGGGATCTGGCGTACCCCGACGGTTCCGACGAGCAGTTCGCGAAATGTTATGCCCCCACCTGGGGACGCTTCAAAGATCGCACACGGCCGGTGCCAGGAAATCACGAATATCACAGCGACGGCGCATCGGGGTACGCGCGTTATTTCGGCGCCGCGGCTGGCGATCCTAAGAAAGGATATTACAGCTACGAGTTAGGCGCCTGGCACATCATCGCCCTGAACAGTGAGTGCGACGAGGTGGGGGGATGCAGCGCCGGATCCCCGCAGGGAGAGTGGTTGCGGCAGGATCTCGCACAGCATCCCACACCATGCACGCTTGCCTATTTTCACAAGCCGCTCTTCAGTTCCGGTGCAAGTCATGGCAACGACCCCAAGATGAAACCCCTTTGGCAGACGCTGTACGCTGCTAATGCCGATGTTGTGATCAACGGTCACGATCACGACTACGAGCGCTTTGCCCCGCAGGATCCAGATGGCAACGCGGATCCGAAACGCGGCATTCGCGAATTCGTGGTCGGTACGGGCGGGAAAAACTCACACCGGACGTTCGGGACGCTGAGGGCCAATAGCGAAGCGCATCAGGCAGATACGTTCGGCGTACTGAAGCTGACGCTGCACGCGTCGGGTTATGACTGGGAGTTCGTGCCAGAAGCGGGAAAAAGCTTCCACGATTCGGGCGGCGGGTCATGCCACTAGCATTTAAGTCAGGAGGAAACTTGAAGCGAGCAGCCATTTTTCTATTCGTGTGTCTCGTCGCGTCGGCCACGGCCCTGGATTACCAAATCACCAGGAAGATCCCGATTCCCGGCAAAGGTAGCTGGGATTATCTCGTCGTTGATGAGGGCGGGCGCCGGTTGTACGTATCCCACGGAACCCAGGTCGAAGTGCTCAACGTGGATTCGGGCGCAATTGTCGGCAAGGTCGAGAACACTCCCGGTGTGCACGGCATCGCCATCGCTCCTGAGCTGGGCCGGGGATTCGCGAGCAATGGAGAGTCTTCGACCGTCACGATTTTCGATTTGAAAACTCTGAAGACAATTGCGGAAGTGCCGGTCGGCAAGAAGCCCGATGCAATCATTTATGATCCCGCCACTTCGAGAGTCTTCGCTTTCAATGGCGACAGCAGCAGCGCCTCCGCGATCGAGGCCGCAACCGGCAAGGTCGTTGGGACGGTCGATCTCGGCGGCGGTCCTGAATATGCGGTGGCCGATGGTTCAGGCTACATCTACAATAATCTTGAGGACGCGAGTGTGGTCCTAAAGATTAATGCTCGTTCTTTGAAAGTCGAGCAGCGCTGGCCAACCGCTCCTTGTGCTTCGCCGTCAAGCATGGCGATGGACCGTCCGAATCGACGTCTATTCATCGGTTGCCGAAACAAGCTTATGGCGGCTGTGAATGCGGAAACAGGACAAGTCATCGCAACCCTTCCTATCGGAGACCACGTCGACGCGACCGCCTTCGATCCCGAGTCTCGCCTTATCTTCAATTCCAACGGAGAGGGTACGATCACGGTGATTCGCCAGCAGAGTCCGGATAAGTACTCCGTTGTCGAGAATGTGAAGACCTTACCCAAGGCAAAGACTATGGCGCTCGATCCCAGAACGCACCGTCTCTTCCTCTCAACTGCCGAAGCAGGACAATTTGAAGTGCTGGTAGTGAGCCAATAGTTGCAAGTCACCCCAGCAAACTTTGCCCGACGGCGAGTTCGAGTTCGGCAGGCAGGGTCATCGGACAGGCAAAACTGGATCTGTCAGCGGTTTGATCTGCTTAACTCACACGATCCTAGGTCAGTCCGCATGTTCGCTTGCCTGCTACTGGTGATAGTGGCTGCGCTCGCGCCACGAACTGCGGCGCAGGGCGGCCCGCCTTATTACACCAACG
>Ga0209380_10001328_pt1 | contig 16740 bp, 13 predicted proteins | sample HubBroMetageWFT6_FD_188347 | JGI IMG/M metagenome (GOLD analysis project Ga0209380, IMG submission 188347) | Warmed and freeze-thawed soil microbial communities from the Hubbard Brook experimental Forest, New Hampshire - Hubbard Brook CCASE Soil... | ecosystem: Environmental > Terrestrial >...
AGACAAAAACACCAGTGGCGACTCCTGACGTCCGACCACGATTGGGTGCGCTAAGGAGGGAAAGGTTGGCGGTTTTTAGAGCGGCCCGCGCTGCCGACACTGTCGGCAACGAGCGCAGGACGGAACCGTGGAACTTACTTTGGTTTGCAGGCTGCAGGATTTCCGAGGCTCCCGTCGATCCAGTCCTCGTGCTTCGGTGATATCTTGGGTGTGAAATGGGGCAGGAACCACGGGAGTGAACCGTAAAATTCCGAACGGCCGGTCATAGTTCATGGACGTACTAAAAAATCTGTTCGAGCAGCGATTTCAGTTGCCGGTGGAGCGGTTACAGCCTCTGCAGGGGCAACTCGGAGGCTCAGGGCGCAGAATCATTCGTCTGACTGGCGGAGACACAAGCGCCATCGGCATTCTTTACGACGTGCGCGAAGAGAACGCAGCTTTTCTCGAATTCTCCCGGCATTTTCGGCGGCATGGTTTGCCCGTTCCCGAGATTTATGGCGAGGATCTGGATCATGGGGCATATCTCGAAGAGGACCTCGGGGACACGTCGCTATTCGAGTTTCTTTCCAAGCACCGTTCGGGCGATCGAATCGATCCTGCGGTGATCGAAGCCTATCGCAAGGTCATTGCAACCTTGCCCAGATTCCAGGTGGAGGCCGGGCGCGACTTGAATTACAAGGTATGTTATCCGCGCGGGAGTTTTGACCGGCAGTCGATTTCCTGGGATTTGAATTATTTCAAGTATTATTTTTTGCGGTTGGCGGGCATTCCTTTCAGCGAACAGGCGCTGGAAGACGATTTCCGAAATTTGACGAAGTTTCTGCTGAGCGCGGGTCGAGACTGCTTTCTCTATCGCGATTTCCAATCGCGAAACATTATGCTGCGCGACGGGCAGCCTTTTTTCCTGGACTACCAGGGCGGGCGCAAGGGTGCGCTGCAGTATGACGTCGCTTCTCTTCTGTACGACGCGAAGGCGGACCTTCCGCCTGAATTGCGCCAGGAGTTACTCGATCACTATCTGGACACGCTTGCCGGCTTCGTCGTTGTGAAGCCCGAGACGTTCATGCATCACTACTACGCATTCGTGTACATCCGCATCATGCAGGCGCTGGGTGCGTACGGGTTTCGTGGATTCTATGAGCGTAAAGTGCATTTTCTGCAGAGTGTGCCGTATGCGCTGAAAAACCTGCGTTGGCTGCTGCACAATGTCACCCTACCGATTGCCTTGCCGACCCTTACCGCGGCTTTTCACAGCATGCTGGCTTCGGAAAAATTGCAAGGCCTGGCGTCGGATGCGGACGATCTGGTCGTGCGGATTTTCAGCTTCAGTTTTCACCGTGGCCTGCCGAAAGATGACAGCGGAAACGGCGGCGGGTTTGTTTTTGATGGACGGAGCCTGCCAAATCCCGGGCGCGAGGAGCGATTCAAGAAACTGACGGGCAGAGACGCTCCGGTGATCGAGTACCTGAATCAGCAAGAGAGCGTGCATCCGTTTCTGGCGAGCGTGATGTCTCTGGTGGATAGCAGTGTGAACAGCTATCAGAGCAGGGGATTCAAGAATCTGATGGTCTCGTTCGGATGCACGGGCGGCCAGCATCGGTCTGTGTATTTGGCAGAGCAGGTCGCGAAGCGTCTGCAGGGTAGAAATGGCGTCGAAGTGGTCGTGCGTCATCGTGAACTGGAGAGGATGGAAGCGGAGTCAGCGGAGGCGCATTCCGCGCCCGAGCGCGCCAAGACGGAACGAGCCGGGCGATGAAGGCAATGATTCTGGCCGCTGGCTTAGGCACGCGGTTGCGTCCGATGACTGACGATCGCCCGAAAGCTCTGGTGGAGGTGGCTGGCCACACGCTGTTGGAGATCACGCTTCGGCGGTTGAATAAGTTTGGAATTCGCGACGTGATCGTCAACGCGCATCACTTTGCCGACCTGGTTGTCGATTACCTGAAGAAGAGTGACAACTTCGAGATGCGAGTCGAAATCTCGCGCGAAGAGGTTTTGCTCGACACCGGCGGCGGGCTGAAGAAGGCGGCATGGTTCTTTCTAGAGGATCCTTCGCACGAGCCGTTTGTTCTGCATAACGTCGATGTGCTCAGCGACATTGATCTTGACCGGATGGTGAAGTTTCACCGAGAGAATGATGCGCTCGCGACGCTGGCGGTGCAGAAGCGCGAGACCTCACGATACCTCTTGTTTGACGAGCAGAATCGGCTGTGTGGACGGCGTCGGGGACGCGAGCCAGCACCTGAAATTGTCCGATCGTCAGAACATTTGCAGGCGCTGGCGTTTTCGGGAGTGCATGTGATTTCCTGGCGATTTCTGGAAATGATTGAAGAGCAAGGGGCTTTTTCAATCATTTCGTCTTATTTGCGTTTGTCGGGCCAAGGGGAAAAGATCGCGGCGTTTCGGGCGGATCAGTATTATTGGCGTGATTTGGGCAAGCCGGAAAACGTGGCGCAAGCAGCGCTGGATGTGGAGCGCCAGGTTGTCCGACTTTGACGATGGTGCCGTCCCGACGGGACTCGGCTCTGCTTTCAAGGGGTTACCCGGGACTTACCGGTTTGGCTAACCCATGTGGCCGCTTTCGCGGCTGAATTCTGATGGTCTGAACAGCTCCGCCCCTGCTCCGGTTTTCTAAAAGCAAGTCGGCCCGCTCGAATGGGAGGCCTGACTTTGCACTTGCAGCAGGCCGGTGCCTTCGATACCATCTCTGCATCCTTGATGGAACTATGAATAACGGCTATCTGCACCGAATTAGTGTCGTGGACAGCGGGGTACGAGTCTTTGTACCCTCTCCGGTGTGGAGGGAACCAGTGAGCTGAGAAACGAGAAATCTTGAAGGCTCCCGAATCCCGCCCCGCCAGAAACGCTGGCTTGGTGGGTTTTGCTTTTTAGGAGCTTCCTCGGAGGTCGAATGAAGGACAATACATCGATGACGGGAGCAGGCATCCTGTGGGAGTGCCTGGAACGCGAGGGCGTTCAGCACGTGTTTGGGTATCCCGGAGGTGCCATCCTGCCCGCTTATGATGCGCTCAAGCACAGCAAGATCCATCATGTGTTGGTTCGCCACGAACAGGGGGCGACTCATATGGCCGATGGCTACGCTCGCGCCAGCGGGCAGGTAGGAGTCGCGGTCGCCACGTCTGGACCAGGCGCCACCAACATGGTCACAGGAATTGCGACGGCCATGCTCGATTCGTCGCCGATCGTGTGCATTACGGGCCAGGTTGGCAGCAAACTCATCGGGTCTGATGCCTTTCAGGAAACCGACATCACCGGAGTCACTCTTCCTATCACGAAGCACAATTATCTGGTGACGCATGCGAGTGAAGTAGCGCGAACGATTCGGGAAGCGTTTTATGTGGCGCGCTCGGGGCGGCCGGGGCCGGTGCTGGTCGATATCACCAAGGACGCGCAGCAAACAACTTGCGCGTTCGACTGGGAGGCCGCCAAACCGCAGTTGCCGGGCTATCGTCCCGATCTGTCGCCTGAGCCGAAGGAATATGAGCACGCGCTGGAGCTAATCCACAACTCCAAGCGACCGGTGATTCTGGCGGGTCACGGCATCATCATTTCCGGCGCGATGAATGAAGTCCGTGAATTTGCTGAGCGCGCCGGCATTCCTGTCGCGCTTACGTTGCTGGGTTTGGGGGCGTTTCCTGCGTCGCATCCTCTGAATCTCGGCATGATGGGCATGCACGGCGAGGCTTGGGTGAATCACACGATTCAGGAAGCTGACCTGCTGCTGGCGTTCGGGATGCGTTTCGATGATCGCGTGACCGGCAACCTGAAGACGTACGCGTCCAATGCCAAGAAGATCCACATCGAGATTGATCCCGCGGAGATCAACAAGAACGTGAAGGTGGATGTTCCTCTGGTCGGAGATCTGCGGGAAGTGCTGCACGAGTTATTGCCCAACGTGGAATCGATTGACCGCAGCGAGTGGCTGGATTCGATCGACAAACTAAAAGGCGATGCAGCGGTGCGCGATATTCAGAACCTGCCCGATAGCGGACATCTGTATGCGGCTCATGTGATCAACGATCTTTGGCGTGAGACTCGCGACGCCGAGACTGTAGTGGTGACCGACGTGGGCCAGCATCAGATGTGGGAGGCGCAATACTACAAGCATGAAAAAGCTCGAAGCCTGATTACTTCTGGCGGTTTGGGCACCATGGGCTTCGCACTTCCGGCTGCGATTGGCGTCAAAGTCGCGCGACCGGAGGCAGAGGTGTGGGTGGTAGTCGGCGACGGCGGCTTCCAGATGACGTTGTGCGAACTGGCGACCGTTGTGCAGGAGAAGCTGAAGGTCAACATCGCCATCATCAACAACGGCTTTCTTGGCATGGTGCGGCAGTGGCAGGAGTTCTTTTACGAGCGCAATTACGCGGCGACGCCATTGCTGAATCCGGACTTCGCCAAACTGGGCGAGGCCTATGGAATTCGCAGTATGACCGTGACCGAGCGGTCGCAGGTCGTGCCCTCAGTGCGGGCGGCGCGGCAACATGACGGCCCTGTGCTTATCAATTTCCGGGTGGAACAAGAAGACACGGTGTATCCAATGGTCGCGGCCGGGGCGTCATTGCACGAGATGATTCGGCGTCCGAGCAAGATTGTCGAGACGGCCGCGGACGAATAGAGAAAAATGCTGAACACATACGTGGTGTACGTGGAAAACAAACCGGGCGTGCTGACGCGCGTGGCCTCGCTGTTTCGCCGTCGCGCTTTTAACATCGATTCCCTTACGGTCGGCCGCACGGAAAAGCCCGAGGTCTCGCGAATGACCATTACGGTCGAAGCGGATCACGACCAGGCCCGCCGTATTGAAGCCAATCTGTACAAGCTCGTGAACGTCTTGTTGGTGGAAAACATCACGAACGAGCCCGCTATCGTCCGCGACCTCGCGATGATCAAAGTCGCGGCTACTCACGAAGCGCGGTCGCATGTGCTGGAACTGGCCAGCGTGTTCCGCGCGAGAGTGGTTGACGTGGCCCCCGAGTCGCTCACCATCGAGATCACCGGGGCCGAGGACAAGATTGACGGCCTTCTCGAGGTGCTGCGCCCCTACGGAGTACTGGAGATGGTTCGGACCGGAATTGTCGCCATGAGGCGCGGCAAGGCCGCGGCGGGAGCGCCCGCCCTCAACTCGGATCAGGACGTTGCCGAAGAGGATGTTTCTCATTCGGTCTGAGTGCTGACGAGGCTGGGTTTTTTCCGGACTGGCGTCGTCGGTTGGAACGGTTCAACTCGGAACCCCTCTCAGCTCTGACGGTTACCTCCGGCGGAAGGTTTTCGGTGCCGCTGGCCAGTCACCCTCCGAACATTACCAAAGTTTACCTGAAAACGTACAAATCATTGTTTCTAAAGATGTTAGCTGCTATTCATATAAGGCTGGGCGTTTCCCTCTCCCGGCCCTTACTTACATGACTGGCGCATCTAGCGTCTCTATGAGTCTGCCGCCAAACTCGCGATCCTGGAGAGGACTGTCCGCGTTCGCCAAGTTGTATATCAGCTTGGTGGTAATGGCGGGCCTGGCCACATTGGTCTACGGTGGGATTCACCAGACCAGTAAGAATATTGCTGAATTCATTTGTTATTTAGGAATCTCCGTTCTCGCATCGCGGCTGAAGGTGAGCCTTCCTGGAATTACCGGCACACTGTCGGTAAATTTTCTTTTCATACTGATCGGCGTTTTGGAACTCAGCTTTGCCGAAACGCTCATTCTGGGTGCAGTGTCAATGCTCGCCCAGTGCTTGTATCCAGAGCGTCCCAGGGCGATTCAGGTGACGTTCAATGTTTGCGCAGGTTCTATTTCAACGGCGCTGGCGTACCTGGTGTACCACCATCCGTTGCCGAACGTGTTGATCTCGAACCGACCGGTGCTTCTGGGAGTGGCGGCGACGGTCTACTTTATCGCCAACGCGGGCTCAATCGCGGCCGTCATTTCACTGACCGAGCGCCAGCCGATGACCAGGATTCTGGTGGACTGCTACTTCTGGTCATTCCCCTACTATCTGATTGGAGCCGGGATCGCCGGCGGAATTGCGTGGCTTGACGAGACCTTCAATTGGGAAACGTCGCTATTGCTCGTGCCGGCAGTCTACCTCATCTACCGCTCCTACCGGCTCTATCTGGGCAAGCTGGAAGACGAAAAACGCCACGTGGAGGAAATGGCCAACCTGCATCTTCGGACCATTGAGGCGTTGGCTCTGGCGATTGAAGCCAAAGATCACACGACTCACGAGCACTTGCAGCGGGTTCGCATCTACGCGATCGAAGTCGCCAAGGAGCTAGGCGTGAAAGGGCCCGAACTGGAGGCCTTGCATGCTGCCGCACTGCTGCACGACATCGGCAAACTTGCCGTACCGGAACACATCATTTCGAAGCCAGGCCGTCTGACGCCGGAAGAATTCGAGAAGATGAAGATTCATACTTTGGTTGGCGCCGAGATTCTGGAGCGCGTACGTTTTCCATATCCGGTCGTGCCGATCGTGCGCGCCCACCATGAAAAATGGGACGGCTCGGGTTACCCCATGGGATTAAAGGGAGCGGAGATACCGATCGGTGCCCGAATTCTTTCGGCCGTGGATTATCTCGATGCGCTGGCGTCCGATCGACAATACCGGCGAGCACTGCCGATGCGCGATGTGATTCAGAAGCTGGCCGCAGAGTCGGGTAAGTCGTTTGATCCGAAGGTCGTCGATATCCTGCAAAAGCGCTATCAGCAATTGGAACGGCTCGCTGTGGCAAAGTCGGCGAACGATCCGATAGGTCCGCTTTCCACCTCCATCAAGATCGAACGAGGCCTCGAGCCGGCCGCAGGCTTTGAGAATGCTACCGCTCAAGACTATGCCGGACGCGAAAACACGTTCTTATCGTCGATTGCTGCCGCCCGGCAGGAGGCGCAATCGTTGTTCGAACTGAGCCAGGACCTGGGTGCCTCGCTCAGTTTGACCGAAACGTTGTCCGTGTTCTCCGTGAAGCTCAAGCCGATGGTGCCTTACGACGCGATCGCCATCTACATCAAGCGCCAGGACGAACTCATCCCCGAATATGTGAACGGAGATAACTACCGGTTGTTCTCGTCCTTGCGGATTCCTGTCGGACAGGGACTCTCCGGCTGGGTGGCGCACAACCGGAAACCGATTATCAATGGCAATCCGTCTGTCGAACCGGGATATCTGAACGACCCTTCGAAGTTCAGCACCTTGCGCTCTGCTCTTGCGGTGCCCCTGGAAGGAATCTCGGGGGTGATCGGAGTTTTGGCGCTCTATCGCGGCGAGCGCGACGCCTTTACCACCGATCACCTGCGCATCTTGCTCGCGGTTAGCGGCAAAATGGCGCTCTCGATTGAGAATGCGCTGAAGTACCAGCAGGCGGAAGACTCGGCGACCACGGACTACCTCACGGGGCTGCCCAACGCTCGCTCGCTTTTTCTGCAGCTCGACCGAGAACTCGCGCGCTGCAAGCGCGACAATCTGGCGCTCACTGTCATGGTTTCAGACATGGACGGGTTCAAACAGATTAACGACCGCTTCGGCCACCTCGAGGGCAATCGGGTGCTGCGCCTGTTCTCCCAAGCCCTGAAAGACAGTTGCCGCGAATACGATTATGTTGCGCGCATGGGCGGGGATGAATTCGTGGTCATTGCTCCGGGCCTTACCGCCGATTCGGCGGGAAAGAAGGCGGAGCAGATGCGGGCCCTGGCCCGGCAGGCAGGAAACGAAGTTTGCGGCGAAGATATTCTCTCACTGAGCGTGGGACGCGCCCTTTATCCGGACGATGGTAATGACGCAGAGCAAATTCTCGCCGAAGCCGATCGCCGCATGTACCTAGAAAAGCAGAAGCAGATTTCCTATAAGGATCGTCGTTCGCACCCGCGGGTCAAGTGCCGAGTTACCATCGAAATGCTGACGGAGGCGGGCGCAACTCCTATGTTCGCCAACCTGACCGACGTCAGCATGGGCGGCTGCTACATCGAAACCAGCACAATTCTGGCGGCTGGTAGCATCATTAAAGTGGGATTCTCGATGGATGACGCTAATTTGTCGGCTGAGGGCGTGGTGGCGAGACTCGATCCTGGCTGCGGATTGGCGATACAGTTCCGGGAAATGAACCGAGAAGGCCGGGAGCGTATGCTCAAGGTGCTCGAGTTCGTGCAGAAGACGACCACGTTTTACAACAACCGCTACCTCAGCAGTCTGACGAAAAGCTGATTGCGCTGCGGTGGGCAGAACTTGGGAGAGCCGAACCCACGGGATGATTCGGCCGCGATCCTGCATGTGTGCGGTCGAGTTCGGTGTCTTGCCCTCCATCTCGAGCCGGGCTTCCTCGCCGCAATTGTGAGCCAGGTCCCGCACCGTGTGCGGAAACCTGTTCCAGATATTTCCGATCGGGGGCTGGCGCGTTTTCGTGACCTCTTCCTGCAGTTCGGTCGCGATCAGATTCATTCGCTGGGAAACGGCCTGAAGGTCGAGGTCTTGCATGTTGTGCGAGAACCAGTTCCGGAGCCCCTTCTAGCTTCGTTCACGGGCTCGGGGAGGTACGCGCGACAGCTTGCAATTCGTCTGTACGCCACATCGGCATTCGCGAAGATGACATAAATTGTGCGCTTAGGCCCCGTCATTGCGATTCATCCTGTAACCGCGGGACAGAAATATAGAGCATAGTTCGGGGGCATTCTGCTTGAGTGCACACTTTGGTGCTTGCCCACGCTTGAAGCCGGATGTCTAGCCCCTTACACTGGAAATATGCATGCGCACGTCCATGGCGCCGGTGGTCCTTCGCGGGTTTTGAAGGTTTCACTCGCCGTGACCCTGGTCTATATCGTTTTGCTGGTCGTGGCCGGCATTCGCGCGCATTCCCTGGCCCTGCTGTCTGAGGCCGGACATAATCTCTCCGACTTCCTTGCGCTGCTGCTGTCCTTGGTCGCGGTCTATTTCCAATCGCGCCCCGCCAGTTCCACCAAGACCTACGGCTACCATCGCGCGGGGGTGCTGGCGGCGCTGGTCAACGCCACTTCCCTGGTCGCAGTTTCGTTTTTTATCTTCTACGAAGCATTTCGCCGCCTGCAGCACCCGGAGCATGTGCAGGCAAGCGTGATGATGTGGGTCGCCGCTGCCGGTGTCGCCATGAACGGAGGTATCTCTCTGCTTCTGTATCGATGGAGCAGGGGAACCGGTGGCGATGTCAACATTCGCAGCGCGTTGCTGCACGAAGTCGGGGATACGCTTTCGACGGCGGCGGTCATTGCGGGTGGCTGGGTGATCCTGGTGACGGGAAATTACTGGATTGATTCCGCTCTCTCTTTCGGGATCGGCGTGCTGATTCTGTGGTCTGGCTTCGGCATCGTGCGCGAGACGCTCAACATTTTGCTCGAAGGCACGCCACGGGGTATGAAGCTGGAAAAGATCGAGTCGGCCATCCGGTCGATCGAAGGAGTAAATGAAGTCCACGATCTTCACGTCTGGAGCATCGGCTCAGAGAGCCACGCGCTTTCTTGTCATATTTCGATCGCAGACATTCCTCCTTCGGTCAGTGAACGCATCCTGCGAGACGTGAAGGAATGCCTGACGCATGATTTCCGCATTGTTCATACGACGATCCAGTTTGAGCACGTGGTGTGCGAAGTGGCGCATGGGTGCGTCATTCCAGTGGGGGAAACTGAAGAGCAGCATCATCACCACAGTCACTGAGTCCATACCGGGCCTTGAGTCTATTGCGGTTGCTGATCGTAGATCTCCCGCGCCCGCTCAATCGTGTCGGCCTCTTCCGCCGATTTGTCTGGCCGCAGCCGCACGATCCTGGGGAAGCGCAGCGCGTATCCGCTCTCATGGCGATCGGACCGCATCATGTTGTTGAATGCCACTTCCAGCACGATCTTGGGCTCCACCACCCGCCGGAATCCCTGATCTTCGACCGTGTGATCGAGGAACCACTGGGTCATGTCGGCGATCTCGACATCAGTGAGACCGGAATATGCTTTGCCGATGTTGACGAGCCGGTCGCCGTCCCACACGGCGAAGGTGTAATCGCTAAGCACGCCCACTCGCTTTCCATGCCCGTACTCCACCGCGGTGACGACGACATCGAGCGTGGCCAGTTCGCGTTTCATCTTCAGCCATGACTTGCCGCGCTTGCCCGGCGTGTAGGACGAATCGAGATCCTTGATCATCAAGCCTTCATTTCCTCGCGCCTGCGCGGCGGCGAACAATTCTTCCAATTCGTCTGCGGAACGAGCTCGAAATACAGGCGCACGGATGACGCTGGTAGGGGCGATTTCGCTCTGCTCCCCGAACGCAAATTTCCCTTGTCTGGGTTTGCTTCCTGTCTCCGTGCCTGCGTGGTGAATGACTCGTTTTGCTGCCAGCAGCTCATCGAGAATCCTGGCGCGTTCGCGCAGCGGGCGATCCATCGCCAACTCTCCGTTGGCGTAGAGCACGTCGAACGCCAGGAATGCGACGGGGATGTCCCGCAGCATCTTGTCACTGACTTTCTTCCTCCCCAAGCGCTGCTGCAAAGCGCTGAAGGGCCGTGCTTTCCCCATCTCCACTGCCTTCTGCTCGCTCACTTCCGATGCAGCCTCATCCACCACTGGCCGCGCTTTAGAAGGATCCTTGGGATATTCCCAGGCCACGATTTCCCCATCGAGAATGACGTCGTGCGGCAGTCCGGCCAGTGCTCCCGGCAATTCCGGGAACGACTGGGTGATCTCATCCCGCGTGCGCGAAAACAGCTTTACTTCGCCGCCCGCCACGTGGGCCTGCGCTCGGATGCCGTCATACTTGTCCTCCACGGCGGCCTCGGCAAAGTAACTTAACCCTTCCTCGGCTGACTCGATGGGACTCGCCAACATGAACCCCAAAGGGTGGAACAAACGCATCTGTGCCCGCGCCAGTGCTCCCCGAGATGCCAATTGGACGCTCTCGCCGATGTCTCCCAGAAGCATGTTGGCCCGTTGCACCTCGATCAGAGTTGCGCCGTAGGCTTTAGCGATCGCCTCTTCTACGAGGCTCTCCTTCAATCCAATCCGGAGATCGCCGGTCATGATCTTGATGACGTATTTAGCCTCGAGCGGAGTCGCGCGTGAAATGAGACCGCGGATGATGGGCGCCTTGGCTGCGGGCCCTCGTGCCCCCGCAATCTGACGAAAGGTCCTCTCCACTTCCAGTACTCCGAGACCCTGACCGGAGCGTTGAGGAAGAAGCTCTCCTGCCACCGATCCAAGGTCACCGTGCCGTCGATAAGCGGCCGTCAAGTCGCTTTCGTCTTTGCCCGAGAGATCGGCCACAATTCGCGACAACGCTCGCCCGCCCACCTGCAGCGTGGTCTCTTCCCAAGACGGGAACGATCGCCCGGAAAGGAAGGTCGCCGCCACAGCCGCTTCATCGGTGGGACGGGACTTCAAATAGTCCGCAACGATCGCGGTCTTCAGCAGTTTTTTCGCGGTTCCGGCGATTGCTTCGCAGCATTTGGCCAACTCTTGCATGAATCCTCAATGGCAGCCCGGGCGTCCGCCGGTGCGTCCCTGTTGCCAACCACCTAACTATCGACCCAGCCTAGACTTAGCCGGCCAGGAACCAGGCCGGGATCCTTCACCACCTGTGTTACCCTAGAAGGTGCGTCGTGCCTTTTGTTAGGAGCATCTAAATCTCCGTGCGTAAACTAAAGAATTACCTGCGATTCCTCGCCGCCGTGCAACTTCTCCCCGCCCTTGAAAGTGGAGAAGAGACCCTGGTCGGCGGACAAGCCGTGCTGGAAGGGGTAATGATGAGGTCCCCGCACGCCTGGGCTATCGCCTGCCGCAAACCATCCGGTGAAGTCGTAACCATGAGCGAACCACTCGAGCGCCCCTCCGAGAAACATAAATGGATGGCCTGGCCCATCGTACGCGGCGTGATGACGCTTGGATATGCCATGAATTTGGGCTACCGGGCCCTCCGGTTTTCGGCGAACGTCGCCATCGAAGACATGATGCAGGAAGATGTCCAGAAGAGTCGGATTGAGGTGACGGCCCCAGTTGTGGCCCAACTCCAAAGCCGGGCAGAAGATTCTAGGACCAGATCCCGTGAGAAGGCCGCTACTCTTAGTAACTGGCTGGCCGCGGTCAATATCCTGATCTCGCTGGCGTTTTTTATCTTCATGTACAAATACCTTCCCTTGCTGGCGGCTACGGAACTTAAAAAGATGAATCCCGCTTTAGGCGGTCGGATTGTTTTCAACCTGATCGATGGCGGCATCCGCCTGCTCTTGTTCCTGCTGTTCATCTGGGGAGTTTCGCTTTGGAAGGACATCCGGCGCGTCTACCAGTATCACGGTGCGGAGCATAAAACTGTCTTTGCTTTCGAAAACGGGGATCCACTCAACACTGCCGCGGTGCAGAAGTATTCGACCTATCACCCGCGTTGTGGTACGAGTTTCCTGATGACCGTGATGCTGATCTCGATCGGGTTCTACATGCTAGTCCCGTTCACTACATTCTGGGCGCGATTCGCCTCGCGTATCGCTCTGCTGCCAGTCATCGCTGGAGTTTCCTACGAGATTATCCGCTTCGCGGCCAAACATCGCGGATCACTCTTCGCGTTGATGACTGCCCCCGGCCTGTGGCTGCAGCGCATCACCACCAAGCCGCCGTCCGATGAACAGGCTCAGTGCGCCATCGATGCACTCGACCACGCCATGTCGCTCGAGAAAGAGCGCGGGGGCGAGTTGGTCATTGCCTAGCGGTCCCGCCGCGAATACTTTCTCTCTGCCTTCTCACAACACTACAATGCCGTAGAGACGCAATTTCTTGCTTCTCACCTGCTCCCAAGAGCGGGCTTGCGGCCGCACCGAGACGTGGCAAGCTGCGTCTCCACGAAAGCCAACTGACATGTTTGAACGCTTAGATCAAACCGAAACCCGTTATGAAGAGTTGACTAACGCTCTTGCTTCGCCGGATATCGTCAACGATTCGGCGAGATACCAGAAGACCGCCAAGGCACACGCTGAAATCGCACCCATCGTCGAGAAGTACCGCGAATACAAAGATCTGACCAAGGGGATTGCTGAGAGCAAGGCACTGCTCGCCGACGAGAAAGATGCCGAGATGAGGGCATACGCGCAGGACGAACTCACCCAGTTGGAAGGCAGGGTTACGGCTGTGGAGGAAGAGTTAAAGTTCCTTCTGCTGCCAAAGGATCCGAACGACGAAAAGAACATCATCCTGGAAATCCGGGCCGGTACGGGCGGCGACGAGGCTACGCTCTTCGCCGCCGAAATCTTCCGCATGTACACGCGATTCGCGGAGACTCAGCGCTGGAAAGTTGAAGTGCTCTCCTCTTCGGAATCGTCTGCTGGGGGCCTGAAAGAAGTTATCGCCATCATTGAAGGCAACCGGGTCTTCTCCCAGTTGAAGTACGAGAGCGGGGTCCACCGCGTCCAGCGAGTGCCCGCCACCGAACAGCAGGGACGCGTCCATACCTCGGCCGTCACGGTTGCCGTGCTTCCCGAAGCGGAAGATGTAGACATCAAGATCGAAGCCAAGGATCTGCGCATCGACACTTTCTGCTCCTCCGGACCCGGAGGCCAATCGGTGAACACGACCTACTCGGCCGTTCGCATCACGCATATTCCGACCAACACGGTCGTCAGTTGCCAGGACGAGAAATCCCAGATCAAGAATCGCGAGAAAGGCATGCGTGTGCTGCGCTCCCGCCTCTACGAAATCGAAATGGAGAAGCAGCAACAGGCCTTGGCCAAAGAGCGCAAGGCCATGGTCGGCTCGGGCGACCGCAGCGAGAAAATCCGCACCTACAATTTTCCGCAGAACCGACTTACGGATCACCGCATCGGTTTCACGATTCACCAACTCGAAGCTGTGATGGATGGCAAACTCCAACCACTCATCGAAGCCCTCACGACACACTACCAGGCCGAAAAGTTGAAGCAGGAAACCGCCAGCGTGGTTTAGGCGAGTGAGCGCCGACTCTTCCCTTCACGTCGTCGCGGAATGCTTGGACATCCGCGCGCCTGCGCCTGCCATCGTCCCCGGCCAGATTTCTTTCGAGATCGGTCAAATCCTCGAGAAGCCTGAAGCCATCGACGACGCGCTGGATCATCTGGTCGAGGAGGGGCCTCGGGTCTCTGCGAAGAAGAGTGGTGAGATCGGCAACCTCATAATCGCCTGGTACCCGTGATCCGCTCGCGAAACCGGCCATAGTCGAGATTGGGGCCATCGCTGTCCCATAATTGGAGCACCGCCAGAGAGCGGATGATGTCGCGATCAAGAACGCGGACTGCAGTTTCCGAAAGATCGTGAAGGCCTCTGACGTTGAAGCACTGTGCGGCAGCCCTGATCTTCTCGGCGACGACTTCCTCGAAGGCGAGACACGGAACGGCGACCGGAACGAATTCCAGCAGATTGAAATAATAGGGCCATCTGCAGCCTCGGACGGATCGGAAGAATGGGCCGCTCGCGCATGCTGACCTGCGGTTTGATCTTCACGCCCCTCTCGTTCTCCGCGTGTGGGCAGACGGGATTGGCGGCGCATCCGTCATCGGTCAGATACCAGTCCTTCTCACGGGTCGAACCGGTATGAAATCCTGTGATAGGGACGATCGAGAGCGTCCCGCATCATCAGCATCAGCGGTGGCATGTGACATCGAGATCGGTCGACAGCCGGCCGCGCGGACCAAGCACCATTTTCCGCAGCATGGTGCCGCCCTTGAACCCGACATGGTCCATGATCCCTTTCTAAGTAAAGAACTGGAGGAGGTAGGTGAGGATCCGATCGATTTCGACATGGCCAATGTCTCTGGCGCCCGAGCGGCCCGCGAGCTGACGAAGCTGGTTCGCTGTCAGCATTATTCCCCGCCCGCGCCCTTGATCCGCGGCACCTCGGCCAGCAGATGGTTTCGCCGTGCATATACAATCAGGCCCCAATCGGCGACGTAGCCGATATCGTCCTGCCTGCGGTCGCGCCGGCCGAAGATTGAGCGTGTTGATTTGGGAATCGCGTTCCTGACCTGCAAACGCAACTTCTCCGGCAGCTTTCTTCCGACAAGATCGGTCAGAAAGCCGAGCCGCTGAAGCAAGGCGGTAGATTTCATGGCCATGGCCGCCGTGACCAGCTTTTCGTGATCGATTTCTCCCATCGCGGTGTAAACGATGCGCGTCAGTTCGGCAGGCCCGCCCGCAAGATCGGGGCGGTCGATACAATCGATGACAGTCTTCTCCGGGTCCGTGATCGCCGCAGTGCGGCTATAGATGGTGTATGTCTTGAACCCGGAGAACTTTTGCGCGGCGATTTTGATGGGACATCCGTACCCTCGATGGTCCGAGTCGGCATTTGCCGTTGTGTAGCCACGGTCACCGCCATGGGTTTTTGCGTCGTGAACCCATGAAACGCGGCGGCTGACCACCACCCGACATAAGAGGGTTCGGCGGCGGCGGCGGGGCGATCGGGTTATTTTCGCCCCGGTTCTCCGGCCCGTACTCGGGCGGGAGCAGCATGTATCGCCCGCCGACCAGCCGCGCCAGCCAGCCCTTTTTGATCAGGTTGCGCATCGCCGCGACCTGGTCGCTTCGGCCCCCGCAAAGTTTGAAGCGCTGTCCTATCTCAATTCGCGCGCTTGTCAGATTCTATTACGATGAATGGATCTACGACGGGCATTGGGGCGGCAAGGAAGAACCAGAAACTCCGTTCGTGCCCCCACCGGCCTCACTCCCAGGAGGGATCTCATGGCAGACCTGCACTCGACTCTCGACTCCGTTCTCACCCACCGCTATGCCGCGAATGCGGCCCGGGTGCGCGAACTGGCCGCGCCGCTCGGCGAAAAACAGTTCTGGCAAAAGCCGTTCCCCTTCGGAAACAGCTTCGGCCACCTGATGCTGCACCTGACCGGCAATCTGAACTACTACATTGGGGCGCAGATCGCAAACAGTGGCTACGTTCGCGACCGCGCGCGCGAATTCAACGACCCGAATCCTCCTTCAAAACTGGAAGCCCTTCGCTGCTTTGACGAAGCAGTTGCCATGGTTCAACAAACTCTTCGTGCGCAATTGCCCGAGGACTGGTTAAGGGCCTATTCCGGGGTCGGCTCCAACGCTCCGAACCGGCTGGATATGATCCTGCAGTGTGCAGCTCACATGCAGCATCATATCGGCCAGATGATCTACCTCGCTTACGAGTGGAATCGACAGTCTGACAGCGGTCGCACATAGAGTGGACAACCAGGACTTCCCGGTTGTCACCTAAAGGGTCAGGTCGAAAGCGAAAGTAGGTTCTCGGCTCGCGCTCGCTGGGTTCGGCGCGGCCGCAGCTGGCGCCGCCTGCCTGGGTGCGCGCTACCGCCGCAACATCAATCGCGACTCCTGGTTCCGCGAACTCGACAAGCCAAGCTTCACCCCTCCCGATACCGTCTTTCCTTGGTATGGACCGCCTTCTACGCGATGACTGCCTTGGTCCGGTTGGCGAATCTGGTGCGCGGCGCCTTGGCGATACGGTAACGAAGCGATGAAGCTCTGGATATCACAACTGGCGGCGAATGCGCGCTGGTCGAAGCTCGTCTTCGGGGATCATCGTCCAAACTTGCGCTGGTCGACATTCTTGCTCTGGAAGGAACGATCGTGTCCTGCATTTCGGCCGCACGCAAGGTCGATCGCGCCGCGGCAGATGCCTTCATCCCCTACGCGGCCTGATTTGCTTTTGCCACAATCCGCAACGCGGAAATCGCCCGCCTCAATCCGCAAGAAGGCTGAAC
>Ga0209380_10001332_pt1 | contig 16705 bp, 15 predicted proteins | sample HubBroMetageWFT6_FD_188347 | JGI IMG/M metagenome (GOLD analysis project Ga0209380, IMG submission 188347) | Warmed and freeze-thawed soil microbial communities from the Hubbard Brook experimental Forest, New Hampshire - Hubbard Brook CCASE Soil... | ecosystem: Environmental > Terrestrial >...
GGTAGGGTTTGTTGCGCGGTTCGACCTCCCACATCGGCGCGTTGTCGTAGGCGTGCAACATCGGCTGGTAATAGCTTTCGGCCACCGCGTACCAGGCGCCCAGCTGCTTTTCCTGCATCAGCCAGCGCATGAACGCCACCGCCTCGTCCTTGACCGGCGAGAAATCGAAAATCGAGTGACTGATCGACCCCATCAGGTGGAAGCGGCCCTTCGGGCCCTGTGGGTTCATTGCCTGGTCGGTCACCTTGCCGATCTCCGGGAATTCGCGCTTGGCGAACCACAGAATGCTCTCGGCATTGTTGGTGCAGGAGATCTGCTCAGCCATCCAGGCCTTGTTGTTGCTCGGGTCGGTCCAGCCGAGCACGTCCTCCAGCATCGTGTCGCGGAAGAATTTGCGGGCGAAATCGACGGCGCGCGCGGTCTCATCGGAATCGATGACCACCGTCTTGCCGTCGGCCGCCACTTCGGCGCCACCGTAGGACCACAACAGCGGATAGAGCCAGCCGTGGTTGTCGCCGAAGCCATGCCCCAACTCGAAGCCGAACGGATGGTCCTTCGCCTTCAGCTTCTTGCCGACTTCATACAGTTCCTCCCAGGTGTCGGGGAATTTGGTGACCCCGACCTCCTTGAACCAGTCGGTGCGCCAATTCATCAATTGGCCGATATTGCTGAACGGCAACGCCTTCCATTTGCCGTCCGCGACGACCGCCTCGCGGCCGGCATCGTACCAGCCGCCCTGTTGCTTGCCGATCTCCGCGGCGAGATCGGTGACATCCATGTATTTCTCGCCGAACTGGATGACCTGCAGCAGGCCATTCATCGTGATGTCGGCGCCGGTACCGGTCTCGGTGATCGTGCTGATCCGCGTCGGTAGGCTGCCGACGCTGGTCGTTTCGTAGACGACCTTGACGCCAGTCTCCTTCTCATAGGCTTGCGCCAGCGTCGTCTTGATGTACTCGTCAAAGGGCGGGATGAACGAGCTTTCGTGCAGGATCGTGATCGTCTTGCCGGCGGCCCGCGCCGGCGGAGCCAGCGCCGCGCCCGCTACGGCGCCCGCCGCAATCTTGAGAAAATCGCGTCGCGATGCGCTGCTCATTGGCGGTTCCCCTTATCGGCGGCCGGGATATGTCCGGGCGGATATTGCGCAGCGCATGGTATTGCGTTTGCCGCAGCCCTGAAAGCGGCTTGACGTTGCCGCGGGGAGCCGCAGGATAGGTTCACGGGTTGCAGCAAACCCGACAGGGGGATCCGATGCGCGCCAGAAGCATCTTAATGGCTCTCGTGCCTCTTCTTGCCGTCGCGATGACGGCGCAGGCAGCCGAGACGCGGCACTTCAGCTTCGCCTACGACCAGCCGCACACGACCGCCTACGGAATCGCCGGCGACACCTTCGCCAAGAAGCTCGAAGAGCTGAGCCACGGCACGATGCTTGTCGACCAGTTTCCGGGCGCGCAGCTCGGCCAGGAACCGCAGGTCCTGCAAAAGCTGCGCACCGGCGATGTCGATTTCAGCATCACCTCGACCGCGAATTCGGCAACCTTGCAGCCGGAAGCCGGCGTGTTTTCGATCCATTTCGTGTTCCGCTCCGAAGACCATCTAAAGCGCGCGCTCGCCGACCCGGCGGTCGCCGCCGCGTTCAAGGAGATGGTGAATTCCAAGGTCGAGGGCGCGCACACGCTAGCGCTCGGCACGATGGGGCTGCGCGATCTCTACGGAAAACGCGAGATCCACAACATCGACGACATCAAGAACGTGAAGGTGCGGGTGCAGGCGACCGCGACCGAGGACACGATGTTCCCGGCCTACGGCGCGCAGACCGTGCACATGCCGTTCGGCGACGTCTACACCGCGTTGCAGACAGGAGTCGTCGAGATGGCCGAGAACGGCATCAACGTCTATCAATCCAACAAGCATTACGAGGTCGCGCCGATCATGTCGCTGACCGAGCACGAAGCGAACAACAACGTGATCTGGGTCAGCGACAAGGTGTGGAACAGCCTCAATGACGAGCAAAAGGGCTGGGTGCAGGCCGCAGCCGACGAGGTCTCCAAGGTGATGCCGGAGAAGGCATTCGGCCTCGAGCACGATTCGATGGCGCGCCTGGAAAAGATGGGCGTCAAATTCGTCAAGGGCGTCGACAAGTCCGGCTTCATCAAGGACGCCGAGCCGATCCAGGACACGCTCGCGCAGCAGCTCGGCCCCGGCGCCGTCAAGGTCCTGCAGCTCGTGCGTGCGGTGAAGTAGTCCAGCGAAATCGTCATCCCGGCGCAGCCCGGGATCCATCGTTCTGCAAGTAATGAAGTTGCCGAGCTGGTTCGACGCAGATGCAGGATCCGAAAGGGCGGGAAAGCGGAAAGTTGGACCCCGGTCTGCATCGGGATGACAATCGGCAAGGGACTCAGCGCTATTCGCTCGTGCTCGAACGCCAGCGGCACCTCAAATGGCGCGCCTTCGACATCTTGGAGCAGATCCTGATGGTGCTGTGCGGGGTGGCGCTCGCCGCCTTCACGACGACCGTGTTTTTCGATGTCGTCACGCGCACGATCGGGCACCCGGTGCTGTGGGTGCAGGAAGTGACCACGACATTTTTCGTCTATGGCGTGTTCATCGGCACTGCGGCGGCGGCGCGGCGCAACGACCACCTTTATCTGACAGCGATCGCCGAAGCGACGACCGGGCGTACCCGACTGGTCATCGAGACATTCACCCGCCTCGTCGTCCTCGGCGCGGCGCTGTGCATGGTGTGGTTCGGCTACATCAACTTCCGCCAGGGCTTCGGCGCCTTCCGCATGCCGTCGATGACGCCGCTCGCCTCGCTCTATGCGGCGATCCCGCTCTCCGGCGCTCTCGTCGCGTTGTTCACGATCGAACAGCTGGTCAACGGCTGGCGCAACGGCTTTGCCGATACCGAAGCGGCGAGCCCCGAAGAGATCCTCGACAGCGACCGGTTCCACGCCCCGACATGACCGCGTTCAACGGTCTGATCGTCGCGCTGATGGCGGTGCTGTTTCTGGTCTTCGGCTATCTCGGCGTGCCGGTCGCCTTCGCGTTGATTGCCGGCGTCGTCATCGGCACCCTGTTCACGCCGGTAAGTCTGCCCTCGATCATGACGCAGCTATTCAATGGCATCGACACCGAGGCCTTGATGGCGGTGCCGTTCTTTCTGCTGGTCGGGGAATTGATGACCTCGGCCAATGTGGTCATACGCATCGCCAATCTCTCACAGGCGCTGGTCGGTCATATCCGGGGCGGGCTCGCGCAAACGGTGACCGTCTTCAGCATGTTCTTCGCCGGCATGTCCGGCTCGTCCTCGGCCGATGTCGCGGTCCTAACCCGCACGATGGCGAAACCGATGGCCGCCGAAGGCTACGAGCCGGCGTTTGTCGCCGCGCTGATCGCCGCCGGGGCGACGATCGCCAACCTGATCCCGCCCAGCATCATGGCCGTCGTTTACGGCGCGATCGGCAATGTCTCGATCGCCGGCCTGCTGATCGGCGGCATCGCACCGGGGCTGATGATCGGCTTCGGGCTGATGATCTACTGCTATTTCTTCGGGCCGGTGGGGTTTCGCCGGCCGCGTTCCTCATTTCCGCAGCTCGCCGGGGCGGTCAAGGACGCCGCCTTGCCATTGGTCATCCCGATCATCCTGGTGGGCGGCATGATGACCGGCTGGTTTACCCCGACCGAGGCCGGCGTCGTCGCTGTCGTCTACATCCTGCTGGTGGTGATCCCCTCGCTCAACCGCGGCCATCTGAGAAAGCTGCCGCGCGATTTCGCCCATGCCGGGCTGATCTATTCGCTGCCGCTGATCACGATCGGTGCCGCATCCGCCTTTGGCTGGATGCTCGCCTATCTGCGCGGGCCGATTGTCGTCTCGGGCTGGATATCGAGTTTCGCCGGCGACGACCCGGCGAAGATCATGTTCGCGCTGGTGCTGCTGTTTACCATCGTCGGCGACTTCATCGAGCCGGTGCCCTGCATCGTCATCTTCATGCCGATCGTCGCCGTGCTGACGGAGGCGGGCGGCATCAACTCGGTGCATATGGGGGTGGTGTTGATCGTGACCCTCGCCTTTGGGCTGATCACGCCGCCCTACGGACTCGCGCTGCTGATGGCGTCGAAATTCGTCGGCGTCAGGTTCAGCAAGGCGCTCGTCGCCTCGCTTTCCATTTATGTTGTGTTCTTTATCACGATCGCGGTGTGTATCTTCGTGCCAGAGACGGTGCTGTTTCTGCCGCGGCACGTCTTCCCGGAATCGATCGGCTGCTTCAAGAACCCGAGCGCGCCGGGCTACATCTGCCCCTAATTCTTAACGGGGCACCGCTGGAATGTTGTCGATGAGGCGGGGGCGGCCGAGGCGGGCGGCAGCGAGCAGGCGGGCAGGGCGGTCGAGCGCCGTCATCCGCGCGAGATCGACGGCGTCGCGCAGTTCGAGGTAATCGGGGAGAAAGCCGGCGGCGCGCAGCGCGGCGAGGCCAGCTTGCAACGCTGACGAGACACTATCCGGACGTTCGCTAATCGCAGCGGCGGTATCGCGCAGCACGCGGTGGAGCTGTGGCGCGATGCGGCGCTCCTCGGGTGTGAGATAGACGTTGCGAGAGGACAACGCCAGCCCGTCCGGTTCGCGCACCGTCGGCACTCCCTCGATCCGCACCGGAATGTCGAGATCGCTCACGAGCCGGCGCACGACCGTGAGCTGCTGGTAATCCTTCTCGCCGAAAAAAGCGGTGTCCGGCAGCGCTTGCAGAAGCAGCTTTCCGACGACCGTTGCGACCCCGTCGAAATGGCCGGGCCGATGCGCGCCCTCCAGCTCCTCGGTAAGTCCGGCAACCTGGACCGTCGTGGCAAAGCCCGGTGGGTACATTTCCTCTACCGTCGGTGCGAAAACGAGATCGACTCCGGCCGCGGCAAAGGCGGCGAGATCGGCCCCTTCGTCGCGTGGATAAGCAGAAAAATCTTCGCCCGGTCCGAACTGCTTCGGGTTGACGAACAGCGAGGCGACCACCCGCTCGCATTGGGCGCTTGCCGCGTGCACCAGTGCCTGATGCCCGGCGTGGAGCGCCCCCATCGTCGGCACCAGGCCGACCCGCTCGCCATCGCTGCGCCAGGCGCGCACTCTTTCGCGCAGCGCCGTAACGCTGCGCGCCACCGCAATCGGATTAAGCGAGATTCTTGTTTTCTTTGGCACCCGCGCGCTTCCCTCAACCAAGGTTTAGGTTATTCTATCCATTGGTTTAGCGGCGCCAGTTCGTCGCTGGCCGTTGGTAACGATCCTTAGGGGAACACGCCAGTCATGCGCACCTTGCTTTTTGCTGCTCTTGCCGCCGCTGCCTTCGCCGTTACGGCTCCCGCGACCGCCGACGACGCCAAGCAGGATTTCACCCTCGTCAACAAGACCGGCTACGAGTTGAAGGAACTCTATGTTTCGCCGAGCAAGGCCGATGACTGGCAGGACGATATTCTCGGTCAGGACGTGCTCGAGGACGGCAAGGCGGTCAATATACATTTCAACCCGAAGGCCAAGACCTGCAAATGGGATCTAAAGGTCGTCTATACCGACGACGATTCGAGTGCCGTGTGGCAGAACATCGATCTGTGCTCGGTCGACAAGATCACGATCCATTATGATCGCAAGAATGACGTGACGCGCGCGAGCTTCGACTAACCCTCGCCCGCTGGCAGACATCACGCAATCTTCGCGGCGCCGAGCCGTTCTCGCGACGAATAGGGGCGTCCGGCCAGACTGCCGGCAGCCGCGCGTCCGTGGCAGCGCAGGAGAGCCATGTCGGAGAGCGGTCCGGCGGCGCGATATCGCGCCAATCTGCGGGGCGAAATCGGCGGCACCGCGCTTTACCGCGCGCTGGCGGAGTCCGAGCCTGACCCGCGTCTGAGCGAAGTCTATCGCCGTCTCGCGGCGGTCGAGGAGGCCCATGCCGAGTTCTGGCGGCGAGAGCTGGCGAAGGTCGGCGCCAAGGCCGGGGTTTTGCGTCCGGATTGGCGCAGCCGCGCGCTCGCCTGGCTGGCGCGGCGCTTCGGCCCGCAATTCGTGCTCCCGGTCGTCAGCGCGCTCGAGCGTCGCGACAGTGACCAATATGACGCGCAGCCGGAAGCCGTCGCCGGCGGCCTGCCGGATGCCGAGCGCTCGCATCAGCGCATCGTGCAGACGATCGAGCAGTCGATCCCGGGAGGACTGTCTGGCGGCGCGCTGGCCCGCCTCGAAGGGCGGCACCGCTCCGGCGGCAACGCGTTGCGTGCTGCTGTGCTCGGCGCCAATGACGGCCTCGTCTCCAATCTCAGCCTCGTGATGGGCGTCGCCGGCGCGGCGACCTCCGGCCGGATGATCCTGTTGACTGGCATTGCCGGGCTCGTCTCCGGCGCCTGCTCGATGGCGATGGGCGAATGGCTGTCGGTAACCAGCGCGCGCGAACTCAACGAACGCCAGATTGCGGTCGAAGCCGACGAGCTGAAGCGCATGCCGGAGGAGGAAGAGGAGGAGCTGGCCCTGATCTACCAGGCCAAGGGGCTCGATGAGAAGCAGGCGCGGGCGCTTGCGGAAAGCCTGATGGCCAACCGCGAGACCGCGCTCGACACGCTGGCGCGCGAAGAGCTCGGCATCGATCCTGACGAGCTCGGCGGCTCGCCCTGGGCGGCGGGAGCTGCGTCTTTCGGGCTGTTCGCAACCGGCGCCATTTTTCCGGTCGCCCCGTTTTTCTGGCTCGACGGCTTGTCCGCGCTGATCGCCGCGCTGGCGCTGAGCGGCGCGGCGCTGGTGCTGATCGGCGCCGGAACCTCGCTGTTCACCGGCCGCAGTTTCGCGGTCTCGGCCCTGCGGCAGCTGCTGATCGGCTACGCGGCGGCTGGCGTGACCTACGGCATCGGCACCCTGGTCGGCGTCTCGCTGGGCGGCTGAGCTACCGCAGCAGCGCCAGCTGCTCGCCGCGTTTGGCCAGCGCCGCCGACAGATAGCCGAGGTGCTGGTCGATCCGCGCCTCGGCGGCAGGATCGACGCCGCTGTCGAGCGGCAGCTCGGCGACCGTGGCGGTGAGATCCTTGGCCGCGCCGACCAGCACGACATCGCATTCGCTGAGCTGCCACAGCGAGTCGAGCTCGTCGCGATGGCGCTTCCATATTTGATCGTTTGGCGGCACAGCGGCGCCGCGCAGCTTGGTGTCGATGTCGAGGATGCGGTCGGCGATCAGGCGGATCTGCCGCATCGCGGCGAGATGGTCCGGGTCGGCGTCGGGATGCTCGCGCGTCGGCGGCGGCAGATATTTACGCCGGTAGCGCGCTTCGATCTCACGAAGGCGAGCGATGGCGTCCGCCAAATGCTCGCTCGCACGAGAGCGGATCAAGAGATCGTCGGCGCGCAGCTTGTTGTCGAGCTTGTACCAGTTGTAGCCATAGCCGTTCAGCAGCATGACCCAGGTCCGATAGATCGGGTCGTTCTGGCCCGGCATCGTTCCGGGCATGTGCGGCTCAGACATTGCCGCGCCCCGGATCGCCCAGGCCGCCGCCTAATCCGCCACCCAAGCCACCGACGGGGATCGTCGCCTGCACCGGCGCGCCGATATGGAACGGCTGCCCGATCGCCATATTCGGCGCCGAGACGAGACCGTGCTCGGCCATCAGCATGGCGATGTAGTAGCGCACCGCGTCGATCTCCTGCAGCCCGAACGCCCGCAGCGAAATCAACGCTCGCATCCGCTCGTCGCGCGGGAAGATCAGCACCTTGACCGTGTCGAGCGTGATGCCGAACACGCGCAGGAAATCCTGCAGATGCGAATGCACGGTCTCGCCGATCTCGTGGATCTTCTCGTTGACCCGTTCGAGCGGGGTCACCTGCACCACCTGATTGATCGCCTGCTCGACGACCGGCATCGCATAGTCATTGACCTGCGCCGCGGTAATGGAGTGCTCGTAGACCGGCATATGGGTGACGAGCGCCACGGCGTCGTCCTTCGAGGCGACGTGGAAGTAATAGTCGACCTCGTAGGTCATCTCCGCCATTTCCGCGGACAGCGCGAGCCCCTTCGCCTTCACCACCATCTTGGCGCGATTGATGTAGATCGCCTCGTATTGCCACGGGCTCTGCTCGCCGAAAAATGCCTGGGTGAACGAGCCGAGGATCGGCTTGTCCGGCGTCGTCACCGGGTATTGGCCGGTATCATAGACGTTGAGGATCGCGCCGCGCGACTTCAGCACGCAGAAATGGTTGCCCTCGACGGTCAGCAGCGAGTTGTTGACGATCGAATTGTCCGGGTAATGCCACAGCAGGATGCCTGGCCCCATGACCTCCTGGCCGTCGCTGGTCAGGGTCGAGATTACCCCGCGTATGCCTTGCATGACCGACTCCTGCATATGCTCAAGGCCGAATTGTTACCGTCGTGCCATGCTCGATTATATCCGTTGCCGGCCGGTAAACTCCCGTGGCCTCAGCTCTGCGAGTCGCCGCGCCCGCCGAGCACGCGGTCGACCATCGCCTGGGCGGCGCCGAGATAATTCGCCGGGTCGGTCAATCGCCGCAGCGCCTCGGGGCCGAGCGGCCCTGCGACTTCCCGCACCTCGAGCAGCACATCGTAGAGCGGCCGGTCGCTTTCGATCGCCGTCCGGCAGGAATCGTAGACGAGATCGTGCGCCTCGTTACGCCCGGTAAATGGCGCGAGCCCCATCATCACCGCCTCGGCGACGATGAGGCCGTGGGTCATGCCGAGGTTCTTCGCCATACGTTGCGGATCGACGATCAGCCCGCCGAGCATGAACTCCGCCTGGTGCAGCGCGCCGGCGGCATAGCCGAAGCTCTCCGGCACCGCGATCCACTCGACATGCCAGGGCCCGGTCGCGCGCTCGAAATCGCTGACCACGGCGTCGAGCGCGAGGCCCGCATGCTGGCGCAGCGCCTTCGACGCGGCGAGGATCAGCTCGCACGAGATCGGGTTGCGCTTTTGCGGCATCGTCGACGAAGAGCCGCGGCCGGAGACGAAGGGCTCGGCCGCCTCGCTGAATTCGGTCGCCGACATCAGCATCACGTCGAAGGCGATCTTGCCGAGGCTGGCGCCGAGCAGGGCCAGAAACTGCACCGTCTCGGCGATGCCGTCGCGCGCCACATGCGAGGTGATCGCCGGCTCGGCGAGGCCAAGTTCGCGCGCCAGCTCGGCGCGGGAACGGAGACTTTCCTCGCCCGACCCGAGCGAGGCCAAGGTGCCGGCGGCACCGCCAAACTGCACGGTTAAGACGCGCGGCTTCAACTCGGCCAACCGCGCGGCATGGCGGTCGAACGAGGACAGCCAGACCGCCGCCTTGTAGCCGAAGGTGATCGGCAGCGCGTGCTGCAGATGCGTGCGGCCGGCCATCGGCGTGTCGCGGTACTTGCGGGCGAGGGAGGCGAGGTGGCCGCGCACTGCGTCGAGATCGACTTTGATCAACCCGAGCCCGTCGCGGATCTGCAAGACCACGGCGGTGTCCATGATGTCCTGCGTCGTGGCGCCCCAATGCAGCCAGCGCCCGGCCTCGCCGGCGCGCTCGGCCAACTGGCGCACCAAGGGCAGGATCGGGTAGCCGACATTCTCGGTCTCGCGTTTGAGGCGCACGAGGTCGAGCGATTGCGGCTCCTTGGCGATCGCGGCGGCGGCCTCGGAGATCGCCGCCGCGGCCTCGGAAGGCACGATGCCGACACGGGCCTGGGCGCGGGCGAGCGCCGCCTCGACCTCGACGCAGCGCGCGAGGAACGCGAGTTCGCCGAACGCCGCGCGCATCGTGGCGGTGCTGAACATGTCGCCGAACAGCGTCGATCCCAAGATGCCGATGGTCATGACCGCCTCACCGAAAGCGATTCCCTCAGTCTCCCAACTCGTGATCCCCGGCTTTACCCGGGGATCCCAACTGTTCGGTCCACTCGGGGATGGCCGGGTCAAGCCCGGCCATGACGGGGAAAAAGATGCCGCGCAATTCAGCGATTTTGTCTATTCGTCCTCGCGGTTGCGGCCGAGCGATTCGAGCTGCTGGCGCAGCGCTTCGATCTGCGATTCCAGGCGGCGTAGCCGGGGATCTTCCTGCTCCGCTGCGGCCGGCTCGCCAGTCGGCGTTTGCTGCGGTGCGTCGCCCTGTTTTTCGTCGCGAGCATAAGGCGACAGCATCTTCAGCGCCTGCTCGAACAGCGCCATGTTCTGCTTGCCCATCTCCTCGAATTGCCCGAACGGAAAGATGCCGAAGGTCGCGCGCAGGCTCTTGCGCATCTGCTCCTGATTGCGGGCGAAGGCGATCATCGCCTGTTCGAGATAACCGGGCACCAGGAACTGCATGCTGTCGCCGTAAAAGCCGATCAGCTGGCGCAGAAAGCTGATCGGCAGCAGGTTCTGCCCGCCTTTTTGCTCCTGCTCCACGATGATCTGGGTCAGTACCGAGCGGGTCAGCTCTTCGCCGGTCTTGGCGTCGTAGACGACGAAATCGCCCCCCTCCTTGATCATCTTGGCCAGGTCGTCGAGCGTCACATAGCTGCTGGTCGCGGTATTGTAGAGCCGGCGATTGGCGTATTTCTTGACGACGACGGGCTTCTTGTTGCCCGGCTGATCGCTGCTCGAATTGCTCATGCGCCCAATATCCCGCCGCAAAACAGGTGCTTCTGCACAACAATACGCCGATTTGGCGCGTCCGCCTCATCAAACCGGCCCGTGCGCGCCGGCCTGCGCCTATACTGCGGCGTATGAGCGAAGCGGAGGACCTGGCGCGGCGCTTTCTCGCCCTTTGGTCGGATTATCTGACGGCGCTTCTTGCCGATCCGAATACCGCGGAGCCATTGCGGCGCTGGCTAACGCTGGCCGCGGCGCCTGGATTGGCGCCGGGTGAAGCCTCACATCCGGCCCCTCGATCGCCGGCTGACCCCAAGACCGCTGCCGGCACATCTGGCGAGCGCGATGCTGCTCTGGCTGAGCTCGCGCGGCGCGTTGACGAGCTTGGCGAGCGGGTTGCCGCTCTGGAGCAGCGGCGGAAACGCAGCGGAAAAGCTGCGCGCCCTCGCCGGGGAGATCGGCCGGCTCGGCGCTGAGGCGATCGCCGCCGCGCTCGACCGCGAGCTCTCGGGGCGCGCCGACCGGTTCCTCGCCGGGCTAGACGCCTATCGCCGCCACCCATTTCGGAGAGAAGAGCCGGACGCGGCGGTCGTCTGGCGCGAGGGCAACGCGCGGCTGCTCGATTACGGGCGCGAGGGCGGCCCGGGCGTGCTGATCGTGCCGTCGCTGATCAACCGGTATTACGTGCTGGATCTGCTGCCGGAGCGCAGCTTTGTGCGCCATCTCGCCGGCCGGGGCCTGCGGCCCTTGCTGCTCGACTGGGGCGAGCCCGGTGACATCGAGCGCGACTTTACGCTGACGGATTACATCGCCGGGCCGCTCGAAGAGGCGATGAAAGCGGCGGCCGAGCTGAGCAGCGGCGCGGTCGGGATCATCGGCTACTGCATGGGCGGGCTGCTGGCTTTGGCGTTGGCGCTACGTAGTTCCGACGAGACCGCCTGCCTCGCGTTGCTGGCAACACCGTGGGATTTCCACGCCGAGCGCGTCGAGCAGGCGCGGCTGCTCGCCGCGACGGTGGAGGCGGCGCTGGTCGCGCCGGGAAATGCGCCGCTCGCGCTCGATGTAATCCAGGGCCTGTTTCTCGCGCTCGATCCGTTTCTCGCCGAGCGCAAATTCATCCGCTTCGCCGGCCTCGACCAGGAAGGCGCCGCGGCACGCGATTTTGTGGCGCTCGAGGACTGGATTAATGACGGGGTGCCGCTGGCGCGCAACGCCGCGCTCGAATGCGCGCGCTCCTGGTACCGCGACAACGACCCGGTACGAGAAGAGTGGCACGTTGCCGGCGAACCAGTACGGCCTCGGGAAGTCAGGGCGCCGAGCCTTGTCGTGCTGCCGAGCCGCGACCGTATCGTTCCGCCGCTTTCGGCCGAGCCGCTGGCGACCGCGATCCCCGGCGCGAGCGTGCTGCGGCCGCCCTTTGGCCATATCGGCATGATGGCCTCGGCCTCGGCGCCCGAAACCGTGTGGCAACCCATCGCCGAATGGTTGCGCACACGCTTGGCCTAGCCGTCATTGCGAGGAGCGGAGCGACGATGCAATCTCGATGATCCAACGCAAGCGGCACGAGATTGCTTCGCTTCGCTCGCAATGACGTCCTTCGTCGGCTGGACTTCGCCTGACAGGCGCTTTTAGATGTCGCCGGCCCTGCCCACATAGATTGCCAATCCGCCTCCAAATTTCGCGAGGAGATGCGTTCATGACCGACATCGTCATCGCCGGCGCCGCCCGCACCCCGATCGGCGCATTCAATGGCGGCCTGTCGAGCCTGCCGGCGCACCAGCTCGGCGAGGTCGCGATCGTCGAGGCGCTGCGCCGCGCCGAGGTCGAGCCGCGCGAGGTGTCCGAGGTCATCCTGGGCCAGATCCTCGCGGCCGGTGAGGGCATGAACCCGGCGCGTCAGGCCTCGATCGGGGCCGGCATTCCCGTCGAGACCACCGCCTACTCGGTCAACCAGGTATGCGGCTCGGGGCTGCGCACGGTGGCGCTCGGCTATCAGGCCATCCTTACCGGCGACTCGGAGATCGTCGTCGCCGGCGGTCAGGAGAGCATGAGCCTAGCGCCGCATTGCATCCACCTGCGCAATGGCGTTCGGATGGGCGACGCGCAGATGGTCGATACGATGATAAAGGACGGCCTCTGGGACGCCTTCAACGGCTACCACATGGGCAACACCGCCGAGAACGTGGCGCAGCGCTGGCAGATCACCCGCGAGCAGCAGGACGAATTCGCCGCCCGTTCGCAGAGCAAAGCCGAGGCGGCGCAGAAGGCGGGCCGCTTCAAAGACGAGATCGTGCCGGTCACCGTCAAGTCGCGGCGCGGCGACACGGTGGTCGACACCGACGAGCACCCGAAGCACGGCACCACGTCAGAGGTGCTGGCGAAATTGCGGCCGGCCTTCGACAAAAACGGCACGGTCACCGCCGGCAATGCCTCTGGCATCAATGACGGCGCCGCCGCGGTGGTGCTGATGACCGCCGAGATGGCGCAGCGCCGCGGCATCAAGCCGCTTGCCCGCATCGTCTCCTGGGCGACCGCCGGAGTCGATCCGGCGATCATGGGGACGGGGCCGATCCCGGCGAGCCGCATGGCGCTGAAAAAGGCCGGCTGGTCGGCCGGCGATCTTGACCTTGTCGAGGCCAACGAAGCCTTTGCCGCGCAGGCCTGCGCGGTCAACAAGGACCTCGGCTGGGATCCCGACCGGGTTAATGTGAATGGCGGCGCGATTGCCCTCGGCCATCCGATCGGCGCATCCGGCACGCGAGTACTGGTGACGCTGCTCTACGAGATGCAGAAGCGCGACGCAAAAAAGGGTCTGGCGACGTTGTGCATAGGCGGCGGCATGGGGATTGCGATGTGCGTCGCGCGCGATTAGCCCGAACTTTTCGGTTACGTCATGGCCGGGCTTGACCCGGCCATCTATAGGCCCGCGGGTCAAGCCCGCGGGTGACGAAGCGAGAATGGGAGGAACACCATGGCGAGGGTGGCGGTGGTCACCGGCGGGACGCGCGGCATCGGCCGCGCCATCTCAGTCGCGTTGAAGGATGCCGGATACAGCGTCGCAGCGAATTACGGCCACAACGATGCTTCGGCAAAGGAGTTCAGCGCCGAGACCGGCATCCCGGTTTACAAATTCGATGTTTCCGATTTCGACGCCTGCGTGGAAGGCGTGAAAGCGATTGAGGCCCAGCTCGGCCCGATCGAGGTGGTCGTCAACAATGCCGGGATCACCCGCGACACGACCATCCACCGGATGAGCTTCGAGCACTGGAACGCGGTCATCCAGACCAATCTCGCCTCGTGCTTCAACATGTCGAGGGTGGTCATCGAGGGCATGCGCGACCGCCGTTTCGGCCGCATCGTCAATATCGGCTCGATCAACGGCCAGGCCGGGCAGTACGGCCAGGTGAACTACGCCGCCGCCAAATCCGGCATCCACGGCTTCACCAAGGCGCTGGCGCAGGAATGCGCGTCGCGCGGGATCACCGTCAACGCCGTCGCGCCCGGCTATGTCGATACCGAGATGGTCCGCGCGGTGCCGGCGGAGGTGCTGGAAAAGATCGTCGCGCGCATCCCGGTCGGCCGCCTCGGCAAGGCCGAGGACATCGCCCGCACCGTGTTGTTCCTGGTGGCCGACGAGGCCGATTTCATCACCGGCTCGACCCTGTCGGTCAATGGCGGCCAGCACATGTATTAGCCCGCTGTCACAGCAAGGAGCCATTAGCCGACGAAGCAATCTCGATTGGGTCGAAGCGCGATGGGCACGAGATTGCTTCGCTGCGCTCGCAATGACAGATGACCATCTTCACGATCGGCCATTCGACGCGAACGACCGCCGAGCTTATCGACCTGCTGCGAGAGGCGGGGGTCGATCTGCTCGTCGATGTGCGTTCGGTGCCGCGCTCGCGCACCAACCCGCAATTCAACACCGACACGCTGCCGCAGGCGCTCGCAGCGGCCGGCATCGGTTATCGTCACATCCGGGCGCTCGGCGGGTTGCGGCATGACCCGAAAGGCGCGCCCCAGTCGCCGAACACGTTGTGGCGCAACGACGCCTTCCGCAATTACGCCGATTACGCGATGACCGAGCCGTTTCGTGCCGGGCTCGCGGAGTTGCGCGCGCTGGCCGATGAGCATCGCTGCGCGATCATGTGCGCCGAGGCGGTGTGGTGGCGTTGCCATCGCCGGCTCGTGGCCGACTACCTGCTGGCCGAGGGCATCCCGGTCGGCCACATCATGGGTCGAGCCGGCGCGGCTGACGCCGGGCGCGCAGCCGCAGCCGGACGGCAGGATCGTCTATGCCGGCGAGATGACCGGCACCCTCCTCTAGCGAAATCTGCTATGCCGCCGGCGGCTTTGTCGCCTGCATCGAGGGCAGCTGTACGATTTCCTTGTACCACGCCGCGAGCTTCGGGTGGCGGTTGCGCCAGCCGTCGTCCGGAAAGCGGAAATCGAGGTAGCCGAGCATGCAGGCGATCGTGACATGGCCGATCGTGCGCAAGCCCGACAACTCCTCGCGTTCGGCCGCGGCGATCCCCTGATGCGCTTTCTTCATCTGGCCGTCGGTCCAGCCGCTCCAACGCTTTTCCTCCGGCCGGGTGGTCTCGTAGCGGCACAAAATCAGCGCATCGAGCACGCCGTCGCCAAGCGCCTGCTGACGCAGCGCGGTCCATCGCGAGGAACCGGGAGCCGGAAAGAATTTGTGGCTGCTGGTGAGGCTGTCGAGGTATTCGCAAATGACCGGAGAGTCGAACAGCACCTGCCCGTCATCGGTCACCAGGCTCGGCACCTTCATCAGCGGGTTCTCGGCCGCCAGGTTGTCGTTCGCCTGCACCGGGCTGACCGTGGTCGGCAACAGCTCGATGCGGCCGACAAGGCCGAGGTCGTGCGCGATGACCATGACCTTGCGCACGAAGGGAGATCCGGCGGCGTGGCGGAGTTTCATCGGGGAACCTCATCGAAGTGATCATCACAAAATCGAGGGTGCGATGTTAGCGGCCCGCATGCGAACGCGCCACATTCCCCGCCCTGACGTTGCCACAACGGCGGCCGGTTATTGACCGCCCCTGGATCGCGCGGTTGCGCTAGATTGGGCGCTCTGGCGAAGGGGTGGGAGAAGCCTTGGTGATCGCGCAGGCGACGCGTGCATTCAACGCTCCGCTGAGCTTTCTGGCGAGCCGGCCCGGCCTGTTTGTCGTCCTGGCGTTTCTGATCGCGGTCCAGAACGTCTATGCCTCGACGCTGGTAGCGTCGTTGTTCCTGGCGCGCATCGGCGCTCAGGGCATGCCGTTTTATTATGTCCTCTTCGCGGTGGTCTCGATCCCGTTCGCGGCGTTGTTCTCGACCGTCATCGACCGCTTCCCGCGCCCGCTGCTGTTCCAGAACATGCTCGGCGCGTTCACCATCATTACTATCGTATTGGTGTTCGTGCTGCTGCTGGGCAACGTGTGGTCCTACGTCGCCTTTCTGGCCGTGCGCGTTTTCGAGCACATGATCATCAGCATCTACTACATCCTCTTCGCGGATTATTTCACCGTCACGAACACCAAACGGTACGCTGGGCGCCTCGCGCTGGGGATGGCGGTCGGCGGCTTGACCGGCGGCGCGCTGCTGACCGCCGTTACCGGCTTCGGCGGGCCGATCATCGCGGCGTCGGTGACGCCGGCCCTGGTGGCGGCGGTGCTGGTCTTCGGCGGCTGGCTGACCAGGCGGGAGCACCCGCTCGATGCGAGCGCGCCGGCGTCGCGGGAAGGGGTGATTGAAAGCCTGCGGATTCTGCCGCGCTTGCTGCGCCGCTACCCGCTGATCGCGCTGATGTCAGCGGCGATGTTCCTCAACGTCCTGCTGCAATGCGTCGCCGAATTCCTGGCTTTCTCGATCTACACGATACATTTCCCCCGGGTCGAGGATCTCGCGGTGTTCCTCGGCCTGGTCAACGCCGGCCTCAATGTGCTGGCTTTCCTGGTCATCGTCGTGTTTACCGACCGGCAGCTACCCCGCCTCGGCGTGCCGAAGATGAACCGGGTCTATCCGGCGTTAGACGTGCTGACCTTCGGGGTACTGACCATCTCGCCGTCACTGCCGGCCGGCATTCTTGCAAACGTCTCTTACGATCCGTTCGAGCGCGGCATCGATGTGCCGGT
>Ga0209380_10001334_pt1 | contig 16676 bp, 15 predicted proteins | sample HubBroMetageWFT6_FD_188347 | JGI IMG/M metagenome (GOLD analysis project Ga0209380, IMG submission 188347) | Warmed and freeze-thawed soil microbial communities from the Hubbard Brook experimental Forest, New Hampshire - Hubbard Brook CCASE Soil... | ecosystem: Environmental > Terrestrial >...
TAGCGTAAGTTGTTCGCGAGCTCGGTTATTTCCTTCGTTTTCAAATCAAGGCGGAGGGCGCGGCCCGAACGGCCTCTCTCCATCAAGTCCCAAGCCCACTCATCGACTTTGCGCGTCGCGGAGCCGTCCGTGACCAATAGCGCGTCGATTCCGGCCGGCGTGAGCGCGTTGATGCTGTGCATGCCCGAACCTTGGAAAATCGAGCTTGGGTTCGGCGCAGCCGGATCCGGGTAAATGCGAACCTGACGGCCATCGAGGGCTACCGCGATACTCCCGCCCGGCAGACAACCCAGCGCGGTGATAGGCCGATCGAATTCGCGAAGTGTAGTTAGGCCATTGCCTTCGAGGCACGCTAGGCTTGGGCCGTCTGCGAGGTAGACTTTGGTGCCGTCGGTTGCCAAGTCCTCCGGCGCATCGCATTCCAACACGGTTTCAGCGCGTTCCAGCGCTTGGTTCGGCTTCAGGGCGCCGTCAAACGACGGCACGGTAATAGTCGCGTCACCCCGGCCGAGAAAACCCTGCGCGAAATCGCGAAGCGCGCCGAACACTATTGCCGCCCCCAGCGCTTTTCGTATTGCGCGAAATTTGCGTCGGCGCCTTCGAGCTTGTAGCGGCCGATCCGATTGTTGGAGATGCCACCAAGATAAAGATAACCGCGGTGCTCGCGCATCGAGGTGATCATCGGATGGTTGACACCATGAAGGTCCCAGTACGACTCCAGGATTTCTCCTTTCTCGTTGAATTTCACGACGCAGCCCGTGTTGATGTTGGGGAAGAGCCACTCATCGCCTGGCACGCGTTTGGCCATGCGCTGGCGAAAGCCGGGCATCTTCCACGCAAGGTCGAGTGCGGGGCTGCGCATGCCGACGAGCGCGAGCCAATAATTGCCGTCGGATGCGAGATTAATGTTGTCGGGGTAACCTGGCAGGTTGTCGATGACAATCTCGACGATACCCTTCTTCGGGCCGTCGAACCAATACCGCTTGATCGAACAACCCCATGTCTCGGCGAAAAGAATCGACTGACCGTCGCCAGCAACACAGATGCCGTTCGGAAATTTAAGACCGCGCAGCACCGTATGTGTTTTTCCGGTGTTGATGTCGTAACAGATAATGCGCCCGTTGCCGCGGGCCTCGAGCCCGTCGATTGGCCATTCGTCCATCTCATAACGAATCGTGGCTTCAGAGAAAAACACCAGGCCGTTGTCGGTGATATCGAGGTCGTCAGCCAGCCGCAGGCGGCTGTCGTCATTCACCGAATAGAGACTGCGATTGGTCTCATCCGTCGCTTTTTCGACCTTGCCATCGGGCGCGATACGATAGAGTCCCATGCCGCCGACGCAAACGTAGAGATTGAAGCTTCGGTCGAACGCCATTCCCAGGGGTTGGCCGCCGATGTGCGCGAACACTTCCATCCGCTCGTAGTCCGGAGCGAAGAAGCGGATAATGTCGCCGTGGCGCGAGCCGGCGTAAAGATTGCTCTCGCGATCGAAAATCACGTCTTCGGGCGCTTCGATCCGTCCTAATCCAATGAGTGTGACCTCGCGCAGCTTGTCGTTTTGTTCGAATGGCCCGCCCGCGCCGATCTCCGTCGGTGGCGGTTCGGGCAGCGCCAAATAAGTCGGGCTCACATACACTTTGCTGATGATGCGCGAACGGTTTTTCATCCACCGGATGTCGATAACCGCGGCGGTCAAAAGGATTCCGGCCAACACCATGCGATTGATGCCGCCGCGAGCGTTGAGCGTGGTGAGGCCATTGATGATCAACAGCACGATCAGCGTTCCGACCAGCGATTTTGCGACCGAGCCCCTGCCGCCTCCAAGCGTAATTCCGCCGAGCACGGTCGCCGTCAGTACGATGATCTCGAGTCCGACGCCGATGTCTCCGCCGACAGTGCCGAGGCGCGCGGCAAAGAAAAGCGCGCCAATAGACGTCAGCCCACCGCACGCGACGTAGCAAAGTGCGATGGTCCGCCTGACGGCGACGCCCGAATTGTAGGCCGAGCGGCGCGATCCGCCGATCGCGGTGACGTGCCAGCCAGGACGCAGCCGAGTCAGGAAGATATGACCAAAGATCGCCACGACAATGTAGAGGAGCGCGACGCTGGGTACGCCGAACACCGAGCCGCCGCCGAGGAAATTCCAGGAAGGAAAGTCGGGAAAAGCCGCAGCTATGTCGTTCGAATAACCCTGGATCAGCAGGTCGTAAGCCGAGCGGTAGATGATCAGTGTAATCAGCGTCGTGATGAAGGCGCGCAGGCGCAGGTAGCCTATCAAGAAGCCATTTACGGCGCCAAGCAACATCCCGGACACGATGGTCGCGAGCACAACGAGCGGTACTGGCCAGCCGAGCACATCAAGAGTGTAAAGAGCGCAGAAGTCGGTTAGTGCGAACATCGAGCCGACCGACAGATCGATGCCGCCGACGATGACCACCAACGCCATGCCGAGCGCGATGAATCCGATCTCGCACGCCTGCCGCGCCGTGTCTGCGAGACTCGATAACGAAAGGAAATTATGGATCGACTGGCTCAGCCAGAACCCGACGATCAGGAGCACCAGGACCGGAATCGCCGTTTCGGTCCAGCGCTTTGAAAGTATTTCGCCGAGCCAGTGGTCGGGCCAGTAGCGATAGCGCAGGCGAGTAATGGCTTCTCGCATCGGAAAAGCAAACTCAGAAGCTGCCACGAAATGAGCTGGCCGGGCGACGTACGCCCGGCCAGCATTGCGTCATTCGCCGGCCTCTTTTTTCAGGTCATCGAGGTTCCAGCACGTTGTTGCTACCTCGGCATTGGCCTTGGTGATCGGGATCAGCGTCGTGTATTCGGAACCCTTCACCGCGCCCGCCTTTGCATCACTCGAGGAGAGCAGCCATTTGATGGTGCCGGCCATCTGGGCGGCCTGGGTCGGTACGTCGTAGCTCAGGTCGAGGTCCAGGGCGCCAGTCTTGACCAGGTCGCACGCCCCTCTGCGTTCGCCACCACCTGAGGTCGCCACAAACACTTTGCCGGTCAGGCCGGCTTCCTTCACCGCCGCCGCGGTACCGATGTCCATCCCGTCCCAGAATCCAACAATGCCGCAGAGATCGGGATTCTGCTTCAGCACGGTCTGGGTGATCGCCTTGGCTTTAGCCGCGTCCCAATCGGCCGCCTGGCTGGAGACCACTGTGATTTCGGGATGTTTGGCCAACACGTTCGACACGCCTCTAAGCGTATAGGCGCTCGCCGCGGCAGACAGTGCTCCCTGCACGATGGCGATTTTATTGGACTTACCCTTGCAGGCATTGACGACGGCCTCGGTATCCCGTTCGCCGATTTCGATCCAGTTCGCCCCGACGAAAGCGGAACTGCGATAAGCCGAGCCCATATTGATCTGCACGACATAAATGCCTTCGTCCTCCGCGCGCTTGAGGAGTTTGGCGTATGTCTGTACGTCCGGATTGTGAATCACCATCACCGCCGGTTTTTCTGACACAAGCGATGTCACGGCCTGCGCACCGGCGTTGGTATTCCAGTTGGGATCGCGAAGCTCGAACTTCAGGCCGTAGGGCTTGAGCTCTTTCTTGAGGCCCGCCCACCATCCTTCGGTAAGGTCGAAATTCATCGCCACCGGCACAAATGCGATGGTTTTGCCGGTGAGTGCGTCGCGGAACGGCCCCTGGAAGGGCTCATTAAGTCCTTGCTCGGCGGCGAAGACTCCCGAACCTGCCGCTGCCGCCAAACCGACGGCCATAAGTCCTCCGCTTAGCCATTTCGAAAAAGACACCATAACTTTCCTCCCTTTTTTGAAGTTCACGCTTGCAGTCGCTCAGATGTCGCCTTGTTGCGCCGTCTCCTCGTTGCGCGGATTGAGAAACGAATCCGCGATGACTGCGGCGAGCAAGACGACCCCCTTCACCAAATTCTGTGCTGCATAGGGCATGTTCAAAATGGTCATGCCGTTCAGCATGGTTCCGATCAACAACGTGCCGAGGATCACATTAATGACTCCACCGCGACCGCCGGAAAGACCGATGCCGCCGAGAACCACGACAAGAATGACATCGTAGATCAGCGTCGAATTGAAGATCCGGGTCGGCATCGAATTGACCGACGCCGCCAGTACCAAGCCCGCGAAGCAGCCGATCACCGCCGCCAGCACGTATTGCAACAGAATAATCGGACGGGTCGGAATGCCGGTTACGCGCGCCGCCGGATAATTGTCACCGACCGCATAAATATAGGCGCCCCAACGTGTGCGGCGAAGCAGAAAAGCAACCGCCACGGCGGCCAGCGCGAATAGGATGATCGGCATCGGCACTCCGAGCACGCTGGCCTGACCTAACCGGTCGAAGCCATTCATGCCGTCGCTCCACTGCACGACGTCGACCTGGAATAGAAATGCCTGACCGAAACCCGCCAGAAAAATGCCGGTCGCAAGCGTTGCGAACAGCGAGGGTACTTCAGCAAATGCGATCAGCCATCCGTTGATGAGCCCGAAGGCAATCGAGATCGCGAAAGCTGTCACGATCGACCCGGGCAGCGAATGACCGTTCTGCACCATCTGCAGGACCAGACCGGGAGGCACAGCAAGCGTAGCAATCAGCGAGATATCGATGCCGCCCCCGATCACCACGATGGCCATCGCAAGACCGAGAATGCCCAGGACCGACACATTCTGAATCAACGTCAGAATGTTTTCAGATGTTAGAAATCCCTTGAGGAACAATGAGCAGAAAAGGAACAGCAGCGCGAACACCGCGAACACGATCTCTTGCTGGGTGACGCGAAAGGATTTCACTGACTTTCTTCCGGTGTGCCTTGCTTCGTCGCGATTGAGGCGAGCATCCATGGGATCAAGCTCGGACGATTAGAACCAAACACTACCATCGGAACGAGGCGGAGCAAGAGATGATGCACTGCTGGGTCAAACCAAGCGCCTGATGCATCGACATTCCTTCGTCCGGCGCAATTGACGCCCAATTGGCAGCATGCCATCCGGCAAGGAGGCGTCTTGCCCCGGCGCGCAGGATACTTGCCTGACTGTGCACTCACAGGCATATTTTCCCGGCTTCTTGGGCGTGACGGCCCCGAAAGCCAAAAACAAGAAGATAATAGGCTATACGGACCATCCCGGGTTCCTCATGGCAACGGCCATGGGTCGTTCGGGGAGAATTCCGATCTGCAAAGGGAGGGTGAAGGTGGATCTCATCTTCTCGACGGACAGCCTAGCTCGAGCAAAACGCTATGCTGCTTGGCGCGACGCGATTTGCGACGTGTATGTCCACGTCGACGTTCACGCCGAAGACCAGTCAAACTACGACGGATTTATCCGCGAAGTCCAATTCGGCTCTGTTGCTTTGACCGACGTTCTATTATCCCATCAACAGATAACGCGCCGTCCTTCGCATTTATCGAAGCTGGATAAGGATTGCTATTACGTTCAGCTGATTCAGACCGGCAACATCAACGTTCTTCAGGACGGAGCGACACTACCGACGAATGCAGGACTGGGCGCGCTGTTCTGCGCTTCTGAGCCGTACGTCCTTCAATGTCTCGGAAAGGTTCGATCCTACTATCTCGAATTGCCGCGAAAGGAATTTGCCTCTCGATTTGGCAAAGATCGAATTCCGATTTCGACGACCATGAGCACGGGCCGGGGCCTGGGCCGCATCGCCACCGAATTCTGCGCGACGCTTGCGTCCGAAGGTGCTTCATTGGACACCCCCACTCGCGCGCGCCTCGGTGAGGAGCTGATGGATGTGCTGGCGCTCGCATTTGATTCGACACAACACGAGGAGCCGCGCACGGATCAGGTCGTGCAGCGGGCGCGCCTTCGCTCCGTCAAGGCGTGGCTCGAACATCATCTTGGCAATCCAGAGCTGACGCTCGAGTCGATCGCCAAATCCAACGACATCTCCTTGCGCTATCTCCACTCACTGTTTCGGCTTGAAGGGACCTCAATCTCCCACTGGATTTGGAATCGAAGATTGGAGCGCAGCTTCGATATGCTGTTGAAAGACGACAATGGTGCCCTGTCGCTTACGGAGATTGCCTACCTCATCGGATTTAGCAGTTCGTCGCACTTTAGCACGATGTTCCGCCGGAAATTTGGCGTACGGCCATCGGACGTGAGACGCAAAGCTTCAACATAAGGCGCGGTCTCGTCTGGTCGCTGCTCGGCGATTGATGCAGCCTCGACCCACTGCCACCGAGCGCTACGGCTCGCACAGGCGATCCAGGCGCCGAATCGGGAACCAGTACTTCCCGGCTACGGCTCGGCAACAAAGAGCGGGATTTGACGTTTGGTCTTAGCCTGATAATCCGCGTAGGGCGGGTATGCGGCGACCGCCAATTTCCATAGGCGGGCCTTTTCCGTCGCGTCCTTCACTTCACGCACGTGCATCGGACGCACAACGGTCTCATCGCGAAGCTCGATATGCGGATCGGCGCGCAGATTATGGACCCACGCAGGATCCTTCGGCGCTCCGCCCTGCGACCCGACGAGAACGTAGCCATGTCCGTCCTTGACTCGCATCAAAGGGGTTTTCCGGATTGCACCGGTCTTGTGACCTTTGTGGGTGACGATGACGACGGGCAAGCCGGTGTCGAGGAGCGTGGTGCCTTTGGTGCCGCCGCTGCTCTCATAGAGTTCGACCTGATCACGCACCCAGTCATGAGGGCTCGGAATATACTTGGCCATTGCGGTGCTCCAATCTCGGCGCTGCGTGAAGACTAGAATACTTTTCGCTTTTTAGACAGCAGCAATAGCAGAGATTTCGATTTGTAGGTCAGGCAACGCAAGCTTCGAGACCTCGACGATGACGCTGCTTGGCCCGTTCTTCGGAAAATATTTCGTGCGAATATCGGCAATATCATGAAACGCGCGCATGTCGGTAACGTAGACCGTAACCTGTACGACGTCCTTCATGCTTGCTTTGTTGGCAACGAGAATCGCGCGAATGTTCTCAAGAACCTGCACCGCCTGGGCTCTGAGATCGTCTTTCCCGACCACATTGCCGGCCTTATCCAACGCGACTTGCCCGGCGATAAACAACAACGGGCCGCTCGATACGCGCACCGCGTTTGAATAATAAGGCTTCAGCGGCGGCGCGACGCTGGACGGATTGCTGATCTTCGTGCGCGGTCTCTTCATGGCTTACCTGAGAACTGGCGCTGACGCATTGGTAGCTGCAACCGCAGCCGGCGGTTTGTTCGTCGACGTATAGAGCGCCTCTTTAACCCAAGGATGCCGATGCCCGACGCAAAACGCAAATACCAGTCTACGTGGCGTTGACTTGTGGGCCTGCCTCCCTTTGCATAGCGTGAAATGTGCCGCACGAGCACGCCGCAATCGGGGAGGACATGATGCCGGTTCAGCCGCCGCGCAAAGAAGGGGACCGCAACCCCCAAACCGCCGATGAGGCTAAAGCGCTCGTCAAGCATGTCGAGTCATTGTTCATGCCTTGGAACATCGATGCGCTAGTCGCGGGGTTCGCGGACGATTGCGTCGTGCGTTTCGGCACCCTGCGGGAGTTTCGCGGCCGCGAAGCCTTGCGCGCTTTCTTTGTCGGGCGCAGCAGCAAGCAGAAGGGCTATCGGCTCAAGAAGAGCTTCCGCACGCTGACAAACGACACCATCACCAACATCTGGGAAGGCGAATGGCAGGACGCCGAAAGCGGCACTGCCATGCGCGGCTTCGGCGTCGAGCTATGGGTTATGCGCGCCGGCAAGATCGCCGTCTGGGAAGCGGCGTTCAATACCGGGCGCGCCGACCAGACAAACAGTGTTGTTGACTTGTTGCGATGACCTTATCCCGGCGCGATTGGCGTCGCGCCGGGACTTCCATATGACTCGAACTCTCAACTTTGAGAGCGCTACCTCTGCGCATATTGCCAGCGGCGGCGCGCAGTCGCATGCGGATCGACAACCGCCCAGCCGCGCAGCGACACGCGATGAACGCGAGTGAGACCTCCGCCGCTGTTTGGATCGTACAGAGTTGCCGTGCCGTCACCGTATGCTTCAAGGATGTAGGCCACGTGGCGGGAGCCCAGTATCGCGACATTTCCCGAAGCCGGCTGCGCCCGGGGGAAGCGATACCAGTTTTGCACCAACCAGAGATCGCGCACCGGCCGACCGAAAACACGAACGCTGACGCCGCAGCCACAAAATTGCGAGCGAGGACAGCCCTCAGGGTGCGACACCACTTGGGTTGCCGTCGAAACATGGCTGATATTGCTGAAATGCGGAGCGGCTTGCTGCCGCACCGGTTTGAATGCGCGCACCATGTGCCCGTATGCCACGCGCCCATACGCGTGGTGCATTTGAGAAGGAGCAGCCTCACCGGTCGGTGAAATCAAATAAGAGGCTTTCGCCCCCGAGGCAAAAACACACACAACTAGCGCTACAAGAAACACTCGCATTACGACCCCTGTTTATTGTTGAAGTTCCCCCAGCGACCCCGATGATGACATCGGCAGAGGCGATTTTATGGCGCTGGTGAGGTAAGAGCCCGCAGCCGTGGGATCGAGCCTTGCTGTTTTTGCTATTGTCACGCCGCGGATTTTCTGACTCATTTTTGTTAGGAGATCGACGCGGCCGGCGCGACGCAAGCGTGCCGGCGTCAGACGGTGTGGCGCGAAGAAGACGGCTCGCTAACGGCGGCCCGCAGCTTCGGCATGACGTGGACCGCAAACAATTCTACCGATCGGAGCATTTCGACCAGCGAAAGATCGCCAAAGCAGAATTGTCCGACCATGTAGTTGACTCCGGATATTTCAATTTGTTGTTCGAGGAGCGCACCAACCGTGGCGGGGCCGCCGGCGATGGCGTAGCCGAGCTGCATGAGACGATCGAAATTCTCGACGTTTAATGGAGAAGCGGGAAGCGTCCCATTTAACGCGGAAAGATATACAAAGCTCGATCGCCAGCGCAGATACGCTCTTCGCGCTATCGTCATCGCTTCGGCGTCGGTTTCAGCCACGACGATGAAGCGGACCAACCCCATTTTCGGCACCGGCCCCGCGTGTGCTGTTGCGCTCCAAACTTCTTGATAGCGAGTGAGAATTTCCCGCGCTCGTTCGACATTGTCGTTGGTGACGACGTTCAAGCCTTTGCGAGCAGCCCGCTCAGCACTATCGGGCGAATGAGCGCCGTACCATAAGGGAGGGTACGGCTTCTGCAGCGGCTCGAACTCCATCGGCACATTCTCGAACCGGTCATAACGCCCGTTCCAGGTCAGCGTGCGAACCGTGAACGCCTTCAGAATAAGTTCGAGCCTCTCGGCGTATATCTGCTGCCTCTCTTCAGCGTTTTGCCCGTAGTAGGAAATTTCGAACGGTACCGACCCGCGACCGAAGCCGATTTCGAGCCGTCCACCGCTTAAATGATCCAGCATGCAGATTTCTTCCAGTACCCGCAGTGGATGGTGATTTGGCAGAGCGTAGACGAAAGTGCCGAAACGCAATCGCTTCGTTCGTTGAGCCACAGCCGCCAGAAAAACGCTCGGTGAAGGGGCCATGCCGAGCGGCGTGAAATGGTGTTCCGCGACGTGGTAGGCGTAAAAGCCGGCGCGATCGAAAGCTTCGATGATTGCCAACCGCTGCTCGTAGAAATCTTGAAGCGCCAAATCGTTGCGATCCAAGTGATCGAAGACGCCGAACTCCAAGGTCATTTATCGGACCACCGTCATCGGGCGCATGCGCGCCGGCCTGCTACATTACCTGCTTGCCAGAACGAAGCGTCGAGGCAAACGTCGAAACACCCCTAGCGAAGGCTATTCGCGGACGCTTAGAATAATGGCCGGCAAAGGAAACGCCTATGGTCCAGGGAGAGACGCTATGAAAGAGAAAAATTCGCAACGTGGCCATGTTTCCCGGCGTAGGTTCATCAAAAGCACGGCAGGCGCCGGCGCTGTCTTCGCGCAGGCGCTGGCAGTTCCTCGCGTGCTCGCCGCGCCAGACGCCGCCATCCGGATTGGAAACATTAATTCATACACGGGCGGATTGGCTTATGCCGGGGAAAACAATTTAAACGGCATGAGCCTCTACTTTGACAGCATCGGCTGGACGATTGCCGGGCGGAAGATCGAACTCATCAAGGAAGATGACCAATTCAATCCGCAGATCGGACTGCAAAAGGCGAAGAAACTCATCGAAAGCGACAAAGCCGATCTGATCATTGGCATCCAGGCGAGCAACGTGGCGCTCGCGGTGCTCAATTATATGAAACAACAGAAGGCTTTTTACATCGTCTCTGGAGCGGGCACTGACGCGATCACGTGGGACCGTTACCCATATTTGTTCCGAACCTCGATATCCGCCTACCAGCTCAGCATGCCGATGGCGAACTACGTCTATGACAACCTTGGTAAGGAAGTCGTGACCGCGGCAGCGGATTATGCCGGCGGCCGCGACGTCATGGCCGAATTTAAGGGATCTTTCGTCGCCCGAGGCGGGAAGGTTCTAAAGGATATCTGGACGCCCCTCGGGACCCAGGACTTCAGCGCTTATCTGACCGATATTAAGTCGATCAATCCGCCGGTCACTTACAATTTCATGCCGGGGGCCGACTACATTCGCTTCATTCAGCAATACACCGAATTCGGCCTCAAGGACAAAATGCCGTTTACCGGCTTTACGGCGATAGATTCGCAAACGGTTACGGCGCTTGGCAAAACCGCCATAGGCGTCATGTCGGCGGTAACTTACACTGACACTATCGACAATCCCGAGAGCAAGGAATTCGCGGCAAGTTTCAAAGCCAAATACAAATACGCACCGGATTTGTTCGCCGAATACGGCTACGTCGGCGCAAAGGCTCTCAGCGAAGCGCTCAAAATGACGGACGGAGACGCATCTGACAAGGATAAGCTCGCCGAAGCGATGAGCAAGGTTGCGTTCAGCGCACCGCGCGGGCCGTTTCGAATGGACCCGGCAACACACAATCCAATTCAGAACGTCTACATCGCGCAGGTCATCGCCAGCGGCGACGGTATCTCGACGAAGATAATTCATACCGCGCAGGACGTGCAGGATCCCGGCAAGAAAATCTACTGAGAGTCAACGCTCGGATCTCGAGGCTCTCAGAGGTAACGATGGAATTATTCGTCGCCCAGCTTCTCAACGGGCTGGTGTACGGAATGCTGCTGTTTTTAATGGCGGCAGGCCTCTCTCTGATCTTTGGCTTGATGAACGTGGTCAATCTGGCGCACGGCTCGTTTTTTATGCTCGGCGCGTTCATCGGCTACTCACTCTTTCAGCTCACGGGCAGTTTCTGGACGGCGTTTGTTATCGCGCCGTTACCCGTAATTGCGCTCGGCATCGTCATGGAAGCTTTGTTCTTGCGCCCGCTCTACCGTCGCGGCCACATGGACCAGGTGCTGCTTACGTTCGGCTTTACTTTTGTTTTTCTCGATCTGGTCCAGAGCGTGTGGGGCCGCAGCGTGCTGCGTCTGCCGGCGCCCGCGGCGCTGCAGAATACCTTACAGATCGGATGGGGCGTATTTTCCGCCTATCGCCTGAGCCTAATCGGATTTGGATTCGCAATCGCAGCAATCCTATGGCTGCTGCTCGAACGCAGCCGTATCGGCGCGATGGTGCGTGCCGGCGTCGATGATGCCGCGATGGCGGCCGGTCTTGGGGCCAATATTCCGGCACTGTTTGGCGCCATTTTTGGCTTTGGCGTCGCGCTCGCCGCGTTGGGCGGCGTCGCGGCTGCGCCGATTCTTGGCGTTTATCCGGGAATGGACGCCGACATTCTTATTCCGGCATTCATTGTCATTGTGATCGGCGGCATGGGTAGCCTACGCGGCGCCTTCGTCGGAAGCCTGCTGATCGGTATCTGCGACACCTTTGGCAGAGCATATTTCCAAACCGTGTCGTTGTTTCTGATTTATCTGACCATGATCATCGTCTTGCTGGTCAGACCGCAGGGCTTGTTCGGCATCAAATATTCGGATGTTGTCGCCGCGCCAGCGGTCACGACCCGGGTCGGGACGGTCACTTTTCAAACCCGCGCGGCCGAGGTCGCGGTCCTGCTGGTGCTCATCATGCTTCCCTTCGTGGTGGGCGACTATCCACGTGCGCTTGTTTCGGAAATCTTCATCTTCGGCATTTTCGCCATGAGCCTCGACTTGATATTCGGGTTTACGGGCTTGATGTCGCTTGGGCATGCAGCGTTTTTTGGACTGGGCGCTTATGCGGTTGCGGTTCTCGGCGCCCAGTTTGGCCTTAATGCCTGGCTTGGCGTTGTTGCCGGGGTCGGCTTGGCCGCGGGCTGCGCGGTACTCATTGGATTTTTCTGCGTGCGAACGAGCGGCATTCCCTTTCTGATGTTGACGCTCGCGCTGTCCCAACTGGTCTACACCGTGGCTTTGAAATGGCGCGATGTCACCGGCGGCTCGGACGGCATCGCGATTGCCGAGCGGCCAAGTTTTTTCGGCTTCGATTTATCCCATTCGCTGCCGATGTATTTTATGGCCTTGGTCTTCTTTGCGCTGACCTATTGGGGTCTGCGTCGTCTTCTCAATGCGCCGCTTGGTCAAGCCTTCATCGGTCTTCGAGAAAACGAACAGCGGATGGCAACGATCGGCTACCGGACGCGCGCTTACAAGCTTCTTTCGTTCACGATCGCCGGCGGTCTGGCGGGATTCGCTGGCGCGCTGTACGCGATATTCAACGGTTTTATATCCTCGGATGCAGTCTATTGGACTGCCTCGGGTGATATCCTCATCATGACAATGCTTGGCGGCGCCGGCACCTTGATCGGACCGGCACTCGGCGCCGCCATTTTCTTGCTGATGAAGAACGTCGTCAGCTCGTATAGTGAGCATTGGCTTGCAATTATCGGCGCCGTCTTCATCTGCTGCGTCATGTTTTTCCCTGCCGGGCTATGGGGCGCGGCGCGCGGGCTTTTGATTCGAGCGACGAAATGAACGTGCTGCGAATCGACCATCTCAGCAAATTCTTCGGCCGCCTGAATGTAACGGATGACGTCAGCCTCAACATCGCAGAAGGGGAGCGTCACGTTATTATCGGACCGAACGGCGCGGGCAAAACCAGCCTCATCAACCAGATCAGCGGTCAAATTCAGCCGGAGTCCGGCCGCATCCTGTTGCGAGGCCAAGACATCGCTGGCTTCTCGCCAGACCGCATTAGCCGGATGGGGGTGGCACGGACCTTTCAACGCAACAACTTATTTCAGAATCTCAGCGTGATGGATAATATGCGTCTTGCGCTGCAAATCCGGCACGGCAACCCCTTGAACTTCTTCTCGCCAGCGGCGGCCAATATCATTCTGACCGAGCGAGCGGCGACCTTACTGACGGAAGTGCATCTTACTTTCGATGACTCACGACTCGTTCGCCAATTGTCGTACGGCGAGCAGCGCCAGCTGGAACTCGCGCTCGCGCTCGCTGGTGAACCTTCTCTGCTGCTACTTGACGAGCCCACTTCCGGCATGTCCCCCAGCGAAACGGCCCGGATCATTGAGCTCATTTCCGCCCTGCCCCGCGCGCTATCAATTCTCATGATCGAGCACGACATGCAGGTCGTATTTTCTATCGCCGACCGTATCACCGTCCTTTACTACGGCAGGGTTCTGGCAACGGGCACCCCGGAGGAGATACAAAATAACGATCGTGTGCGCGAAATCTATTTAGGGCTGTCTCATTGATGCTCGAAATCGAAGACGTCCACGCCTATTACGGTGAGAGTCATATTTTGCGAGGCGTATCGCTTGTTGTCGCGCCCGGAGAAATCGTATGCCTCCTCGGCCGCAATGGCGCCGGTAAAACCACGACCATCCTCACAATCATGGGTTATTTGCAGCCGCGGCGCGGGCGCATTCGGTACAATAATCGCGATGTCGTCGGCTTGCCACCATACGCAGTAGCACGACTTGGCGTTGGATTTGTGCCACAGGAGCGCAGAATTTTTCCGAGCCTGACCGTCCTGGAAAATCTGACCGTCTTCGCCCGCAAAGCTTTTTTGGATGACGGAGCCGACGTCGCAGCTCCGTGGACGCTAACGCGTATTTTTGAGGTCTTTCCTGCACTGCAGGCGCGTGAAGGCAATCTGGGTTTTCAGCTTTCGGGAGGCGAGCAACAGATGCTGTCGATCGCGCGCGCGTTGATGCTCAACCCGCAATTGCTTTTGCTCGACGAGCCTTCCGAAGGCCTTGCGCCAATGATCGTGCAACAAACCGTGGAAGTGCTGGCAAAGCTTAAGGGCGAAGGCCTCGGCATACTGCTGATAGAGCAAAATCTGCGCGCCGCCCTCGCGGTGGGCGATCGTCACTACGTAATGAATAAAGGCGAGATCTGTTTTAGCGGAGGCGCCGCCGATCTCGAAAACAATGACCTTGTGTTACGGAACTATTTGAGCGTCTGACGCCAAACGCAACTCAGCTTTTCGCTTGGTGACGTTCACATTGTCCCGACCATATGCGACGTTCAGCCGAAAACACCAAAGGGACTTTTCCGTGAAGGAAACCGTGGAGGCATCTAAAGTGAGAGTGGCAGATGTCGAGCTTGAATTGTTCGACTCAGGCCGCGGTCGCCCACTCCTTTTTCTGCACGGCGACCACGGCTTTCAATTCCGTCGACCCTTCGTTTCCGCGCTCTCCGCCGACCGCAGATTTCTCGCTCCTTCGCATCCGGGATTCGGCAAGTCGAGCCTGCCTGATTGGCTCGACTGCGTCGACGATATCGCCCACCTTTATCTCGAATTGATGGACGTACTGAAGCTCGACGAGCTCGATGTGGTCGGCTGCTCTATTGGTGGCTGGATTGCCGCCGAAATGGCGACGAAAACGCCGGAGCGATTCCGCCGCCTGGTGCTGGTTGGGCCGACAGGTATCAAAGTCGGCCCTGCTGACAAGCTCGATATCCCTGACATCTTCGCCAAGCCGGAGGAAGAGGTACGCAAACTCCTCTACCACAGCCCAGACACCATGGAGGCCAATACGTCGGAAATGTCGGAGGACGACCTTGCGTTAATGTTCCGCGCCCGCGAAACCTTGGCGTTACTGGCCTGGGAACCGTGGATGCACAATTCAAAGCTTAAGCGGCGTTTGCATCGCATCGCCGCGCCTGCGCTCTTCGTGCGTGGCGAAAGCGATGGCCTCATATCGCAGGCGTATCTCGAGGCATATTCGGCGCTATTACCCAACGCGCGGATGCTGACAATCGAGGCGGCCGGTCATATGCCGGAGCTGGAGCAGCCGGAGTCATTCGCCCGCGCTGTGCTCGAATTTCTCGGAGATTGATATGCGGGCGTGGCACTTCAGCGAGAATGCTTATCCCTATTTGCCGCCGGCGGAAACGTATCCCTCTATCCGCGTGTCATTGCCAAATCAGATTTATGATCCAACGAAGGGCGCCGCACTTTATGACCGATATATCGAGGAATGGTTGATCGCCGAGGACGAAGGCGTGGAGATCATGCTCAATGAGCATCATCAGACCGCGACTTGCGTCGATCCCGCAGCCCCACTCATGCTGGCGGCGCTCGCTCGCCTAAGTAAAAAAGCACGCCTCCTGATCCTGGGCAATCCGATCGCCAACCGCCGGCAGCCGGTTCGCGTGGCGGAAGAAATGGCCATGATCGACATTCTGTCGCACGGCCGCTTAGAAGCCGGGTTTGTGCGCGGCGTTCCCTATGAAATATTGCCGGCAAACAGCAACCCGGTGCGCATGAATGAGCGCCATTGGGAAGCGCTCGACTTGATCATTAAGTGCTGGACCCACCACGACGGGCCGTTCAGCCACGAAGGCCGGTTCTTTCATCACCGCTCAATTAATATTTGGCCGCGGCCAATGCAGCAACCGCACCCGCCGGTGTGGGTTAGCACTACCAGCACCGGCGGAGCCGCTCAGGTCGGCGGACGTGGCTATGTCCAGGCGACATTTCTTACCGGGTTCGAGACGACCAAACGCATTTACGAGGCCTACCGGCGCGGCTGGCGCGAGGCCGGACGTGGCCAGGACGTGCCGATAGACCGGCTCGCCTACGCCGCACTGATTTATGTCGGAGAAACCGAAGCCCGCGCCCACGCCGGCGCAGAGAAGCTGCTCTGGTACGTGACTTCCAATAAGGTGCCGCCGCACTTCTCCAATCCGCCAGGTTATCTTCCCGTCGCGATGAACGTGCAGTTGGCGCGTGGCGCCCACAACGTCGTCAGCGCGTACGGTACCAAACAATCAACCGTTGAAGGGGCGATCGAGGCGGGGTTGATGTTCGCGGGAACACCCGATCAAGTGACGAAGCAAATTAAGCGGCACTGGGAATATGTCGGCGGATATGGGCATTTATTGATTATGGGACAAGCAGGCTTTCTCGAACACGACGACACGGTTCACGGCATCCGCATGTTCGCGCGAGAGGTCTATCCGCAGCTCAAACAAATGTACCCAGAGCGGCTGTCCTCCGGAGTCCCGTGCGCGACTTAAGGTCGCGACCGAGGGCAAAAGCCGGCCTGTTGGGCAGAAATGCCCAGCGAGCGCCCGTTTTGAGGGAGTCACCTGCAAATTTGAACTGCCACCGCCGTTCCGCCCGTGTATGCTCCAGCGCACGTTATTAACGGTCAGACTTTTGCAGGTTGCCTTTCAAAGCTAAAAAAACTTTGCAGCGCGTGGAAAAGCTCATGGGTATCGAATGATTTCTTGAAGATATGTGCCGCTCCGGGCCGGCCGCAAA
>Ga0209380_10001335_pt1 | contig 16675 bp, 18 predicted proteins | sample HubBroMetageWFT6_FD_188347 | JGI IMG/M metagenome (GOLD analysis project Ga0209380, IMG submission 188347) | Warmed and freeze-thawed soil microbial communities from the Hubbard Brook experimental Forest, New Hampshire - Hubbard Brook CCASE Soil... | ecosystem: Environmental > Terrestrial >...
GGTCGCTGCTCCCCATCGGGCGGTCGCGGTGGTTCGGCGTGACCGGCGTGCCCGCTTTCCTCATCGATGTGGTGACCCTGACCGACGTGGTCAGCTACCCCGACCGGACCGGCACCGGGACGCTGGAGATCGAGCGCACCAAGAGTGTCCTGGTGGTCAGCCCGTGGGTATTCGTCATCCTCATCGTGCTTCTCGCTCTCGTTGGCGCCTGGAGGCTGCGCGCGCAACGACGACGGCGGGCGCTGCGCTCACGACGAAGTGAGTTGCGCCGGGCGGCATGACACCAGGCTCACCCAGGAACACACCCCCACCCAGGCGCGAAAGCAGCCGGCCCCGACAAACGGGACCGGCTGCTCGATAGCAAACCGCGCTACTCAGCCGACGGTGTACGCATACGGGAAGGTCGCGACTTCGTCGGAGCTGAAGGTGTTGTTGTTGAACGTTTCCAGGGTCAGGAACCCGGAGACCGATGTTCCCTTCGTGTTTGTGGGTGAAATGGCCACCGTGATGGTCGCGCTCTGCCCGGGGTTGAGCACGAGCGGATTGTAGGTGGAGGTGCCGAGTTCCACGTCAGCCCAGAGGTTTCCGGTCGACGTGCTGACGTCGGACGCAAAGGCGTTGGTCGTTGCGCTTCCTCCGCAGGTGACTGTCGTCGATGTCGCCGTTCCGGAGAATGGGCCCTGCTCGGCCGGAGCGCAGGAGTAGATCGAAGCCGGCAGCTCTGCCGCCGAGAGAAGGGCGACGGTGCTGTTGTCGAATGACTTTCCTTCGACATCCGGGGTCCCGAAGTTCGGGCTCGTATCCAGAGTGATCGGAACCGTCGACGTGGCGGCGATGGTGGCGTTGGGACTGAACGGCGGCACCAGGAACTGCGGAATGTTTGCCCCGTTGTTGATCGGCAGCGGCTCGTTGTTCGGATTGGCGAACAGAGCCGCGAGGCTGAGCGTGGTCTGCTGCGCGCGCCGCGCATCCACCATGTAAGCCTCAGGCTGAGTGCCGGTGTTCTTCACGACAATCGTCGCAGTCGCCGTGGCGCCGTGCGTGATCACGTCGTGCGAGTTGTTCGGGAGCCCGTGTGCCGATGCCTGGGCGAGGTCGTAGTGCAGGGTCGCACTGAATCCGGTGCTCGTCAGTACCGAATCGACGTTGTTGACCTGGACCAGCAGCAGTGACCAACGTCCCGGCGTCGGGTTCTGCCGCATGAGCGTGATGTCCTGCAGTTGAGTCCCGCTCCCGTCCCACAACGCTGAGCTCTGCACGTCCACCGGAGTCCCCGAAGGATCAACCAGGAACGCGAGCACCTGGTATCCAGAATGCGCGATGTGGACGGTCGCGTCGATATCGCTGTGGTGCCCCGTGACCGTGAACTGATACGGCAGCTCCTGGCCGTAGAACGGCATGCGTGAGTTGCCACCGGTGAGGGTTCCCTTGAAGGTCGTACCCACCGTGGCGAGGCTGCGCAGCGTGATCGGCACTGTTCCACGAGCTGGATCACCGGCTGGCGCTGCCCCGAAGACCAGCGACTCCGAGGTGTCACCGGGGCTCGAGGGCGTGGTCGTCTTCACCTTGAAGACGGCCGAAGTGCCGGGCGCGAGCGTCACTGAGGTCGGATGGACCGCGCCGACGGTCTTGAACGACTGCGACGTGATCGTGTACGCGAGCGGTCCGGTGTAACTGTCGGGGCCGGCGAATGCGGTGTCGAACGTCACGAATTTCCATGTGCCCGGCTCTGCATCGTGGACCTCATCCTCGCTGAAGCCACCCGAGCTGAAACCCACAGGACCCTGCGGCCGCGACTGCAGCACGAGGCGTCCCTGCGGATCGAACAGATCGAACCGGATGGTCTGGAATACCGCCGATGGCGCCTGATTCCATGCGATCGACGTGTGCAACCGGTCCGTCCCCGCTGGAACGGTGAAGGTGACGGTGTGCACATCGCCGACGGTCGTCCCGTTTTGATAGATGAACGTGGGGTCGGCGGACTGGTTGAGGGCGAGCGTGCCGCTCGCGATCGTCTTCGGCGCACCCAGCGCCCGAACAGAAGGTGAGACGGTCTGCGTGGTTGCGCCGTCATTGGTGACGGTGACCTTGGTTGTCTTGCTCGAGCCCGTACCCGCGATAACGTTGATCGCATTGGGCGAGTAGAGGAGGGCATCGCCCGTCTTGGTCGGGTTGCCCCACGAGCGGGCCGCCTGCACCGCGCGATACGCATCGATGAGCCCGGCGCCCTGATCGGCGGCGCGAGTGTCGATGTCACGCGACGTGCTCATGAGGATCTGCTTGACGAGCGCGGGCGAAGGGGTTGCGCCACTGTGCGTGTCGCGGTACCCCTGGATCACGAGCGCTGCCGCGCCTGCGGTGAGCGGAGCGGACTCGCTGGTGCCGCCGAAAGCCTCGATCGGTTGCGGCGAGGGGCCGTGGTACGCATCGGCGCACTCGACGAAGATCGCCGTGTTGGTCGAGCAGTCTGACCAGTTCGCTTCACCTGGAGCGAGGACGTCGATGGTGCGGTTGGCCTCAGTCACGCCGGAGCTGCTCAGCCCCGAGACCTGATCGCTGACCCATCCGCCCCCGCCCAGCTGAATGCCGTACGAGGTCGTCTGCTGATAGAGCCGGTAGTCGGTGGTCGCACCCGCCGAGATGACTCCCGGGTCCACCGCCGGAGAACCGATGGTGTTGGTGCCGCCTGCGTCGCCGCTGCTGACCACCACGGTCAGGCCGGCGTCAACCGCATCCTGATCTGCGACTGCGATCGGGTCGCTGCCCGGGTTGGGCACCGGGTTGCCGCCGAACGACTCGCTGAGGATGTCGACATGATCGACGTTGATCGCGTAGTCGATGCCCTGGAGGATCTCGCTGTTGAAGGCGAAGTTCGTTGCGCCGAACACCTTCATCACCGCGAGGCTGGCGCCGGGCGCGACACCCTCGATCTTGATGTAGCAGTGCGTCGCCAGCGCGTGCGCCGCGTTGACCTCGCCCTGGAGATCGAAGGTCTGGTTGGCCTGCGAGATGATCGAGCTTGCGTCCCCGAACGCCTCACCTGCCCCGGTCACCCCGTTGACGCCCTCACCGGAGAAGTCCCGGTAATCGAAGATCGCGGACGGGCCGGTGCCCCCGCTGGTGCGGAAGTCCGGGATGTTCGGATCGAGGCCGTCGGGGAAGACCGCGACCTTGACGCCGGTCCCGGTCGCGAGGGAGTGTGCAGCGGCCGGGCCGCCCGGGCCGAAGTCGACATTCATCGACTGGAGCGCCTCAGGCTCGAGGATCGGCTGCGAGGCGTTGGACGAGCACGCTTGCGCAGGCGTTCCAGTTGCGAGGGACGGGTGCGCGGGGGTCGTCGGCACGGCGACGATCTGGGGTGTCGTCGGAGCCGCCGCGACCTGGGTGTCAGCCACGACGGCCTGGACGGCCGGGTCCTGGCGGAGACGGGTGGCCTCGGCGCTGGACATGGTGGCGGAGACAGCGTTGACGAACGAATAGGAGTGGAGATTCCCCGCGCGCAGCTGCGAGAGCTCGTGGACGATCGGGCTCTCGTCGACCGCCAGCCTTGCGGCGCGGCCGGAGCGAGGCGTGGGTGCCTCTGGATGCTGGTTCCTGAGGAGCACGATCACCCGCTGATTCGCGTGCTCGGAGAGCACGGCAATCTGGGCGGGCGACAGCGCCGATAGGTACGTTGTCCCCAGCGGCGAGCGATGTGCGGCCTGTGATGGTGTCTGCCCAGCTACAGCCATGGCGATCAGGCCGGCTGCCGTCGCCCCCGTGGTCAACAGCCGATACGGGGCCCGGTGTCGGTTCACGTCGATCCCTCCAAGCGGTGCAACTTGAGCAAGCGAGTTAGTCCGTCTATATAACACAGGGCCGTCGGGGTTGTCCCGAAATTACGGAGGATCGAGGGGTGTCTCAGCCTTGCCGAAGTCCGAGGGTGTTCCCGTCCGGGTCATGGAACCACGCAACCCGCGCCGGCCCGAGCTGCGCGATGTGTCCGGTGGTCTGGAGAGGTCCCTCGGCGTAGTCAAGAAAGGCGACGCCGCGCGCCTCAAGCTCGTGAACCACCGCTTCAAGGTCGGTTACCTCGAAATGCGCCACCGTGTGGTCCGCGGCGCTCGGTCCGCGACGGAAGATCGAGAGCTCCGTCCCGGCACCACAGCCGAAGCGAACCGACGCCGGGTTGTCCCATAGGTATGTGAGCCCGAGGGTCTCTCCATAGAAGAGCCGAGCGCGGTCGAGATCGGTGACCGGGATCGTGGCAACGACCATAGATGCACCAAGCATGTCCTGCCTCCATGCCCGCCCTCTGCGGGATTTACTTGTCATGCCAAGTATCCTAACTAAATAATATTTGGCATGTCAAGTACCTGTGCGATATGATCTCAGCATGAGCGACGCTGACCTTGATCGCTGGCTTCCCGCTTGGATGGCCTTGCTCCGCGTGTACCCGAGATACTTCGACTACGTCGAGTCAGAGATGCGTCGCGAGCACGGTTTGACTATGCCGCGCTACGACGTGCTCGCCCACCTCGATCTTGCCGGCGGGCGTCTCGGACTCTCCGAGCTGGCTACGCGGATTTGGCTGTCGCCCTCGGGTTTGTCGAAATTGCTCGACCGAATGGAATCGTCCGGTCTCATCGTCCGCGAGCCGGATCCAAGAGACGCACGGTCATGGTTCGCGGTGCTCACGGTCAGCGGCCGGTCACGGGTGCGACGAGCGCGGGAGTCGCACCACGCCTTGCTGGCGTCGACCTTCGGAAGCGCCCTGAACTCTAGGGATGTCGCGGACCTGGTGCGCGCCATGAGGCGGCTGGGCGCGTCATTTGGGGCGCACAATCTGGGGTTGGCCCCCACTCGGAATAAGGAGCGCCAGCCCAGGCGGCGGATTACACAGCTGATCTAGCCTCGCCGGACGGTTTCCCGTGGTGAGACAAGCGATTTGGGGAGTCGCGCAGGGAACAGTTCGGGGACCCGGGTAGGAGCCCGGGGGGATAAAGAACAAGGTACCTCGGGCGCGCCAGTTGAACGCGTCACTCTCGCCGGAACGTTTGATTCCGAAAACCACCGCCGGCCGCACCTCCCATGAGGGCTCTCGCCGCTTGTAGGGACCCTCGCGCCGGTGCTAGGTTTACGAACTCACGCTAGCCGAATCCAAGACGGGGGTGAACCATGAGGTCGGTGCGCAATCTTCTGTGCGCGCTCAGCGCCGCAGGAATCTCAGTTGCTTTCGTGGCCGCAAGCCCAGGCACCGTGGCCGCAAGTGGATCCGAGACCTATGTCTGCTCAGGCACTCCCTCCGCCCCTGGGATCCTGGCCGGGACGTACGACTCAGTGCGAGTCGTGGGTGGCTGCGAGGTGAACGCAGGACCTGCTCGCGTCGAGGACAACCTAACGGTGGCACCGGGTGGGGTGCTCGTCGCCGCGTTCGCGCTCAACGACACCACGCACACCGGTCACTCCCGGTTGTCGGTGGGCGGCGATCTGCGCGTCCAATCGGGCGGCACACTGCTCCTCGGCTGTGATCCTCAGACCTTCGCCTGCCTTGATGACAACCCTGCCAGCCCAACCCTCTCGAGCCGCTCTGACGTGGCTGGCAGCCTGATCGCCAACCAACCGCTCGGTGTCGTGGTGCACAACACCATCATTGGCGGCAATGTCGACCAGGACGGCGGCGGCGGTGGCTTCACCTGCACACCGAGCGGGATCTTCATGGTCTTCGGCAGCCCCGTCTACAGCGCGTATGAGGACAGCTGGATCCACGGCAACGTCAGCGTGAGCGGGTTGACATCCTGCTGGCTCGGCCTTGCCGGCGATCACGTCCGAGGGAACGTCCATATGATCAGCAACCAGCTCGCTGATCCCGACGCGGTGGAGATCCTCTACAACCACATCAGCGGCGATCTGGTTTGCCGCGCGAACAGCGCCGTCTGGGACAGCGCGGAGGCCGTCTTTGGCCAGGTGCCCCTCTACCCGAGGACGCCACAGCCCAACACCGTGCACGGCGACCGAGTGGGGCAGTGCGTACTCGCGAGCCCGGCAACTCAAGGTGGGCCGCTCGGGCCCGGTCGCTTCTAGGTCGCGCTACTGACGTGACGTACCCGGGGCGGATCGCCGCCCCGGGTGGCGGGGCCGGCTGCGTACCCGTAGAACAGGGTGTCGTGGTCCTGGAACAGCGCTCTTCGCTCGACCTTTCCACCGAGCTTCACGGCAACACGTCGTGATGCCGTGTTGTCCGGGTCGATCAGGCTGATGACGTTGTGAAGTGGAGCAGCTCGGGCGTTGTCATGAGGTGCGAGTACGCTTCGAAGTCCGACTCGCGGAACTGACGGAGCAGCAGGCGCTCGGTCTCGACCTCGGGCGGGTACGGTGCCCGTGGCGTCGAGGTCACGTGAGTAGTGTGAAGCACGGTGTCTCGGTTTCGCGGGCGAATATGGGTAGCCGCGCGCGCGAATCTGGGTAGTCCTCCCGATTCGCGCGCTGCAGCGCCGCCCCTAGTCTCGCCGCAGATTCTCGCGCCAGCGAGAACAGCACAAGGAGGAGCGCAGATGCCGAGATACGTGGTGGAACGGACGTTTCCGGATGGACTCAACATCCCCGTCGATGCGCAGGGCGCAGCGACCTGCCTGGCGGTGGTGGACCGCAACGCCGATGACGGCGTCACCTGGGTCCACTCCTATGTCAGCGACGACAAGACGAAGACTTTCTGCATCTATGACGCGCCGAGTCCGGAGGCAATCCGCAAGACCGCGGACCGCAACTCCCTGCCGGTCGACCAGATCACGCAGGTGAGCGTCCTCGATCCGTACTTCTATCGCTGACGGAAGCACACCGACTCGAATCGTCCGGGTAGCTCTGGTCACCAGGGCTCGGGCCATCGCCCGAGCATCGAAAGAGTATTGGAGGTAATGATGATGTTGTCTCGCCGGTTCCGAAGGGGTGTTGCACGCTGTGCGACGGCGGCCATGCTCACCCTGGGCCTTCTTGCCGCGGCCCCCCAATTCAGCTCGCCCGTAAGCGCCCAAGGTGCTGCTCTGTCATGCACCACCCCCGTCACCAGTGCGCCGGCCGGACCGGCGACCGTGTCGACGTCGTTGACATCCTTTGGCCGGGTGCTGACCGTCGGTTCGGGCGCCAACGCCGGTTGCTCGCTGTACACACTGACGTCCGACGAACTCCATTCGCTGACGTTTGGTCTTGCCGCCTTTGCCTGTAGCGACGGCCCAAACCCCATCGGGCAGCCATGCGACAGCGTCCTCTGGCCGGCGCTTCTGACCAAGGGCGCCCCCATCGCCGGGCCGGGCGCCAACCCCGCGCTGCTTGGGACGGTGACTCGCACCGACGTGCTCTCCGGCCAGAGCGTCCAGCAGGTGACCTACGCGGGTTTGCCGCTCTACCGATTCTTCCTGGACGAGACGCCCGGAGAAACGGACGGGGCAAACCTGTTCGACCCGGTGACCAGTCCGACCGGGACGTGGTACCTGGTGGGGCCGGGGCGAGGACATCCGGCGGCCGGCCGGATTCAGCTGCAGAGTGAGACAGTCGGCGGAAACGAAGTCCTGGCAGCATCGATGGACAACGACTTCTCCCTCCTTCCGCACGGCAGCTTCCCGGTCTACACCTTGAGCAACGAAGGCAGCAAAGCCTGCCAGCGCTACTGCGCCTTGATCTGGCCACCGGTCCTTACCTCCGGGCGCCCCGAGGCTGGGCCGGGGGTCGACCAGCACGCGCTCGGATTCGTCGTGAGGCCGGACGGCACCCACCAGGTGACGTACCACGGCAAGCCGCTCTACCTCTTCATCAAGGATGCCTACATACCGGGCATCGTCGGGACGCAGAGCATCAACGGGGCGGGCGCGGTCACCCCGTGGGGCGTGTTCAACGTGTTCGCATTGCCCTGACCGCGGACACCAACTCGGGTCGCTGTGCGGTAGTTCCGCAGCCGACGAGTGCGAGGACCGTCCGACAGCCCCGAGCAACAGCCAAGCCCCGGCCGATCACCCGGCCGGGGCTTCGTCTTGTCCCGGTAATGACAAAGAAAAGCCCCACACCTTGCGGCGCGGAGCCTTCAGTACGGGAGGCGGTGCCTTTCGGTGGCCCTCAGGCTCGACCCTCGTCCGGTCTGATGGGCCACCATCATCCCGGGCCGTCCACTCGCCATCGCTGACAGGTGGGCCCGCAACCGGTGACTCTACTCAGCCGCCCGACCCTTTGCAACATCGTCGCCGCGACCAGAGCCGAGGCGCCGCGCTGCCCTCAAACGTCGCCGGCGTCCGCCGGGTTGATGAGCCCATCCCACGACCAGCGCGGGATCTGAAGACCGGCCGGCACATCGTCCGCGGACCGATGGTAGCGGGACATCGTCGTCGTGGTCGCCCACGCGAAATAGTCATGCAGCACGCGTCGAAGCCGATCGTCTCCGGCAAGCTCGCTGTCGACCAAGGCCTGGTCGAAGCACGCGATCGCCCGGATGTCCATATCCTCGTGGGGGCCGTTGCCGCTGTGCACCCGCACCACCGACGTTTCGTCGCCGTAGGCGTCCGCATACGTAGTGGGCCCCCCGAGTGCCCCGGCCCAGTACGCGGCAAGTCGCTCGCTGTGGTCGGGGCGGAAGCCGTGACTGAACGCGTGGCTGACCACTTCGTCTGCCATCACCCGGGTGTGCCACGCGTGGGCAAGACGAAGTAAGCCGGCGTCACCTCCGACAGCTTCGTACACCGTCGCCATGCTCGTTGGATGGTAGGTCGTGCCGTCCCTCGGGGTCGAGGCATCCACCTGAACAGGTCCCCGAGCGGCAACATTGTAGAAGTGGCCTTTGAGTCGACACGTGGAGGACGGCAAAACATGGCTGAGTCGTTTGTGGCCGAAAAGAGCATCACCATCAACGCGTCGGTTGACGCGGTCTGGCGGGCGTTGACCGACCCGGCGTTGGTGAAGCAATACATGCACGGGACCAATATGCAGACCACGTGGGAGGTCGGCAGCCCCATCACCTGGAAGGGCGAGTGGAAGGGCAGCGCGTACGAGGACAAGGGAACCGTGCTCCGAGTCGAGCCCAAGACCTTGCTGAGCACCACCCACTGGAGCCCGATGGGTGGCAGCGAGGACAAGCCCGAGAACTACCACACAGTCACGTACGAGCTGGCGGCACGTGGGCACGAGACTGTCCTCACGCTCAAGCAGGACAACAATGCCAGCCAGCAAGACGCGGACGCGATGGCCGAGAACAGCTGGGGCCCGGTTCTCGAAGGTCTCAAGGCCGTGGTCGAGGACGAAGGCGTCCGATCGTAGCCGCGGTCTCCTTGCTTCGAACCAGCACCATCAACGGTTGCGCTGCGCTTTCGCGCCACCCTGCGCGGCGATCATGCTCACGCGCCGCTCGATGAGTCGTCTGATTTCTGGCACCGGCAGCGGCTGATCCAGCGGGAAATGCAGTGTTGACTTGGCGCCCATACGCTGCTCGAGCCCCACGGCGCGTGCGTCGTCGCCGTTGAAGGCATACAGACCGACATGACGGGTGTGTGCCTGGAAGTAGGTAAGACGGACACCGTTGAGGTGGTAGTACGGCATGCCGTAGCTGATGCCTTCCTCCGCCCCCGGCGCGGCCGCCCGAATAGCCTCCCTGAGCTCTTTCAGCAGTGGCCGCGCCGCTGCCGGAGCAGTGGCGATGTAGCCGTCGACATCGCTGGCTGACTCTGTAGGCACGGGTTACCTCCTCAACACGGCTGTTTGGCTCCCCAACGGAGGATGGGTATACATCATGTTGCGACTGTCCGGCCGTCCGAACGTCATCGGTCGTCTAGGGTCCTCGGGGATCATCATCTTGAAGGGCGCAACGAAAGCCCGCTGTACGGATCACTGCTGCAGGCAGCCGCCCGGCTTTGGCGGCACCGATTCGGAACCCAAAGGAGACGACACATGGCTTGGCAACATCAATGGACGAAGCATCCGACGGTTCGCGGCGCCGACCGGCTCTCGCTCGGTGAGCGAGCCGCGGACAAGATGCGCAATGGGATGGGGTCGTGGCCCTTCGTCTTCGTCTTCTTCGGGGTGATGATCGTCTGGGCGGTTGTCAACGGCCTACTTCATGTCGGCGGGAAGTCCGGATTTGACCCCTATCCATTCATCCTGCTCAACCTGTTTCTGTCGATGCTGGCGGGAATTCAGGCTGCTGCCCTGTTGATCGCCGCGAAACGAGCTGACGCGATCGCGTCAGAGGTCGCCCTGCATACAGAGAACAACACCGACGACATCAAGACGCTGCTCGCCGAGAACACCGCGCTGACGGCGCAGGTGAAGAAGGCCACCGACCTCCTCGATGAGATTCACCTCCACGTCGCCAACATCGGCAAGACGATTGGAGCAGACATGGGTCGCTTCGCTCCGGGCGAGAACCCGCCAGCGGGTGGATAGCCCTGCCGGCACGCGACAAGCCCGGCAATGACCCGTCGAAGACGGCGGTTACCCGAAGCAGCTCTTGAGGTCGGCCTCAGGGAAGGTCAGGAGTACCGGCGGAGCGGCCGGAGACTCTGACCGGACAGCTCAGTGCTCGGTTGCCATTGGAGACCACACTCGACGCACTCGTAGCTCGCCACTGAGGGTCGGGCTGTATCGCCGAAGGCCGCAACATCGTGCTGGTGCACGACCACCTCGGTTGACCGGCACTCTATGCACTCGGGGATCTTGTCATCGACCACTATCGACCACCTTGTACTGACGTCCTGGGAAGTGTCCGGAAGCTACACCCTGACCGCCATTCTGATGTTGCATACCTGTGACGAGCATCCGAAATGTGCGCCCGCGCCGCTCAGCCAGGTGACGACATCGGCGCCCATCGGAGCTGTGCGAGCGCGCAGCTAGTCCTCAGGTCGCGGCGTGTCGCCTATCACCATGTCAAGCTCTGCCTTGATCACCGCGTAGCACTCGCAGGAGACTTCCATCAAGCCCTCGCGGTCAACGATCGTGACGTGTCCCCGCGAGTACCTGATGAGCCCCGCACGCTGCAGGATTCCGGCGGAGACAGAAATCGTCGAGCGCCGGGCCCCCAGCATCTGCCCGAGAAATTCCTGGGTGATCATGAATTGGTCGGACTCGACGCGATCCTGGGTCATCAAGAGCCATCGGCTCAGACGCTCCTCGCTCGAGTGGAGCCGGTTGCACGCAGCCGACTGAGCGATCTGACCAAACAGTGCCTGCGTATACCGATCGACCAGCGTCCGAAAGCCGGGACGCTGCTCGAACCATTCGAGGAAAACCGCCGCGTCGAGGCGAAGCGCGCGGCCCGCAACCTGCGTGATGGCTCGCACCCCGCGCTCGCTGAGTCGGACGAGCGGAACCCCGATGATCCCCTCATTGCCGATGGTGGCCACCTCGGCGATGGAGCCATCCTGCAGCGGGGTGACAAGCGAGATCACCCCGTCAGTCGGGAAGTAGACGGCATCGATGGGTTCGCCGGCTTCAAACAGCACCGCTCGGGCGTCGAGGCGGACGTTGCTTGCCACTTCCAACAGTTGCCGTCGTTCCGCGAGTGGGAGGGCGCCGAGAATCCGGTTCTCACGCTGGGAGCCGCCGTCGGTGCCGCCTGCCTGTTGGGTCTGATCCATCGCTCCTGTCGCAGCGAGTGTCACTCTGGTCGCATCGCACGCGTCAAATGACAGCGTCGTATGACATAATACCAGGAAAGGTGGGCCAGTCGGCACCTTGAGCGGAGAATGAACACATGGCCTCGTCTCGGCTCGGAGGGTCTCTCAAGTCAGCGCGAGAGCGCTTGGGTTGGAGCCGCGAGGCTCTCGCCTATCACTCGGGTCTCAGCTGGGCTGCGATCACTCAGATCGAGTCCGGCCGGCGCAAAGAGGTCCGCGTCAGCAGCTTGCTGGCTCTGGCGAGTGCCCTCGGGGTGAGCGTCGATTACCTCGTCGGCGGCGCAGCGACCGTATCCCCGCAGCTGCTGAGACACCCGGTCCTCGTCTACGGATCTGATGACGAATACCTGGCGTCCTCGATCCCGTTTCTCGTTGAGGGCATCACGCGCGATGACTGCGTTCTGGCGGTTACGGGACAGCGGTGCATGGGCTTGCTTCGTGAGGCGCTCGGCGAGAACGCCACGCACGTCGAGTTCTTCGACTCGTCGGAGTGGTACGTCTCGCTCCACGGCGCCGCCAGCGGATACCGCAGCTTCGTGAAGGAGCGATTCGAGCGCGGAGCCCCCTGGATCAGGATCATCGGAGAGCCGGTGTGGGCCGGACGCTCCGACGCCGAGTCCGCTGAGTGGTTTCGATATGAATCCATGATCAATCTGTCGTTCGCGTCATCTCCGGCAACAATTGTCTGCACGTACGACGCGCGTTCCGTTCCCGACACCGTTCTTGACAGCGCACGGCGCACACACCCGCAACTTGCAGCGGCCGGCGAGGTCTCAGCGAACCCAGCCTATCGAGACCCCGAGGACTTCCTGCTGACCGCGGGGTGACGAATTCGACTAGAGGTCGTACCGGTCGTGATGGCGCACCCAGCCCTGAGTGAATTCCAGGTTGTCCTCATCGCGGCCCTTGGGAACCAGGTCGAGATAGTGGTACGCGCCGTTCAGCATGTCGATACCTCGACCGTACGTCGAGTACGTGTGGTAGATGGTGCCGTCCGCGCTCTTGTAGAAGACGCTGGCGCCTTCGCGATCGAGCGGACCCGGATCCGACAGTGCGTAGTTGAAGAACGCTGATGCGCTGCGCGCCTGCTCTTCGGTGAAGGACGCGTTGAAGTCGAAGTTGAAGTCATTGTGTGCCGACGAAACCCACGTGAAGTTCCACCCCATTCTCGTTTTGAATGCTTCAATCTTTTCCAGCGAAGCCCGTGAGATTGCAACGAAGCTCACGTCCCGGTGGCTCAGATGAACATCGATGCCGTTGAAGTTGTCGGCCCAGAATGAGCAGTGCGGACACCCTTCATCCCACTCCGGACTGAACATGAAGTGATACACGATGAGCTGGCTACGCGTCCCGAAGAGGTCCGAGAGTGTGACCTCACCGATCGGTGCGTCGAAGACGTAGGGCTTTTCCACCTGCTCCCAGGCCAATTCGCGGCGCTGACGGCTGAGGTCGTCGCGACGTCGGGTGAACTCCTTTTCGGCGGCCAGCAACGCGGTTCGCTCGCTGAGCCACCTCTCATGCGAGACCACACGGTGCTCGTCGACCCTGACCCTGTCCCTACCGCTCATCCGATCACCTCGACTTCAGGTCCACGTGCGGAACACACCGCTTCAACTCGTGGCGCATAATAGTACACCTGGTGGTGTACAGTCAACGCGTCCTCGATCGCAGCTTCGGGGCGCTCGCGCATCCAGCGCGAAGGCGGCTGCTCGAGGCGCTGTCCCGTGGGCCGGCGTCGGTCGGCGAGGCATCGCAGGGACTGCGATTGTCGAAGGCCGCTGTCACCAAGCATGTTCGCGTACTGGAGGACGCGGGCTTGGTGGCGCGCGATATCGACGGTCGAACGCACCGGTTGCGCCTGGTTCCACCACGGCTGGCGACCGCCGCAGACTGGCTCGAGGACCAGCGCCGGCTCTGGACATCCAAGCTCGATACGATCGAGACCATGCTCAAAGAGGAGTCTGCCCGTGACGACTGAGTCGTTGGTCCTCCGCCTCGAGCGCGTGCTCGACGCCCCGCCGGAGCGCGTCTACGCCGCCTGGACGGACCCAGCGGTGCTGCGGCGCTGGTGGGCTGCACAGCCAGACTGGACCGCTGCTGACGCATCCACGGATGTCCGCGCGGGTGGTCGCTACCGCCTCTCCATGCGCGATCTGGACGGCGGCATCCGCTCGGTCGCCGGCGAATACATCGAAGTGGAACCGCCCCGTCGTCTCAAGTACACCTGGGCATGGGAACCACACGATGGGTCGGACGCTCCCGGTTCGGTCACGGTGGTCACGGTCGAGTTCATCGCGGAGGGCTCGAGAACGCGCGTTGTCCTCGAACAGCGAGGCTTTGTCACTGAGCCTGATCGGGACAGTCACGATGAAGGCTGGCGTGGCTGCCTCGACAATCTCGATCGTCGCGTCATCGCCGCAGGCGCGGAGCGCGAAAAGGGCTCTCGCAGTCGGTCAGGCGAGGGCACGCGTTAAGCGCCTGCAGGGATGTCTTGCGCGGACCGACACATTCGATGCGATGGTCCTGATGAGCGCTGTCCCGGCGAGCTAGAATCGCCAGCGCTGCGCTCAACGCGCACCGAACCGAGTCTGGGAGGATTGGGCGGTGTCTTGGAACATCAACGGTTCCTACTTCGAAACCTGCTCGTGCAACGTGGTGTGCCCATGCACGGCGTCGCTGGCGCTGGGAGCCACGCTCGATCGCTGCAAGGTCACCCTTGTTTTCCATGTCCGCAACGGGGATGTCAACGGAACAGATGTCGCCGGATTGACGGTGGCGGCCATCGTTGACACCCCGAAGGTGATGACGGACGGAAATTGGCGCGTCGGCGTGTTCATCGACGCCGCCGCCTCCGACGAGCAGGCCGAGAAGCTCGGTGGCGTGTTCTCCGGCGCACTGGGCGGTCCGATGGCGGCCCTCGGACCACTGATCTCTGAGAACCTCGGCGTCCAGCGCCTGCCCATCGAAGTGCGCGAGGAGGGGCTGCGCCACTCGGTGCGGATCGGTGACGCGGTGGACTTCGAGATCGAGGACGTGGTGCCGTTCGGCGTGGAAACGGGGCAACCCGCGAAGCTCACCGGCATCTTCCATCCGGCAGCCTCGGAGCTGAATGTAGCTCGAGCGACACGCTCCGCCATCAACGGGTTCGGGATCGCCTACGAGGGCAAGGCTGCCTTCTCCACGTCTCAGTTCTCGTGGTCAGCGTAGACGCGGCTGGATCCGATCCCTTAGCCGAGGGCCGCCGCAGCTCCAACCCGCTCGCGGACGCCTTCGCGGCCGTACGAGCGCGCCTCGGCCTCGTAGCACTGCTGTTGCTGCTTGCCGGGCTCGCCTGGTGGGCCACCGCGAGTCAGATGGCCGGCATGGATGCCGGCCCGGGGGCCGACCTCGGTGCTCTCGGTTGGTTCATCGGCGTCTGGGTGCTGATGATGGCCGCGATGATGTTTCCATCGGTCGCTCCGACGGTGGCGCTGTATTCGCGGATGACCCGGCGGCGTAGCCCCATCCGCCCCCTTCTCTTCACCGCCGCGTATCTCCTGGTGTGGTCGGCGGTCGGCCTCCTCTCGTACGGGCTCTTCGAGCTGGGGAGGAATTGGTTCGGCGCGCAGCTTTCGTGGGGTGCCGGTGGGCGTTGGGCCGCAGCTGTTGTCATCGCAGCGGCCGCCGTCTACGAACTGACACCGCTGAAGAACGCGTGTCTGGCGAGGTGTCGCAGCCCGCTGGGCTTTCTGCTCGGAGACTGGCGCGAAGGGTCGGCCGGCGCAGTCGAGATGGGATCCAAGCACGCGGCGTGGTGCGTCGGGTGCTGCTGGGCTCTCATGGCTGCACTCTTCGCGCTCGGCGTGATGAGCCTGGTGTGGATGGCCGTGGTCGCCGCGGTGATCACCGCCGAAAAGACTCTCCCGTGGCGCCGGACGGTCCTCTGGACCACGACCGCGGCCCTGTTGGTGCTGGCGGTGATGGTGGCGGCGGCGCCACACGCGGTTCCCGGCCTCGTCGTTCCCGGAAGTGCCGGCAGCGGGGCAAGCAGCATGGGGATGACTCCCTAGCAGCACGTCCCGCCGACGCGGCTCAGACGGTCAGCACCTCGATGTTGCCGTCACGAATGCGCGATTCCATCAACGGCAACGGGGGCAGCGAATCGGGCATGTGCTTGAAGAGCACGCTGCCGTCGAAACCGAAGGCTGCGCTGTGGCAGGGACAGTCGAGACGGCGCGCCGCCGCGTTGAGTTGCAGCAAACAGCCGAGGTGCGTACAGACGCCCGAGAGCGCCGTGATCGCTCCTCCGCGGTTCACGACGAACCCGCGCACCGACCCGGTGTCGAAGGTGCGGGCCATCCCTTCGGGCACCTCGGAAACGAGGGCGACCGCTGTCCAGGTGGCCCCGACGGGCTGCAGCTCGTTCTGCCGGGTCGACGGGCCGGAAAATCGCTCACCGACGATGATCCCCGCTGCGGCGGTGGCCGCCGCGAAGCCGCCGCTGGCGAGCAGGGTACGCCTGGACACCCTCGGCGCCCGCGGTACTTCGCCCTGGGTTTCGCGCGCGATCCGCTGCCGCAGCGATTCGACGAACTGCGGATCGGGAAGACCCGCACTCGGGCTCGCGCCTTGTAATTCGATTGCCGCTGCGAGCACGTCGGTGTCGTCCTCGGCTCCGCGAAAGCAGCGTGGGCTGCGATCGTGCAACAGGTCGTCGATCCAGCGGCTGACCCGACGGATCCTGCGGTTCATGCACCAACCTCCTGGCCAAGCTCAGCGGCCCGCTGCAGCGCGCGGTACTGCACGACACGGGCGTTGCCCGCGCTGATCCCCATCCTCGTCGCAGTCTCCCCGACCGAGCACCGCTCGAGGAATCGAAGCTCCAGGACCCGACGATAGTTCGCCGGCAGCATTGCCAGGATGCGACGAATCCGGGGGAGCGGATCCGCGGGTGGGCTCTGGGATTCGGCCGCCATCACCAGGTTCTCATCAATCTCCGTCACCTGGACACCGAGGCGTTGGCGCCAGTGGCCGGCGAGCACTGTCCGTTCCGTGGTGACCAGGTACAT
>Ga0209380_10001336_pt1 | contig 16667 bp, 12 predicted proteins | sample HubBroMetageWFT6_FD_188347 | JGI IMG/M metagenome (GOLD analysis project Ga0209380, IMG submission 188347) | Warmed and freeze-thawed soil microbial communities from the Hubbard Brook experimental Forest, New Hampshire - Hubbard Brook CCASE Soil... | ecosystem: Environmental > Terrestrial >...
CAGACAGGGGTTCCAGCCGCGCCCCGTGTCGTTCCACGATCACGTCTTTTCCGTCAGAAAGTATGCGAAGCTCCGTAAGCGGCGCCTGGACCTGAACGAGCTTCGCTCGAAGCGCGGTCAGCGCGCGCCGTAAGCGATTAGCGGGCACTCCTTCTTCAATCAATTGCTTTACAGTGCGCAGGCCAATCAGGTCACGGAAATCGTAGAAGCGGGTTTCTTGTTCTTTTCGGGGAGAGACAAGGCGCAAACGGTCCCAATAGTCCAACTGCTTCGCGGTCAGGCCAAGGATGCGCTGGACGTTTTCCTGGCTGAATCGATCGGTCGCACCCATTGAGGAATTAGCCGGCTACTTTCTTTCCTGCTCGCTTTTGCTGAACGGAGATAGGCTGCACGGCGCGAGAGGGAGGCTTTTTGCCTGCAGGCACAGACGCTGCTTCCGCCGAAGTCACGGCGGGCGCCGCGGCCGGAGCTTGCTTCTCCGCGAGGCTCTTCTTGAGAGCTTCCATCAAATCAATGACCGGGGCCAGATGCGGCTGGGCGACTTCGGTGACTTGCTGTCCCTGGAGCTTGGCGGAGATCATCGCGCGCAAATTCTCCTGGTATTCGTCCCGGTATTTCTGCGGCTCGAAAGGAGCGGCAAGGCTTTCGATCAGTTGTTGCGCGAGCTTCTTTTCCTGATCCTTCACTTCGACTTTGTCGGTCGGAACAGACTCCGCCGCGCGAATCTCATTCGAATAGAACATCGTGTGCAGTGTCATTCCTCTTGTGCCGGGCCGCACAATCACGATGTGCTCCCGCTGGTGCATGGTGAGCTTGGCGATGGCTCCGTAACCGGACTCTTCCATAGCCTTCATGAGCAACTGGTAGGCTTTTACGCCGGCGTCTTCGGGGCTGACGTAATACGATGAATCGAAGTAAAGTGGATCCATCTCGCTCAGCTTCACGAACTCCAGAATTTCCATAACGCGGGCGGAGGCAGGCTCGATTTTGTCCAGCTCTTCTTCGCTGAAGAGCACGTATTGATCCTTTTCGTATTCATAACCCTTTACTATCTCGGAGCGCTCCACGTTCCGGTTGCAAACCGGGCAAAACAGTGGCTGTTTGAGCCGTGAATGACATTCCTTGTGGAGCTGGTTGAAACTGATCCGCTCACCGCGGGCCGCGGCAAACATGCGCACCGGCATCGAAATCAAGCCAAATGTGAGATGGCCTTTCCAGACAGTCGTGGCCATGTGAGCTCTCCTTCGCCAAGAGACTAGGAATTATGCCCCGAGCCTTTTTAGGTTAGACGCCTCCCTGGTAAGAAGCAAGACGAAATCCCGGCTAAAACCTCCAAAAAGGCAAGCCCGCCAGCCTAAGAACGGTCTGGGATAGAATGCATCCATGGCCAAGCTGGAAGAATACCGGCGGAAGCGCCGCTTCGACCGGACACCCGAGCCTTCGGGCGAGCCCCAACCCGCCGCGGGTGAGGTCCAGGATCAGCCCTCCCCAGTCGCTAAACGCACACGCCTGCCAAAGCCGAAACTGCCACAGTTGGAAGTTCGTCCCGGGGCCGAGCACGGCGATACCTTCGTGGTTCAGAAGCACCGGGCAACGCGGCTGCACTACGATTTCCGACTGGCGATCGATGGAACGTTGAAGTCATGGGCCGTGCCCAAGGGACCTTCGCAGAGCCACGCCGACAAGCGGCTGGCGGTGCAAACGGAGGATCATCCCCTGGACTACGCCAACTTCGAAGGGAAAATTCCCGAAGGCAATTATGGCGCGGGAACGGTAATGATTTGGGACCGCGGGACTTTTCATGTCGAGGGCAATCTCGATGCGCTGAAGCAATTGGAAAAGGGAGAAATCAAGTTCAGCTTGAACGGGGAGAAATTGCGGGGCAGTTTTGTCCTGGTGAAACTGAAGCAAAGCGAAAAAGGCAACGAATGGTTGATGATCAAGCATAAGGACGCCACCGAAGATTCCTCGTGGAACATCGACGAGCACGACGGTTCTGCACTTACGGGACGCACGCTGGAAGAGATTAAGGAGGAGCTGCCTCCTAAACGCCGGGCAATCCCAATTCGGCCGGCTGAGTTGCAAGGCGCGCGCAAGGGCGCAATGCCGTCTCGCGTGGAACCCATGCTCGCGACGCTTGCCGGCCAACCCTTCTCCGATCCCAACTGGCTCTTTGAGATCAAATGGGACGGCGTGCGCGTGCTAGCTCGAATCGAGAATGGCGCCCTGGCGCTGCGTTCGCGTAACAGTATTGACATCACCAAACGCTATCCCGAGCTGGCATCTCTTCCCGATGCCTTGGCCGCTCGCCAGGCAATTCTTGACGGAGAGATCGTGGCCCTGGATGCCCAAGGTCACAGCAGCTTCGAACGATTGCAGGAACGCATGCACGTGCGAGCGCCAAGCGAGAGCCTTGTCACGCAAATTCGTGTCGTTTACTTCGCTTTCGATCTTCTCCACTGCGACGGATACGACCTTCGCGGGGCCCCGCTTCTCGAGCGCAAGCAGCTCCTGCAACGCTTGCTTTACACATCCGAGCGGTTTCGATACGCGGACCATCAGTTGGAACACGGAAAAGAGTTGTTCGCGCTGGCGGAACAAAATGGTTTGGAAGGGATTGTCGCGAAGCGCAGCGACAGTCCGTACGTTTCCGATCGCAGCCCGTACTGGGTAAAGCTGAAAATTACCAAGACGGTTGATGCGGTGGTCGGGGGCTGGACCGAAGCTCGCACCTCCGCTCTTCCCTTTGGCTCACTGTTGTTGGGTTTGTATCAGGGCAAGAAACTTCGATTCATCGGACACGTCGGCAGCGGATTCGACGCGAAAAAGCTCACGGAATTGAGCAGCAAGTTGAAAGAACTACCTGCACCCACTTCCCCGTTCGACACCGTGCCCGAAACCAATGAAAAGCCATCCTGGGTCTCTCCTTCTCTGGTGGCACGTGTGAAATTCAGTGGATGGACACAGGAGAACGCCCTGCGTCACCCCGTTTTCCTGGCCCTTCGTGAGGACGCGCGTCCCGCAGATTGCCAATGGGAAAACGAGGTTGCACCTGCTGATTCACTCGCCGCCCCTACCGTGGTTCGCGCGCCCGAGATCGTCGGCCGCGTGCTCAACACAAGAGCCGAGGTCGAAAACGAGCTGTTCAAGGGGCACTCGGAAACTGTCACCATCGAGCTGGACGGCAAACGGCTGCGCCTCAGTAACTTAAACAAAGTCTATTTTCCCGAATCCGGCTACACCAAGCGGGACGTGCTCGCTTACTACTACCGCATGGCCGACTTCATCTTGCCTTTTCTCCGCGATCGGGCTTTGGTTTTGCGACGTTACCCCGACGGAATCGGGGGACAAGCTTTTTTTCAGAAGGACGTGCGCGAAGGTTTGCCGGAGTGGTTCAAGACGGTTGCGGTGGATTCCGAGCATCGCGGTGAGGTAATTCATTACGCGACCGCCGCCGATCGCGCTTCTCTTCTCTTTTTGACTGGCCTTGGTTGCATCGACCATAACCCGTGGTCCAATCGCCTTGCCGACCTTGAGCATCCTGACTACTTCTTCTTCGATCTGGATCCATCGGATGGAACGGAATTCTCTGTCGTTGTCACCATCGCTCGAGCACTGCATGAAGAGTTGGAAGAATTACGGTTGGTGAGCTTCCTGAAGACTTCAGGCGCAACGGGAATCCACATTTATATACCCGTGGAACCGGTCTATACGTACGAGCAGCTGCGCACCTTCGGTGAGATTATCGCGCGAACGGTATCTGCCGAGCACCCGAATCTGATTACTAGCGAACGCATCGTCGCGAAGCGGCCAGCGGGCCGCGTGTTGATCGACGTACAGCAAAATGCTCACGGGCGCCCGCTGGCTGCCGCGTACTCCGCGCGGGCTTTCCCGCAAGCGCCAGTTTCCACGCCCCTGTTGCCCGGTGAACTCCGCCCCACCTTGCGGCCGGCCAATCTAAACATCAAAACGATCTTCGCGCGGCTAAAGGAAAAGGGCGATCTCTGGGGCGATTTCTGGAAGAAGCGCCAAAGATTGGAAGGAGCCATCGAAGCTTTGAGCAGCCGCATACCAACGCGTGCGAAAAGAACGCCTTGAGCGCTCACCGGCACTGCCTTTTCCCTGTGTCGCAGCTGTGATTAAATGCCAAAACAAGGGAGGTTCGCTATTCCTCGCAAGGGCCAGCTTTATGTAGGCACTTCTGGATACTCCTATAAGGAGTGGAAGGGGAGTTTCTATCCCGAAAAGCTGCCGGACCGCGAAATGCTGAGCTTCTATGCCGGGCAGTTCAAAACGGTTGAAATCAACCATTCTTTTTACCGTATGCCGACGGAAAATCTGCTTTTGCAGTGGGTGAAGAGCGTTCCCGAGGGCTTTAAGTTTGCTCTGAAGGCAAACCAGCAGATCACCCACATCAAGAGGCTGCGCGGCTGCGAAGACACGTTGAAGCGCTTCTTGGAGGTGGCCAGCGTATTGAACGATGGCGACCACCTCGGCCCCGTCCTCGTGCAGCTTCCGCCCAATTTCAAATTTGACCAGCCCCTGCTTGAGGATTTTCTCGCCCTCCGCCCACCCGCGTTTTTGTTTGCTTTTGAAGTGCGTCACCCTTCGTGGTACACCGAGGAAACTTACGCCGTCCTTCGCCGGCACGGAACGGCCCTTTGCTTGGCCGAGACGGAGAAGGAAACGCCTCTGGAGATCCTCACGGCCGGTTTTACATACGTGCGCATGCGACGTGAAAATTACAGTGCAAAGGAATTAGGAACCTGGAGCAAGCGTTTTGAAGAATGGCTTCGCAAAGGGGTGGATGTGTACGCCTACTGCAAGCATGAAGATGCCGGCAAAGCACCGGCTTACGCGCATGCGCTTCTTCAGCGCAAAGATGACTGAGTAAGCCCGTCAAACCTCGCAGGAAAGAAAACGGAACTCCGTATCGTTGAGAGGAATCCACGCGGTCTTCAGTAAGGAGTTTTCTTTTCCTGCTGCCGCCAAAGCGAAAAAATGGCCAGCGATTCCCCACGCAGCAGTTGTTGCATCGGCACTCGCCGTTCTGTTTGGGCGCGATTCAGCTCTTCGTAGATGAACGCATCGTCGAATCCGGCCGCGGCGGCGTCGGCGGCGACGCAAGCATAGAAAACGCTGGCCGGACGCGCCCAGTAAATGGCACCCAGGCACATCGGGCACGGCTCGCACGTCGTGTAGAGATCGCAGCCAGCAAGCTGAAAATCGCCCAGTTTGCGGCAGGCTTCGCGGATAGCCACCACTTCGGCGTGTGCGGTGGGATCGTTCGTCGCCGTCACCCGATTCGCACCTTCCGCCACCACGAGGCCGTCTTTCACAATCACAGCCGCAAACGGCCCGCCGCTGCCGGTGCGGACGTTCTCCATTGCCAGAGCGATTGCTTGGCGCATGAACTCTTGCATCATCAGGGATTCATCCCGTCTCAGGGTGCCTTTACCCCCGGCAAATATCAATATCAATGTACCGCTTCCGTGCATTCGCAGAATGGCGCGAATTTGCGGTGGCGGGTGCGCTACAATCACTCGAAATCAACCAGTTGTGCGCTGCGCCTCAGCGGACTCCATCGCTGCCGCGCCGGAAGTGCAGACGGATGGCCATGGAAAACCGCCACATTGGGAAGTCGGTTCCACGCAAGGAAGGCCGTGAAAAGGTCACCGGAACTGCGCGTTATGTGGATGACCTGACTTTCCCGGAAATGATCCACGGCGTCACGGTGCGAAGCTCTGTCGCGCGCGGAAAGATTCTAGGCATCCAATTTGGCGAAGGAATTCCGTGGAATGAATTCACGATCGTTACCGCGATGGACATTCTCGGGAAAAATTGCATCGCTCTTTTGATCGAAGATCAACCCTGCCTCGCGGACCAGTTCGTGAACCATCCTGAAGAGGCAGTTGTTCTCCTTGCTCATGCCGATAAATACCTGCTCGAAGAAGCGCGTAGGGCAGTGCACATCGAAGTCGAACCGTTACCCGCCATCTTTACTATCGATGATTCACTCGCGCGCAAGGAAATCATTTGGGGCGACGACAACATCTTCAAGTCCTATCGCGTGGAAAAGGGCGACGTTGCAAGCACCTGGAGTGGCGCCGACTTTATCGTCGAAGGCGAGTACGAGACCGGCGCACAGGAACAGCTCTATATCGAGCCGCAAGGCATGATCGCGCGTGCCAATTCAGCCGATGGTGTCACCGTTTGGGGTTCGTTGCAGTGTCCTTACTATGTGCATAAAGCGCTGGTGCGCCTCTTCGGCCTGCCCAAAGAAAAAGTGCGCGTGGTACAGACGGAAACCGGGGGCGGCTTCGGCGGCAAGGAAGAGTATCCCTCCATGATCGCCGGCCACGCTGCGCTGCTCGCCTTGAAATCGGGCAAGCCTGTGAAAATGATTTATGACCGCGCCGAAGACATGGCCGCGACCACCAAACGTCACCCATCGCGAACGCGTCATCGCACGGGCGTCACGCGAGAAGGCAAACTCCTGGCGATGGAAATTGATTTCACCTTAGATGGGGGGGCTTATGAAACGCTTTCGCCGGTCGTATTGTCACGCGGCACCATTCACGCCGCCGGCCCGTATGCCTGCCCCAACGTTCTGATTCAGAGCCGCGTGGTGGCCACCAATGCTCCGCCACACGGCGCCTTCCGAGGCTTTGGCGCGCCGCAAAGCGTCTTCGCACTCGAACGCCATCTCGACCGTGTGGCCGCCGCCGCCGGCCTCTCACCGGAAGAATTGCGCCGCCGCAATTTCATTCGTGAAGGCCAGACGCTTTCTGTGGGCCAGGTGATCCACGAAAAGGTGCAAATGGACAAATTGCTGGATCGTGCGCTCGAACTGAGCGGCTATCACCAGAAACGCGCGCGCTTCGCCCAAGAAAATCCCCATAACGCGATCAAGCGAGGCATCGGCTTTGCCACGTTTCTGCACGGGGCGGGGTTCACCGGTTCGGGCGAGGAATATCTCGCCTCGGAAGCGCAAGTCACTGCCACGCCCGACGGCAAAGTGCGCGTCCTCGCCGGCAGCACCGAGATGGGCCAGGGAACGAACACCGTCTTCGCGCAGATTGCCGCGGAAGCGATGGGGCTCGACTGCGAGCAGATTGAAATCTTGCAACCCGATACTTCGCTTGTGCCCAACAGCGGTCCAACGGTTGCCTCGAGAACCACAATGATCGTCGGAAAACTCGTCGAGACCGCGGCCTTGGCGATCAGGAAATCGTTGCTGGATGCCGGATTTCTGAAACCAAACCATTCGGCGAACGATTTCGCCGATGCCTGCCGCCAATACATCGGCAAATTCGGTACGTTGCAATCGCTGGTGAAATACCAGCATCCGGCTGATCTCCATTGGGACGACGGAAAATACCAGGGCGACGCGTACGGCGCATACGCTTGGGCTGTCTACGTTGCGGAAGTATCCATCGATACGCGCACCGCCGAAGTTCGCGTCGAAGACTTCGTTGCCGTTCAGGAAGTTGGCAAGGTCATCAATCCGATTCTGGCCGCGGGACAAATCGAAGGCGGCGTCGCGCAGGGCATCGGATTCGCTCTTTACGAAAATGTGGTCTGGCAGGAAGGCTGCATGGTGAACGGCCAAATGACCAACTACATCATGCCCACTTCCATGGACGTTCCTCCAATCCGCGTTTTTTTCGAGGAACTCCCGTACGCGAGAGGTCCTGCGGGCGCCAAGGGTATCGGCGAACTTCCTCTCGACGGAACCGCGCCCGCGATTGCGAATGCCATCTCGCACGCCACCGGTGCCGACGTCCGCCAGATTCCGATCACACCCGAAAAGTTAATGGAGTTGCTGGAGGGTGTGCATGCCTGAATCCGCCAGCAAAATCCGCGTATCATGCGAAATCAACGGCAAGGCGATGTCGCTCGAAGCGTATCCGATGGCGCGGTTGCTCGACGTCTTGCGCGAACAAGCCGGGCTGACCGGAACGAAAGAAGGATGCGGCGAAGGCGAATGCGGCGCGTGCTCGATTGAAATGGACGGCGCGCTGGTGAACAGCTGCCTAATCCCAGCGCTGCAAGCGGATGGGGCGAAGATCCGCACTATCGAAGGCGTTGCAGATACAGCCGAATTGAGCGCCGTGCAGCAGGCGTTTCTCACTCATGGCGGCGCACAATGCGGCATCTGCACGCCGGGCATGATCCTTGCTGCGCGGAATCTCTTGTCGCGCAACGCACAGCCGACGGAGAGCGAAATTCGCGAAGCCCTGTCGGGCAATCTTTGCCGCTGCACCGGCTACACCAAAATTTTCGAGTCGGTCCTCCAAGCCTGCCGCGCTCAAAGGCCCCGCCCATGAGATCGTATGTCCCGGGTTACGAATTGCAGGAGCCACGCAATCTCGCGGACGCGCTGGAGCGCATGGCGAGCGAACCCGGCGAATGGAAAGCCTTTGCCGGCGGTACTGACTTGATGGTGCTTCTCGAAGCCGGCAAACTTCCGCACCGGAAGTTCCTGAGCATCTGGAAGCTGCCGGAACTGCGCGGTATTACGGTAACCCCCACGCATGTGACGCTGAGCGCCTTAACGACCTACTCCGAAATACGCCGCCACGAATTGCTCGCCCAAGAATTTCCGCTGCTGTGCCGTGCGGCGGCCGAAACCGGCAGCATCGCCACGCAGAATCGCGGCACCCTCGGCGGAAACATTGCCAACGCCTCGCCGGCCGCGGACTCGCCGCCGGCACTGCTCGTCTATGATGCGGAACTCGAACTTGTCTCCGCCAGCGGCGCGCGTTGGGTCTCATATCGTGGCTTTTGGGGAGGTTATAAACAAATTGCCATGCGCGACGAAGAATTGATTCGCGCGATCCGCTTTTCCCGCAATCAAAATTACTCGAAGCAGTTTTATCGCAAGGTCGGAACGCGCCGGGCGCAGGCCATCTCGAAAGTCTGCTTCGCGGCTGCAGCACACATGGATGCTGGACGCATTGTCGACGTGCGCATTGCCCTGGGCAGTGTGGCCCCAACCGTGCTCCGAGCCATCGAAACGGAGAAAATCCTGCGCGGTGAAAAACACGCCTCCGCCACCCTGCAAGTTGCGCAGCAGACTCTTGCCCGCGAAATCGCGCCCATCGACGACATCCGCTCCACGGCGCGCTACCGCCTTCGCGTGGCGCAAAATCTCCTCGCTGAATTCTGCGAGAGCCTCGCGAGCTAGAAGAGCATGTCAAGTCATCCCAACCTTCCCGGCGACTCCAGCAGCGAACCTGACCTGATTATTCGCGGCAGTCGAATAGTCACGCCCGATGGCGAACGCGCCGGTGCTATTCACATTCGGGGTGGCATAATCACAAAGATTTCTGGCCCCGAAGACGTTTCTCCGGTAAGCCGCATTTTCGAAGCGCGCGATTTCGCCGTGATGCCCGGTTTGGTTGACACCCATGTTCACATCAATGAACCCGGGCGCACCGATTGGGAAGGTTTTGTAACCGCCACACGCGCGGCCGCTGCCGGTGGCATCACCACCTTGATCGAAATGCCGCTGAACAGCATCCCGTCGACAACCAGCGTCGCCGCATTTCAAACGAAACTCGCCGCTGCAACGGGCAAACTCTCGGTGGACACAGGATTTTGGGGAGGCGTCGTTCCCGGCAATGTGCAGGAGTTGCCTGGTCTTTGGGTTGCGGGTTGCTTCGGTTTCAAATGCTTCCTGATTGACAGCGGAGTCAAAGAATTTGCCAGCGCCTGTGAATCCGATCTCCGCGAAGCGTTGCCGATCCTGGCCAAAATCGGCGCGCCGCTCCTCGCCCACGCCGAATTGCCCGGCCCCATCGAAGATGCAGTCAGGCGGCGCGCGGCCGACAGTTCACGAAGGTCATACCAAACCTGGCTCGCCTCGCGCCCGCGCGCCGCAGAGAACGACGCGATTGACCTGCTCCTGCGTCTCGGCAGCGAGTTCGGCGCGAGCACTCACATCGTGCACCTGTCATCCACCGACGCGATTCCGCGGATTCAGAAGGCGAAAGCCATGGGCCAGCCGGTCAGCATCGAAACTTGCCCCCATTATCTGACCTTTACGTCGGAAGAAATCGCCGACGGCGCAACGCAATTTAAATGTGCGCCTCCCATTCGCGAGCGCGAAAATCGGGAACGGCTGTGGGCCGCCTTGCGGGATGGAACCATCGACATGATCGCCACCGACCACTCTCCCTGTCCGCCGGAAATGAAGCGCCAGGACAGCGGCGATTTTCTCGATGCGTGGGGCGGCATCGCCTCGTTGCAGCTCAATCTTCCCGCCGTGTGGACCGAAGCAAAACGCCGTGGTTTTTCCCTGATGCATCTTGCCAGATGGCTCTGCGAAGCTCCCGCTCGTCTGGCCGGCCTTGATCTCCAGAAAGGGACGATCGCACCGGGCTGCGATGCGGATCTGGTCATCTGGAACCCAGACGCAGCGTTCAAAGTAGATCCTTCCCAACTTCATCACCGCCACAAGCTGACACCCTATGCGGGACGCGACCTTATGGGTATAGTCGAAGCCACTTTCCTGCGCGGCGTGAAGATTTTCGAGCGCGGCAATTTCTGCGCCCCGTCCACCGGGAAAGTCCTCCTTCGAGGCAAACGATGAAGGATTTCACACAACTCGCCGATCTAGCCGCCGAACGCCTCGGCGGCCACGTGCTTGATGCCAACGACGACTTCTTCGCTCCCAAAGAAAATCTGCTTAAGGAGTCCAATCCCGTTTTCATCGAAGGAAAATACACCACTCGTGGAAAATGGATGGACGGTTGGGAAACGCGCCGCCGCCGCACGCCCGGCTATGACTGGTGCATCATCCGTCTCGGTTTGCCAGGAATCATTCGCGGCGTTGCGGTGGACACCAGTTTTTTCACCGGCAATTATCCCGAGCGATTCTCTCTCGAAGGATGCGACCTTGGCGAGCGCCATCCTTACATCGGCGAAAAAAACCGCCTGCATTCCGAAAGAACAAAGTGGATCCAGATCTTTCCTGAAACTTCGCTCAAGGGCGATTCCCGAAACCTCTTCGCAGTCGAAAACGGCGCCAGGTTTACCCATTTGCGTTTGAAAATTTATCCGGACGGAGGCGTCGCTCGTCTGCGCGTTCACGGCGAAGCCGTTCCCGGCGCCAGACTGCTCTCTCGTGCTGAAATCAATCTGGTCGCCGTGGAGAATGGCGGCAGTGTCGTCGTTTCCAGCGATCAGTTCTATGGCGCCCCGCGCAACCTCCTGATGCCGTATCGAGCGAAGAATATGGGCGACGGCTGGGAAACGAAACGAAGGCGCGGCCCCGGTCACGATTGGGTGATCCTGAAACTCGGAGTTCCGGGTACAATCCGCCGCGTGGAAGTGGACACGGCCCACTTCAAGGGGAATTATCCGGACTCCTGCGCGCTGCAAGTGGCCTCCGCTGCAAATGCGGCCGTCGATGCACTGAATGCTTCCTCGCTCTCCTGGGAAGAAGTGCTTCCCAACAGCAAGCTGACGGCAAATCATCGCCATGTCTTCACAAAACTTCAGCATTCCGGTGTAGCGACCCATGTGCGGTTCCAGATATTTCCCGACGGTGGCGTCAGCCGCCTCCGCCTCTTTGGCCGCCCGCAAGTCCCGGCCGATCGCACTAAATCGCTTGAACGATTCAATCGCCTGCCCCGCCAGAGGGCCATGAGGGCGCTGCTCGATTGCTGCGGCTCCAAGAAATGGGCGCAACAAATGGTCGCGCGCAGGCCCTTCGCCGGCGAAGCGGAGTTCTTCGAGGCCGCGGACAAGACATGGTTCGCCCTAGCGCGCGTAGATTGGCTCGAAGCCTTTCAGCACCATCCTCAGATTGGGGAAAGACGAGCCAAGGCAAAACAATCCGCAACTGCCAGCCGCTGGTCCGCCAAAGAGCAATCCTCCGCGCAAAAGGCAACGTCCGAAATGCTGGAAGCGCTCGCTGCCCAGAATCGTGCCTACGCCGAAAAATTCGGTTACGTCTTTCTGATCTGTGCCACCGGCAAGTCCAGTGAGGAAATCCTGAATACTCTTCGGCAACGCCTGCCGAACGATCCCGACACTGAATTGCGCGTCGCGGCGGAAGAGCAACGCAAGATCACGCGGCTGCGCCTGGAGAAACTACTCGAATCATGAGCCACATCACAACGCACGTTCTGGACGTGACTTTAGGGCGACCCGCCGCAAACCTCCCCGTAATTCTGGAAGCGCAAGCGGCCGGCGGCAACTGGGCGGAAGTGGCGCTCGGCGCGACCGACTCCGATGGCCGTTTGCGGGAGTGGGCCGCTGCGAAAACGCTTCCGGCGGGGATTTATCGCCTGACCTTCGACACACGCACCTATTTTTCGGCCCGCAAGATTGTGAGCTTGTACCCGCAGGTCGTTATTGTTTTCGAAGTGCTCTACGCGCAGGAGCACTATCACATCCCCTTGTTGCTGAGTCCGTTTGGATATTCCACGTATCGCGGGAGCTGACCGATGGCCATCCGGCTGGGCGAAAACAATTACGGCAAACAGCGAGTCCGCATCCTGCAAGTCGCTCGGCATCCGGACCGGCACGATATCAAAGAACTCACCGTTGGCATCCGCCTCGAAGGCGACTTCGAATCGGCGCACACCAAAGGCAACAATCGCAAAGTGTTGCCTACAGACACGATGAAGAACACCGTCTATGCTGTGGCCAAGTTGCATCCGATCAAATCGCCTGAAGATTTCTGCTTGCTCCTGGCCGATCATTTTCTTTCGCGCAATCCCCAAGTCTCGCGTGCTCGCATTGAAGCCGCCGAAACTCTCTGGACGCGCTTCGCTGTCGCAGGAAAACCACACCCATACACCTTCACCGGTTCGAGCAATGAGAAGCGGACCGCCGCCCTCTCGGCGACACGCGAGGAGAAAACTCTTCAGTCCGGCATCGAAGGCCTGGTCGTCCTAAAAACAACGGAGTCGGCGTTTGAAAACTTTCTGAAGGATGAATACACGACGCTGAGAGAAGACCGGAATCGAATCCTTGCCACTTCGATCCGCGCGAATTGGCTCTACAGGGAGTCCGCCGTTGAATTCGACTCAACGTGGCACGCGGTTAGGCAGACCCTGCTGGAAACGTTTGCGGGACACGACAGCGAATCGCTGCAGCACACTCTCTATGAGATGGGCGAAAGCGTGCTCCTAAAATTCGCAGGCATCCGGGAGATTCGTCTTTCGCTTCCGAACAAGCACTACAACCTGATCGATATGTCCGCTTTCAACATGGAAAATCCCAAGGAGATTTTTCTGCCCACTGATGAGCCACATGGCTTGATCGAAGCCACTGTCCGCAACGATTGATCCGGGCGGCTATTTCTTCCGGCCGTCCAGAATCTTCACGAAGGAAGCGCTGCGAAACTCTTCCTGCGTCAAGCCTGTCAAACGCTGTGCCTCGTCTGCGGTAATCGCGCCGCAGTTGATCGCTCTTAGGAAAAAGTTCAAAAGCCCCTGGCCAGTCGCCGCGTCATCGAACACCTCACCAACCAATGTCGCTTGAGCAGCCTTCTCAATAAAGTTGCGCAGCCGCTCCGACGCCGCGTCCAGGCTTTCCAGAAAAAAGGAATACACCGCTGCGTACCGCGTGACCAGTTGCGCGGGGTGCAAGTCCCAACCCTGGTAGAAACCGTTCACCAGCGAATGCTGGATGTGCTCGAAATGCAGTTTCCATGCATGGTGCACAGCCTTGTGATTCTCCTCAATCTGTGCAGCCGTGAGCAGTGAGGAATGTGCTCCGACGTGATGCACAGGAACCGGCAAAATGTTCGTCGCTCCGTCAGAAAGCCAAATCCCTGTGCCCGCGTAAGCCACTTGCATGGCCTCTTTTGCAAAGTCGCAGGAAAGATGCAGCATGTGCTGGTGAGCCGCGGTGATGCCGCGCCCGGCCGTGTAATCATAAGTTCCAAAATGCGCGCCGACGCATCGCCTCTGAGCCGCGGCGGCCAGGGGCAGCAGATTCAATTCGCCGCGCTCGTTGAAGATCGACTGCGGCGTCTCAATCATTAATTCGACTTGCAGCGTGCCCGAGCGCAAGCCCAGCGAGGATTCCAGGCGCGAACAAACCGCCGCCAGCGCCGCGGATTCCTCCGGAATCGTGACCTTCGGCAGCGTAACGGAAAAATTCTTTGGGAGCTTTCCTCCCGTTTTTCCCAGCAACTCCGTCAGAAAAATATCCAGCGTCCGTACGCTGCGGTTTCGCAATTCCTCGTTAAATGGTTTGACCCGAAGCCCGATGAATGGCGGCAGGCTCCCCGCCGCCATCCCGGTGGCGAGTTCCCCGGCAGCGGCTGCTGCATAGCGATCTTCTTCCTCGTCCGGGCGGTTGCCGAAGCCGTCTTCAAAATCGATTCGGAAATCTTCCACGGGCTCGCGCTGAAGCTTCTCGCGGACGCGTTGATAAAGCGTACTGGCAAACCATGCGTGGCGATTTTCCTTGCGCGCGGCCTCCGGATCAGCCTGAATGGACTTGGCGAGAGCAGCGGCGTCTGGCGATTCCCCCAAGTGCTGCGACCCGGGAAGCTCGATCGCTCTCGCAAACGAGACAAAGTCCGGCGCGTATTCGTGCAACGCCTCCACTGCCTTTTCTCCCAGGCGCTTCGCCGTGTCCGCGTGGAACAAATGCGCGCCGCCGTAGACCGTGTGCACCGGCTGCCGGTCGCCTCTCGGCCCGGGATAGCGCGATGCGAATGCCTCATGCGCCCGCTGGAGCGGCAAGAAAATATCTTGAAGTGAATCTGCAGCAAGCGACCGCTTCACCTTGGTCTCCAATCTGCAATGCCATCCGAAAGCACGTTTTCCGCTGAATCCGAAATGACTAACAGAATACATTTCTTTGCGAAGGGAGCGAAGGGGCTTCAAACGTTGCTTGCCAGATGGAAAGTTCAACTCAAAACAAGAAGTAGCGCTGTGCAAGGGGAAGAGCACTTGCCGGTTCGCAGGTAATGGTCTTGCCGTCCACGCGCACTTCGTAGGTTTCGGGATCAACCTCGATATTCGGCGTCGAGCTGTTGTGTACCATGTCTTTCTTTCCAATGCGCCGGCATTTGCTCACCGGCCGGACCATCTTTTTCAAGCCGAGTTTCGCCGGCAATCCGGCGGTCACCGCGGCCTGCGAAACAAACGTAATCGCCGTCGCGGAAGTCGCCTCGCCGAAACTCCCGAACATCGGCCGGTACAACACTGGCTGCGGCGCCGGGATGGACGCGTTCGGGTCGCCCATCGCGCTCCATGCGATGAACCCGCCCTTCACCACCATCTCCGGCTTCGCTCCAAAGAATGCCGGCTTCCACAGCACCAGGTCCGCCAGCTTTCCCGGCTCGATCGAGCCAATCTCCGAAGCCACGCCATGTGTGATCGCGGGATTAATCGTGTACTTGGCGACATAACGCTCCGCACGATGATTATCGTTGCGCGGCGAATCTCCTTCGAGCGGGCCCCGCTGTACTTTCATCTTGTGCGCCGTCTGCCAGGTGCGCAGCACCACCTCGCCCACGCGCCCCATGGCCTGCGAGTCGCTCGAAATCATGCTGATCACGCCCATATCGTGCAGAATATCCTCCGCCGCGATTGTCTCCGGGCGAATCCGGCTTTCCGCGAACGCCACATCTTCCGGCACCTGCGGATTCAGGTGGTGGCAGACCATCAGCATGTCCAGATGTTCCGCGATCGTGTTCACGGTGAACGGCCGCGTCGGATTCGTTGACGAAGGCAGAATATTCGGGAACGACGCGATGCGAATAATGTCGGGCGCGTGCCCTCCGCCCGCGCCTTCCGTGTGATAGGTGTGAATCGCGCGCCCGGCGATTGCAGCAATCGTGGCTTCCAGGAAGCCCGCCTCGTTGATTGTGTCGGTATGGATCGCCACCTGCACGTCGAAATCGTCGGCCACTTTCAGGCAAGCATCGATCGCCGCCGGAGTCGTGCCCCAGTCTTCATGCAGCTTCAATCCGCAAGCGCCCGCTTCTATTTGCTCCGCAAGAGGCGCCATCGCCGCGGCATTCCCCTTGCCGAGAAAACCAAAATTCATCGGCCACGCTTCCGCCGCCTCCAGCATCCGCGCCAGGTTCCACGCGCCGGGAGTGCAAGTGGTCGCGGCCGTTCCCGTGGCGGGGCCCGTCCCGCCGCCGATCATCGTTGTAATACCATTGGAAAGCGCGGCGTACACCTGCTGCGGCGAAATAAAATGTATGTGGCTGTCCACGCCGCCGGCGGTAACAATCAAGTGTTCCCCGGCGATTACTTCCGTCGCAGCGCCCACCACCAGTTCGTGATCGACGCCGTCCATCGTATCGGGATTCCCGGCCTTTCCCACTTTCACGATCCGGCCATTCTTGATTCCGACGTCGCCCTTCACGATTCCCCAATGATCCAGAATCACCGCGTTAGTAATCACCAGGTCCAGCGCGCCGGATTGAGTTTCGCGCAGCGCCGTGCTGCTCTGCCCCATGCCGTCGCGAATCACTTTTCCGCCGCCGAACGTGATCTCCTCGCCATAGTGCGTGAAATCTTTTTCAATTTCGATGATCAGGTCCGTATCAGCCAGCCGGATGCGGTCGCCCTTCGTCGGCCCGTATAGATCGGCATACGTTCGTCGGGGGATCGGGAGGCTCATCGGCTGTTTCTTTCGCCGTGAGAGAGAAAGCCAGCCTTTCGCGCGCGTTCTATCGC
>Ga0209380_10001338_pt1 | contig 16659 bp, 16 predicted proteins | sample HubBroMetageWFT6_FD_188347 | JGI IMG/M metagenome (GOLD analysis project Ga0209380, IMG submission 188347) | Warmed and freeze-thawed soil microbial communities from the Hubbard Brook experimental Forest, New Hampshire - Hubbard Brook CCASE Soil... | ecosystem: Environmental > Terrestrial >...
CGCCGGCCGGATCTCACCGCTCGCCTCGTCTTCGAGGCGTGACAGGAGCTGGCGCAGGATGCGGAAGCTCGACGGCACCACCCCCGACGCGTCACCGGAATGCACGCCTTCCTCCAGCACCCGCACGGTCAAGGCGCCGGCGGCGATGCCGCGCAGCGAGGTTGTCATCCACAGCTGGTCGTAATTCCCGCAACCGGAATCGAGGCAGACGACGAGCGAGGGACTGCCGATCCGGGCCGACAGGTGCTCGATGTAATAAGGCAGGTCGTAGCTGCCGGATTCCTCGCAGGCCTCGATGACGACGACGCAGCGGGTATATGGCACGCCCTGCTCGCGCAACCCGCGCAACGCGGCGAGCGCACCGAACATCGCGTAGCCGTCATCGGCGCCACCGCGGCCGTAGAGCTTGTCGCCTTCAAGCCGCGGGATCCACGGCCCGTACCCCTCGGTCCAGCCGACCATCTCCGGCTGTTTGTCGAGATGGCCGTAGAGCAACACGGTGTCGTTGTCCGCCGCTGGCCCCTCCCCCGGCACCTCGATCAGCATTAGCGGAGTTCGTCCCGGCAGGCGCACGATCTCCAGCGTCGCGCCCGGCAGCCCGGCGATCTCCGCCCGCGCCCAGCGCTCGAACAGCGACACGGCCTCCTCCATATGACCGTGCGCCGCCCAGTCCGGATCGAAGGCCGGCGATTTGTTCGGGATCCGGATGTAATCGACCAGTGTCGGGACGATCGCGTCGCCCCAGATCTGATCGACAAACCGGCCGAGCTTCACGGCATCCAGCATCAACTGCATCCTTTCGTTTGTCCGGCCATGCTATCACCGCTGCCAAAGCCGATTCCATGCAGGCGCGGCGCATGATCCTCGTCTTCGGCTCGATCAATATCGACCTTCTCGTTCCGGTGGCGGCGCTGCCGCGGCCAGGCGAGACCGTGCTCGGCGGCGATTACGCGCTGCTTCCCGGCGGCAAGGGCGCGAACCAGGCGCTGGCTGCGCGCCGCGCCGGTGCCGAGGTGATGCTGGCGGGCGCGGTTGGCGAGGATGCGTTTGCCGACGCCGCACTCGAACTGTTGCGGCTAGATGGCGTCGATCTCGGCTTGGTGCGGCGGGTCGAGCGGCCGACCGGATGCGCCGCGATCGTGGTCGGCGAGGGCGGCGAGAACCTGATCGCGGTCGCGCCCGGCGCCAATCGCGAAGCCGTCGCCGCGGTGGTGCCCGATGGCGTGCTCGGCCCGGACACGATTGTGCTGTGCCAGAACGAGGTGCCGATGGCGGAGAGCGCGGCCCTGCTCCGCCGCGCCCGCCAGGCCAACACCCGTACGCTCCTCAATCTTGCGCCTGCCGGGCCAGCCGCGCCGGGCCTGCTGGCCGATCTCGATATTCTGGTGGTCAACGAGACCGAAGCGGCGACGCTCGGTGCCGATCCGGCCGGGCTGGCGCGCGAATTGCGGCAGGCTCTGATCGCGACCCGCGGCGCGCTCGGAGCGAGCGCCTTTCTCGCCGATGGCAGCCGGCTCGAGGTGCCGGCATTGGCGATCGAGCCGGTCGATACGACCGGCGCCGGCGACACCTTTGTCGGAGCGCTCGCGGCAAGCCTCGATCAGAACTTGCCGCTCGACACGGCATTGCGGCGCGCCAGCGCCGCCGCCGGGCTTGCCTGCCTCGCTCGCGGCGCACAGACCGCGATGCCCGACGGATCAGCGATCGACGCCGCCCTCGCCCGCTTGCCGGATCGCTAAGCCGTCATGCAGAGTGGACCACACCTCGCCGTTCATGGCCGGGCTTGGCCCGGCCATGAACGTCATTGTCCTTGCTAGGAATATCTCGTGGATACCCGGCCCAAGGCCGGGCATGAACGATAAAAGAACCTAGGCGCCTCTCTACGGCTTCGGGCCCCACAACTCCCGGAATTCGGCGAGCACATCGAGATAGATCTGCCGCTTGAACGGCACGATCAGCTCGGGAAGCCGGTCCGGCGACACCCACTCCCAGGCGTCGAATTCCGGGTGCTCGGTGGCCGGGTCGATATCGGCATCGCTGCCGGTGAAGCGCATCGCGAACCATTTCTGCCGCTGGCCGCGATAGCGCCCGCGCCACATCCGGCCGGCGATCTCCGGCGGCAGATCATAATGATGCCAGACCGCGCTCTCGGCCAGGATCTCGGCCTTGTCCGTGCCGACCTCCTCCTTCAGCTCGCGCAACGCCGCCTGCCGCGGGGTCTCGCCCGGATCGATGCCGCCCTGCGGCATCTGCCAGGCCGCGAGCCCGGCCGGCATGTCGATGCGGCGGCCGACAAAGACCTTGCCGCTGTCATTGAGCAGCATGATGCCGACGCCCAGGCGATAGAATGACAGCTCGCTCGCCGGCAAGCTCATCGCTTCCGCGCCCGGGCAGGGCCCCGGCTTAGTTGATGACCTTGCCGTTGAACAGCGCGATGCCGCGCAGCATGTCGACGGCCCGGGCGAGCTGATAGTCGTCGGCCGTGCCCATGATCGACGGGTCGACAGTGCTCTGCTCGGCCGCGGCGGCGCCCGCATCGCCCTTGTCGTCCTTCTTGTCGGCCTTGTCGTCCTTCTTGTCGCCGGCCGCGCTGGCGGTCTTGTCGTCCTTGGTCGGCGCATGCTCGATCTTGGCCGCCTCGACGACGACATCGGGATCGATGCCCCGAGCTTGGATCGACCGGCCCGAGGGCGTGTAGTAGCGTGCCGTCGTCAGCCGCATCGCGCCGTGCCCGGCGAGCGGGATGATTGTCTGCACCGAGCCCTTGCCGAAGGATTTGGTGCCGATCAGGATCGCACGATGATGGTCCTGCAGCGCACCGGCAACGATCTCGCTGGCCGAGGCGGAGCCGCCATTGATCAGCACCGCGACCGGCAGACCGCTGGCGATGTCGCCGGGGCGGGCATTATAGCGCTGCGCGTCGTCGGCCCGGCGGCCGCGGGTCGAGACGATCTCGCCCTTGTCGAGAAACGCATCGGAGACAGCCACGGCCTGATCGAGCAGCCCGCCCGGATTGTTGCGCAGGTCGAGCACCACCCCGATCAGCTTGTTGTTGCTCTGCTGCTTCAGATTCTTCATCGCATTGTTGAGCCCGACATCCGTCTGCTCGTTGAACGAGGTGACGCGGATATACGCGACGTTATTGCTTTCGATATGCGAGCGGACCGACTGGATTTTGATGTTGGCGCGCGTCAGCTTGACGTCGAACGGTTCGCGCCCCTCGCGCCGGATCGTCAGATTGATGTCGCTGTTGATCGGCCCGCGCATTTTCTCGACCGCCTCCGGCAAGGTGAGGCCCTGCACCGGCTGCCCGTCGATATGGGTGATCAAATCGCCTGGCTTCAGCCCGGCATGCGCGGCGGGGGTGTCGTCGATCGGCGAGACCACCTTGACGACGCCATTCTCCATCGACACCTCGATCCCGAGACCGCCGAACTCGCCCCTCGTCTGCACCTTCATGTCGTTAAAGTTCTTGGCGTTCAGGTAATTGGAGTGTGGATCTAGCGCGGTCAGCATCCCATTGATGGCACCCTCGACCAGGGTATCGTCGCTGACATCATCGACGTAGTTCGAGCGCACCAGCTCCAGCACATCGCCGAACAGGTTCAGCTGCTTATAAGTTTCCGGCGTGTTCGACGTCGCCGTGGCGGCGCCGACATCCTGATGCAGCGTAACCAGAAAGACCGTTGCGGCAGCCGCCGCGATCAGCCCCAATCGCTTCATTCACGCACCCTTTGTTCCCCGCTCTGCCCGCTGCGCCCCGTGCCTTGATCGGTATTGGCCAGCCACGATTGGGGATCGATCGGGCGGCCGTCGCGGCGCAGCTCTATATACAATCTGCCGCCGGACCCGTCACCCGAGACATCCGCCAGCGCGCTTACCGGTTCACCGGCCAATACCCATTGACCGTTGGCAACATCGAGCCGTCCCAGCCCGGCAAGCAGCGAATAATATCCGCCGCCGTGCCGAAGGATCAAGCTCGGCCCGTAGCCGCGGAACGGGCCGGCATAGACCACCTGAGCATCGAAGGGCGCCACCACGCTGGCGCCCCGCATCGCGCTTAGGGCCAAGCCTTGGCTCGGTTTTCCGGGCAGATCCTCCGCGCCGAAGCCGCTGACGATCGCGCCGGCGACCGGCATTGTCAGGCGGGTGTGCTCTGCGTCGAAGGCGCGCAGGTTCCGCGGCCGGCTCGGATCGGCGGTGCCCGGAGCGGGCGAGTTCCCTTTCCCCTTGGGCGGATCTTCGGTCGCGCGCGACAGCAGATCCTTCTCCCGGCGGTCGGCTTCGGCATCCGCCCGCTTGATCAGTTCGGTAAGGTCGCCCGCCTCACGCCCGAGCTTGGCGAGCCGCTTCTCGCTGTCGGCGTCTTCCGGCGCCAGCTTCCGGCTGAGCACGACGCAGCGCGCGGCCATCTCGGCAAGGTTCGCGTGTTGTTTGCCCAGCGCCTCCCGCTCGCGGTCGAGCTCGGCCTCCTTCCCACCGATTTCCCCGCGCAGCGCTGCGACGCGGTCGATCTCCTCGGCAAGCGCATGGGCTTCAGCCCGCAGCTCCGGGAGCGTCGCGGCGATCAGCATCTGGCCGCGAGCACGGTCGAGCGGCGGCTCGGACCCGAGAGCGACGGAGTCGGGCGGGGTGCGGGCAAGGCGTTCGAGGATACCCAGCAGCTCGACCTGCTCAGGGCGGCTCTCGTCGAGCCCGCGCTGCCGCCCCTCAGCCTCGCGGCGCAGCAGGTCGAGCCCGTGCGCGAGGCCGGCGACCTTGCGCTCCTCCTCCTGTGCGGTCTGCGCAGCAGCGACGGCCTGCTCGCGCAATGAGCCAAGTTCCGCGGCCGCGATCGGCGCCTTCGGCGGCTCGGCTCGCGCAGCGGCGGCACCGGCGAGGAGTGCCGCCAATACCAGCGCAGCGATACGCGCCAAAATCGGATCCACCAACTCAGCTGGCCGCCCGCCGCCTCTGGTCCGCGCCTTTGCCGGCAAGCATAAGCGAATGGCCGGTCATGGCCGCCGGCGTCGGTAGGCCGAGAATATCGAGCAGCGTCGGCGCGACATCGGCGAGCCGGCCATTGTCGACCCGCGCGGCGATGGGCGGGTTGACGACGATGAACGGCACCGGATTCAAGGTATGGGCCGTGTGCGGCTCCCCGGTCTCCGGGTCGCGCATCATCTCGGCGTTGCCGTGATCGGCGGTGATGACCAGCGTGCCGCCGGACTTCTCGACTGCTTGGCTGAGCCGGCCAAGACAAGAATCGACGGTCTCGACCGCCTTTGTCGCCGCGTCGAGGTCGCCGGTGTGGCCGACCATGTCGGTGTTGGCGTAATTCAGCACGACCACATCGAAGCGGCCTGAGCCGATCGCCTCGACCACCTTGTCGGTGACTTCCGGCGCCGACATTTCCGGCTGCTTGTCGTAGGTCGCGACCTTGGGTGAGGGCACCAGTATGCGGTCCTCGCCGGGAAAGACCGTCTCGCGGCCGCCGTTGAAGAAGAACGTCACATGCGCGTATTTCTCGGTCTCGGCGATGCGCAGCTGTGTCATGCCCGCCTTCGACACGATCTCGCCAAAGGTGTCGCCCAGATCCTCCGGCGGGAACAGCGTCGCGAGAAAGCGGTTGAGCTCGGTCGAATACTCGACAAGACCAAGCGCCGCGGCAAAGCTGACGTGCTTTTCGCGGTCGAAGCCGGAAAAATCGGGATCGACCAGCGCGGTGGCGATCTCGCGAACGCGGTCGGCGCGGAAATTGGCGAAAAACAGCCCGTCGCCGTCGCGCATGCCACGGTAGTCGCCGATCACGGTCGGCAGCACGAACTCGTCGGTCTCGCCGCGGGCATAGGCGGCCTCGACCGCCTTGACCGGATCAGCGGCCCGCTCACCCTCCGCCGCGGTCAGCACGCGGTAAGCCTTCTCAACCCGGTCCCAGCGCTTGTCGCGGTCCATCGCGTAATAGCGCCCGGCGACCGTGGCGATGGCGCCATGGCCGGCGACATCTTTCTCAAACTGCTTCAAATAGCCGATCGCCGATTTTGGCGGCGTGTCACGCCCGTCGAGGAAAGCGTGCACCGCGACCGGAATTCCGGCCTCCGCGACGATCCGGGCAAGCACGGCGATCTGATGCTGATGCGAATGCACTCCGCCCGGCGATATCAGACCCATCACATGCGCCGTGCCGCCGGAGGCCTGCAGTTTGGCGATGAAATCCTGCATCGCCTGCAGGCCGGCGACTTGGTTCTCAGCGAGCGCCTTGTCGATGCGCGGCAGTTCCTGCAACACGATGCGGCCGGCGCCGAGATTGGTGTGGCCGACCTCGGAATTGCCCATCTGCCCGTCGGGCAGGCCGACATAATGTTCGCTCGCTTCGAGATGCGCGTGCGGCCAGCGCCGCATCAGCTCGTGCCAGACCGGGGTGTTGGCACGGTCGATCGCGTTGTCGTCGCCGTTCTTGCGTTCGCCCCAGCCGTCGAGAATGCACAGCACAAGCGGACGCGGGCGGGAGGTCATGGGTCGCGAGCCTCGAAATACGCCTTGCCGATGTATACGCGAACCCCGCGGCATCGCGGTAGTGCCGCCTACTCGCGGTGATAGGGATGGCCGGCGAGGATCTGCTGCGCCCGGTAGAGCTGCTCCAGCAGCATGCAGCGGACGAGGAGATGCGGCCAGGTCATCATACCCAGCGACAGCACCGCGTCGGCGCGCTCGATAACGGCGGGCCCGAGCCCCTCGGCACCGCCGATCGCGAAGGCTATGGCGCCGATACCGCTGTCGCGCCAGGTCCGGAGCCGGTCGGCCAATTCACGGCTCGACCATTCGGCGCCACGCTGGTCGAGCGCGACGAGACGGGCGCCGGCGGGCAGCGCGGCGAGGGTCAGCTCGGCCTCGCGCGTCTTCAGCTCTGGTGGCGGAAGCCGACGCTTTTCTTCCAGCTCGACGATCGCCGCGGGCGGCACGATGCGACCGGCATAATTCGATTGCAGGTCATAGAGCGGCCCGTGCCGGAGCCGGCCGATGGCGAGGATATGGAGGCGGATCGGCGTGGCCTATTGCACCGCCACATCGGCTTCCGGCAGGCCCGCGCCCCACATCTTTTCGAGATTGTAATAGGCGCGGATCTCCGGCCGGAAGATGTGGACGATGACGTCGCCGGCGTCGATCAGCACCCAATCGCCCTGGCGCTTGCCTTCGACCGCAACATGGCCGGCGAGCGCCTGCTCCAGATGGTCGGTCAGCGAAACGACCTGCCGGGCCGAGCGGCCGCTGGCAACGACCATGTAATCGGCAAAACTCGTCTTGCCGGCCAAGTCGATGGTGACGATGTCCTCCGCCTTGCCGTCTTCCAGGCTGTCGATGACCTGGCGAAGCAGCTGCGGCGCGTCGGCGGTCCGCGGCGGGCGCGGGGAGATGGTGGCTATGGCGGCGAGTTCAGGGGTCACAGTGGCTCTCTTCTCCTTCAGGGTAGATAGGATGCGCTCGGTCCGGATCCGAGTGGCCGAGCGCGGGTCTAGCCGGGTGTGGAAGAACACCCAGGCGGGCGGGGGCAGCAACGCCAGCCGGCGCGCCGACGCTTCCGGGACGCGCGCCTTGGCAAAACGATGCGCGGCGCGACCGGCGAGCGCTTTCAATGATGTGGGCGGGCGAGCGAATACGGCAATCGGAACGGTGCGGAAGATGTCCTGCCAACCCTTCCAATATGAGATTTGCCCGAGGTTGTCGCCACCCATCAGCCAGACGAACCGGGCCCGCGGAAACCGCCGGCGCAGCGCCCTCAAGGTGTCAGCCGTATAGGTGGTGCCGAGTTTTGCCTCGATATTGGTGACCCGGATGCGAGGGTCGCTTGCGGCGGCCGTCGTGGCCTGTTCGAGGCGCTCGGCGAACGGCGCCATCCCGGCGACCGGCTTCAACGGGTTTTGCGGCGAGACCAGCCACCAGACCTCGTCGAGGTCGAGATGCTGCAGCGCCAGCCGGCTGAGATGCAAGTGCCCGCCATGCGCGGGATTGAACGAGCCGCCGAGCAACCCGATGCGACGGCTTGTGGTCGCCGAGGCCCCGCGGCGGGAGAGAGAGAAACGAGGACTGGAGCTCGCGCTCAGGGGCGCACCTGACCGTTGCCGCGGACGAGGTATTTATAGGTGGTCAGCTCGGCGGCGCCGACCGGTCCACGCGGCGGCAGCCGCTGGGTGGAGATGCCGATCTCGGCGCCCATGCCGAATTCGCCGCCGTCGGCGAACTGTGTCGAGGCGTTGACCAGCACGATCGCGCTGTCGACCTCGCGCAGGAAGCGCGCGGCAGTCGCCTCGTCCTCGGTAACGATCGCGTCGGTATGGTGCGACCCGTACCGCTCGATGTGCTCGATCGCGCCCTCGACGCCATCGACAACCCGGACCGCGAGGATCGCGTCGAGATATTCGGTGCGCCAATCCTCCTCCGCTGCAGGCACCGCCGCCGGCTCAATCGCCAGGATTTCGGGGTCGCCGCGCAACTCGCAGCCGGCGGCGCGCAGATCGGCCAGGATCGGCGGCAGCAGCGTGCGCGCGACCGCACGGTCCACCAGGAGCGTCTCGGTCGCCCCGCAGACCGACACCCGCCGCATCTTGGCATTGAGCACGATCTTCCGCGCCTTTTCGGGATCGGCGGCGGCGTGGATGTAGGTGTGGCAGAGCCCTTCGAGATGAGCGATGACCGGGATGCGGCTCTCCCGCTGCACCCGCTCGATCAGGGACGCACCGCCGCGCGGCACGATGATGTCGATGACCCCGCTCATCTGCAGCATCATCCCGACAGCGGCGCGGTCGCGCGTCGGCACCAGCTGGATCGCATCTTCCGGCAGCCCCGCCGCTCGCAACCCCTCGCCCAGCGCGGCCACCAAGGCGCGCGAGGAGTGAAAGCTCTCCGAGCCGCCGCGCAGGATCGCGGCGTTGCCGGATTTGAGCGCCAGGCCGCCGGCGTCGGCAGTCACGTTCGGCCGGCTCTCGTAGATGATGCCGATGACCCCGAGCGGGACACTGACCCGTGAGATATTGAGGCCGTTGGGCCGGGTCCATTCGGCCAGCACCCGACCGACCGGGTCCGGCAGTGCGGCGATGTCTTCGAGGCCGCGGGCGACCGCCTCCAGCCGCTTCGGATCGAGGGCGAGGCGGTCGACCAGCGCAGCGCCGGTCCCGGCGCGCTTTGCTGCCGCGACGTCATCGGCATTGGCGGCGAGGATCTCGTTCGCGCGCGAGCGAACCGCAACCGCCGCGGCCCGCAGCGCCACGGTTTTCGTTTCCGGCACGGCGAGCGCCAGCGCTGTCGCAGCCTCGCGCGCACATCGGCCGATCTCGGCCATGGTCCCGGCGAGATCCGGCTCGGTTTGCGGCGCTTCCCGCAGCAGGGCTTCGGTCATCGCGGTTTCGCCGGCGGTTCGGTCAACACCAGATCGTCGCGGTGGATGATCTCATGCCGGCCACGGTAGCCGAGAATAGATGGGATTTCAGCACTCTTGTGGCCAGCGATACGCTGGATATCCCCGCTCGCATAGGCCGAAAGGCCGCGCCCGGCCTCGGCCCCCGTTCGGGTGCGGATGACGACGCAATCGCCGCGCTCGAAAGCGCCCTCGACCGCGACGATTCCCGCAGGCAGCAGGCTCTTGCCGTTGCGTAGCGCGCGAGCGGCGCCGTCATCGACGATCAGTGCGCCAGCCGGGTTGACCGCGCTGGCGATCCACGCCTTGCGCGCCGAGCGCGGCTCGCCGCTCGGGAGAAACAGCGTCGCTTTGGCGCCAGCCTCGATCGCGGCGAGCGGTCCCTCGATGCCATCGATTTTGGGATGTCCCTCCGCGATCAGCATGCGGCAGCCGGCATTCATTGCGATGCGCGCTGCGGCGAGCTTGGTCACCATGCCGCCGGAACTGTAGCCGGGCGGCGCCGAGCCGGCCATCGCCTCGATCTCCGGCCCGATCTCGGTCACCAAGGGCAGGTGCCGGGCTGTCCGATCCTGGCGCGGATCGGCGGTGTAGAGCCCGTCAATGTCGGACAGCAGCACCAGCATGTCGGCGCTGGTCATCTGCGCGACCCGGGCGGCGAGGCGATCGTTGTCGCCGAATCGGATTTCGGTCGTCGCGATCGTGTCGTTCTCGTTGACCATAGGCACCGCGCCCAGCGCCAGCAACTGAGCGAAGGTCGCGCGAGCGTTCAGATGGCGGCGCCGCTCTTCGGTATCGTCGGGGGTCAAGAGGATCTGCGCGACGGTGATGCCGTGCCGCGCCAAGGATTCCTGGTAGGCATGGGCAAGGCGGATCTGCCCGGTCGCGGCGGCCGCCTGCTTTTCCTCGAGCCGCAAGGCGCGGCCAACGAGGCCAAGGTGGCGGCGCCCGACAGCGATCGCGCCGGAGGACACCAGTATCAGCTCCTGACCGCGCGAACGGCAGCGTGCGACATCATCGATCAACGCGTCTAGCCAAAGGCGACGGATCTCGCCGTCATCGGCGACGAGCAGCGCCGAGCCGATCTTGACGACCAGCCGCCGCGCCGCGGCGAGCGCCGCGGCCGGGCTCGGTGCGGCCACGGCGTGATAGTCCCCACCCGTCCTCGGCTTCGCCTCGGACTCCCTCCCCCGCTTGCGGGAGGGGGTTGGGGTGGGGGTACCCACAGGTCCTTCCATCACGCGTCGACGAGAGAATCGCGGGTATCGGCGCGGGCCGATTCGATCGCCGCAATGATGGCACCGAGCACCGGCGCGATGCCAACGCCGCTGACGCCCGATAACGGCAGCACCGGCGTGCCCGGGCGTGCGGCATGCGCGAGCGCCCGGCATTGCTCGGTGACCGCGTCAGGATCCACGGCATCGATCTTATTGAGGCCGACGATCTCGGGCTTCTCCGCGAGACCGTGTCCGTAATCGGCAAGCTCGCGCCGGATCATCCGGTAGGCGCCGACGACATCCTCTTCCGTGCCGTCGATCAGATGCAGGACTACCGCGCAGCGCTCGACATGGCCGAGGAAGCGGGTGCCGAGCCCGGCGCCTTCGCTGGCGCCCTCGATTAGCCCGGGCAGGTCGGCGAGCACGAATTCGGCATCGTCGAGCCGCACCACGCCCAGCTGCGGGTGCAGCGTGGTGAACGGGTAATCGGCGATTTTCGGCCGGGCGTGCGAGACCCGCGACAGAAATGTCGACTTGCCGGCGTTCGGCAGCCCGACGAGTCCCGCGTCGGCGATCAGCTTGAGGCGCAGCCAGACCCACAGCTCGCGGCCCGGCCAGCCCGGGTCGGCGCGGCGCGGCGCCTGGTTGGTCGAGGTCTTGTAATGCGTATTGCCGAAGCCGCTATCGCCGCCTCGCAGCAGGACGACCCGCTGACCGGGCCGGATCAGATCGGCTAGCACGGTTTCCTTGTCGTCGTCGAGGATCTGGGTCCCGATCGGGACGCGCAACACCAGTTCGCGGCCGTTCGCGCCGGTGCGGTTGGCGCCGGCACCGCCGCGCCCGTTCTGCGCGCGGAAATGCTGCTGGTAGCGGTAATCGATCAGCGTGTTCAGGTTATCGGCAGCCTCAAAGACGACATCACCACCCTTGCCGCCATCACCGCCATCGGGGCCGCCGAACTCGATAAACTTCTCGCGGCGAAAGCTCATGGAGCCGCGCCCGCCGTCGCCGCTTTTGAGATAGATCTTGCACTGATCGAGAAACTTCATCGTCGCGCTCGGCAACAAAAAAGGGAGCGGCCGGGCCGCTCCCCACAAAACCTCGCTCACGGGGGAACGGCTATTCGGCAGCCTCCGCCGGCTGCGGCAGCACCGAGATGAAGGTGCGCCCGCCGATCCCCTTGTGGAATTTCACCGCACCGTCGATCACGGCAAAGATCGTGTGGTCGCGGCCCATGCCGACCTGGGTGCCCGGATGGAACTTGGTGCCGCGTTGGCGCACAATGATGTTGCCGGCGACGACCGCCTCGCCGCCGAACTTCTTGACGCCGAGCCGCCGGCCGCGGCTGTCGCGCCCGTTGCGGGACGAGCCGCCCGCCTTCTTGTGTGCCATCTCTAACTCCTTGCCCCGCTCAGCGACCGGAGTTGATCTCGGTGATCCGCAGCACGGTCTGATGCTGGCGATGCCCGTTCTTGCGGCGGTAATTATGCCGCCGCTTTTTCTTGAACACGATGATCTTGTCGGCGCGGCGGTGCTCAACCAAGGTGGCGCTGACCGAGGCGCCATCGAGGAGCGGCACGCCCGTCGCCACGGTGGCGCCGTCGCCGACCATCAGCACCTCGGCGAGCTCGATCGTGGCGCCAGGATCGCCGGCGAGTTTTTCGACGGCGATCACATCGTCCTTCGCGACCTTGTATTGCTTGCCGCCAGTGCGGATGATTGCGAACATGATAAAAACCGATATCGGTTGGCGCGCCGTCTGCGGCAAGGCCCCGCGCGGCGCAAATACAGCGCGGACGGGGCCACCCGTCCGCGAGCGGCGCACTATAGTGGGGCGCTCTCGCGTGTCAACGATCTCCAACCTTGCGCCGGCATCGAAACAAGACGCCGGGCCGTCGCGCCGGTCTTCGCGATAATGTGGGCCGGTTTCAAGCGAGCACTAGCGTTCGTGCTCGGCTTTGCGATGCCGGGATCGGCGGTCATCGTTGCGCTATTCGGGTTCGGCTTTCTTGCCGGAGAACCCGCATTCGGCGCCGCAGCCGCGGTCCTGGTCTTGAGCCTGCTGGCGGCGCTACCGCTCGGGTTCGCCCTCGGCGCGACCGAAGCCGAAATCGAGGCGCTTGGCCCCGAAGCAGCCTCCCCGGCCGAGCATCGCTTGGCCCGGTCGTTGCGGCGGTTCAGTCCGATGGCGCAGGCGTTGTGGCCGCCGGTGCTGCGCCTCCAGCGCGCCTGGCGAGAGCACGCCGCGCGCGGCGAGGCACGGCTGGCCGCCGCCGAGGCGGTTATCACGGCGATGCCGAACCCCCTGATCCTGATCGATCGCGAGCGGCGGATCGTGCGCGCCAATCCCCCCGCCGCAGAATTCGTCGGCTCCGTTGCAGAACCGCGCGACCTGGCCGCGGCGCTGCGCAACCCGGCGCTGCTCGCCGCCGCCGACGCGGTGTTGCGCGGCACCGCCGCGCAGAACGTGGAGTTCGCCCTGTCGGGGTCGGTGATCCGCCAGCTCGAAGCGCGGTTTGCCAGGATCCCGCGATCCGGCGGTCCTGGTCTCGACGGCGCAGCGGCGATCCTGACCCTGCACGACGTCACCGGCCTCCGGCGCGCCGAGCAGATGCGGGCGGATTTCATCGCCAATGCCGGGCACGAGCTGAAGACGCCGCTGGCGACGCTGATCGGCTTCATCGAAACGTTGCTCGGGCCGGCGCGGGACGATGCCGAAGCGCGCGAGCGGTTTCTCGCGATCATGCGCGAGGAAGCCCATCGCATGGCCCGGCTCGTCGAGGATCTGCGGTCGCTAAGCCGGATCGAGCAGAGCGAGCATGTTACACCAACCGGTACCGTTGCCCTCGCGCCCTTGATCGAACATGTCGCGGCGGCGCTTGAGCTGCGCGCGGCCGAGCGGGGGATGCGGATCAGGCTCGACCTCGCCGCAGATCTGCCCGAGGTGCAGGGCGAACGCGACGAGCTGGCGCAGCTGTTCCAAAATCTGCTCGACAACGCGATCAAATATGGCCGGCCGCAAACCGAGATCGCGGTGACCGGCGGATTGAGCGCCGAGGTCGCGCCGGCCCAGGCATGGGTAGCTGTCGCCGACCGGGGCGAGGGTATTCCGCACGACCATCTGCCCCGGCTGACCGAGCGTTTTTACCGAGTGGATACCGGTCGATCGCGCGAGATGGGCGGGACCGGGCTCGGGCTTGCCATCGTCAAGCATGTGCTCAATCGCCATCGCGGCCATCTCGACATCGCCAGCACGCTCGGCGTCGGGTCGATCTTTACGGTGTGGCTGCCGGCAGCCACAAGCCCCCGAAGCCCCTCTACCCTCTCCTCCGCGGAGGCAGTCCAAGCTGTCATCGAACGGTAACAAAACTGCCGCACAGGCGTATCACCACCGGGATAGAAACCAGGTGCGGCCAGAGGAAGACGGCCGAGGATTTTCCAAAAAACGGAGTAAACCGTGGCGATTTTCCGAACCGCGCTGCTGGCGGCAGTCATTGCCGCATCCGGCGCCTCATTTGGCGTTACCGGGCCCGCTGGCGCCGCCGAGATTTCCGGCGCCGGCGCGACCTTCCCCTACCCGATCTATGCCAAATGGGCCGAGGCGTACAAGGCCAAGACCGGAACGAGCATGAACTACCAGTCGATCGGCTCGGGTGGTGGTATCAAGCAGATCACCGCCAAGACGGTCGATTTCGGCGCCTCCGACATGCCGCTGAAGCCGGCCGATCTCGACAAGGATGCTCTCGTGCAGTGGCCGCAGGTGATGGGCGGCGTCGTTCTCGTGATCAACCTGCAGGGCATTCAGCCAGGCCAGCTGAAGCTCGACGGCAAGACCGTCGCCGGGATGTATCTCGGCAACATCACGAAATGGAACGACGCGGCGATCGCCCAGCTGAACCCGGGGGTGAAATTGCCGGACAAGGCGATCGCGACGATTCACCGCTCCGACGGGTCGGGCACGAACTTCATCTTCACGCACTATCTTTCGAGCGTCGATGCCGAGTTCAAGGACAAGATCGGCGAGAACACCTCGGTCGAATTCCCGAGCGGACTCGGCGGCAAGGGCAATGAGGGGGTTGCCGCGCTGGCAAGTCGCACCGATGGCGCGATCGGCTATGTCGAATACGCTTACGCCCTACAGAACAAGATGAATTACACGCAATTGCGCAACCATGACGGGGCCTTCGCCTCGCCGGACAGCAAGACCTTCCAAGCGGCCGCCGCCAATGCGGACTGGTCGAAAACGGAGGGCTTCTATCTGCTGCTGACCGACCAGCCCGGCAAGGAAAGCTGGCCGATCACCGGGGCCACCTTCATCCTGATGCACAAGCAGCAGACGGACTCGGAAAAGGCCAAGGCGGTCCTGGATTTCTTTGACTGGGCCTATCACAACGGCGGCCAGATGGCCGAGGCGCTCGATTACGTGCCGATGCCCGCCAATGTGGTCGGTCTCGTCGAGCAAAGCTGGAAGCAGATCGTCGGACCGGACGGCAAGCCGGCGTGGAAGGGTCCGGCATCATAACCGCGGGTGAGGACGCACCCTAGGGTGCGTCCTGTCCAAGCAGGAATTCGGCGGGGGCAGGTTCGTGGCGGCTGAGATAGCCATCGACAGAGCGCAAGCTGGAAACGGCCGCCGTACCGCCGTCGGTGATGTCGTGTTCCGCGGGCTGACGCTGTTCTTCGCGGCCCTGGTCCTGCTGATCCTGAGCGGCGTCATCGTCTCGCTGGTTGCCGGGTCACTACCGGCTCTGTGGACGTTCGGGTTCGGCTTTTTGGTCGCCGAAGCATGGAACCCGGTCACGGAGAAATTCGGCGCTCTGGCGCCGGTCTACGGCACGCTCGTCACGTCGGCGATCGCAATGCTGGTGGGCATCCCGGTGGCGTTCGGCGTGGCGCTGTTCATTACCGAGCTCTGCCCAAACTGGCTGAAGCGGCCGCTGTCGACAATGATCGAGTTGCTCGCCGCGATCCCCAGCATCATCTATGGGATCTGGGGTCTGTTTGTCCTCGCGCCCTTTGTCCAGGAGCATATCGAACCGGCACTGATCGACACGCTCGGTGCGATCCCCGGGATCGGCCTCCTATTCGAGGGCCCGCCGCTGGGCATCGGCGTGCTGACCGCCGGCTTCATTCTGGCCATCATGGTGCTGCCGTTTATTTCCTCGATCATGCGCGACGTATTCGAAACCGTGCCGCCGATGCTGAAGGAGAGCGTGTATGGGCTAGGGGCGACCACGACCGAAGTGGTGTGGCAGGTCGTGCTGCCTTACACCCGGATCGGCGTCGTCGGTGGCATTCTGCTGGGCCTTGGCCGGGCGCTCGGCGAAACGATGGCGGTCACTTTCGTGATCGGCAACTCGCATCGTATCCACGCCTCGATCCTGCAGCCTGGAACCACCATCTCGGCCGCTCTCGCCAATGAATTCACCGAAGCCGTCGGCGATCTCTACCTCTCCTCACTGATCGCTCTCGGGCTGATACTGTTTCTGATCACCTTCATCGTGCTGGCGATCGCCAAGCTGCTGCTGATCAGGCTCGAGCGGCAAGGCGGGCGGTGAGGTAATGCAGCTCTACACACGCCGCCGCATGAGCAACTGGGTTGTCATCGGCCTGTCGATGCTGGCGACGGCGTTCGGCCTGCTCTGGCTGGTGATGGTTTTAGGGACGCTGCTCGTTAACGGCATCAGCGCCATCACCCCGTCGCTGTTTGCGCAGATGACGCCGCCTCCCGGCAGCAGCGGCGGCCTGCTGAACGCGATTGCCGGCAGCCTGATCATGACCTTGATCGCGACGCTGGTCGGGACGCCCACCGGCATTCTCGCCGGCACCTTCCTTGCCGAATACGCGCATGACAGTCGCCTGGGCGAAGTGGTGCGGTTCATCAACGACATCCTGCTGAGCGCCCCATCGATCATCATCGGCCTGTTCGTCTACGAGGTAATGGTCGTGCATATGGGCCATTTCTCGGCCTGGGCCGGGGCGATGGCGCTGGCGATCATCATGATCCCGGTGGTGGTCCGCACCACCGAGGATATGCTGCGGCTCGTGCCG